>Ga0137418_10003768_pt1 | contig 13951 bp, 10 predicted proteins | sample CZODoug3_1_2_16f_FD_122242 | JGI IMG/M metagenome (GOLD analysis project Ga0137418, IMG submission 122242) | Vadose zone soil fungal communities from Angelo Coast Range Reserve, California, USA - CZODoug3_1_2_16fungal (Hybrid Assembly) | ecosystem: Environmental > Terrestrial > Soil > Vadose...
AGGGCCGGCGGGAGTTTCTGCCCGACCCGGCCATCGCTCTGCAAAATATGGGAGCAGCACTTCGCACCGGTGGCCGACTCTTCCTGCAATTCCCGAACTACAGGCCGCCAAGGAGTCATGGCGTCACGTTTTTTGAACACTGGGATGACCTCCATGGTTTGTTGCGAGAAGCCGGCTTCAAGAATTGTGAGGTTTACTCGTTGCGTCTGCGGCCGTACGCGGACTTTCTTTTTCGAAATCTGCATGAGAAACCTCTCAGCTTTTACCGCTGGTTACGCCGAAAGGAACGCGCGAGTCGTCCACAAACGTTCGAGAACGTGTGGACGTATCGGCACGGAAGTCGGTTGCAAAAATCTAAAAGCCTGATTTATGTGGCCTGGATGACGCTCATGGCTGCATGCCGCGCACGCGGAGATTGCTTCATGCGCACACCGCTGAACAACGACATAATGGACCGAAACTTACTGGTGGTTGCTGAACGCTAGTTTCCGAGGGGGAGCTCAAATAGAGATGGCCATCGAGGATTCCAAGACGAAAGTTGTGATGAGGAGTGTTGCCGATCGGCCGATTACCTCCGTGGTCCGGGAGTGCATGGAATTGTGCGAGTGGGAACGCTGGGTCGCGAGAGACGCAACAGTGGTGCTCAAGCCCAACCTTTGCACTATCGTCCCGGAACAAATGGAGAAGTCCAATACGGATCTCGCCCTAACTGCGGCGGTGTGTGAGGTCCTGCTCACCCGAACGAAGCGGATTTACATAGGGGAGGCCGACCATCTCCGCAGGACTGCCGACGAGTCATTCGAGATCACCGGGCACGCGCGTTTGGCCCGGGAACTCGGAATCCAGTGCGTGAACTTTTCGCAAGTACCCAGAGTTAGAGTCCCATGCGAACCGATCGGTGAAATCGAAATGCCGCGCCTTTTGGTCGAGGCGGACGCCTTTATCACGCTGCCAGTGTTAAAAACTCATGCGCTCACGTATTTTACCGGTTCGCTCAAGAACCAGTGGGGTTGCGTGCCGCAGCACAATCGCATTCTGTTGCACAAGCACATTGACGCGCTGCTGGCTTCCTTGCAGCGAATGCTGCGGCCGAAACTATCCATCATGGATGCGATTGTGGCCATGGAAGGACGAGGCCCAGTGAACGGCGAACCTCGAAGGCTCAACCTTGTGCTCGCTGGCCAGGATGCGGTGGCCGTAGACGCGACCGCGATGCGTCTCGTGGGGTTGGAGCCTGCTCGAGCAAAGCACCTAGTATTGGCGGCGGAGCAGGGATTCGGGCGGATTAAAGCGGAAGAGATCGAAGTCGATGGGAATTGGAAAGAACACGCCACGCAATTCAAACCGGGAAATATGGACTGGGCGATTGCATCGATGCTTTATATGAGCCAGTACCCTTGGTTTGTGAAATACATCCTCGAAAAGAATTATGTTTTCGTTCCCATTCGGTCGTTTGTGAAGTTATTGAGACGGGTTGGAGTCGTGGGAAATGGTTAGCAAGATGAATCCTAACTTGTTTTGTTCGCAGTTGACCGCTTAGGAGTTGCCGCTTTGCAGATTTTGTTTTTAGGACTGGCACCGCCGATACCCACGACGAACGGGCACCGCATGCGGTGTTGCACCATTCTTTCTGCCTTGGCGGCGGAAGGCCATGAAGTAACGCTCGTCTGCTTTGCCGATTCCAAAGAGCTCAGGTCTCCGGCTCCAGAACTGGCGGACCTCTGTGCTCAGGTGCATTTCGTTCCTGCGCCACCCGAGGAACCCGCCGCTGTCGAATATTGGAATCGCCTCCGAGGTTTGCTTTCTGCGATGCCCTTCGGCGCGCAGCGGCTGCACTCCGGCGAGATGAACGATACAGTTCAGCGCACCTTAGGTGGCGGCCGGTTTGACGCGATAATCTGCGATGACGTGTATATGCTCGCGAACGTCCCGCCGCAGATCAGCATCCCGATCTTTCTCAACAAACACGACATTACCCACGAGATTATGGGCCGCTTCCTCGATTACGAGCGAAATCCTCTGAAGCGGCTCTATGGCCGCTCGGAATACGCAAAGGTTCGACGATTGGAGATCGATGCCTGCACCAAAAGTAACGCGGTGCTTGCCTGCTCGGAACGGGATGGGCAAGAAATCCGCAAGCTCAGCCCTACTGCGCGGACCTACGTGCTGCCCAACGTTGTGGATGTGTGGAGCTACCAGCCAGCCTACGAGGACGACGGCCGAACTGTCCTTTATGTAGGTGCCATGGATTGGTTTCCGAATCGCGACGCTGTCGATTACTTCGCTGAAGAAATTCTCCCGAAATTGCGGCAAAAGGTGCCCCATCTGCATTTTATGGTCGCGGGCAGGAATCCTTCGCAGAAGATGCGCGAGCGATACAGCGGCTTCCCTGACGTGACACTTACAGGAAACGTTGCGGAGATGCGCCCAATTATTGCGGAAGCGGCCGTGTGTGTGGTTCCGTTGCGCATCGGGAGTGGAACACGCCTGAAAATTCTGGAAGCGGCGGCGATGGGCAAGGCAATCGTTTCGACGCGCCTAGGAGCTGAGGGGCTTGATTTTGTTCACGGCGAAGAAATCATCCTGGCCGATGAGCCGGAGGAATTCGCGGCGGCGGTTGCGGATCTGCTCGTGAACCAGTCCCGACGCGTGACCCTGGGCCGGGCGGCGAGGCGTCGCGTGGAAGGCCATTATGATCTCTCCACCTTGAGCATTGCCGTCCGCACGGCATTCGAAGAATTAGTACCGCAGACAGCAAAGGTTGCGGGACGATGAAGTCAGCCTTCTACGGCACTCGGTCAAGGCCATGATACTTTTTTACTTCTTGATTTTCGTTTTGCCCCTGAGTCAGCACCACATTTGGGCGCAGTTTGTGGGCGACCTGACGGGCATCAAGTACATCGGGATTGTCTGCTTACCCTACGCGATATTTCATTTGGCTCAGCGGAAAGCTCTCCCGCGTTTTTTTGTGACCTGGCAGGCCCGTCTTTTTATCGTTTTGTCCATTTGCGCATTTCTTTCTTATCTGGCCGTCGGTCGAATCCCAATAAATTTGAGCCATTGCCTTACCTACACCTCTTTCTTGGCTTTTTTCTTCATTACCGTTTCGGTCGTAGACACGCGGTCCCGGATGCGCTGGGTTGTATTGTCGGGGATCGGCTCCATCGGACTGGCATCGGCCTATGTTTTGCGCGACTGGCAGACTCATCGCGGCCTCTACGCCGACTACCGTCCCGGATGGGTCGTTGGCGATCCCAACTATTTCACCGTGAATGCACTGCTGTTCATGCCCGTCGCTCTGCTGTTGCTCCAGCAGAAGCAGCCGCGTTGGCAACGGCTGTTTTGCCTGGGCTGCCTGACTCTGAGCTTGGCCGCGGTGGTGGTTTCCGCTTCCCGCGGCGGCTTCCTGGGTTTGGTTGCGAGCTCTCTTTATTTTCTTTTGAAATCGCGTCATAGGGTGCGCAATGTCGCCTTGGTCTGCGCTGCATTCATTGTCTTGGCCCTTCCCCTGCAAATATCGCCGGTGCAGCGCCTCCTGCACCCGACACAATCCGACCAGGACGCCCAGCAAATACGCTTGGCGTTGTGGGATGGCGGGTTGAAAATGATTATGGCACACCCCCTTTTGGGTGTTGGCTTGGATAATTACTCGAGTGAAATAACCAAGTATGCTGACCCAGCAAAAGTTCCCAAGTACGAAACCGTGCGACGCGTCGCGCACAACAGCTATATGGAGATTGCCGCCGAGCTGGGCGTACCCGCGTTGTTCATTTTTCTGGGTATCATCATCAGCAGCTCATTTAGCCTGGAGCGAGTGCGGCGCGCCGCCTTGAAATCCAGCGACGACTTTCTCGGGCGAGTCGCTCTTGGCTTACAGGGAGGTATCCTGGGAGCTTCCGTGGCACTGTTCTTCGTGTCCGGCGAATACCAAAAAATGTTCTGGATGGCCATATTTCTCACGACTTGCATGCCTGCCCTGGCTCGCTCCAAGAGTATAGAGGCGAGTGCCGTCGTCCCTCGGGGCCAAGGTTTGGACTACTCTTTAACGGCAGACCAGCGGCCGGTTGTCGCGGTGGTACCAGGTGGCAGAAATATTAGCTCTTGGCACAAATAGGGAGCGCGCGGCTCTCTTGCGATCCCGACGGCACTCCGGGGCTGCTTTGGAGGATGCGAACAGGTTGTGATTGCCCCTACACCGATCGCCCACACTAGCCGCAAGAGTCCTCAGGTCAGGATCTTGACCACGCATCCAAAGGGACACTACCGCGCGTGGATGGAACGCGCCGTTGTACTCCCAGGATGGCTACGAGACGTGGAGCGCGTCGAGCCGAACCCATTGGGTTTCTGGCGCAGCTTGTGGTGGGGCTGGAAACTTTTCCGGGTCAGCAGGGAATTCGACGCCGTAGTTACCGGCAACGAACGCGCTATCCAGGTCTTCGCGTTGCTTCAACAATTGGTTACTCGCCCGAAGAAACCTCACATCCTGATCTATGCTTTTTTCGACCTGCCGCAGCGCGGCTTGCGCAGATTCATGAAACGCACGTATTTCCGGTGGCTCATCACAGCCAGCAGCCGCATCGTGGTGTATTCGCGTCGCCGGATTGATCTTTACTCGCGGGTTTTCGATGTGCCAAGGGAGAAATTTGTTTGCGTCCCCTATCACATAACCTTGGATGGCTATCACACCGCTTTCAAAATAACGGACTCGACGGTATCAGAAGGGGATTACATCTTCGCCGGCGGTGATTACCGGGACTATGAAACGTTCTTGGACGCTGTAAGAGATCTGCCATACAAAGTCATAATCGCGACACGGCTCAGAGACTATTTTTCAGGGCTCGACATTCCCAGGAATGTTCGAGTGATTACGGCGAGCCACGAGGAGTTTCTCCAATTGCTAGCCGGAGCAAGAGTCGTTGTGGTTCCGCTGCACGGCGGCGTTCTGCATTCGGGCGGGGAACAGACCTACCTGAATGCGATGGCCCTCGGCAAGCCAGTGGTAGTGGCTGACGACGGTGGAGCAGATGAGTATATCTCGGACGGCCTCACCGGCCTGGTTGTGAGACCCGGCGATTCCAAAGACTTGCGCCGGGCGGTCCTCTCTGTCCTGGACAATCCAAGCCTGGCAAGGTCGCTGGGGCAAAATGCAAGAGGTGTGGCCGCCACTTATTCTCTCGACCGCTTCGTCCAAGGAATCTTGACTACTGTGGAGGCGTGCGTGCACCGCGGAGAGCAATGATTGATCCAGAAAATACGGCAAAGATTGTAGAGACAGTACAAACGGTCCGCGACAGGCCCGGCGGCCTCAAAGCGGGTGGTTCTATTGTTCGCAGTGTTCTCTCCAACTGGGTAGGCATGGCCGTGACGGGAGTCGCGTCTTTCATCCTCACCCCGATCCTGATTCACGGCCTCGGCGACTTCCAATACGGCATGTGGGTTCTCGTGATGTCCATCACGGATAGCTACGGCCTGCTCGACACCGGGATGCGCGTCACCATGCAGCGGTACGTAGCCCGGCTTAAGGGCGTCGAAGAGCGCGAGGCCCTAAATGAAACGTTTATGACCGCGCTGGCTATTATGGTGGCCGTTTCCTTCGGCGTCTGTATTCTATCTGTCGTCCTCGCACTGTTCGCTCCTGCCTTTTTCCACTTGGCGGGCACATCGAGCTATTTGTTCACGCGTCTGATCGTTATCGTGGGCCTCACTATGGCAGTTATCTTGCCGACCCGCGCCCTCGGCACGTACCTGTCCGGACTTCAGCGCTTCGATCTCTATAACCTCGGTGCCATCATCACCAACGTGCTCCGGGCAATTTTGCTGGTCGTTATCGTACGCATAGGTTACAGGGTTTTGGGGGTGGCTTTGGTGGGCCTGGGAGCGGCGCTTTTTTCACTGCTCCTCCACTGGGCCCTCGTCCGGTGGACCGACCGCGAAGTTTCGTTCTCGATGCGCAAGGTAAGTTGGAAGCGCGTGCGCGAATTGGCCGGTTTCAGCTTCTACGTGTACTTGAGCACGACGGGCGACCACCTGCGCTTCTACACGGACTCACTGGTCATCGGCCGAGTACTCGATGTGGCTTTGGTGACCCCGTTTAGCGCAGCGGGGCGCCTCCTGGATTATTTTCGTGCTGCTGTGTTGGGGTTGACCAGCCCCTTCATGCCGCGAATGAGCGAGCTCGATGGACAGACGAGGCAAGACGAATTGCACAACACACTCTTCGAGGCCACAAAGGCGGCCACAATCCTGAGTCTTTTTATCGGGTCCATTGCTTTGCTCGACGGAAAATGGCTGTTCCGGTTTTGGCTGGGCGAGCGCTTCACATCCGCGTACCCGTTGCTCATGGTCTTATGTGCCGGCTACCTAGTGGCCATGAGCCAGTGGCCCTCGATCCATCTGATACTGGCCATGGGCCGACATCGCCCATTGGGTCTGTGGACCCTCGGTGAAGGGGTTGCTAACGTCGTTCTCAGTATTTTCTGGGCACACAAATATGGGCTGATCGGCGTCGCCCTCGGAACAGCCGCACCCATGCTTGTCACCGGCCTTCTAGTGCAACCCTGTTACGTGTTCCGCCTGACGGGAATTTCCCCCCGAGACTATCTCCAACGCTCCATGCTGCGGCCAATTCTAGCTGCCGCCTTGTTCCTCGCATTGTGTGTGCCTAGTGTTCCCCGTCTCACGCCGGCTGGCCTTGGTTCGTTCGCTGGCTTGCTCCTTCTCCAGACGGCGATATTTGCTGTAACGATGTATTTCGTGGGGCTTCGCAATCAGGATCGCCAGGCCATCCGCATTCGCTCTCTTAGACTCGCCGGTTCCTTCGGATGGACGAAAATATAGTCTTACGGATTCTAACGAGGCCAGCTAAGCAGTAGTCGTAGGTTTGCGTTGCGGACCGCTGTCAGAAAATCGCCGTAACTTCTTTCTTCGCCGCCGGTTTTGAATCCCCATGCGTCTGTGCCGGCATCGGTGCTCGCTTCGTGTCCGTCGTACGCGTTGTCCGCCAGGGAAACTAGACCCCAGTTCGTTTGCTCGGAGCTCGTATCATGCCAGTCCCACCAGAGCAATCCGACGAAGGGATGAGAGCCAGTCGTCGCCGCCCTTCCACTCTGAAGATTCTCCAAATCCTGTTTGTACTTCTCGCCCCGCGCTTGTTGCGTCGGGACACTCCAGGTGGCCGGCGATTGCTGCCGAGGGTAGCGCCAGCGGCCGGAATCCAGGTTCGCTACGATGCCCTCCCAGATCGCGATGGGGACGTCCCCGGCCCACTGCGCCATGAAGTCAAGTTGCGCTTGGCTAGCGTCGGTGCCCACGTTGAGCACGTCCAAGTATTCTCCCGCAGCTTTCAGAATTGGGCCTCTAGCGGGTGCGCGCCAACCTGCTCCGCCCAAGTTTGTGGGACCCAAGAACAAAGTTTTTGGCGCGACCGCCTTGAACGCCGTCCGGAGCGTGCTGAAGTATTTCTTAGAGAGCTCGTAGAGAAAATCATCAAGGTCGGCTTTGAGGTGCGACGTTGTTCCTGAGAGGTAGTATCGGGCGGCTCGGCCTCCCAGCCAGGCATGTGAGTCTCTTCCACTTTCATCGAGCAGCCCGTTCCCTGTTCCCCATCCCCCGTCTGAGTCAAAGGTCGTGTACCAGGAGCCCCACGCGGCATTGAGCGCGCCAATTGTGGCATACCTTGCCAAGAGAAAGTCGCGGAGCGCAAATTTTGTGTAGACCTTGGTATCTGCGTACGGCTGGTTCGGAGGCTTTGAGTAAGGATAGGCAGCCTGGCTCGGCGCGGTCACTAAAGCCAGAAAGCCGAGGTGCCAGTGGTACTTTTCCGGCGGGTCATTCGGGAAATCCACGCCCGGTCCGAAACCCGATAGGTAATCCGTATCATCTGTCATGTACCCGATGAACCAAGGCGAGTTCTTGTAGCCGGCAAGATCGGAATCGTGCGCGTACTGCTTGGTTGCGAATGCCGCGAAGCCCGGATCGAACACATCAGGGAAATTGGCGCCTCCTTCGCCGGGAAAAATTCCGTGATCGAGCCCCTGGTACAGATTCTTGTAAGCTCTGCTGAACCGGCCCGAGATTCCTGGGTTTCCTGCCAGCGCAACGAAAGGCATCTTCACCGGTTGCTTGCCACCTGGCCATGATGGTTCGCTGTCTGTCGGCAGCGCCATTCTGTAAGAAAACGGCCCGATGGTATTGAATCTCCAGGATTGCAAACGCCGGTTCACTTGCGGCCATCCGACTTCCGCCTTGCCGTACTTTGCCAGGAAGCGTTGGTTATACGTGCCGCCCATCTCGTCGACGTGGCCGTCGCCGCTCACGTTATAGACACCCAGCATGAAAAAGGCGTTTCCATCCGGAGTCACAAAGCTCCAACGGTCGCCGAATTTTTCCAATCGAAAGTGTCCCGTCCCTCCGTTTGGAGAGTGTGCTGAGAGCAAGCCTCCGTACGGATCCATCTCGGGAAAACTACGGGTTGTTTCGGGGGCTTCCTGGAACGCAGCATCCCACACAACGGCCTTTTGCGTAAGACCTTGGCCACAGGCGGCCAGGAGAAGCAATGAAACGCACCTCAGTGGCGTGTTCCATTGAATGGATCTCATTCCGAGATTCTTCAGCTTTGGGCAGCCTGGGTCAAGAGCTGAAGCTATTAATTGGAGGCTTCCCCGATTGTTTGGGCCCATCGTGCGTACCGAGCTACCCGATCGCACGTTTCTTGTACGATGAGCCCGCTATTTAGGGATTCGGAAGAGTGGCGTCAATCTGTTTGTTGGCTGTGGTCACGGCTCCAAGGAAATTGCCGTAGGTTGCTGTCTCGCCGCCGCAGGCGTAAGCGTTGATGGGTGAGGAGCAGGTAACCGTAGCCGTCACGCCTTCCGTTCCATCGTAGGCGTTGTCTCTCCAGCTCACGAGACCGAAGTCTGTAAACTCGAAGAACGAGACGCTCAGGTAGGCCCACCAGTCGTATCCCACCCATTGGCAACTACCGGTCGTGGAGTTGCAGTTGTTCCATAGATTGCTCATATCGGTCTGGAACTGCGTGCCACGCGCACCTTGTGTGGATTTGTTCCAAGTCCCTATCGGCCCTCCAGGAGGAAGGCCTTGAATGTCAGAGTCGGCGTTGGCGGTGACCGATTCCCAAATGGTGAACGGGTGATCCCCCAGGCAGTTGGTGATGAAATCGATTTGTGCTTGTGATCCGTCAGTTGAGACCTGCGAAACGTCCAGCACCGCCCCGGCCGCTTTCAGAATGGGGCAACGTGCGGGAGCACGGCCTGGGACCTGACCTAGGTTGGAAATACCGAAGAACAGTTTAGTGGGAGCCTGCGCCTTGAAGGCGTTCTTCATCACGGTGAACAGCTGCGTTGCATACTGCTGCAAGAAATCATCGAAGTCGGTCTTGAAGGTGGAGGTTGCACCGGTAAGATTGTATTGGTCGGATGGGAACCAGACGTGGCCGTTATTGGCCTCGTCCATCAACCCGTTGCCCACACCCCAACCGTCGTGAGAGTAGTCAGCGGTCACGCTGTTAGCGATGGCAGTAAACGTGACGGAAACCGCGCCGGTCGAGTAGTTGATAATTCCAGTGCCGATGCCTGGACCGCGCAAGTTGCCGAAGCCGTCGTCTCCGCCTAGGACCACGCCGCCAGACTTGATGACCACCGAGAAAGGGTCAACGCCAGTCGTGCGGGTCAGCGTTCCTATGTATGGACCGGCGCCCGTGCCGGAGAGCGACGTGCCGGTAGCTTGAGCGCCATCTGTGCCGAAACCGGAATAGGATGATCCCCAGGCAGCGTTCAACGCTGCAATGGTTCCGTAGCGGCTTTGCAAGAAAGTCGCGAACTGAGCCTTGGTATAGTTCTTCGGATCAGCAAAGACGGCCCAGGAGTTACGCGGGTTCACCATCTGCCGCGGAGCGGATTGCGCGATGAACCACGTGGTATGTCCCCAGAAACTGCCTGGTGGATCGGTGGGAAAATCAGTTCCGCCGCTAAACGTGGAAAAGTCATCGGTGTCGCCTGCCACTATTCCCATGAAGTAAGGCGATGCCTTGAAGGCGGCGATACCAGAGTCAGTCGCATAGGCTGCGTTTGCATCCGTGGCGAAAGCGGCATCATAAGCGTCGACAAGGTTGTGCGCGGTGCTCCCGTCGTAAGAATTCGTCGGCGGCCAGCGCAAATTCCAGATGTTCTTGCAGTTGTTGGTCGATATACAGTGCTGATGGATGTTGGACGCTTCCTGCAGATACTCTGTGAACGGCACCTTGTTCGCTGTGGAAACAGAGGAATCTGTCGCGTGACGATAGGAACCCGGTCCGCCGCTGTTAAATCCCCAGCCCTTCAACCTAGCGTAGGCCAGGTCGTAATGGGCATTCGTGTTTCCGGAATACTTGATATTGGTAGTGGCGTCATAACTGGTCGGAATGGCGGGCGCGTCTGTCTGGTTGTTACCGGTGATGTAATACACGCCCCGCTTGATGAAGACATTACCGGACGGTGTGCAGAAGACCCAATGTGACTTCCCCCCAACACTGACCTTCTGTAAATTCCAGTCGGTCTTGGTTAGGTCCGGGCAAGGACGCGCGAGTATGCCACCGTAGGCGTCCGTTGTCGAAGGAACCGATCCCGATACCAATATGCTGAGCGCTTGCTGCGCTGTTTTGCTGGCAGAATCCTTCACCTGAACTGTGAACGAAAACGTGCTCGACGCCGACGGAGTTCCCGAAATCACGCCTAAGGAGGAATTCAAGGAAAGCCCGCCTGGAAGCGATCCAGAAACCAGGCTCCAGCTGTAGGGTGTAGTTCCCCCTGAAGCCGAGAGTGTTGCCTGATAAGCAGCGCCCGTTTGGCCCGCAGGTAAACTTGAGGTCGTGATGGAAAGCACCGTGGCGGCAGTCACAGTGAGGGTGGCGCTGCTGCTAGTGACACTCCCGGCGGCGTTGCCGATCACCGCGGTAAACTGCGCTCCGGTGTCCGAAGTTGATGTAGCTGGGGTGGTGTAGCCGGACCCAGTGGCCCCGGAAATCACCGTACCATTCTTGCTCCACTGATAGCTCAGCGGGGCCGTACCTGTCGCCACCACCGTGAAATTGGCCTTCTGCCCCGCCGTCACCGTCTGGTTCACTGGCTGCGTCGTGATCGTCGGCGCCACCGCCGCTGCGACATTCGCCACGAAGTTCAGTCCGGTGATATTGGCCCCATTGATGTTTGCGCTCTGGCTCGCTGGGCTAAATGTATAACCGCTGCGGGATGGAGTTACCGTGTACTGCCCGTTTCCCAACCCAGTGACTAGGTAATTCCCTGAAGAGTCGGCAGTCGCCGTGGAGCTCGCCCCCCCGCTCAGAGTCACCGTCGTCCCGCTGCCGTTCGTCGCGGGACTGATCGTGCCGGACATGCTGAAGCCGGTCGTCTTGAACGTCCGGCCAACGCTTTTCCCGTTGTTATTTTTCGAGTCGGTCGAACTGACTTGGTAATAGTAGGTGGTGCCGGCGGCCAGGCCAGAAAGGGCTACCTGGTGACTCGTGACCATCGCCGGATCGAGTGGCGTACTGGATCCGTACGAAGGGCTTGGTCCATAATCGACCTCTGAGTTGGCTGCGAAGTTTGTTGTCCAAATGATCTGGCACGTGGAAGTGGTTGCGGATGCGACTTGTACGTTCGTAATGTCCAAAGTCGACGGTGGGCTGCTGGAAGTGTTACCGCTAACTAAGCCTGCGCAGCCGGTCAGCGCTACTGGCCCCAGCGCCACAACTACCGCCAGCAGAACACGCTGCCGCAAACCTCGCCTTTTACAGAGCGATAGTTCAGCCCGATTCCCCGAACCCAGGTGACCGCCCCTCATAGAGATTCCCCTCAACTTCGTCCCAGAGGAAAAGCGCGGAGTGAATGCGCACACAAATAGCGTCCACTCTCTTCACTTCGTCTGGGTTTCTAGGTCAGCTCGGGGCCTGGGATGGGGTGGGGTCCGCTGAAGCTGAGATGTTGCTTGCCCGTTTCCTAACGCCACGCGAAGGATAGACAGGGAGCAAGAAGCTAGCTACTGGTGTGAAGAACAGTTTTGGTGTAAGGACCCCATAGTCTTCGCCGCTGCGTAGTGCAGTGCCCTAATCAGGGCGTAATGACCGATAGGACAAGCCAAGGCCGGGCAGGAGGGGTAATTTAGGACAGGAAGAAGCGACTGGGTCGGCCATCTCTCACTAGTAGATATGCGTCCGCGAGACTGACTAGGAGTTCCGTTGTGTCCCCAGTCGCTTAACCGCACATCAGGTCCGCAGCCTGACGGTTCAGGGAAGCTTCGCCGCTAACCCATTCAAGTAATCAGCGATTTGGCTCAATAGATTTGCTGGTGCCATCCTATCGAGGTTCCCGTTCACCAACACGTCCTCGATATTGTTGGGGACAGGCGGCTGCTGCGGAAGATTACTCAGCAGTTCGCCGCGCAAGTTTTGCGCTATCGCCAAGTAGTGTTTCTTGAACTCAGCTTCATAAACGCGCTTCTCCTCGATTGCGTCAGCATCCTTAGCGTGTAAGCACGCCCGTATGGTCTCATAAGCATGGTTGTCACTGGGCGGCGCCGTGCAAACTTTCCCTGAGATCGCGTCTAACTTATCCAAGTGGCTCTTTTCGAGGCTTCGCAGCTTCGATCCGTTCGACTATCGCATCATCGTTCTTTACAGTCGGTGCAGTGCGTACTACAAACTGGGCGAATTCCGAGAAACCGTGGCGGACGCGCATAGGCTTCTTGCCATTCTTCCGGCGAACGCACACGCGGTACAGACTACATATAAGTTGCTTACTGTGTCTTATTTGCGATTGGGGGAATACAAAAGCGCCCAGAGTACGGCGATAGAGTATGCGAACCGAATTGGTGGGCCCGAGGCAAGGTAGTGGCTAGACATTGTGAACTACTACCCTAAAAATCCGCAACTCGCACTAAATGAGCTTGTACGTGTCATTTCCTCTCCTTGAAATAGAGGTTCGCGGTGAACAGGTTCCTGCCGCAAGAGTGCAACGAATTGCATAACTGCTGACAGCGATGAGTATATGTCATTTATCTTGAACAATGGCTAACGGAAGCAGAATTGCTCTTCTTGAAGGTGGGGAAGTGTCGTACATCGGCCTGCCGTATCTCGTTTGTCCATAGCCCATTGCTGGAGGTGCTGAATGAGTGGTCTTCAGCGGAGTAATCTTGACGCGCTGATACGGGCGTGCTGTCTTTTCGCATTTGCGCTTGGTTTAGCGCCATGGTCACGAGCGGACGTCACCGTATTCGAGAACTTCGCATTCTTTACCAACGGTGCTCTTCCTCCAAATATGACAATTGACATTCCGTCGTGTTTCCTAGCAGCAGAGCCTAGCGCCCTTGTCGGTTTCTGCGACGGAACGGTGACCACTGACGGATCGGGAACTATCGTAGCGGGAACCTTCTCTGGCCAGTTCGTGGAAACCTTCACAGGAAGTGGCGCTGAATTCCTCGCCTTTGGGTCCGGGGGAAACTACGACGTCTTCTGCGGAGGAGACCCAGGCTTTTGCTGCATCCCTGGATCCTCGTACGGATTTGTCGGCGGCCCAACCTGCGGGTCATGCCCTACCCCGAACGTATGCGGTACTCCTGCCATAAGTGAGCGCGGCTTCATCCCTGACGGAACAGACATCTTCGGATTGGGAATATGGATGAACCCAACCCCCACTCCAGAACCAACTTCAGTGATTCTGCTTGGCACCGGGTTGTTCGGCATCTTGGGAGCAGCGCGGAGGAAATTGCTCGGGTGAGCTTTCCGCGCTCTGTGGGCCGGAGCGGTCCAGTTGCGCTTGGCCCATCTCGTCGATGTGGCTGTCGCGTACGTTCTTGTACGATGTATCCGCCGTTAGGGTTTTGGGAGAGTGGCGTCAATCTGTTTGTTGGCTGTGGTCACGGCTCCAAGGAAATTGCCGTAGGTTGCTGTCTCGCCGCCGCA
>Ga0137418_10003769_pt1 | contig 13950 bp, 6 predicted proteins | sample CZODoug3_1_2_16f_FD_122242 | JGI IMG/M metagenome (GOLD analysis project Ga0137418, IMG submission 122242) | Vadose zone soil fungal communities from Angelo Coast Range Reserve, California, USA - CZODoug3_1_2_16fungal (Hybrid Assembly) | ecosystem: Environmental > Terrestrial > Soil > Vadose...
TACTGCTACAGAATTTGGCCGTTGCCAGTATGCGCCCGGCGCTGCTCATCCTGCTCGGTGCTGTCTTTCTCGTTCTGCTGATCGCGTGCGCGAATCTCACCACGATGTTACTTGCCCGCGCCGCCGCGCGCGAACGCGAAATCGCAATTCGTGTGGCGCTCGGTGCCGGTCGGATGCGGCTACTGAAACAAGTATTCAGTGAAAGCGTGTTACTCGCGCTGATCGGTGGTGCTGCGGGCGTTCTTCTCGCGTTATGGGGAGTCGAGCTATTGAAAACAATCGGTGCGCAAACGGTGCCGCGGCTGCACGAAGTGAATATCGATTTCGTTGTATTAGGCGTAACACTGGCGATTTGCCTAGGCACGGGAATCATCTTCGGTCTCGCTCCCGGTCTGGCCAGTTCGCGGCCGGAGCTCACTGAGGCAATCAAAGAAGGTGGCCGAGGTTCGACCGTAGGCACGCGGCGCAATCGTTTGCGCAACGGACTGGTCATCGCCGAAGTCGCGCTTGCGCTGGTACTGCTCAGCGGTGCGGGGCTTCTCATCAAAAGTTTCGCGCGTCTGCAGAACGTGAATCCGGGTTTCAACCCGCGTAACGCACTGACGTTCGAGATTTCGCTGCCGACAATGCAATATCCCGACGACGCATCGATCGTGCGTTTCAACAACGAAGCGCAACGCCGAATCGCTGCGCTGCCGGGAGTGCAGGCTACCGGGTTCAGCACGATCCTGCCGTTGGCCGGGACGAACGGAGATTCGTCTTTTGCGATTGAAGGGCGGCCTTCAGGCAAAGACGCCCCGAGCCCTGATGAGGAAAGGCGAGAGGTCTCCCCTGATTATTTTCGGGCACTTGAGACACCGTTGATGAAAGGCCGGTTTTTCACGAACGCGGACAACGCAGATGCGCCGCTCGTCCTTATCGTCAATCAGACATTCGCGAAAAAATTCTGGCCTAACGAGGATGCACTCGGCAAACGCATCGTGATGGGCGGAATGTCTGATGATCCGAAGTGGATCACCATAGTGGGAATTGTCGGTGACATGCGCCATTTCGGGTTGGATGTCGATCCCAAGCCAGAGATGTACGTCCCATTCGCGCAGAGCGCATACTTCACCACGATCTACGTAGTGCGGAGCAATCAGGATCCGCGAACTTTGGTTCCAGCGATTCAGCGCGAAATCCAGGCGATCGATCCAGCGTTGCCTCTGGCGAATGTGCGCACGTTCGAGAACGTAATTGGCGATTCGGTTGCGCCGCGACGGCTTTCGGTCGTTTTGCTCGGAGTCTTTGCGGGCGTCGCGGTGCTGCTCGCGAGCGTCGGAATTTATGGCGTGATGTCATTTCTCGTCGTTCAACGCACACACGAAATCGGTGTGCGTATGGCGCTTGGCGCACAACGCAGCGATGTGCTGAAGCTGGTTCTCGTCCGCTCGCTCAAACTGATTTCAGCCGGAACAATCATCGGACTCGTAGTTGCCTTAATGAGTACCCACACGTTGCGAGCATTGCTCTACAGCGTGAGCGCATTCGACACGGCGACATTCGCTCTGGTGACGATTCTACTTGGCGCCATCGCGCTTGCGGCAAGTTATCTGCCGGCAATGCGTGCAACCAAAGCCGACCCAATGGTGGTTCTCGGTCACAACACATAATTATGAAGTCGAAAGTCCTGTGGATCGTCTTCGGTTGTGCGGCGACCATTTCCGCGTTGTCAGCTGAGCAAACAGAGAGCTCTAGGGCGCTCGGCCAAATCAAAGCGTTGATCGGAAATTGGAGCGGCAAGTTTCAATGGACCGGCGGACGTAACGACAGCGGCTCGATGAACGCGACTTATTACGTCACCGGCAACGGTTCAGCCGTGGTGGAGAATTTGATAAACGAAAGCACGCCGGTGATGACCAGCGTCTACCACTTGGATGGCCGTGACCTGCGCATGACACATTTTTGCGGCGCACAAAATCAGCCAAGACTGAAGGCGCGCCGTATCGATCTGGATCATGGCGCTATCGATTTTGACTTCGTTGATGCAACGAATCTTCGATCACCTGATGCGCCGCACGTGCACGGGTTGGAGATCCGCTTGATCGACGCAAATCACTTAACCCTGACGTTCTTGTTTCAAAGCGGTTCGGTCGAGAGCCGTGAAGAAATTAATCTGAAACGGGCTGAAACGAGGCCCTCCTAGAAAACTCATTATGATCAAGCTTCGCCATCTCGAACGCAGATACCCGTTAGGCAAGGAGAAGTTTTTTTACGTTCTGCGCGATATCAATCTGGATATCGCCGAAGGCGAATTTGTGTCGATCATGGGCCCGTCTGGCGCAGGTAAATCGACGCTGCTGCACATCCTCGGGATGCACGACCATGGCTGGGAGGGCGAATATTCTTTGAACGAAACGGCCGTGCATCATCTAAAGCCGAAAGAGCGCGCCACGCTCCGGAACGAGCTGATTGGTTTCGTGTTTCAGCAGTACCATTTGCTCGACGATCTCACGGTTTACGAGAACCTCGAGATCCCGCTGTCGTATCGCCGTTACAGCAAGAGCGAGCGCGCCGCATTAGTGGCGGATGCGCTCGACCGGTTTCAGATCGTTGGGAAAAAGGATTTATATCCGCGTCAGCTATCCGGCGGACAACAACAACTCGTAGGTGTTGCCCGGGCAATCATCGCCGAGCCCAAACTTTTACTCGCCGATGAGCCGACGGGAAACCTGCACTCCAGTCAGGGCGAGGACATCATGGAGCTGTTTCGCAAGCTCAATGACGAAGGCGTGACCATCGTGCAGGTCACACACTCGGACAAAAACGCTTCGTATGGGAAACGCGTCATTCAATTACGCGACGGGTGGATCGTTAACAAATAGCGGGAGAAATTTGCCATGATTTTGGATTCATTTCGGCAGGACTTTCGAGTCGGGCTGCGTGTTTTGTTCAAAGACAAAACGTTTTGTTTTCTAGCGGTGCTCGTGCTTGCTCTCGGCATTGGCGGTGCAACAACCCAATTCACCATCGTTAACGCGATCGTGTTGCGCGGATTCTCCTTCCCGCATCCGGAACAGTTAATGAGCGTCGGCCTGATTGATCCCAAGGCGAGCGATCAAAACAACAATTTCGGTCTCGGTAATATTCCGACCGCTCAGGATTACGAGGACCTGAAAGCGACGCAGAAATCATTCTCGATGATGGCCGGCTATCTCAATGGATCGACAGTCAATGTCACTTACAAAAATAATCCGCAGCGTTATACCGGCGCTTACGTAACCGAAGATTTTTTCAAGATTATCGGTGTCTCGCCGGTGCTTGGTCGCGATTTCAGAGCCGAGGACAACAAACCGGGCGCGGAAAAGGTCACTATCCTGGGCGACGAAATCTGGCGACGCGATTTCGGCGCCGACCCAAACATTGTCGGACAAAGCGTCAGAATTAACGGCAAAGCCGCGACCATCATCGGGGTGATGCCACCGAATCTTAAGTTCCCGGTTTCGGAGGAGCTGTGGACGCCTTTATACAATGAGTTTCCGCCACAGCCGCGCGGCGACTTGCGGCTGGGAGCGAACAATAATGCGCCCGCAGTCATGGGCCGACTCAAGGCGGGTGTGACTATTGATCAAGCGAATGCGGAGTTTATTGCGCTTGCCCGCCATTTGGCAGAGGACAATCCCAAGACAAATCAGAATCTGACGTCGGCTAGCGTGCAGCCGCTGCTGAATACATTCACCGGCGTCCAATTTCGTCAGACCGTCTGGGCAATGCTCGCCGCGGTCGTTCTCGTGTTGCTGATCGCCTGTGTGAACGTGATGAACATGCAGTTTGGGCGTGCTGCGTTGCGGGCAAAGGAACTGGCGATTCGCGGCGCACTCGGCGCGACGCAGTGGAGACTCGTGCGACAAATGTTGACCGAGAGTCTGGTGGTCGCGGTGTTCGGGGCCATCGCGGGCGTGATCATCGCCTATTGGGCCGTCGATTTTTACGTTCGGTCGATTAACGCGTTGCCCTTTCCGGCACCTTACTATTGGAAATTCACGATCGATGGATCGGTGCTCGTTTTCACCGTCGCGATCACTCTGCTGGCCACGATCGCCTCCGGTCTCATCCCGGCATTCCTGAGCGCCAGAGGCAACGCAGCGGAGATCATGAAAGAAGGCGGCCGTGGCAACAGCAGTCGCATGGTCAACATCATCACCCGCGTGCTCGTGGTCGGGCAAATCGCCCTCACTGCGGCCCTATTGATCGCCGCGACGCTCGAAATCAAATCGATCCGAAATCAGATGAAACTGGACTACGGGTACGACGAAAATGCCATTTATGCGGCGCGGACCGCTTTGATGGAGGGCGCGTATCCAAGTGAAGATTTGCGGCGCGAATTTTTTCAGCGTGCCGTGCGCGCGCTGCGGGGCAATTCCCAGTTCGAGTCCGCCGCGATGAGCAGTCGCTTCCGCATGACATTCGACGGCCAGGGCCAATACGAAGTTGACGGTCAAAATTATCTCACCGATCGGGATCGCCCGCGCGGAAATTTCGAATCGGTCTCCGACAATTATTTCACGACGCTTGGTTTGAAAATTCGCGAAGGCCGTGATTTCACCGTCGACGATGTCGATTCGAAACAACCGGTGGCAATTGTGAATGCGAGTTTTGCCCGAAAATATTGGGGCAACCAGAGCGCGATCGGTCACCAGGTCCGAATCTTCAATCCCGGTCAGCCGCAGCCGTGGCGAACTATTGTCGGCGTCGTGCCGGACACGTTGATGCAAGGTCCGTTCGATCAGCAAACCGAGAGCGTAGGATTTTATATGCCATTGCTGGGCGCATCTCCGGCTCCTCAATTTTGTACGATCCTTGTTCGTCCGCGCGCAGGTCAACGGGCTGACACGCTTGGCCCAGCTTTGAGCAGAGCGGTTGCTGAGCTCGATTCGAACCTCCCGACTTATTTTGCTGGAACGCCGGGACGATTTCACAATGAAATTCTCTCCGCCAATCGCGTCATTGCGACTTTGTTCACGATTTTCGGAATCGTCGCGTTCATTCTTTCCGCCGTTGGACTTTACGGTGTGATGAGTTTTTCGGTGAACCAGCGCACGCAGGAGTTCGGAATTCGAATGGCGCTAGGAGCGGATGCGCGCCGGATTTTCCGAATGGTGATGACGCAGGGCGCTTGGCAGCTTGCGATTGGTCTTGTACTTGGCGCTGGCGGAATTGCGCTATTGCTCGGAGTCATTGCGGCGGCTGCCTTGAAAAACATTTTGTTCAAGGTGAACGCGCTCGACCCGACGATTTATTTCGCAGTGGCGGGATTACTCGCGCTCGTTGCCGCGCTTTCCTGTTTTATTCCCGCGCGCCGCGCTACGCGCGTCGATCCAGTAGCTGCGCTTCGTTATGAATAATTTTCGACTCGCACTGCGGCAGTTGCGCAAAAATCCGGGTTTCGCGGCGGTGGCGATCGTGACGCTCGCTCTCGGAATCGGCGCGAACACAGCGATCTTCAGCATCGTTAACGCAGTTCTTCTTCGGCCGCTGCCCTATGCCGACGCGGACCGGATCATGGTTCTGAATGAATCTTCTGGTCCCGGTCAGGATTATTCGGTCGCCTTGCCCGATTATTTTGATTGGCGAAACGACAACACGGTTTTTGAGCATCTCGCGGCGACTCACAAGGAATCGCGTAACCTCAGCGGCGTGTCCGGCCGCGAGCCTGAGCGGGTCTCGTGCGCGTCGGTCACACGAAATTTCTTCGACGTCATCGGAACGAATGCCAAGATCGGCCGCACTTTTGGCGAAGAGGAGGATAAAGTTGGCGCGCCACCCGTCGTCGTGATTAGCGATCGTCTTTGGCAACGCGCCTTTAATCGCGACCCGGCCGTGATTGGTCGCTCGATCACGCTGCACGATTCAAACTTTACCGTCATCGGCGTGATGCCGCCGCATATGACCTCGCCGCAGGACACGGATGTCTGGCTGTCATTGATGCGGCGCAGCAACAATCCGGCGTGGATGAATCGCGTGAACCACCCCATGATTTACGTCTGGGGCAAGCTCAAGGCCGGTGTGACTGTCGATCAAGCGCGCACCGAAATGAAAGGAATCGCGGCGCGTTTAGAGAAGGCATATCCAGACACGAACGGACAGGAGACAGTGGTCGTTAAGCCGTTGCTCGAAAATCTCGTTGGTAAATATCGCACCAATCTCGGATTGCTTTTGGGTGCGGTCGGTCTGGTGCTTCTGATCGCCTGCGCGAATCTGGCGAATCTGTTTGCTGCGCGCGGGGCTGCGCGAGCACGTGAGTTTGCCATTCACGCCGCGGTCGGCGCGACTCGCGGACAAATCATCAAGAAACTTTTGATCGAAAGTTTTGTGATTGCGCTTCTCGGCGGCGCGCTCGGATTTCTCTTCGCGGTTTGGGTCCGTAACGGCTTGATCGCGCTGAGTCCGGGAGATGTTTCCCGGTTCCATCAGATTTCGTTCGATCTTCCAGTTCTCGGCTTCACGTTTTTGATCGCGTCGCTGACAACCGTGCTTTTCGGATTGTGGCCGGCGTGGCAGGCGTCGCACGCCGACGTTCAACTCGCATTGAAAGAAGGTTCGAGCGGAGCCGGCGATTCGCGATCAGCGAAACGCGCGCGTGATTGGCTCGTGATTAGCGAAATCGCGCTCACCCTGACGTTGTTAGTCGCCGCTGGTCTGGTTTTGAAAAGTTTTTCCAAAATGCAGACGCTTCAGCTCGGCTACGAACCGCGAAATCTTTTCACTGCGCGTCTCGAGTTACCGTGGAGGACTTATTCGGATCGCGAGAGAATCGCGACATTCACAAAAGCGCTGCTCGACAAAGTCACTGCGATCCCGGGAGTTCAGAGCGCGGGGATTGGTTCCAACTCGCCGCTGATGGGCGGCTGGCAAACGGGTTTCTGGCGCGAAGAAAACCCGCGTCCCCAGCCTTCGGACATGTTGAACAGCGACCTCGAAGTTGTTACCGGCGATTATTTTCAAACGTTCAAGGCGCCGTTGCTGCGCGGCCGGCTTCTTAACGAGCGCGACACAAAAGATTCGCCGCGCGTCATTATTATCGATCAGGCGATGGCCGAACAATATTTCCCCGGGGAAGATCCGATTGGAAAACGCCTTGGAGTTGATGTCGGGAACGACGACGAAGGCTGGGTGATGTGCGAAATCGTCGGTGTCGTCGCGCGGATGCGTTTTCACCCGATCGATGAAATGGCGCCCATTCCGGTGATCTATTGCCCGATGGCGCAGGCTCAACGGACGAGTCTTGGCATTTTCGTGCGTTCGACAATGGGCGCTGCCTCATTGACTAAAGCGATTCATGATGCGTCGGCATCGATCGATCCGAATCAACCGGTCTTCGACGCGCGACCGATGCTGGATCGCGTTCAGGAAACCTGGGGAACGCACCGTCTGTTAAGTTTTCTATTTTCAGTTTTCGCCGGGCTTGCGCTGGTGCTTGCGACAATCGGTCTTTACGGATTGCTCGCCTATACCACGCTCAAACGCGTCCGTGAAATCGGTATTCGACTCGCGCTAGGCGCGCGCCCGGCCCAAATCCGCGCGCTGATTCTTTCTCATGGAATGCAACTGCTCTTGATCGGGTCGTTGATCGGCGTAATCGCGGCCGTTGCGCTTTCACAAGCGTTGCAAACCGTACTTTTCGAAGTCAAAGGGATCGATTTGAGAATTTATCTTGGCGTCGGCACGCTGCTCTTCGCGGCGGCATTCTTCGCCTCATGGATCCCAGCGCGACGCGCTACACGTGTCGATCCCATCGTCGCGCTACGAGCGGAATGAAACTTCCATGTTAAACGACATTCGTTTCGCTTTTCGCCAGCTGCGCAAATCGCCGGGGTTCACGTTTGTCGTAATCATCACTCTGGCACTGGGCATTGGCGCCAACGCCGCCATTTTCACGCTCGTTCGAGGCGTGCTCATCAAGCCTCTGGTCAACCGCGGGGAAGACCGGTTGATTTATATCCGGCAGAGCGCGCCCGGTACACGTATCGAAAACAGCACCTGGTCGATTCCGGAAATTCAGGACTTAAAGGCGGGGGTCAAAACGCTGAGCGAATTTGGTGACTTCTCGACCATCACCTTCACCGTCCTTGGGTTGGGCGAGCCGCGCGAAGTTAATGGCGGCGTGGTCAACGGATCGTTTTTCGAGGTGGTGGGACCGCGCCCCGTGCTCGGACGCCTGGTCGGACCGCAAGATGACGGTCCCAAGGCCCCTAGTGTCGTTGTCCTCACCTATCGTTTCTGGTCAGGCGCGCTTGGGAGAGATCCTTCTGTTATTGGCAAAACCGTTCAGCTTGGTGGCGTGGAGGGTGATCGGACCGGCACGATCATAGGCGTGCTCGAGCCGAGCGTTCCATACCCGCAGGAGACCGAGATCATCGCGAATGTCTCCAGCAGTCCGCATCATCTCGGGGCGACAATGGTAACCGAGCGCACGCATCGAATGACCGAACTATTTGCGCGGCTCGCTTCCGGAGCCACTCTCGACCAGGCGCGCGCGGAATTGCGTTCCGTGTATGCGACGATAAGGAAAGACCATCCGGAGGCTTACTCGAAGCGGGGAGACTTTCAGATATCGGCCAAGCTCCTTCGTGACCAGATCACCTCGGGCGCGCGGACGGTGCTGCTTGTTCTACTCGCAGCGTCAGCACTGGTGTTCGTCGTCGCGTGTTCCAATGTCGCGAATCTCATCCTGGCGCGCACCGTTCGCCGCGAAGGCGAGTTGGCGGTGCGGACGGCACTCGGCGCAAGCAGAGGTGCGCTCCGTCGCATGTTGTTAGCCGAAAGCGTTCTGCTCTGCGGCGGTGGTGCGGCGCTCGGCGTGTTGAGCGCGCAGCCAATGGTTGAAGTGCTGGCTCGCTACACGTCGCATTTCTCGGTTCGCGCGGTCGATCTCACTGTCGATTCAAGTCTCCTGTGGGTCGGCGTGGCGTTGGCCACTCTAGCCGCGGCGGTCTTGGCGTTTGTCCCGCGCCTTCCCGTCGACACCTCCGGTGCATTGCACCTCTCCAGCGGCGGCGTTCGGACAACCAGCAGCAAAAGCCGTCAGCGTATGTTCGTTGTAACACAAATCGGCGCGTCGTTCGTGTTGCTGGCCGGCGCGAGTGTGGTTGTCACTACGCTCCTCGCACTGCAAAGGACGCAGACCGGTATGGACTCGCGCCATGTCCTCGCCATCAACGTTCCCGCCGTATTTTACGGCAAGACACGCCAGCAAGTTCTCGATTTTTACAAGGAAGTCATACGTCGCATTGATGCGATTCCGGGTGTCAATAAGACCGCATTCGGGATGATCGCTCCCTGGCGCGATGTCGGCTCCGGTCCCACTCTGCAATTCTCCGGCGATGGTCACGTTCACGGCGTGGGCGAAGACGACCCTCGCGCTCAATATCGTGTAATCTCTCCGGGGTTCTTTGCAGCGCTGGGCGTTCCGATTATTGCGGGTCGCGATTTCAATGAACTAGACGCTAAAGGCAAAGAGGACGTCGCCATCATCAGCCAAACGCTCGCGCAGCGCATGTTCCCCAATCAGGACCCGATCAATCGGCACGTGTTTTGGACCGATCCGGTGCTGAAAACCACTCGCGGAACGACTGGTCCGCCGCAACGCATCATTGGCGTCGCCGCCGATATTGACGATGTCCATGTCGTTCCGGAGCCCACCGTCACGATCTACCACACCTTTGAACAGGGTCCGCTGTTTCGTGGCCGTCTTTTCATCCACACGAATGTAAATCCTTATTCACTCGTTACGCCGGTCACGCGAATTATTCGCGACATGTCGGCGGATCAACCAATTGAGCGCGCTGGTACGCTCGAAGACGCCCGGGCCGAAGTACTCACTCCGCACCGTTTGAACTCGGTGGTGTTTAGCGTGTTTGCCGCGGTTGCGTTGGCGATTGCAGTGGTCGGCGTCGCAGGCGTGCTCGCATTTTCTGTCAGTGCACGAACGCGGGAATTCGGTATTCGACTGGCGCTTGGATCGGAGCCGCAGCGTCTTTTCAAAGATGTCATCGCGGAAGGCGCCGCAATGGCCGCCGCGGGGATCGTGGCAGGCGCGTTATTCGGATTTGTCCTGGCGCAGGTGGCACGCAGCTATTTCGCGGATGTCACCATGCCTGGCGTTTTTGCGATGGCCGCCTCTGCGCTTGTGCTGCTAACGGTCGCGGTAGTCGCGTCGATGCTGCCCGCGGCACGCGCCGCGCGCGTGGATGTAATTCAAGCGCTACGCACCGAATGATATGAACGACGTAAGGTTCGCTCTTCGCCAACTCCGCAAATCTCCGGGGTTCACCTTGATCGCTGTGCTAACGCTGGCGCTCGGGATCGGCGCGAACACGGCCGTGTTCAGTTTGATTCACGACTTGTTTCTGCGTGGGCTTCCGTTCCGCGAGCCGGGAAATATCGTTCATGTTTACGGCGAAGCGAAAGAGCGCGATCTGCACCAACTTCCATTTTCCATTCCGAAATTCTGGCATTATCGCGACGGACAAAATGTTTTCACCGCGGTCGCTGCCGATTGGAATAACGGCTACATCCTCACTGGCTCAGCCGAGCCTGTGCAAGTGCTCGGCGCAAACGTCACCGCCAATTATTTCGACCTGTTAGGCGTCCATCCAATTCTCGGCCGCAACTTTCTTCAACAGGAAGAAATGAAAGACAACGTCGCACTTGTGACGGAAAATTTTTGGCGCAAACGCCTGAGCTCCGATCCGGGCGTAATCGGGCGAAACATTGCACTGAACGATGTGGCTCACACGATCGTTGGCGTTTTGCCGAACCTGCCGATCTCGTGGTTCGGCCGCGACTCGGAGGTTTTTATCGCGACGCCGTTCGATAATCCAAACGCGACGAAAGAGCGCATCATGCGCGGCTACAGTTTCATGCGTTGCATAGGCCGATTGAAGCCCGGCGTCACGATGCAACAAGCGCAAGCTGCGATGCCTGCGCTCGAGCAAAGTTATCGCGAGCAGCATGGAGAAGCAGCCGATTCGACATGGACGTCAGTCCTTGTCAGCGCGAACGAAGACGCAACCGGCGACCTGCGGCCGGCTTTCGTAACGTTGCTCATCGCCGTCGGCGCAGTTTTGCTGATTGCCTGCAGCAACGTTGCAAACCTTTTGCTCGTTCGCTTCTCCGGACGACGCCGCGAAATCGCGATGCGAATGGCGCTCGGTGGCGATCGCCGCAGTGTCGTGCGCCTCTTCGTGCTCGAAAGCACGACCGTCAGCGTCATTGCCGGCGTTATTGGATTGCTTCTCGCGCTTTGGGTTATCGAAATCGTTCCCAAAATTGCCGGCGACAACGTCCCACTGGAAGGAGGGATCACGCTGCATTTGCCGGTGCTTCTGTTCACGCTCGGTCTTTCGTTGGTCACGGGACTTGTGATGGGAGTTTACCCGGCGTGGCAAAGTTCGCGCGGCGATCTGGTTGAAGGTTTAAAAGAGAGCGGACGCGCCGTCAGCGGAAGTCGCGGCCAACATCGATTTCGCCGCGGACTTGTCTCGGCTCAAGTTGCGTTGTCGATGATCTTGCTTGCGACGGCGGCGATGCTCGTTTCGAGCTTTATACGATTGAGCAATCAAGCAACGGGTTTCCGATCGGACCACGTTTGGGCGGGCGCGATCGGATTGCCTGTAGCACGATATCCCGACAGCTCGGCGCGCGGCAACTTTGTCCAGCGTCTGCTTGATGCATTGAAAACCGCGCCCGGCGTTGAAAATGTCGCGACGACGGAAGCAGTGCCGATGAGCGGCAATTATTCGCAAACTCCGTACGCTCGAGTGGATGGTAATCCGTTACCAGTTGTTCAACGCCCGCTCGGTTTAACACGCAGTGTTTCGCCGGGATATTTTCGCGTTCTCAACATTCCGCTTCTGGCGGGCCGCGACTTCAATGAACACGACAAGTCCGATTCCCCCCTGGTTGTGATTTTGAGTAACTCGACGGCAAAGAAATTATTCCCGAACCAGGATCCGCTCGGTCGACAAATTTTCTTCGGCGTCGATAACGGCACTGGCCTTCCGGCCGAAGTCATCGGCGTCGTTGGCGATGTGCGGTCTCGACAGCTTGCGAAACCAAACGATGTCGAATTTTACCGGCCGTGGCCGCAACGCAGTTTCTCATTTTTCAACGTCCTCGTGCGCACTTCGATGAAACCGGACGCTGCGCAGGCGATCGTCCGGGGCGCGCTCGACAAGATCGACAAGCAAATGCCAATTCTACAACCAAACACCCTCGATGCGATTGTTATGCAGTCGCTCGGTCAACAACGGTTGACGATGGGATTGCTCGGCGCGTTTGCCGGTGTTGCGTTGTTGCTCGCGATCGTCGGAATTTACGGTGCGGTCGCTTACACCGTCGAACAACGAACGAGCGAAATCGGAGTGCGCATGGCCCTCGGCGCGCAGGTCACAGATGTTTTGCGACTCGTGGTGAAACAAGGGATGAATCCGGTTTTGCTTGGGTTGGTAATTGGCCTTGCCGCCACGTTTGGCGCGGGTCATCTCATCGCGGCTCAGCTTTACCAAATCTCGCCGCATAATCCGCTTTTGATTGCCGTTACTGCCGCAGCTCTTGCCATCGCCGCTCTGCTTGCCTGTCTTATACCAGCCCGCCGCGCCACACGGGTCGATCCGATAGTCGCGCTGCGCGCAGAATAATATGAGCGATCTTAAGTTTGCTCTTCGCCAACTCCGCAAATCTCCGGGATTCACCTTGATAGCGGTCGTGACGCTTGCGCTCGGTATCGGGCTAAACACTGCGATCTTTAGTTTGATCAACGATCTTTTCCTGCGCCGGCTGCCGTTCAAGGAACCGTCGCGCATTGTTCACCTCGACAATGGCGACAAGGCGCGCGATTTGGCGGATGTCGGAATATCGGCGCCGCGGTACCAACTTTATCGCGACGGTCAGACGATTTTTGACGGTTTCGCCGCCGAGAATTCCGCCGCTCAGAATTCTTCCCCGTTCACGCTGACCGGACTTGGTGATGCTTTCCAGGTTTTCGGCGGGCGAGTGACGGCTAACTATTTCGATGTCCTTGGCGTCCGTCCGATCCTCGGCCGCAATTTTCTGCCGAAAGAAGAGGAAAGCGCCGACGTCGCCTTGGTGACGAAAAATTTCTGGCAGGAACGCCTCGGAGGCGATTCGAATGTGATTGGGCGAAACATCACGCTCGATGGGACGCCGCACACGATCGTTGGCGTTCTGCCAAATATGCCGGAAACGTGGTTTGGGGCAAACTCGATCGCGGAAGTTTGGACGACGAAACCTTTTCAGATTCCCGGGTTCAGTCATGAGCAACTGATGCGCGGCTCCTTTTTTCTTCGCGTTGTCGGACGATTGAAACCGGGGATGACCGTTCAACGAGCGCGCGCCGCATTGCCATCGTTGGAAGAAAGTTATCGTGCCCAATATCCGAACAACATCGACAGCGCATTTGTCACGACGCTGCGGGCTTTGCCTGAAGACGTTACCCGGAATTTCCGCGCGGGCTTCGCTACACTTTTCGCCGCGGTGAGTTTCGTTTTGCTGATCGCGTGCAGCAATGTTGCTAATCTATTGCTCATTCGTTTCAGTGGACGCCGGCGCGAGATCGCGTTGCGAATGGCGATTGGCGCTACACGCACCAGCATCGTGCGCTTGTTTGTTTTCGAGAGTTTACTCGTCAGCGTAATCGGAGGCGCGGTCGGCGCTTTCGTCGCGTGGCACTTTGTGCCGCTGGTTCCGCGAATGGCCTCCAATTTTCTGCCGTTGGAGACCGAAACCGCGACCAGTCTGTCGATTCCAGTTCTACTATTCGCGATTGGATTGTCGATCTTGACCGGTCTCTTGATGGGAATTTATCCGGCGCTTCAGGGTTCGCGCGCCGATTTGGTTAATGGGTTGAAAGAGGGCGGCCGCGGCACGAGCGGCAGTGTGCGCCAACAG
>Ga0137418_10003770_pt1 | contig 13950 bp, 12 predicted proteins | sample CZODoug3_1_2_16f_FD_122242 | JGI IMG/M metagenome (GOLD analysis project Ga0137418, IMG submission 122242) | Vadose zone soil fungal communities from Angelo Coast Range Reserve, California, USA - CZODoug3_1_2_16fungal (Hybrid Assembly) | ecosystem: Environmental > Terrestrial > Soil > Vadose...
GGTCCTTCTCGCCACCTTCGCTTGCCTGATCGGTTTGTGGATGCATTTTCGCGGAAAGCGGGGGCAGCCAGCGGACGGGTTGCCGTCCGATCGCAGCGCGGAAGGACGCTTATTATTTGCGGGAGGGCTTGCGCTTATCCTTCTCGGTTTTTTTCATGGCGCCTACTATGCGGCTGCGGACTTGTACAAGCATGAGGCACAGGATTATTCGCTTTTGGCGCAAATGAGCGCGGGGGCCGCGGCGGGCGCGCGACCTGTTGTGAATAATGCGTTGACGGGTTACGGCCAGCTACAAGGTGCGAAGGCCGTGAATATTGCCGCGCACGCGCATAGCATTGAATTTGGTTTGCTGGCCATCATGCTGGCATTTTTTCAGCCATATGTGAGCTTGAGTGCGAGATGGAAACGCAGCTCGGCCGCGGTGCTCTTGGCCGGCTCGCTCTTGCTCCCGGTGTGCGTGCCGTTGGAGATCAGGTACGGGCTTGTTGCCGGCGGCATTGCGGATTTTGGGGGGCTGCTGATCATTTTGGCGCTGCTGGCCATGTGGATCGGAATCCTGCGGTTCCCGGGAACACCGGGCGTCTTGGTGACATCCTCGCCAGAATCGAGAGTTCCGCAATGAGCGGTTCGCGCCGTCTTCTGATTATCGGAGGCATTGCGCTTGCCGTTTGGGGCATGAGCTACGGACTGTGGTACGCGGTGTTTGCCGAGCACCAGGCGCTCGACACCATTGGGTCGTCTCTTGCGGGAAGTTTCGCCGCCGCTGCCGACCGCAATCCGGTTGTTATGGAGACTTCACTCGAGCAGTACCGTGAAGCGAAATACGTTTACGATCGCCAAGTAGATGTTCACGGCCATTGGATTGGATTGGCGATGCTGCTGATTGTGCTTGGTATCGGCTTCGATCGCGTGAATTTCCCGGAGCGTTTGAAACTGTTTCTCGCGATGGGCCTGTTGGTGGGAGCGGTGGTTTTTCCACTGGGCGTGCTGCTGCAGACCTTCAGTCACGGCCCTTTGCCCCGAGCGATCGCTATTGCGGGGTCAGGATTTGTGATTGGGTCGCTGCTCGGAGCTACGATTGGTGTTGTGGCGCGAGGGTCGTCTCCCGCACGTGTGGACTGATCTTTAGTTGCTTGCGGTCAACTTCACGATTTAAATTCTCTAAGGCACTCTTCGTAGGATTCCATCGTATCGAAGTCCTCCAAGATCGAACTGGTCCTGACGTTCAGCAGGCGAATTCGCTGCTGCGCTTTATAAATGACTTCCCTGGCGGTGGAGGCCTCAAAAAACTCTGGGCGGACGGCCGCCCCCACAATCACCGGGTGTCCGTCGGTGTCCTCGTGCCGGGGCATCACAATTTCTTCGGACGCCGAGCGAGCGCGGAACGTGCGCACTAACTGCACGACCGTTTTTCTCGTTATGAGCGCGTGATCTACGGGATAGAGGAGAAACGCGGCATCAGGCTCGATACTCTTCAGGGCAGCTTGCAGGGAGCTGAGCTGTCCTTCGCGCCATTTGTGATTGATTAGAACCATGGTTGATTTGGGCACGGCCGGCAAGATTCGCTGCGCATCCGCGCCCAACACCACAACAACTTTTCTGGAAAACGAGCAATTCTCAACCGCGATATCCAGCGCGGTTTTCTTGCCGAAAAGGGCCAATGCTTTCGGAAAGGGGAGCGCATGCGAGCTTCCGGCAGCAAGAATAATCGGAATGATTTGTTCGCGTTTGCGCATCCTGCGGCTGCGGCAGAATAAACGAACGGAACGGAGAAGACTAGCCGGTGAGCGTTGCGTGACGCTTTCGGCCGCTCGCTGCGCTCGCTGGGACGCGCCTGCCTGCACAGGCAGGCTGAAGCGCGCCCCTTACAACTGCGAGACAAGCGTTTCAGCTTGCTAGGTTGAGGTAATCGCAATAAAATGCGCGCGACGACGCAACACCTTCGTTCGCTGCCGCGGACCAGCCATTCCAGAGGCGAGCCGACCAACTGTGTACGCACATCCCTTCGCCTACCATCGCGCACAATCGCTCGGAGAAGCTACAAAACTGCTGCACCAGTTGGGGGAGGAATCGCGCGTAATTGCCGGCGGGCAAAGCCTGATTCCATTGATGAAGATGCGGCTGGCGCGGCCGACGGCGCTGATCGATATCAATTTCATTCCGCGCTTAAGCGAGATCAAGAATCACAACGGAGAACTCAGATTTGGAGCGCTTGCGCGTCACGCCGATATTGAGGTTTCCGAGCACGTGGCTGAAATTCCCATCCTTCATGACTGCGCGTCCGGAATCGCAGACGTGCAGGTACGCAACCAGGGAACCATCGGGGGTTCGCTGGCGGAAGCCGATCCAAGCGGGGATTGGGCGACGACATTGTTGACGCTGGAAACTTCCGTGGTTTGCGCCGGTCCGGAGGGCGAGCGTACCGTCCCATTGGACGAGTTCTTTAAGGACGCTTACACGACGGTTCTCGGGCGAGAAGAGTTGGTGCGAGAAGTGATTGTGAAGAAACCCGCGAAGAATAGCGGTGGGGCGTATCTAGCGTTTAAGCGCAGTGCCTCTGTCTACGCTACCGGCAGCGCCGCCGTACAGATAACTCTCGATGCGAAGGACGCATGCAAAGAGGCGCGGATCGTACTTGGCTGCGTGGGGCTCACCGCGATTCGCGCCAAGGAAGCTGAGGCCGAGCTGCACGGGAAGAAAATCGACGAGCGAGCGATCGCTCGCGCCGCGGATGCCGCGCGCGAAGCTGCTGAGCCGCAAAGTGATATGCGTGGCTCGGCGGACTACAAGCGCGCGTTGATTACGGCTCTGGTGAAACGCGCGATTGGAATTGCGGTGCGACGCGCTCGCGGGGAAAATGTGGAGGCGGGACACGAATATGTCGGCCGTTGAGAAAGTGAACGTCCGCATCCGTGTGAATGGCGAAGCGCGGGAAGCGCTGGTTGAACCGCGAACGTTGCTTGTTGATTTTCTACGCGAGAATCTGAATCTGACCGGAACGCATATAGGTTGCGACACTACGTACTGCGGCGCCTGCACGGTGCTGCTCAATGGCCGCACGGTAAAATCCTGCACTCTATTTGCGCCGATGGCGGACGGCGGCGAAATCACCACGGTTGAGGGGCTTTCTACTGATGGCGCGCTACATCCCGTGCAGAATGCTTTTGCGGAATGCCACGGACTGCAGTGCGGCTATTGCACGCCGGGACTTCTGCTCTCTACGGTTTACCTGTTGAAGAAGAACGCAAAGCCTAGCGACAAGCAGATTCGCAAAGCGATCGCGGGTAATACCTGCCGTTGTACCGGCTATCAGAACATTATCAAAGCGATTCGAATGGCGGCGGGTGAAATGGGGAAGCGCTAGGCGATGGAGATCAAGTTCAGCGGCGACTTTACGGTGAAGAAGACGCCGCAAGAGGTTTACGATTTTCTCGTGGACCCGAATCGGTTTTGCCCGCTGCTGCCTGATTATCAGAGCATGGAGATTCTTGACGCCAAGAATTTCCTTGTGAAGCTGAGCGTGGGGATCTCACACATTCGCGGCACCGCGGCGGTGAAGATGTCGTTGGTTGAAGCGGAGCCTGCTACTCGTGCGGCTTACGAAGGAAAGGGCGACGTGCCGGGAGGCTCGGCGGGCATACGAGCCGGTTTTGATCTGCAACCTGCGCCGGGCGGTGGGACGAAAGTGATTTGGCTGGGGCAATCCAACGTCGTCGGACGCATCGCATCCCTTGCTGGGGGGCTGCTCGAGCCGTTGGCCAAGAAAAACGTACAGAAATTGATTGATGGTTTGCAGAAAGCTTTGGGGTAGCGCTGGCAATCATGGCAACTACTTTGCGCACGAAAAGGAAGAAGGCAGAAGCCGCCGCCGCGAGCAGTCCGGCGAAGTGGGTCGGGCAGCCCATTCGGCGGAAAGAAGAAGACCGGCTGGTGCGCGGCAAGGGAATTTTTGTCGACGATCAGAAATTGATGGGCATGTTGCACATTCGCTTTGTGCGTTCGTCGTATGGGCACGCGAAAATCACAAGGCTGGACGTTTCTAAGGCGGCGGCGCTGCCGGGCGTGGTGTGCGCTCTCACTGGCGCCGAAGTGAAGTCGATGGTGAAGCCATTCATTGAGATCGGTCCGGATGCGGGGCAGAAGATCGCGGACTATCCTATGGCCGTCGATAAAGTTGTGTTTCAGGGAGAACCTGTCGCGGCTGTCGTGGCCGAAACCCGGCTGATTGCGGAAGATGCTGCCGAGCTGGTCGAAGTCGAATACGAGCCGCTGCCGCCCGTTCTGACCGCGGAAGAAGCTCTGAAGGATGCGAGCCTCGTGCATCCGGAGATGGGCACGAATCGCAATTGGCACGGAGTATTCGAGTACGGCGACATTGAGAAAGCTTTCAAGCAGGCGGCGCATGTGGTGCACATCGGCCGGCTGCACTTTCATCGATTCTCCAGCACGCCGCTAGAGAATAATGCGGTGATTGCGGTATGGGATTCGCGGTCGGAGCGGATCGAATACTGGTCCAACAATTCGTTTCCTTCGTTCGCTGCGCAGTTTCTTTCGCCCGCGCTGGGTGTCGGCATCGATCAGATCTTGATGAAGAGTTTCGATATTGGCGGCGGGTTCGGGATCAAGATCACGAACTATCCGTACATGGCCGTTTGTGCTTTGGCTTCGCGCAAAACGGGCGGGCGTCCGATCAAGTGGGCGGAAACGCGTACGGAGCATATGCAGGCCAGCGCGCACGGAAACGAGCGCACGTTTTTTGATACGCGAGTTGCGCTGGATAAAAATGGAGTCATCACGGCGATCGATTCGCGCCACGTTGACGATTGCGGCGCTTACCCGAGGTATGAGCCGCTGGGCTGCGTGATCTGGGCGCAGGTGCTGCCGGGGGCGTACCGCGTGAAGAACGCGCGCATCGACATGAATCAAGTGGTGACGAACAAATGCCCTGTCGGGCCAAATCGCGGCTATTCTCGAATGCAGCAGTTGTGGTTTATGGAGCGCATCCTCGATATTTGCGGGCACACGCTTGGGATTTCGAATGATGAGATGCGGCTGCGCAATTACATTCGCAAAGACGAAATGCCGTATACCACGCCGAACGGCTGCGTTTACGACTCCGGTGATTATGCCGGGATGCTTGCGCTCGCGAAAAAACTGATCGGCTGGGACGATTGGAAGAAGAAGCAAGCCGCAGCGCGAAAGGAAGGGCGATGGATCGGCATTGGGATCGGCTCCACGCTTGATTCGGGCACAAATAATTTTGGCCAGGCGCAGATCATCAATAATTTCGCGCCGTTTTCCGGCCAATCTAAGGCCGCAAACGCGAAGCTGGATATTTACGGGGAGGTTGTCGTCAGCCTGGGATCGGTTCCGCAAGGTCAGGGACACGAGACAACCGCCGCGCAAGTTGTTGCCGACGTGCTGGGAATTTCTCCGGATCTCGTCAAAGTGAAGCCGGGCTTCGACACGGAGCAAAACGTGTACACGGGGCACACGGGAACGTACGCGAGCCAGTTTGCGGTCACGGGGCTTTCGGCGATTCATGGCGCGGCGGTCAAGCTCCGGAACGAAATGTCCCGGTTGGCTGCTTGGGCATTGAAAGGCAAGGAGAAGGACCTGGAGTTTGGCATCGGGGCGCACGGGCCGGAAGTTCGCGATAAGCGTACGAAAAAGTCCATCAACTACTGGGCGCTCGCGAACCTGGTGAATGTAAACAATGCCGGGATGCCGGAAAATCTTTGGGACGTGACGCTGAATTGCCGCCACGTGTACCACGCTCCATTTCAAGTGCCGGATGTAAAGCGCAAGTACGGAAATTTGACTCTGACGTATGCCGCGCAAATTCACGTCGCCGTGATTGAGGTCGACCGCGAAACATTTCAGCCCAAGATTTTGGCTTACGCGTGTGTCGATGATTGCGGCCGCACCATCAATCCTCGAATTGTCGAGGGGCAGGTCCACGGCTGCACCGCGCATGGTATCGGCGCGGCGCTCATGGAGAATTGCGCTTACGATTCGGACGGCAATCTGCTGGCGTCCACGTTCAGCGACTACACGCCAATTACGGCGATGAATATGCCGGACCTCCTCTACGGCCACATGGAGTCGCCGTCGCCGTTTTCCTACAACGGGGCAAAGGGTATGGGTGAGGGCGGCGCCGCTCCGGTGCACACAGTCTGCGCAGCGCTGCAGGATGCGCTGTATTCGAGCGGCGTGATTATCGATGATTCGCACAACACCGGCGATTCCATTTTTCGCGCGCTACAGCGGAAGAGCTTGGGCGGATTTGCGTCTATGGTTCGCGTCGAACACGCGCGCGCCAGTAGATAAGAACGTCGCGAGCTTGGACAATTTGATCAAGCGAATCTGCATCATCGGCTGCGGCTCCATCGGAAGCTTGTACGCCGCGCATTTGGCGAAAGTCGCTGAGGTGTGGGCGTTTGTGCGGCGACCTGAGCACGCGGACGCGCTGAACAAGCATGGGCTGCGTGTCTCCGGCACGCACGAATTTCACGTCAAGCTCAGCGCATCGCATGACCCCTCGAAATTGCCGCAGTTCGATCTCGGTATCGTCGCCAGCAAAGCTACGCAAACCGCGGAGGCGGTCCGTCCCGTTGCGCATCTGTTCAAGAATGGCGCTATCCTCTCGTCGCAAAACGGCTTGGGCGGGGAAGAGATCATTGCTGACCTGACGAAGACATCCGTGATTCGCGGCACGACCTTTATGAGCGGCACGCGGCACAGCGACACGCACGTTCAGTACGAGCTTGATACCGCGACTTGGATGGGCCCGTTCGAACCGACGCACACGCCTTTCGCGATCGTGCAGGAAGCCGCCGATCTGATTTGCGCGTCCGGGCTGAAAGCGGTGGCGTTGCAAGACGCACGGCCGGCGCAGTGGTCGAAGCTTATTTTCAACGCTTCGGTGAACGCGGTCTCCGCGCTGACTGAACTCCCGCACAGCTTTCATTTCGCGCTGGAAAAGGAGTTCACGGACTTGGGGTATCTTCTTCACGCTTTGATCGACGAAGGCAAGCAAGTGGCGGCCGGCTTGGGCGTCAAACTCCACGAGGATCCTTGGGAGATGAACAAAATCGGAGCGCGGACGGATCATCCGCCGTCGATGCTTTATGACGTTCGGCACAAATTGAAAACGGAAGTCGACTTTCTGGGTGGCGCGATCGCACGAGAGGCACAACACGCCGGAATTCCGGCACCGCTGCATACCGCGCTGTATCGATTGATCAAAGGCAAAGAGATTTCGTGGAGTTATCAGGGGAAGGAACACGCAGCGGCAAAGTGATAGGGAGAAATGGGATACCCACTCGACCAGGAAAAATGGCGCCGCGTCCGCGAAATGATGGAGCGCCACGACCTTGATGCGGTCGTGGCGCGCGCACCCGACAATGTCCTCTACTTGACGAACTACTGGACGATGAAGGGCTACGACCTGGCGATTTTCCCTCGCGAGGGCGACCCAACACTCCTGGTTATCGAGCCGCAATTTCGCGAGGCGCAACGCACTGCCTGGAACCAAGACGTGCGCTTTTTTCCTTTTTATCATCCCAAGGACCCGCGGCCGCCGATGATTCGAGCGGTGGAGATGGCCGTTGAAGTCTTGAAGGAGCGGAATCTGACCCGTCGCGTGGGGATCGAGCTTTCGCAAACATCGCAAATCTGCGATCGCATGGTCGGTGAGCCCACGGTGTATTGGCAAGGCTTTTACGATTCGTTTCGCGCGGCTTGTAAGGAAACAATCGATGCCGCGCCTCTTCTAGCGCAAGTGCGCATGATCAAGACTTCGCAAGAGATCGAGCGCATGCGTCTGGCTAACGAACTCGCCGCGATTGGAATGGAGCACGCGCGAGACAACATCAAGCCCGGCATGAAAGAGAGCGAAGTTGCGGCCATGATCGAAGGCCACATCCACCAAGCCGGCGTGGGCTACAAAGGCAAAGTCGAAATGGCGCGCGCGTTCACGCTTGTCTGGTCCGGCCCGGGCATCGCGACGTTTACGGCGACCAGTCATCGCCCGGTGATCGAAAATGAGCCAACGCTCGTTGAAATCTGGGTCTGCGCCGATGGCTATTGGACCGACCTGACGAAAAATCTCTGCCCCGGCTCGCTCACAGCAAAATACAATGTGCTGCTCGATCAACTGCTTAAGATTTTCAACGATGCCATCGCTTGCGTGAAAGACGGCGCGGCTATGGGCGATATCGATCGCATCATTCGCAGGGGAATCGACGCCGCAGGTTACCCTGGCCAGCCCTCGCATCCGGTTGGTCATGGAGTCGGCGCACGCGCGCATGAGCCGCCGTACTCCCATCAAGCGGCGCCAGGGACGATGCAATCCGGCATGGTTTGGGCGATTGAGCCCGGCGTTTACTGGGAAGGCGGCGGAGGGTTGCGCCTCGAAGACAATTTCTTGGTGAGAGCGAACGGGTGTGAGAAGCTTTGCTCGTATCCAGACGATTTTCGTCGCTGAACGCACAACGAATATGACGCCACACGCAGCGGAGGCTCACGGTTCCATGAGGGAGGACCTTGCCAAAGCTATTCTCGCGGAAATTCGCGAGGACGAAATCGTCGCGATGTGCTGCGACGTCGTAAACATCCCCAGCGCCACGGGCGAAGAGCTGGAGATGGGCCGCTACATGCGCAAAACGTTCGAGGAGATGGGCCTTGCGGTTTCCTGGCAAGAAGTGGAGGAAGCGCGCGCAAATGTGGTCGGCTTGTGGGAAGGCGCTGGCAACGGAAAAAGTTTGATGTTCAACGGTCACATGGACACGTCCAACACCGGCCGCGAAACGTTTCTCACTGGCCTCGGATACAAACCGAAAGCCGTCATTCGCGACAAAATGATTTTCGGGCTCGGCATCTACAACATGAAGGGTGCCCTAGTCTGCTACACGCAAGCGGTGAAAGCGCTGATGCGCGCCGGGGTAAAGCTGGAAGGCGACGTCACAATCGCGGCGGTTGTGGGTGAGATTGAAAAAACGCAATGGAGCGATGAGTTTGTCGGCAAGGAATTTCGCGGCTACGGCGTGGGCACGCATCACCTGGTCAATCACGGCGTACTTCCGGACATGTGCATTCTCGGCGAGCCGACGGATATGCAACTCGTGCTCGGCCACTACGGTACTGTTTGGGTGCGACTCTCGACGCGCGGCCACTACGTGCACACGGCTTTTACGCGCGGAAAGCAAGACCACAGCTCGATTTTCCGGATGAAACAAATTCTGGATCCTGTTTACAACTGGATTTCCGCATGGGAGAAAAAGGCTGCTTATGACGGACAGCCCGGCGTGGTGAGCGTCGGTTGCATTCGCGCCGGCTTCCCATGGCGCGTCAGCCGCACTCCCGATCGCGCCGACATCTTTCTCGATGTGCGCGTTCCCCCGACGATGCCGCTGAAAGAAGTTCGCACGTCCATCAAACAGCTCGTTCTCGATCTGAGAAAAAAGCATCCCGAGTACGGCATCGAATCCGAAACATTCGTCTCTGTTCCCGGCGCCGAAATTTCCAAGGACCATCCCCTCGTCAAGACTGTTGAGTCCTGCCACCAGCGCGTGCTCGGAACCACTCCCAAGCACGCCACAGTTCTCTGGGACTCCGATGCTTCGGTGATGACGCGTTTCGGCATCGAAACACTCAATTATGGACCGTCCAGCGGACCGCGCGATGCGGAAGGTGAGAAGGTTGCGATCGAAACGCTCGTCAACACCACGAAGGTGTACGCACTCGCCGCAGCCGAAATTTGCGGAGCGCATTAGCAGAGGTCACTCGCCAAATGCCAAGCCAAAAAGAGATCGAGCGCCGCTTCCACAACATCCGCACTGCGATGGAGACGGAAAAGGTCGATGCCCTGATCGTTTGCGGCAATCAATACGCCGGCTTCGAAGGCGCCGTGCGGTACACGTCGGGATTTGAAATCGTTCATCGCTATGTTTATGTGCTGATTCCGCTTTCCGGCGACCCAGTGCTTGTTTTCCCCCGCGAAGCGCGCTGGATTGGCGATAAGAAAGCTCCCTTCGTTCAAGAGAAAGTCTGGGCGGAAATTCCCGGAAAATGGCTTCGCGACGAAGCCGAAAAACGCCATTGGAAACGCGTCGCTGTGTATGGGATGGATTTCATCATGGCCGTTCGCGATTATCGCGAACTCCAAGGCCAAGCTTTCGAACTAGTCCCGTTTGATTTTCATTTCGATATGGCCCGCGCCGTGAAAAGCGAAGAAGAGCTCGAGGGCTTCCGCGACAGCATGGATATCATTCTCGACGGTTTCCATGCGCTGCTTGCGGCCTATGAGCCCGGAAAGAGCGAAGCCGAAATCATGGCGCCTGCAGTCGAGCGTTTTTTTGCGCGAGGCGCGGGTCCGCGCATGATGAACATCGTGCTAAGCGGCACGAATGGGGAAGCCGAAGCATTTTTCAAGGTTCCCTCATTGCGCAAAGTCGGATCAGACGATTTGCTGCTTTATTCACTGGAAGTGACCGGCGCCGACGGCTATTGGATCGAATTCTCTCGCGCGCTCATCCGCGGAAGAATCAGCGCGCGCACGCAAGCGATGAGCGAAGTCTATCCGCATGCCATGGAGGCCGCGCGGGTCAAAATGCGCGACGGCATGCCCGCCAGTGAAGTCCACAAAGCCGCGGCCGACATTTTCAGCAAAGCGGGCTTTTCGCTCGGGCACCTGACGGGACACTCCATCGGTATGACCATGATCGAATATCCGGCTATCGGCGCGAATACCAAGATTGAGCTGAAAGAAAACATGGTGGTCAGTTTTCATCCGCAGGTTGTCGACCAGGACGGACAGGTTTGCCTCTACACGCAAGACACATACCGCGTCGGCAAAAACGAAGGCGAGTGCCTCGCGAATGTTCCGTGGCGTTTCTACACCGGGCTGGAGGCGCGGAAGACCGCATGAGCGTCAAGATTTGTATCGTCGGATGCGGCGCTATCGGCAGCATTTTCGGCGCACACCTGGCGCGCCTCTCTGATGTGGAAGTTCACGCCTATGATGTCTCAGAGCAGCACACTCGCACTATCAACCAGCGTGGGCTGCGCATCAGCGGAGCCGCGGATTTCACTTCGCGCCTACACGCCACAACCAATGCGAAGGAAATCCCTGCGTGCGAATTCGGAATCGTTGCTACCAAAAGCACGCACACGCGTCCTGCGATTGAGCAGACCGCGCACCTCTTCAAAGATTCCAGCGCCGTTTGTTCGGTGCAAAATGGCGTCGGCAACGAAGAAATTCTTGCCAAGCACGTGCGCTATGTCATTCGCGGCACCACGTTTCCTGCAGGTCACGTAATCGAGCCCGGTCACGTTGGCTTCGACATTAACGGAGACACCTGGATCGGTCCCTTCGAACCTACGAACACTCCCTATTCGCGTGTCGAAAAACTGGCTGAGCTGCTGAATCGCGCGGGGCTGAAAGTCATTCCGCTACAAGACGCCCGTGGCGCGCAGTGGACCAAGCTCATTTTCAACGCTTCGACCAATCCGGTCGGCGCGCTCACGCTGCTGCATCACGGCGCCGCCACTCGCTTTCCGCAAACTGGAGCGCTCTTCAACGCGCTTATCTCGGAAGGCGAAGCGGTCGCCAAAGCTCTTGGCATCCAGCTCCATGGCGATCCCCGCGCGCTCGTGCAAAAGGGCGCGAACGCGCCTGGAAAACACAAGGCCAGCATGTTGCAAGATATTCTTGCGAAGCGCCAAACGGAGGTTGACTTCATGAATGGCGCGATCGCCGACAGCGGAGAAAAACTTGGCGTGCCTACGCCGTTAAATCGCGCGCTCTGGCAGCTCGTAAAAGGTTTGGAACATTCCTGGACCGATCCGGCTTAGGGACGGCGAGCGACGCCTCAAGGTTTATGAATGGAGAAGATCCGAAGCGATGAGCATGCCCTTCAAAATCGGTGTGTTGCAGCTCAGCATGGAGCCGCTGCAGGAAACGGTGCGCATGGCGCAAGCCTGCGACGCTGCGGGATTCGACACCTTCTGGCTCGCCGAAGCTTACCCGTGGTGGCGCAAGCACTCCATGGAGGCGCGCTCGTCCACCGCCATCACTGCGATTGTTGCGCGTGAAACAAAACAGATCACCATCGGCTGGGGAATTATTTCGCCGTACACGCGGCATCCGGTGCAGATCGCAATGGAAGCGCGCGTCTTGCAGGAAGCCGCCGGCAAAGATCGCTTTCTCCTTGGACTCGGCGCCTCAAAAATATTCATGAAGGAGATCGGCGAAGGTGAAAAGGGAAAGGAAGTCGGCCCGGCCACGGTGATGCGCGAAAGCATCGAGATTATCGAGGCCATGCTCGCCGGCGACGAAGTGAAATACGAAGGCAAAGCCTTTCAAGCATTCGCGCCGGCTCTAAAGCCCGATGCCCACGTGCCCCGCTGGCGCGTGCCTGTTTACGTCGGCGCTACCGGCCCGGTCCTTCAACGCCTCGCCGGCTCGCATTCCGATGGGTTGCTCACCGCCAGCATTACTACGCCGAAGTTTGTGCAGTATTCCCGCAAAATGATGGAAGAAGGCGCGCGCAAGGCCGGCAAAAATCCAGCCAATCTAGACCTTGGGTCGGTAATCGTCGGCAGCGTCGGGGAAGATCCGAAAACGGCCCGTGAAGGGGCGCGCGAAATGGCCGCCATGTACCTAGCCAACAAAGTGCAGAACATTCGCGGGTCTGCCGACACGCTGCTCGAATGCGCAGGGCTCAGCTTCGACGAAGTTCGGCCTATCGCCGAAGCGATGGAGCAAGGTGGACGTAAGGCCGCGGCGCGCGCCGTTACCGATGCCGTTTTTCAGAAGGTTTGCCCCATCGCGGGCACTCCATCGCAGTGCATCGAGCGGCTGGAGGAATACCGCGCGTCCGGCTGCACGCATATCATGTTGGAATTGTGGGGAGACGATCGCCTCGAGCAAGCGCGGCTTTTTGGGGAGAACGTTTTGCCGCACTTCAAACGAAAATGACCGCGCGACTTTCTATGCGGAAGCGGCGCGTTTCACACGCTCGGTGATTGCGCGAAACTCGCTGTCCGTGACTAGTCCGCGCTTTTCGGTTCCCGCTTTCTTGACCGCTGCGAGCGCCGACTGCTGTTCTTCCGTCGTCAGCGAAATGCCGAGTTCCTTCGCCTTGATTGCGATGCTATCGATCCCGCTCTTCTTGCCCAGCACAATCGCCCGCGTCGCTCCGACCAGGTCCGCGGAAAACGGCTCAATCGCTTCCGGGATATGAAACTGGCTCGCGACCGCCCCGCTTTCGCGCATAAATAAATTTTCGCCTACCACCGGTTTCCACGGCTCGAGCTCATGCCCCGCCGTGCGCCGCACCAAGCCCGACACTTCTCGAATCTTCGTCAAGTCCAGCCGCACAGGCACGCCGTAAAGTCCCGTAAGCGCCATGGCTACCTCGCCGATATCTGCGTTTCCGGCGCGCTCGCCCATGCCGTTGACCGTCCCCTGAATCCATTCCGCGCCAGCGCGCACCGCTGCCACTGCGCACGCCGTGGCCATTCCAAAATCATTGTGCCCGTGAAAATGCAGCGGCACATTCACGCCGACCCAATCCCGCACCTGCCGCACCAAAAACTCGACGGCTTCCGGTCCGCACGCGCCGATCGTGTCCACCACAACTAGCTCTTCCGCGCCTGCCTCCAGTGCACAGCGATAAAACCTCTTCAGTGTTTCCAACTCCGTGCGCGTGCCATCCACTGTGAAAAACGCGACGGTGACTCCATTCCTTTGCGCGTACCCGATCGACTCCGCGGCGCGCCGCATCGCCTCGTCTACGCTTAAACCGTACGCCTTCAGTTTGATCGCGCTCGTCGGCGTCTCAATGACGGTCGCATGCGCGCCCAACCGCAATAATTCATCGATGTCCGCCTTGAGCGCGCGCCCAAATCCCCAAATCTCCGCCTTCAACCCTGCTTTTGCGATTA
>Ga0137418_10003772_pt1 | contig 13946 bp, 11 predicted proteins | sample CZODoug3_1_2_16f_FD_122242 | JGI IMG/M metagenome (GOLD analysis project Ga0137418, IMG submission 122242) | Vadose zone soil fungal communities from Angelo Coast Range Reserve, California, USA - CZODoug3_1_2_16fungal (Hybrid Assembly) | ecosystem: Environmental > Terrestrial > Soil > Vadose...
AAAAATGGCAAGCCTTTGTCGGAGCAGTAGGCCGCGTCGCGGGAGTGGAACATGCGTGAATGGAAGCACGAAATCAGAAAACGTTTGGCTGGATCAAATCTCCGCCCTGAACGGGAAGCTGAAATCATCGACGAGCTTTCCGCTCATCTTCAGGACCAGTACAGTCAATTTTGCGCGGGCGGCGCCACCGATGAGGAGGCTTTTCGCTCGGTCATACGTGAGCTTGACGCCACCGACCTCCTGCCCGAATTGCAGGTCTCTGAAAAAATCGTCCGCAGCGATCCCCCAGCGGCAGGAGCTGTGAGCACGGGACAATGGATCTTCGATTTCCTGCAGGATCTGCGTTATGCCGCCCGGACATTGCGCAAGAGTCCTGGCTTTACAGCCGTTGCGGCACTGACTCTGGCGTTGGGCATCGGCGCCAATACAGCGATTTTCACCATCATCGATACCCTTGTTTTGAATCCTCTTCCCGTCGCTAGAATCTCGGAGTTGGCCGCCGTCAACACCACGCAACAGAAGATGGCCGCGCAGTCTGGAGAGCTGCAACCCATGTCTTTCCTGAACTTCAAGCAGTTCAGAGAAACGACGCACTCCTTCAGCGGTCTTTTAGGTCACTCAAATCCGATGGCCATCACTATGACCGATGAACGTGAGCCACGTCGGATTTTCGTAGAAGTCGTGACCGCCAATTACTTTGAGACCCTCGGGCTCCACCCATTCATGGGCCGGTTCTTCCTTTCAAGCGAGGACACCACGCCAGGCGCAGCGGCTGTCGCAGTGCTCGGACACTCGGCTTGGCAAAGCCGCTTCGGCGGAGCATCGGACATTGTCGGGCGAACCATCAAGCTCAACAGCACTCCTTTCACCATCATCGGGATCGGGCCCAAAGGTTTTAAAGGTCTTTACGCTGTCTTTGGCCCGGACATCTGGGTCCCGTCGATGATGGCGCAGCAAATCCTGCCCGCCCAGCAGCAGAACGCCCTCAGCGACCGTGCAATCCCTCTCCTGACAGCGGTGGGTCGCCTCAAGCCGGGCATTACGCTCGCACAGGCTCGCGCCGAGATGAACACCATCGCAGCCGCTCTCGAAAAAGAATATCCAGTAGCAGATCAGGGCCAAACTGTCGCGCTCCGGCCCTTGACGGAAGCCGCTTATGGTCCGGAGCGCCAGGGGCTATTGTTCGGAAGCGCTTTGTTGATGGCTATCGTCGGATTTGTGCTGCTAATCGCGTGCTCTAATGTGGCTAATCTGCTTCTCTCTCGCGCCGCTGCGCGCCGTCAGGAAATCGCGGTGCGCATGGCACTCGGTGCCGGACGCGGCCGTCTCCTGCGTCAATTGCTGACCGAAAGTGTTCTGCTTGGTCTTCTCGGCGGCGTTCTCGGATTTCTGTTCGGCTACGCGGGATGTCAGTTTCTCTGGTCCTTGCGTCCTGCGGAATATGCTCAGAACCTTGCCGATCTCCGGATCAACCCAAGTGTATTTGGTTTTGCATTCGTGGTTTCCATCTTAACGGGACTGGTTTTCGGCATCGTGCCTGCCTTGCGGTCCTCGCGCACCTCTGTTTCGGAAATGCTCAAGGAGGAGACGCGAACCGTCGGCCGCACTCGAAGCCGTATCAGTTTGGCGAACACGCTTCTTGCTGGCCAAGTTGCGATTTCCCTCGTCTTGCTCGTAGTAGCGGCTCTCTTCCTACGAAGCATCGAGCATGAATACACCATCGATCCCGGCTTCGACAAAAAGCATCTCGCGCTTTTCATGCTTTATCCCGGCCAGGCGGGCTACGATCAGCCGCGAACAGAACAGTTTTACAAACAAGTCCGTGAGCGCATCGCCGGGGTACTTGGCATTTCGTCTGTCTCCTGGGCATCGAACCTGCCGCTTTGGGGCCGCAAAGAAACCGGAGTAACAATTGAAGGACAAGAACAACGCAAAAAATCGGAAGCCATCTCAGCAGTCGTAAACACCGTCGATCTTGATTATTTTGCCGCCCTCGGAATCTCATTCGTCGCAGGACGCGACTTCACACAAGATGATCGTGATATTTCTACTCCCGTCGCAATCGTCAACGATACAATGGCTGCTAAGTATTGGCCCAATCAGGATGCGATTGGCAAACGGCTGCAATTGCCTCAGGGCAAGCAGTTCGTGCAAATTATTGGCGTGGTGAAGACCGCCAATTATCAATCTCTCGGTGAAGCTCCCCAGGCGTGCGTATACCTCCCGCTGCGGCAAAACTACTCCGACACCATGATTCTTTACGTCAAGACTGAACGCGACCCTTCTGCTACTCTCGCCGCTGTCCAAAATGAAATTCGCAATTTTGATCCCGCACTGCCTCTGGAAGACGTGCGCACGGGGACGAAGGTGATTGATCAAGCGCTTTGGGGGGCCAAGATTGGTGTAGGCCTGCTCGGTGTTTTCGGACTGCTCGCGTTGGGTCTTGCGTCGGTAGGTCTATACGGGATTATGGCGTACTCCGTAAGCCAACGACGCCGCGAAATAGGGGTGCGCATGGCTTTGGGAGCTGGTCAAAGTGATGTGTCGTTTTTCATTCTTCGTCAAGGAATGGTTGTGGTCTTCAGCGGCATTGCCGTGGGAGGAGGGCTTGCATTCCTGCTTGGACGCGCGCTGTCGCGATTTCTCTACGGAGTCAGCCCGAACGACCCTCTCAGCGTGGGAGGCGCCGCGCTAGTGTTACTGGTGGTGGCCTTCGTGGCGTGCTACCTGCCCGCGCGAAGCGCGACCCGCGTCGATCCTCTCGTCGCTCTCCGCGACGCTTAAAGGGGTAGCTCCGGCGAGAAGTCTCGGTTGTTCCCACATTTTATTGCGTCGATTTATTCCACCACAAATAAATTCTGCGCAAAAGCCCACTCAGCATCAATCCACTGCCCCTCGCAGCGAAACCCTGTCCGCTCCGCCATTCGCACAACTTCTCCGGCCCGGTACTTGTGCGAGCTTTCTGTCCAAATCGTTTCGCCCTCTTTGAGTGCTAGCCGCAACTTTGCGGCAGGGATTTCCACGCTTTGTTCCTGCTTCGACCGCAAATGCATCTCAATTCTCTTATTTTCAACGTTCCAGCGTGCCTCATGCCGGAAGTGGGACAGATCGAAATTTGCGCCCAGCTCGCGATTGATCCGGGCGAGCAGATTCAAATTGAACGCCGCCGTTACGCCCGCGGGGTCGTCATACGCCAGCAACTGCGTTGCGACATCCTTCTCCAAATCGGTTCCCAGCAGCAAAGCGTCGCCCGGTTGCAGAATTTCCCGAACCTCCTGCAAAAAATCGTCTCCTGCCGCGCGGTCAAAATTTCCAATCGTGCTCCCCAGAAAAAGCACCAGCAGGTGATCGCCTTCATCACGCCCTTGCGCCACGGCCCGCAGCCCCTCCAGATAGGGCTGCTCGTATCCGACCATGCTCACCATGTCAATCTGTCCCAACTCCTTCTCGCAAGCTGCCAGTGCCGCAGGCGAGATCTCAATTGGGAAATAATACGTTCGTTGCCGGCGCGAAAGCGCCTCTAGAATCCAGCGCGTCTTCTTCCCGCTACCGCTGCCAAGTTCTGCCACATGAATCGGTGAAGGTAGGCGGCCCACAATTTCCTGGGCATGAGTTTGCAGCAGTCGTGCGTCAGCCCGCGTCAGGCCGTATTCCGGCAACAGACAAATCGCCTCGAACAACGCCGAACCCACTTCATCGTACAAATATTTCGACGGCAGCTCGCGTTGCACTGGCTTCTGCAACCCTTCGCGCACCGCGGCGGCAAATTCGGACACATGTCGAGCTGGGAGTGTTTGGAACGTCAGCATGAGTGGCTCCCGGTGGCCTGGGTGTTGGTGGTTTTAGTCCTCTACGCAACGGAACGTTGCGTACACGTACGGGTAATGCGGCTGAAACCAATTGCGAAATGACCGTCGCAGCATGCAAGCTGCCGTGCGAGGTGATCCGCCTTTCATAACGTAGTGCTTACCATCGAAGAAATTCGCTGAGTATCCGGGATAAAAAGGCATCGGCGAGAACCCGGGGAATGGTTTGAATTCCGTGCGCGTCCACTCCCAACCGTTGCCGAGCAGATCGTGAACGCCGTGCGCGCTCGCTCCCCGCGGATAGGAACCTACCGGGCTTGGGTCCCAGTGCATAAAATCAAAATTCCCATATCGCCCGTCTGGCTCTTCGTCGCCCCACGGATACTTGCGCTCCACTTCGGAGTCCGAGGTGGCGTAGGCAGCGCGATGGAATTGCTCCTCGGTCGGTAATTTACGTCCGAGCCATTTTGCGTATGCGGTCGCTTCGGCGTGGCTCACGTACACCGGCCAGTCCATGGGTAATTGGATGTCCCCAAACATTGTTCGATACATCCACAAATTGCCCGAGCGGCGCCAGAAAGCTGGATGGTGCACATCCTCTTTTTGCTTCCATGCCCATCCTTCAGCGTCCCACAGCGATGGCTCCGAATATCCTCCGGCCTGCACAAAGGACATGAAGTCGCGGTTTTTCACGTTGTAGTTGTCGATTGCGAAGTCCGCGACGCGCGCCTCGTTCGCCTCAAACTCGTTGTCCCAGCCGAATTCATCGCCGCTCACTCGCCGTAGTCCCAGCGTCGCGCGACCCGCAGGAATTTCCACCAGGTGCGATTTCGCTCGCGGCGTTTTCCAAACTGTTTCCTGGGTCCTCGGAATCTTTTTCTCCGCTGGAAGTTGTTGCAGCATGTACGCCAGGGTCTCGGCGTGCATTAACCGGTGTTCGACTGCCACTTCCAGCATGGCCGCCAGTTGCGGGTGACCATCAGCGGGGCGCCGCAATGCGCGAACAATCGCCTGATCCAGCTCGCCCTTCAATTGTTCGTTGTACCGCTCGATTTCATGCCGCTTTGGCCAGTCCGATGGCTGATCCGTCGGCAATCCGCCTCCCACCGGGTCGATTCCGAATGCGAAAAGTTGATCGAACGCAGGATGAAACGATTGCAACCCGAAAGCCCGTTGCGCCAGCAAATTCCAATCGAAGGCTTCCACGTGCCCAATGTAAAAAATAATCCGATGCCGCTCGGCGATCGGCCGGTCGTAAATCGAGTCTTCTCGAACGATGCGAAACAATTCGTCAGTGCGTTTGCGGGCATTTATGAGGCGGGTGTGAAGGTCATGCCGGATGCGGACAGCGCTAGCCGTGGCTCCCATGCGTGTTTCCCCTCCCACTTGGATGCGATTTCCGGTCCGACGATTCGTGAAAGTTCGACGTTCGCGTGGCTGGGTGAACTATTATGTTCACTCGCGGCAGCGCCGAGTGTCAATCCTAATGAACCCGAAAACCGTCCCAGAGTACCTTCACCCTACCATTCAGTTTCAAAACGTAACATACAGCATTAACGGTAGCGTCCATCACACACTTGTTAGTGGAATCGATCTTTCTGTCGATTCCGGCCAGACGTTGGTCCTCCTCGGTCGCAGCGGCAGTGGCAAAACCACCCTGCTCAAGCTCATCAATCGTCTGCTGGTCCCCACTGACGGCCAAGTCGTTGTGCGCGACCGCCCGACCATCGAGTGGGATCCCATCCAGCTCCGTCGAGGTATCGGCTATGTCATTCAAGAAGCAGGGCTTTTCCCTCATTTTACCGTCGCTCAAAACGTCGCCCTGGTCCCTTCCCTTGAAAATTGGGATGCTGCGCGGATAACCGCCCGCGTTAACGACCTACTTACGTTAGTCGGTCTGGACCCTGCTCAATATGCTTCCCGCCGCCCACACGAACTCTCCGGCGGCCAGCGGCAGCGCGTCGGTGTAGCGCGTGCCCTTGCTGCCGACCCGCCAATCCTCCTGATGGACGAACCCTTCGGTGCCCTCGATCCCGTGACCCGCGCTGAACTTCAGCGTGAATTCAACGCTCTTGCCAAGCGCCTCGGCAAGACCATCGTCTTCGTCACTCATGACCTTCGCGAAGCGCTCTTGCTTGCGTCGCGCATCGTCCTGTTGGAAAAAGGACGCATCCTTGCCGATGCCACTCCTCAGGAATTTCCTCGCATCGATCATCCCGAAGTGCGCGCCTTCACCGCGTCTCTCGCTCCGCTCTCCGGTGTGCAAATATGAGCGCTTGGAGGTTTTTCCTCGAACACCGCGCTGAAATCCTCGGCGCTACCGCCAATCATTTGACTCTGGTTTTAATTGCCATGGCCTTTGCCATCGCCATCGCCGTGCCGCTAGGCATGTTCATCGTTCACCGTCCCACGCTGCGCAACTTTGCTCTCGCCATGGCCAGTATTTTTCAAACGATCCCGAGCCTGGCCCTCTTCGGTTTTCTCATTCCGATCCCCTTCATCGGCGGCATCGGTCGTCGCACCGCCATCGTCGCGCTCGTTCTCTACGCATTGCTTCCGATCCTCCGCAACACGTACGTCGGTCTCACCGGCATCGATCCCGCCGTCCTCGAAGCCGCCGAAGCCATGGGCATGACCGAGTCGCAAATCCTGTGGCGTGTTCGCCTCCCCCTCGCTCGCGCGGTCATTCTTGCCGGCATTCGCACCGCGACGATCATCACCATTGGCGTGGCTACCATCGCCGCAGCCATAGGCGCGGGCGGACTTGGCACCTTCATCTTCCGTGGTGTTGCCATGGTCAGCGATGCCGTCATCCTCGCCGGCGCGATTCCCGCCGCCCTTCTGGCCATCGTCGCGGATCTCCTGCTAGGCTGGGTAGAGCGCCGCCTAAGAATTGTGTAGCGTCACTTCACTCGTTTATCCGTTCCCGATCCTTTGTCTCTCTTCTCCGTGACGTCGGTGCTCCGCTCTTCGCGAGCTCTGTGTTAAATTCTTTTCTCTCTCAATCATGCCCTTCTCCTCTGCGGTCGCTCTGCGTTCTCTGCGCCTCGGCGTTATCGTTTTCCTTCTTCTGTGCGGCTGCGGCAAGAATCAAGAGCCTCACCTTACCATTGGCTCCAAATTTTTTACTGAGCAAGTAATCCTCGCCGAGCTCCTCGCTCAACACATCGAAGCCCGCACCGGCGTCCATGTCGATCGCAAATCCAATCTAGGCGGCACGCTCCTCTGCCAAAAAGCGCTTCTCGCCGGGGACCTCGACCTCTACGTTGAATACACCGGCACCGCCCTGACTGCCGTCCTCAACGAATCTCCCAGCCGCGATCCGCACGAGGTCTACAATCGCGTGAAACAAGGCTACTCCCAACGTTTCAATCTCGAAGTCACCGAGCCCCTCGGCTTTGAAAACACCTTCGCCATGGTTGTTCGTGGCGGCGATGCGCAGCGCCTTCACCTTCGCAACACCAGCGACATCGTCCCGTACGCCCCCAAGATGCGCGCGGGTTTCGGATACGAATTCCTCGAACGCTCCGACGGTTTTCGTGGCTGGAGCCAGATCTATGCCCTGCATTTCTCCGCCCAGCCCAGCGTCATGGATCTCGGTCTTATCTACCGCGCCCTAGTCGACAAAAAAGTCGACATCGTTGCCGGCAATTCCACCGACGGCCTGATCGATGCCCTCCACCTCGTGCCCCTCGTCGACGACAAGCACTACTTCCCGCCCTACGACGCCGTCCCCATCGTCCGCCGCGACGCCATTGCAAAATTCCCGCAACTCCACGCCGCGCTCTCCGATCTCGCCAACAAAATCTCAGCCGAAGAAATGCGCCATCTCAATTCCGAAGTCGACGCCAACCAGCGCGACCCTGCCGTAGTCGTCCGTGCCTTTCGCGCCTCCAAATCCTTGTAACTATCCGCCCGGGGCGACTTTTCGCTGCCTTAACTCATAAGCCCCATCGGCAAGTGCGTTCGACGATGCTCGCCTTCTTAGGCCTATTTTCGATAAAGTTGTGCGCACTGAGGATCATGGTATGGATGCCCTAAGACGCACCGGAAAACAAGGCGGTCTAGCCGCGCCGAATCTAGCCTTCGTCCTTCTTGTTCTCTTTGGGGCGCAATCGCTGCTGCGCGGCCACATCAGCAAGACCGCAGGCCTCGCCATTCTTTCCCTACTAGTGTTTGGCGCCTATCTTCCCGGCTATCGCTTCATCGAACGCCGTCGCCCCCCGGAACTCCTCGGTTTGATTTCACTGAAGGAATTCTTCGGCGGCCTGGCGCTTGGCGTCACGTTGTTCTCCGCGGTGATTGCCGTTCTATGGCTTCTGCGTGTGTATCGCCCGCAAGCAATAGGAACCACTGCCGGCCTCGGCGCGGGTGCGCTGAGCGCGTTGCTCGCCGCCACGGTCGAAGAAACACTGATCCGCGGCTTCCTCTTCCGTATCGTGCAGATGCTCGGCGGCACTTGGATCGCCATGCTCATCTCCTCCGCGTTCTTCGGAGCCGCCCACGCCTTCAATCCCGGCGCCACTATTACAAGCTCGATAGCCATCGCCCTTGAAGCTGGAGTGCTTCTCGCGGCTGGCTACGTGCTCACCGGTCGTTTGTGGTTTCCCATGGGTCTACATGCCGGCTGGAATTTTTCGGAGGGATCTCTCTACGGACTCTCGGTCTCCGGCTTCACTGCGAAAAACGCGCTTACTCATGGAATCCTGCAAGGCCCGGTAATTATCACCGGCGGCGCGTTCGGTCCGGAAGCCTCCATAGTCGCGGTCATATTGTGCTTCGGCACTGCAGTTCTTTTCCTGTGGCGCGCCGCCAAAATCGGCCGCATACAGCCGCCACTCTGGTCACGCGACAATCCGCCAGTCGCATTGAGCGCGTCAGCAGCAACCGAGTCCCCGGTTCACCCTAATCCTTGAGCGCTTCTTCACTCTCGCTTATCGAAATTATTAGTCTTCCACGAAATGGCAGGAGTGCGTCTTCAGCACCAGCCACACCTTTTTCTCGGTGGAGAGTTCCAACGCCCGCACCGCGCCCGGCGTCACATGGACGGTGAAAATCACACCGCAGTCCACACGCACTACCACCAACGCGCCGCGGCGCTCCAATGACATGACTTTTCCCTCCAGTACGTTGCGTGCGCTCAACCCTTTTGGCGATTCGGTGGCCAGCAAAATATCTCCGGCACGAATCGCTATACGCACGCGATCCCCGGGAGCCGCGTGACCCAGCGGTACTTCGATCTCGCACTCTGCATCCGCAAGGCGCACGCGCATAACGCCATCCGGCTCCCGCAAATCCAGCACCGTGCCACTCAACAGGTTTTCAAATCCTGCCGCCTGGGCCAATCGCCTGCGCCGCGGCGCCTCCAGAACTTCCCGCGGCGTTCCTTCACTCACGATTTTCCCGTGCTCGAGCGCAATCATTCGTTCGCCGAGCGCATCCACCTCTTCGCGGCTATGCGTCACGTACAAAATCGGAATTTGGTGTGCCGCGTTCCACGTCCGCAGATCATCGATGATCGACCCCTTCAGTTCGGCGTCGAGTCCGGTAAGCGGCTCGTCCAGCAACAGCACACGCGGCTGGGTCACCAGCGAGCGTGCCAGCGCCACTCGCTGCTTTTCGCCGCCGGAGATTTCCCGGGGCTTTCGCTTCCGTAACCGTTCGACGTGAAACATTTCCAGAATTTCCGCAACCCGCGCCGCTTTCGCCCGTTCTGCAGTGGCTGGTAAGCCGAAGGCAACATTGCTCTCTACGGTCATGTGGGGAAATAGCGCCAGGGTCTGAAACACATACGCAATGTGCCGCTGTCGCGGTGGCGCATTCAGTTTTCTTTCGGAATCGAACATAACATCGCTCCCGATCGCGATTCTCCCGGAGTCTGGCTGCGTTAACCCGGCGATGCAATCCAGCAGCGTCGATTTACCCGCGCCGGATGCACCAAAAAGGATGGTGATGCCCGGCGGTACTTCTATAACCACATCTAGCAGAAAGGATTGGTCTCCATTGCCGAAATGGGTTTTTCGTACTTGAGCTGCCAGCGTTTGGCCGCTCACTTGGCCGCCCATGGCAGCACCGCGCGCCGCCCCGCACTCCGGTTGATTCCATATACCGCCGACAGAATGGCGAAGGAGATCAACAAAAGTAGCAATGCTGTGTGGCTGGCGCCCGCATAATCGAGAGACTGCGCGCGGTCGTAGATGTCTATAGAAACGGTCCTCGTGACCCCGGGAAGGTTGCCGCCGACCATCAGCACGACCCCAAATTCCCCCAGCGTATGCGCAAAACTCAGCACCACCGCGGTTATGACGCCGGGGATGGACAAAGGCAGAACGACGCGAAAAAACGTGCGCAATCGCCCCGCGCCCAGCACCGCGGAAGCATCCAGCAGTTTGCGGTCTATCGTTTCAAAGGAGGCGATCAGCGGTTGCACTGCGAATGGCAAGCTATACAGCACAGAAGCAATCACCAGGCCCGCGAATGTAAACGCCAGTCCGTGGCCGAACGCCGCGGACCACAATTTTCCGAGCGCCCCACGGGGCCCCATCGCCAGCAGCATGTAAAATCCCAACACGGTCGGTGGCAGCACCAGCGGCAACGCCACAACCGCCTCTAACAAGAATTTCCACCGCCATCGCGAATAGGCCAGCCAATACGCGAGCGGCACCCCCACTACAAAAAGAATCGCAGAAACGCTCAGTGCCAATCGAGCCGATAGCAGCAGCGCCTCAACATTCATTAGCGTGGATTGCTCGTCGCGCCGGGAGGTGGCGGCATGAAGCCGTATGCTTCCAGAATCTTTCGCCCACCGGCACTCTTTAAAAATGCCAAAAAGGCTCTCGCTCCATCCTTATCTTTCGCGCTCCTCAGGATGACCGCGGCTTGCTCAATCGGGGGATGCGTGTCCTCGGGGATTTCCCAACGTTTGCCGTCTCGCATCGGAGGAGATACCGCCAGCGACAACGCTACGATTCCTGCCTGCGCGCTACCCGCCGCCACAAATTGCGCTGCTTGCGCGATATTCTCCCCGTACACCAGTCTTTTGCGAACCTGCTCGTACACGCCGGCCTTGCGCAGCGCCGCCACCGCCGCGCGCCCATAGGGCGCATGTTCCGGATTTGCGATGGCAATTCGTTCAACGCCTGGCTGCAACAGCGCTTTCCAGCCCAACCTCGCTAAGTCGGCCCGCGCATCAGGCGGCATCCAGATTACAATCCGCCCAACCGCGTACTCATAAACCGTTCCCGGCTCCGCCAAGCCTGCAGCCTCCAGCTTTCGCGGATACTCGATATCCGCTGACAAGAACAGGTCGAAGGGTGCGCCGTTCTGAATCTGCGCAAAGAAATTCCCGCTGGAGCCGTAAATCACTGCAATCTTTTTGCCAGACTGTTTCTCGTATTGTGTGCCCAGCTCATCCAGCGCAAATTTCAAATCTGCCGCCGCCGCCATACGAATTTCTTGAGCGTGCGCAGCAGCTCGACCCATCAGCAGCACCGAAAGATAAATCACAAATCGAGAAAGAATCCTCACAAGATCACTCAGTTTTATAGATGGTTTGGTCCAGCCGCGCTCATACCCGCAGAATCATCACTTCCGTGGACTTGATCAACGCCGCCGCACGCTCTCCGGCCTTCAGCCGCATCTCCTTAGCGGCATCCGCGGTGATGATCGCGGTGATCTCCTGTTCGCCAATCTTCAGCCTCACTTGCGCGAGCAGGCCGCTGTACTTCACATCCACAACACGGCCAAACAATTGATTCCGCCCGCTTATCTTTCGAAAGTTACCGCGCCGCGTCTCAATATCTCCGCGTTCCAGCTTTTTGGGAAACAAGCGGTCGATCTCGCTCTCCGGGACCCGGTGGTGCCCGCCCGGTGTCTTGGCAGTCTTGAGCTTTCCGCGATATATCCACTGCTTGAGTGTTGGATAACTGATGCCCAAAATGTTAGCCGCTTCGCGCGGCGCCAGAAGCTTCTGCAAGGCGCACCTTCCACGTGATAGAATAGCTCACAGGGAAACGACATTTCAATACGTTTTTATACGATTTATTGGCCAGATGAGTTCGTGCACAAATGGCCGCGACTAATTGCGGAGAGGTTTGCCCGTCTTCAGGGTATGAGCGATGCGTTCCTGCGTCTTCCTTTCGCCACATAGCGAAACGAAGGCCTCGCGCTCCAAGTCCAGGACGTACTGCTCGCTGACCATCTGCGGCGCGGTCAGCGCGCCACCAGCCAGGATGTTCGCCAACTTGCGCGCCACTACAGCGTCATATTCTGAAGCGTACCCACCACGGAGCAGCATATGAATACCCATCTTCGCGGTTGCAAGAAACTGCTCGCCAAGCACTTTAATCTGGGTCGTCTGTGCCCCTTCCTGCCAACTCGCGGCCGCCGGCTTGTACCCACCGCGTGCCAGGCTCAGCGCCACTTCCTTCGCATCTGCCACGAGCCTATCGCGGTTCATGGATACGCCATCTTCGCGCCGCAAGAAACCCAGTTCGCGTGATTCTTCCGCGCTAGTCCCGACCTTGGCCATCGCGACGGTTTCAAAAATCGGTCGCAGCGCGTGGAACAGATCAAGATCCTCACCGCTCGCCGCGCGCTCATTCGCGCGAATCAGCATTTCCTTCGATCCTCCGCCGCCGGGAATCAATCCAACGCCGGTCTCCACCAAGCCGATGTATGCCTCGGCCGCTGCTTGAATTCGCGCGGCATGCAGACCAATCTCGCATCCGCCGCCGAGCGCCATGCCTTGCGGCGCGGCCACAACGGGCTTGGGCGCATACTTAAGCGCGAGATTCACATTCTGAAATTGCTTCACCGCCATGTGAACCTCGTCCCACTCCTGCTCTTGCGCCGCCACCAGCACCAGCATCAAATTCGCGCCGACAGAAAAATTCACCGCGTCATTGGCAATCACCATCGCGTCAAAATCACTACTCAGGCGCTTGACGCCCTTGTGCAACATGGCAATCAAGTCCGCGCCGATAGCATTCATCTTGGCGTGAAATTCGCAGCAAACCACGCCATCGCCCAGATCAATCAGGCTGGCCCCGGAATTGCGCTCCACTTCACGGCCCGCTTCCTTCAGCGATTTGAGAAGCAGCACTCCGCTCGGCGGCTCCACCGCTTTCGCGGCCCCGCCCGAAATATCAAAAACTGTCGTCTTGCCCTTTAGTGATTCATAAAATCCGCTTCGACCACTTGCCAGCAACTTTTCAATTGAACCGGGCAGTGCACGTCCTTCCTTCTGCACGTGCTCCGCAAAAGCCTTCACCCCGATCGCGTCCATTACCTCGAAGGGGCCAAGTTCCCAGCCAAAGCCCCAGCGCATCGCGCGATCCACATCCGCCACGCTCTCAGAAATCTCCGGCACGCGCCGCGCCGCATAAAGACAAGTCTCCGAAATCGAGCCCCATAAAAATTGTTGCGCCTTATCGCCCTTTTGCCCTTCCACAATCGGCGCGAGCAACATCCGCAACCGCTGCCGCGTATCATCAATCGTCTTCCCATTTTCGATCGAACCAAAACGAGCTTTCTGCCGCGGCCGGTACTCCATGCTGTGTTCATCCAAGGTCAGAATTTCTCGCTCGCCGCTACCCTTCACGCGTTTGTAGAATCCTTGTCCCGTCTTGTCCCCCAACCAGCCGCGCCGCACCATCTCTTCCACCAGCACGGGAACACGGTACGTCTCGCGCGATTCGTCGTTCGGCACCGATTCGTAAATGTTCTTTACCACATGCACCAGAACATCGATTCCCACGATGTCCGCGGTTCGAAAGGTCGCCGATTTCGGCTGCCCAATCGCGGGCCCCGTGCACGCGTCCACCTCTTCTATCGTCATCCCCAGGGTGCCCATCAATCGCAAGGCATTCAACATCGAGAACGTTCCGATGCGATTGGCGATAAAATTCGGCGTGTCTTTCGCGATCACCGCGCCTTTGCCCAGCCTACGGTCGCAAAATTCGCTTAGCGTCTCGATCACTTCTGGCGACGTTTTCGGCCCCGGAATTAGCTCCACCAGTTTCAAATACCGCGGGGGATTGAAAAAGTGCGTGCCCGCCCAGTTCTGCTGAAAATCCTCGCTCATGCCTTCCGCAATCAAATGCACAGGCAAGCCAGAAGTGTTGGTGGTAACAATTGCAC
>Ga0137418_10003773_pt1 | contig 13945 bp, 14 predicted proteins | sample CZODoug3_1_2_16f_FD_122242 | JGI IMG/M metagenome (GOLD analysis project Ga0137418, IMG submission 122242) | Vadose zone soil fungal communities from Angelo Coast Range Reserve, California, USA - CZODoug3_1_2_16fungal (Hybrid Assembly) | ecosystem: Environmental > Terrestrial > Soil > Vadose...
CCAATTTGCCTTGAGCTGTTCAAGCGCCTCAGCTTCGTCCTGCGAGCAGCGGCCGAACTCGTCGGTCGACCCACCCTCGAAGCGGCACTCTCGCACGATATCGAACTTCGGCACGGTGTCAGAAACGGCAACGGGCGAAAGGGTTGCCAGGATTGCGATTGGCAGATGAAGCAACATATTGGCCTCCTTGCGAGAAGAAAGGCCCCCCAAAACTCTGCGATCAGCCTATGTGCGCGGCGCCTCCGGCATCGCACGAATCTTGCCCCCATCGACCAGCGTGACCGGCGGATTGAGGATCACCTGGTCACCCGCCTTGATACCGCTATCCACTTCGACCCGCGTACCCAGATCACGCCTCACTTTCACCTTGCGGAACTCCGCCTTGCCGTTATTGACGACGGCGACCTGGATTCCGCCCTTCCAACTCCGTTTCTTGACGTTAAATACACAGGAGGAAGTGAAGGGTTTCCCCTCCACTGGCTGCGGTCCGACAAACAGGGCCACGCGGAACTGGGAAGGCTCTGGTGCACGCTCAACTGCCATGGTGCGTATTGTAGCATGACCACCGACCTCAACGGCCGTCTCATTGACGGCTTGGGGGCGCGACGATAAGATGCCCTCTACCATGACCACAGCCATATATCAGCGTATCAGCGAGATTCAGCAGGCACTGCGTGATGCCGAGATCGACGGCTGGCTCTTCTATGATTTCCGCGGGAGCGACCCTCTCGCCTATCGCATACTCCAGCTCGATCCTACACTCCATGTGACGAGGCGATGGTACTACTGGATTCCGGCGCAGGGGGTTCCTGTCAAGCTGCTGCATCGCATCGAGCCGCACGTGCTGGATACATTACCGGGACAAGCTGACTGCTATGTGTCGTGGGAGCAGCAACGGCAGATCCTTGCGCGCCTGCTCGCCGGTGGCCTCCGTGTCGCCATGCAATATTCTCCGCTGAACGCGGTTCCCTATGTGTCGCGCGTGGATGCCGGTACGATCGAGTTGATCAGAAGTTACGACGTCGATGTGGTCAGTTCAGCGGATTTGATTCAGACGTTTGAAGCGCGCTGGACGGACCGTCAACTCGAATCGCATCAGTTTGCCGCGGCGGCGCTGCGGCGCATCGTTGATCAGACATTTAGTTCTGTGCATGACGCAGTGGTACAAGGCCACGGTCTCACTGAATATGGAGTGCAGCAGTTTATTTTGGCTCGTATACGCGAAGCTGGGATGGTCACGTCGAGTGCACCGATCGCCGCCGTCAATGCCCACAGCGCTGATCCCCATTATGGTCCGCCAGAGAAGGGGTCTGACGAGATCACACGTGATGCATTGCTCTTGATTGATCTGTGGGCTAAACGAGCGGAGGCCGGTTCGGTCTACGCCGATATTACCTGGACCGGCTATGTCGGTCATACGGTGCCGGTGAAACATCGCGAGATTTTCGACTTGGTCCGGCAGGGACGGGACACGGCCTTGACCTTTGTCCGGACAGAAATAGCTGCTGGCCATCGCCCATTCGGTTGGGAAGTCGACGACGCCTGCCGGCAGGTCATCCAGCGTAGCGGCTATGGTGATCAGTTCGTCCATCGCACGGGCCATTCGATCGGCGAAGAAGTTCATGGCAACGGAGCCAACATCGATGGCTTGGAGACGCAGGACACCCGCCGTCTGATGCCGAGAACCTGCTTTTCTATTGAGCCAGGGATCTACTTGCCCGGCGAGTTTGGGATTAGGAGTGAACTGGACGTGTACCTCGCTGAGCGCGAGGCGTTGGTGTTCGGTTTGCCGTTGCAGGGCGAGATCGTACCGCTCTTCTAGCAAGATGCTGAAAAAGTCCTCCAGCGGCGTTCTCGCTTTGCTCCCAGGAACCGTGAAACGTGAAACGAGGGTCAGCCGCGGAGTTACGGCATTGCTTGGGACAAGGCGCGTCCCTGAGCGAAGAGGCTGTCTTGGCAGACTCAGGGCGGGCGGGTGAAGTAGCCGCCAGGGTGGGCGGATGAGAAGTCCGGACTTTTTGAGCATCCTGCAGAGGTGCTCTCCACTTCTCTCTGACAGGCAGGCCATCGAAGTTCTGCTGTGACGAAATGGTTTTCGGCAGCCTGCTAGCCCCTCTCCCTTCCTTGACAGTGCCTCCTACTGGCCTATAAAGTTGATTCGGTTCTCAACAAGGCAAGGACGACGGCGATTTGTCATAGGGAAAAGGAATCACGCCATGTTTGGTACCATGGGGATCTCGGAACTCATCATTATCCTCGTCATTGTCCTCATCATTTTTGGGGCGGGAAAGCTCCCACAAATCGGTGAAGGAGTCGGCAAAGCGCTCAGAGGGTTCAAGAAAGAAGTCAACGATATTCCCCCGTCGGATGCGGCACCGCCCGAAGCGAATCAACCGGCATCCATGCAAGGCCAATCCACGGTCCAGGCTGCACCGGCAATTACGCCAGGACAGACTCTCGCCGCTCCGAAGCCCACGGCACCCTATACGCCTGGGCCGGAACTGACCCCCGGGACCACCGCCGCCTTGATGCACAACATGGCGGCTCCGCCACAGCCGGCTCGGCCATTGACCTCCACGGCAGCCCAGTCAGTCTCAGCCCAATCGACGGGGCAGGGCCAGCAGCCTCCCACGATGGAAGAACGCGCGACTGCTCCCACGCCGATGATGCGGGCGCAGTACCCGCCTCTTCCCGCGGGAGCCCAAGCGAAACCTATGGCCAAACGCCCGTCGGCCATTGTCAACAAGGATGCCGTGGCCCGCGTGCAGGCGCAGCAGGCGGCGATGAAGGCGAAGGCCGCGCAGCCGGCCGGCATTTCCCCAGGGGATATGCAGAATTTGGGAGAAGGACTTGGGGATGTGTTGCGGACGTTCAAGCAGGCCGTTGCCGATGTCCGTAATTCGGTCGATCCCGAGATGCGGACAATCCAAGCCGAAATGGATTCTGCCCAGAAGGAATTCCAGCAATCCATCGAAGCGGCCAAAGAACCGCCTGCCTTGCACGAAAAGCCTCCTAAACAAGCGTGAACTGGGGTGCGGTCTTCATCAGCCTGCTCGATGCGTGCACCCTGCTCTGTCGCACCTCCTCTCGCGCCATCGCGTATTCAGTCGTCCTGTCAGTCCTCTGTCTCGCCGGTTGTGTCCAGGATTCTCCGCCTTCATCGAGGGAGCACACGGTCTCGCTATTGCTGGAGTTGCTCCGCGATGAGTTGCCAGAGATGCGGCGGACGGCTGCAGAATCTCTGAGCAAGATCGGCGACCCCCGAGCCGCGGACTCCATTCTCCCCCTCAAGCACGATCCGGCAGCAATTGTCCGCGAAGCCTCGGTGCTGGCCGTGGGACGCTTGAAACCCACAGCCACCGACGGAGTGGTTGCCTTGTTGACGCAGGCGCTGGAGGACCCTGTCGAATCGGTCCGGCAGGCGGCGGTTGTGGCGATCGGCGAGATCGAACCAGGTTCTCGATTGCTGCAGCCTGTCGTAGGGTTACTACGATCTTCGGATGCAACGATTAGGAGAGCGGCGGTGCGGGCATTGTTACAAGTCGACTCAAGCCAATCGGTTCATGCGCTCGTCGCAGCAGGACATGACTCCGATGCGGAGGTTCGACAGGGCATTGTGGCGGTGGTGGGTGAATGGGGAGGGTCGGCGGTCTCCCCTTGGCTCAGAGAACGTTTGGCCCATGATCTCTCGCCCGGGGTGCGAGCAGAAGCAGCCTATCATCTCGGAATGCTCAGCGATTCTGATACGAGGGCAGCGCTCAACACGGCGATCGTGAAGGATCCAGACAGTGGGGTGCGTCGCTGGGCGAACCGAGGAAATTAGGTCGCGAGGCGGGAACGATTCAATGCATCGACGAGTTCGATAAGTTCTTTGCGGACCTTTTCTTCGATGTTGGTGAATTGAACGCCCATCCCGGGGAAGAGTAGATGCCGTTCAGGCTTGTTGCGGGTCCAGGCGACCTTCGCTTTGGCCTTGTATTTTTCCCAAGGACGATCGGGCAGTGCAAACTCGACGGAAAGCTCGGTTCCAGGAGCCAGAGGGGCGCTGCTTTCGATGAACAACCCGCCTGCACCGATGCCGCCGGTTAAGCTGTCGAACTGTCTGCCTTCCGGGGTTGTGTAGCGAACCTTCACGGCGAGCGGGGCTCTCGGATGAGAGCGCGCATGGGCGAATCGCACGTCGTCGTCGCCGGAAAGAATCTGTTCAATGATCACTCCCCACGGCAGGGCGCCGAGCAGTTCTCCCGTGGCACTATGAAGCATGACCGCTTCCCGGTCGGCATTCATCTCAAGGATTTTGTTCTCATGCACTGCCGTCGTGATCACAGTATATTTCATGGTCAGGTCCTTGTATTGATCGCGGGACGATTCGATGGCAGATGCATAGTCGCTAGGCCGACTGCCCGACGGGCTGAAGCGATTTCACCAGTTCGAGCACGCGGTTACGGATATCGGGGTTAATCTCCGTAAAGCGCACCCCCATGCCAGGGCTAAACGTATATTGGTCTGCTTTAGGGCATACCCACGCGACCAGACCCTTCGCCGGCAACCATTCTGACGGCTGCTCTGGTAGCGAAAATTCAAGGGCAAGTTTGGTGCCGACCGGTAGAGTGCTCAGACTTTCGATAAAGAGCCCGCCTCCGCCGATGCCGCTCGCACGACTTTCAAACTGCTGACCTTCCGGGGTTGTGTATTTGACACGGAAGGTAAGTGTCACGCGCGGCTCATTCCTGATTTCTCGGCTTGCCTGGGGTTTACGATAGGCCAGAATCTGGTCAATGACGAAGTCCCAGGACAGATTGCCCATGGGTTCGCCGTTGATTCCCAGAAGGGTGATCACTTCACGGGCTGCGTCAAGGTCGAGGGCTTTCCCTTTGTGTCGAAGGCTTGAAGTCACGGGATATTTCACACGTCCTCCACATTCAACCTGTAACGCAAGTATAGCTCAGCATTTCATCTTGTCGAGGAAAAGCGTAGAGTCATGAGCGTCGCCACAGGTTAGGTAGGAAGAAGGAGCAGAGAGTATTCAAAAGGGACGTTGTCAGGGAATAACCAGGCCAGGATGATCCTGGCCTGGAGGATTCTGAGTAGACGTCCTGTGGGTCGGGCGAAAAAATCTACAGTTATAACGGGTTAGGCGGTCTTCACATCCTTGTCTTGTTCGAAGATTCGGATGGGAGCGTGCTTGCCGAGGATGGCATCCTCGGTGATGAGGACTTCCTTAATCTGCTTCTGAGAAGGGGCATCATACATCACGTCCAACATCACATCTTCGAGGATGGCACGCAATCCACGAGCGCCGGTTTTTTGGAGAAACGCTTTTCGTGCAATCGCCCCGAGCGCGCCTTCCGTGAACTTGAGCTTCACCTTCTCAAAGGAGAGCAATTTCTCATACTGCTTCGTGAGCGCGTTTCTCGGCTCGGTCAAGATTCGAATGAGGACGCGTTCATCCAGCTCATCCAAGGTGGGTACGACCGGCAGCCGACCGACGAACTCCGGAATCAAGCCGTACTTGAGGAAGTCTTCCGGCTGAACTTTCGCGAACAGTTCGCCAAGTCGCACCTCGCTCCGTCCGCGAACTTCGGCTCCGAATCCCATCGCCTTCCGATTCAGGCGTTGCTCGATAATTTGTTCGAGCCCGACGAACGCTCCGCCGCAGACGAACAGGATATTGCTCGTATTGACCTGAATAAACTCTTGGTGCGGATGCTTGCGCCCGCCTTGAGGCGGCACGTTGGCGATGGTCCCCTCGATGAGCTTGAGCAGCGCCTGTTGTACCCCTTCGCCCGAGACGTCGCGGGTGATGGACGGGCTGTCGCTCTTGCGGCTGATCTTGTCGATCTCATCGATGTGGACGATGCCCCGCTCGGCCCGTTCCACGTCGTAGTCCGCTGCTTGCAGGAGCTTGAGGATGATGTTTTCTACGTCTTCGCCGACGTACCCTGCCTCGGTGAGCGTGGTGGCATCGGCCAGCGTGAAGGGGACGTCCAAGTACTTCGCGAGGGTCTGGGCCAACAGCGTTTTCCCTGTGCCTGTCGGCCCTAACATGAGGATATTCCCCTTCTGGAGTTGCACGTCGTCAACGTCTTTATCCTTGGCCGAGATTCGCTTGTAGTGGTTATGAACAGCCACCGAGAGAATTTTCTTGGCCCGCTCCTGTCCCACGACGTATTGATCCAAGTGGTGTTTAATTTCCACCGGCTTTTTGAGTTTCGACGAAATCTCTTCTTTCGCTTCTTCCCAATCCTCGGCAATGATGTCGTTACAGAGGTTGACGCATTCGTCGCAGATGTAGACGGTGGGCCCGGCAATCAATTTGCGGACTTCGTCGCGGCTCTTTCCACAGAATGAACAACGGAGATGTCGATCCATCTTATCCGGTTTCGCCATGTGTCCTCCCCTGTTACTTGTCCTTGGCCGCGTCTTTCCCTGCGTCGCCACTGACGGCCTTGAGGAGCTTCGGGGGCCGTGTGATGACTTCGTCGATGAGACCGTACCGTTTGGCTTCTTCTGCCGACATGAAGTAGTCCCGTTCCGTGTCCTGGGATATCCTCTCCAGAGGCTGGCCGGTATGTTTGGCCATGAGCTCATTGAGTCGTTCGCGGATTTTCAAGATCTCTCTGGCGTGAATGTCGATTTCAGTGGCTTGCCCCTGAAACCCGCCCATGGGCTGGTGAATCATGACCCTCGCATTCGGCAGGGCGAATCGCTTGCCTTTGGTTCCGGCGGTGAGCAAGAAGGCCCCCATGCTGGCGGCCTGGCCCAGGCAGATGGTGTTGATCGGGGGTTTCACATACTGCATGGTGTCATAAATCCCCAATCCTGCCGTGACGCTTCCCCCGGGGGAGTTGACGTAAAGATTGATGTCTTTTTCAGGGTCCTCCGCTTCGAGGAACAAGAGCTGGGCAATAATCAGGTTGGCAAAGATGTCGTCGATCGGCGCACCGAGGAAGATGATCCGGTCTTTCAGGAGCCGAGAATAAATATCGTAGGCGCGCTCGCCTCGGTTAGTCGTTTCGATAACAATGGGAACTAGCATGCACGTCGTTCCTTTCCGCTTACAGCCTGTTGAAGCCGAGTGGTGCAAGGCCGACCCTGCACCACTCGGCACTATCCCTGAATCACCGCATTGCGGTAAACGAAATCCAAGGCTTTATCCACCAAAATCCTGGTGCGTAACTCATCGATGGACTCTTGTCCTCCGGCTTTTACCATCTTGACGAGATCGGCCGCCGGCACTTTGAGTTCCGACGCCAGCCGCATGATTTCGGCGTTGAAATCGTCCTGCGTGACCGCCAGCCCTTCTTTCTCGGCGATCGCTTCTAACACGAGGCTGAGCTTCACGCGGCGTGCTGCTTCATTCCGATGCTCCTGGCGAAGGTTTGTAAGATCCTCCGTGCCGGGCGATTCCTGGGTGCCAGTCTTCCGCTGTTGCTGCTGCACGTGCTGGCGGATGATGGCTTCCAGCTCACGCTCTACCAGGGTTTCCGGGAGGTCGAAGTGGTGGGTCTCCACGAGCCGTTTGATAATCGTATCCTTGTGGGTGTCTTCGATCTCTCGCTTCAGCGCCCGTTCCATCCCGTCCCTCAGTTTGTCTTTGATTTCCTGGAGCGAGTTGTAGGGGCCACAGTCTTTGGCAAATTCATCGTCGAGGGCCGGCAGCTTCTTTTCCTTGACGGATTTGACTGTCAGCGTGAACAAGACCGTCTTGCCGGCAACGCGAGGATCGGGATGGCTGGCTGGGTATGGCTGGGAAATTTCGAGCACGTCACCCTCTTTCTTCCCCCCGACATGCGAATCAATTTCCAAACCCAAGACGGACGCGTGTGATCCGACCTTGTGAAGTTGACCCTCCTTCTTCGTTCCTTCCAGCGGTGCTCCATCGAGAGCGCCTTGCACATCCAGCACGATATAGTCTCCGTCCACAATGGTATGGCCGGCCGGCGCGGCTTCCAGGCGTGCCTGTTGTTCGCGCAAGACCTCAAGTCCTCGGTCGAGCTGTTCGTCGGTGACGGTGCGTTTGTCGGGCTTGAGCGAGATCGGACTCGGTGCTTTATAGTCCCGCAACTCGATTGTCGGCTTGATCTCGACGGTCGCGGTAAATGTAAAGGGTTCGTCCTTCTTAATCTTGACCCGGTCCAGCGGGGGAATTTCGACGAGGACTGGCACAATTCCCGCTTGGCGGACGGCCTTGTCGTAGAAGTCCGGCACGAGGCTTCGGATCACGTCCTCTTCCACGGTTTTGGCATAGCGTTTTTCCAGCAAGGCCAAGGGTGCCTTGCCAGGGCGAAATCCTGGGATGTTGACCTGGCGGTTCAGCTCGACGTAGGCTCGGGCAAACCGTTGCGTGACCTCATCGGCCGGCACCTCAATTTTGAGGGCGCGTTTCATCGGTCCTAGTTCAGTCACTTCCATTTTCATAGCTGGCGCGTACCCTTTTCCTTGTAAGAAGCCTTGCGCGGGCTGCCGAGCCGTAGCCGGCTGCCCGGTCGTGGTCTGGTGCGAGAGGGGGGACTTGAACCCCCACGGTTACCCACGAGATCCTAAGTCTCGCGCGTCTGCCAGTTCCGCCACTCTCGCATGGTGGGGTCTGCAGGAGCCGACTCCAGCATGATGAGCAATCACACAAAAATACATGTTCCTGTGGGTATTTTGTACCGTTGGATGTATCCCACTGTCAACCCATACTCCTGCGGGGTAGAAGTGTGTTCACTTGCGTGCCCATGGGAGGGTTAGCATCCATTTCTAACCCGGATTACTCATGAATGCGGTCGCGAGATCGCTTGGAAGCCAGGCGAAGGGCACGAGGCGAGAGGGAAGACATTCCTTCTGGTCACTCCTAGCTTCTAGCAGTATGCTGAAAAGTCCGCCAGCGGAAGAAGACTGTTATTTGGTTTATTTAGTTTGTCTGGTCTGTCTGGTTTTTGGGTTGAACCAGACTAACCAGATGAACCAAATCAACCAGATAAACAAGACAAACCAGATGGACCAGACAGACCGCGATCTGGCCGTGAGAAACGCTGATTGCCTCTGAGCTCAGGAGCGTCGCGATGCTGTTTGGATTGATCCCTCAAGAAGAAGCCTTCTATGACCTGTTCAAGAAGGCTGCACACAACATGATTGAGGGGAGCCGTCTCCTGAAGGTGATGATGGAGGATTTCCGGTCTCCCATCGAACAAGCCCAGGAGATCAAAGACATTGAGCACGTTGGAGATGGCATTACACACGACATTGCGCGTCGATTGAACAAGACCTTTATTACGCCGATCGATCGGGAAGACATTCATGACCTCGCCAGCGCCCTCGACGATATTCTGGATGTCACGGAGGCGATCGCCGACCGCTTCGTGTTATACAAGGTGGCGAAGCCGACCGAGATGGCGATCAAGCTAGCCGACATTCTTCACCAGGCATCTGTGGCCGTGGGGCGAGGTGTGGACCTCCTGGGCCTTCCGCATCCGGAGATGAAGAAATGCAGTGTGCAGGTGAACAGCTTGGAGAACGAGGCCGACCGAGTCTCCCGCGATGCGATTTCCGCCCTCTTTGAAAAAGAAACCAATCCGATCACGGTGATCATGTGGAAAGAAATTTACGAGAACTTCGAAGCGGGAACCGACCGCTGCGAAGACGTTGCGAACATTCTTGAGCGGATCGCGCTCAAACACCACTGACAACTCCTAAGGCGTGAGGCGTGAAACGTAAGGCGCAAGAGATCACAGCTATGCGAAGAGGCCGGTTCGTCATGTTCTTCCCCCCGTCGATTCCTTCCCCCTCTCCACTTCCCCCTCACTCCTGACGAGTCTAAGATGCCTGACCTGACTGGAATGTTGCTCATTGTGGTTGTGTTGGCGCTCTTGTTCGACTTTTCGAACGGGTGGCATGACAGTGCCAACGCCATTGCGACCGTCGTCTCGACGAGAGTCGTGAGCCCGGTTGTGGCGGTTATGGCAGCTGGCGTCCTCAATGTGGCCGGGGCGTTCATGTCCACCGCCGTGGCCAAGATGGTGGGGTCGGGGATTGTCAATCCGGCTATTGTCACCCAAGAAATGGTTGCGGCGGCATTGGCCGGTGCGATCTTGTGGAATCTCTTCACGCTGTTGATGGGTTTGCCGACCAGCTCGTCTCACGCCTTGATCGGCGGACTGGTTGGGGCTGCGGTGACCCATGGAGGGTGGGCCACGGTGAAGTGGTCCGGGCTTCGCCCGGTAATGGAAGCCATGGTGCTTGCGCCGTTCTTTGGCTTTGCCATCGGATTTTCGTTGATGGTGTTGATCAGCTGGGTCTGTTTTCGTGTGACCCGGAGCGTGGCCACTCGGCTGTTCAAACGGCTGCAGCTTGTATCCGCCTGTTTCATGGCATTCAGTCACGGTGCCAACGATGCGCAGAAGGCCATGGGGATTATTACGTTGGCCTTGCTCTCTGCGGGGCAGATTCCTTCGGGCGAGGTGCCTGGTTGGGTGATCGGCGCCTGCGCGGTCGCGATGGGATTGGGAACGGCCGTGGGCGGCTGGCGGATCGTCCGTACCCTGGGAATGGGCATCGTCAAGCTGGAACCGGTGCATGGGTTTGCTGCGGAGACCGGTGCCGCGGCGGTGCTGCTCGTGACTGCGTACATTGGTCTGCCGGTGAGCACTACTCAGACCATCACGACGTCGGTCATGGGGGTGGGCGCGATCAAGCGGCTCTCGGCGGTGCGCTGGGGTCTCACCAAGAAAATTCTGTATGCCTGGATTTTCACGCTTCCTGGCGCCGCTCTTCTCGCGTCGCTCATCTATCTGATCGTGATCAGGTTTAGCTAACTGGTTGACTGATCTGTTGGACAGGAAGCCGGACAACAAAACGGCTGCCGGTCGGGGCATTCGCTTCGACCCATACCCGCCCGCCTAGACCCTCGACGATATGCCTGACGATTGCCAGCCCGAGCCCTGTTCCACCTAACTCACGCGAGCGGGCCTTATCGACTCGATAGAATCGTTCGAATACGCGCGGGCGATCCCATTCAGGAATTCCCATGCCGGTATCGGTCACACTCAGTTCCACAGCCGTGGCAATCGCGGGCTGTTCGGCATCGTCCGAAACCGGGTGGGCTGCCACGGTGATGGTCCCTTTCTCGGGGGTGTATTTGACAGCGTTATCGAGCAAGTTGGACAGGACTTGGATCAGCCGTTCTTCATCGCCGAGCACAGCAGGCAGATTGTCCTCTACGAAGGAGACGAGCCGGTGTCCTTTCTTGTCTGCTAAGGGCTTGATCATGGCCAGGGTTCGTTCGATGACACTCTGGATATGAAGCGGCTCTCGCTTGAACTGGACCTGCCCAGATTCGATCTTTGATAGCTGGAGCAGGTCTTCTAGAATCAGGTTCAGTCGGTCGCTTTGCTTGAGAATGATGTCGAGGAATTTTGTGTTGGTCTCAGGGTCGTCTTTGGCGCCATCGAGCAAGGCTTCGATATACCCCTTAATCGACGTGAGTGGGGTCCTCAGCTCGTGGGACACGTTGGCCACGAAATCTTTCCGGATAATTTCCAGGCGGCGTAATTCTGTCATGTCGTGAAAGACAAGCACCGCGCACGCTTCGTTCTCACGATCGCATTCAGTAACCGAGGCCTCGATATGGAGACGGCGACCACTCGAGTGCAGGAGGATTTCATCTTCTTCGTTCATGCGTTTCGTCAGGACCGTTGAGACTAACGTATCCAACTGCGGATGCCGGAAGACATCGGAGCAGGGGTGTCCCCGTGCTTCCATCCTGGTGACGTCGAACATCCGTTCCAGCGCTGGATTGATTTGCAGCACGCGACCTCGACGGTCCAGGACCATCACGCCTTCGACCATCGAGGTCAGCATGGCCAAGAGCTGGGACCGATCTTCGGAGAGTTCATCAATCCTAGTTTTCAGTTGGTCCGTCATATGGTTCAGCGTGTCGGCCAAGAGGCCGACTTCATCCCGTGATCCAGTCCGAATGCGGACCGCATGGTCGCCCTTTGCCAGCTGCTGCGCCGCGATCGCAATATCAGACAGGGGTTTCGTGATGCTGTGAGCGAGCCACACACTCAGCGGGACAGCAATCAAGAATGCAATCCCGAAGGCGAGGGCCAAGTCTCGGTGCAACTTGGCCACTTCATGATCGAACGTCGTCATCGGCAACCCCAGCCTCAAGAAGACGGATGGCGTCGCCTGGTTCGCACCGCTCAGACCGACAGCCAGATACAACGTGCGCTCACCGGTGGTGTGACTGGTGCGGAGATCCGTTCCGCGCCCGGTGGCAACGGCTTGCTGAATTTCCGGTCGCGCCAGGTGGTTCTCAATCGTGGCGAGGATCCTATCCGAGACGGCGCTGTCGGCCAACACCCGTCCATCCGGAGCAATGACGGTCACGCGTGCGAGGGCTCGCGCGCCGAGATCTCGCACGGCTGCCTGTAATTGGGGGGTCGAAGACAGCGCCCCTGATTGCGTCAGAAACGGTTGCAGCCCGTATGCGACGAGACTGGTTCGAGCTTCCAGTATCTGGCCCGATTGGACGATCTCCTGTTGTTCAAGGGAGCGAATCGCCAGGGTCCGGGCGATGAGAAGCCCACAGGCGAGGACCAGCAGAGTCCCGATGGTGACCTTCCATCTGATGGAGAGTGCCATAAGAGACGTGTTTCGTTAACCGTTCATCGTGAATCGTTGAAAGATTTCCGGAAATTTCTTGCGTTTAACGATTCACGATTCACGTTCTTTTAATTTGTAGCCCAGGGATTTGACTGAAATAATCGCCTCATTGAGCGAAGGGAGTTTCTGCTTGAGTCGTCGGATGTGGACATCGACCGTCCGCGTCGTTCCGTAGTAATCGTATCCCCAGACAGTATTGAGGAGGATGTCTCTTGTCAGGACTCTGCCGGGATTGCGCAAGAGATGCTCGAGCAGGCCGAATTCTTTTGCCGTGAGGGGAACTTCCATCTTCTTTACGGTGACTTCGTGTCGCGCGAGATCCATGACGAGATTGCCATAGCGATATTGGGCTGGGCTGTCGTCCGGTTTTCGCTCAAGCCGTCGAAAGAGGGCCTTGATGCGGGCAACCAGGGTCTTAGGGCTAAACGGTTTGGTGACATAGTCGTCGGCTCCCAGTTCCAGTCCAATGATGGTGTCCGATTCCTCGGCTTTGGCGGTCAACATGATGATGGGGAGCATCGCGGTCGCTGGAGCGGATCGAAGCCGTTTACAGACCTCGATCAGAAGGCGCGTCTTTCCAGCGCCGCCCTCACCAGCCTGAAGGCGCAGCTTAATCGGCTGATCGGGATCAAGCGCCCAGCCAATGATTGAGTCTCGCAGAGGTTCCCTGAAGCTATGAAAACCTACCACCCCACTTTCGGGCCGCAGCAACATGCTGTCGGGCATTGCAATGCCCTTTCCAGCGAGGTCCTCAGGCCAGCTCGGCACTGGGATAGTGATAAAGTCAGATTGCTGGCTCGCCGGGTGCGGGAGCTGCAGGTTTACTCCGAAGTTGTTCCGTTCAATCTTCCAGCAACCGAAATTAAAAAACTGGACCCGAACGGAATCATTCTCTCCGGCGGTCCGGCCAGCGTTTACGACAAAGGCGCGCCGCAAGTCGACCCGGAAATTTTTTCGCTAGGCATTCCGGTATTGGGGATTTGTTACGGGCTCATGTTGATGGCGCATCACCTTGGCGGGGGGGTCGTGTTCACCGGTCGGCGCGAGTACGGAGCGGGCGTGTTGCACATTGCGAATCGATCAGACCTTTTTGATGGCCTAGGCGACCAACTCGATGTTTGGAACAGCCATGGCGATGAAGTAACAGCATTGCCGAAAGGGTTTCGCGTCGCGGGAACGACTGAAGGTTGCGATTTTGCAGCCGTGGAGGATGCGAAACGAAAACTTTACGGCCTGCAATTCCATCCCGAAGTCGTGCATACGCCCCGCGGCAAGGAAATCCTGCAAAATTTCG
>Ga0137418_10003776_pt1 | contig 13943 bp, 15 predicted proteins | sample CZODoug3_1_2_16f_FD_122242 | JGI IMG/M metagenome (GOLD analysis project Ga0137418, IMG submission 122242) | Vadose zone soil fungal communities from Angelo Coast Range Reserve, California, USA - CZODoug3_1_2_16fungal (Hybrid Assembly) | ecosystem: Environmental > Terrestrial > Soil > Vadose...
GGTGCCCTGCGGCTGGTGTATACGGCAGGTCTGCTGGTCGCGTTCGACGGATCGCTCGGGCTGAACGGGATCATCTATCCGCTGCTGTTCCACACGCCGAGTCCCATCCGCGAACTCCGCTCGCCGGCGCGTTTCGCGGCGCTGGTCGGCCTGACGCTGGCGGTTCTCGCGGGCTTCGGCGCTCGGCGGGCGCTGCGCTGGCGCCAGTCGCGCTCCTATCAGCGCGCCGCATTCGCCGCGCTCATCGCGTTCGTCATGATCGACGCGTGGCCGGCGCTCGTGCTGACACCTGTCTGGAGGGACCCGCCGCCAATCTACGAGGTGCTGAAATACACGCCGAACGCGACCATCGCCGAACTGCCGCTGCTCGATGACGAAACCGGCAATCTTCCGTTCATGTATTTCTCGCTGTGGCACCGCGCGAGGATGGTCAACGGCTACAGCGGGTTCATCCCGAAGTCGTACGCCGACTTCCGCAAGGAGATGGTGTTCTTTCCCGATGCGAGAAGCATCGGCGCGCTGCGCGCGCGTGGCATCACCTACGTCAGCGTGAACTGCGGGCTGTACTACCCCGGCTGCGTCGAGCTGATGGACGCGATGCGCCACGACACACGCCTCCGCCTGACCGCCGACGGCTCATGGAACAACCAGCCGGTGCAGCTCTACGAGGTGCTCGCGCCGTAGCTAATGAAAGCCGCGGGTCTTGACGACGCCGCCTTCGGCGCCCGCGAGCGCGTGGTAGACGACGAACGCGTCGGGGTCGATCTCGCGGACGATCGCCTTCACCTTGCCGATCTCGAGCCGCGTCACCACGCAGTACAGGATGTCGCGCTCCCGGCCGCTCATCCCGCCGAACCCGCGATAGATCGTCACGCCGCGGCCGAGCGCGTGCATGATCCGCTGCCGGATCTGGCCGTGGTGATCGGAGACGATCGTGACCGCCGTGTACTCGTCGATGCCGTGGATGACGAAGTCGAGCGTCCGCGCCGCGGCCAGGTAGGTGAGGATGGAATAGAGCGCGGGCTCGACGCCGAGCAGCGCGATCGCCGAGAGGAACAGCACCGCGTTGAAGCCGAGGATGATGTCGCCGACGCGCAGCAAGTCGCCGCGGCGGCTGATCAGCAGCGCCGCGATCTCGGTGCCGTCGAGCACCGCGCCGCCGCGGATGGCGAGGCCGATGCCGGCGCCGAGGAAGAATCCGCCGAACACCGCGGTGAGCACCAGGTCCGGCGTCACGTCGGGGAACGGAATGAAGGCGAGCGCGCCCGCCAGGCCCGCGATGCCGAGCACGCTCCTCGCAGCGAACACCGCGCCCATCTGGTGGAAGCCGAGCGCGACAAACGGCAGGTTGATGGCCGGCAGCAGCGCGGCCAGCGGCAGCCCCGTGACGCGCGAGACGAGCATCGACACGCCGGTCACGCCGCCGTCGATGAACCCGCTCGAGACCAGGAAGCCCTTGATGCCCATGGCCGCCGACAGGATGCCGGCCGCGATGAGCGCGGCGTTCAGCAGCTCGCGGCGAAAGGGCGATCTCAATGGCGGAAGTGTCTGCGGCCCGTGAACACCATCGCGAGGCCGCGCCCGTCGGCGGCGGCAATCACCTCCTGATCGCGCACCGACCCGCCTGGCTGCACGACCGCGGTCGCCCCGGCATCCGCCACCGCATCGAGCCCGTCGCGGAACGGGAAGAACGCGTCAGAGGCCGCGACCGATCCTTTCAACGCATCCGGCCCGATGGCATCGGCCTTCATGCGCGCCACCTTCGCGGCATCGACGCGGCTCATCTGCCCGGCGCCGATAGCGAGCGTGCGCTCGGCGGAGGTGAAGAGGATGGTGTTCGACTTCACGTGCGCGCAGATACGCCACGCGAACCGCAGCGCCTGCCACTCCGCTGCGGTTGGCTGCCGCTTCGTCACCACGCGAAGGTCGCCCGCCGGCCACGGCTGCGACGCTTCCGCCACGCGGTCGCGCGACTGCACGAGGACCGCGCCGAGAATGGATCGCAGCTCGCGCCCGCCATCCTTCGCCATCGCCGTGAAGTCCGCCGTGACCAGACGCAGGCTGGCTTTCGTCGCCAGGACGGCGCGCGCGTCGTCATTCACCCCCGGCGCAATCACCGCCTCGATGAAGGTGGACACGATGGCCTGCGCCGTTTCCCTGTCTATCGCGCGATTCAGGCCGACGATGCCGCCGAAAGCGGCCAGCGCGTCGGCGTCGCGCGCACGGACGTAGGCGTCGGCCGCGCTCGCGCCGGTCGCGGCGCCGCACGGGTTCGTATGTTTGATCACCGCGGCCGCCGGCTCGTCGAACTCGAGCACGATGCGCGCCGCGGCGTCGAGATCCAGCAGGTTCGTGTACGACAGCTCCTTGCCCTGCAGCACCTGCGCGTTGCCGAGGCCTGTTGCCCCCTCTTCCGCGTACCACGCCGCTTGCTGGTGCGGGTTTTCGCCGTAGCGCAGGTCGCGGACCTTCCGCAGCGCCAGGTTGATCGTTGGCGCCGACAGCTCTGGCGGGTCCGAAAGGACCCGCCCTACGCTACCGACCTCCCGGCGAAAGCCGTCCGCGTCGACGACAACCGTCCCAAGCGCTGACGCGATAGCCGTGTCGTAGCCGCCGGTGTGCGCGAACGCCTTGCGCGCGAGGTCGAACCGGAACGCACGCGCCGGCCCGCCGGCGCGATCGAGCTGCTCGAGCACGGCCGGGTAATCCGACGGCGAGACGACGACGAGCACGTCCTGGAAGTTCTTGGCCGCGGCGCGCACGAGGCTCGGGCCGCCGATGTCGATCTCCTCGACGAGCGCCTCGAACGGCGTGTCGGGGTTCGACGCGGCCTTCACGAACGGGTAGAGGTTCACGACGACGAGGTCGATGAGCGTGATGCCGTGGGTCGAGGCGGACGCGAGGTCTTCGGGACGCCCCCGGCGCGCCAGGATGCCGCCGTGCACCAGCGGGTGCAGCGTCTTGACGCGGCCGTCCATCATCTCGGGGAACCCGGTCACGTCGGCGACGCCGATCACGGCGAGGCCGGCCTCCCGGAGCGCCCTGGCGGTCCCCCCGGTCGAGACCAGTTCGAAGCCCCTGGCGGCCAGTCCACGGGCAAAATCGGCCAGTCCGGTCTTGTCCGAGACGCTGATCAGGGCTCTATGCATGAGCGGAACTGCGCAAGGGAGTAACAGGCCGATCGTATTGAAAGAGCGGTGCTTCCGGTCCCAGACTCTTGACAGACGTGTAACGGATGCTTAGGATAGCGCTGCGTTAAGGGGCGTTCCCTCAGCGTAGCAGTCGAGGCCGCGCAAGCACTCGCGGTCTTTTTTTGTGCCCGGAAGCTCATCTGCAGCGTGACGGGTTTTAAGTAGGGAAGAAGAACGATGCGTATCACAGGTAAGGTCAAGTGGTTCAACAACGCCAAGGGCTACGGTTTCATTGAACGGGAGGGTGGCAGCGACGTGTTCGTACACTATTCCGCAATCAGTGGCAACGGCTTCCGGTCCCTGGAAGAGGGTCAGGCCGTCGAGTTCGAAATCGTCGACGGCCCCAAGGGTCCGCAGGCGGGGAACGTCACCAAACCCTAGAACCACTTCACGACCTGCCCGGCGCCCCTCCCGGCGCCGGGCTTCATACCCGGCACTCCCCTCACCCTTCTCCTTCGTCCTTCGCACTCCCCTTCATCGCCCGCGCGGTGAACGCGACCTTTCCCTGCTTCACGGCCACGCGGAAGGCGACCTCGGAGGTCCCTTTCTGCTTGAAGGCGCCGACCTGCGTCTTGATCAGGTCCGCGAACTTGTGGAACGGGATGGCGTCCTCGCCCACCTCGCGGCGCGCCTCGGCCAGGCTCTCGTAGAGATCCTGCAGCTTGTCGATCTCCCGGATTGGATCGCTGAAGGTCGTCACGTGCAGGATGCGGTCCGGCGGCCGCTTCGGCCTGTCCTCGGCCGGCGGCTTCAGGTTGGCGAACGGCCCGGGACGTCCCTCTTCGCGCGCCTTGAGGCCGCGGTCCCAGAGGTCGCTGAAGGTCTGGAAGCGTGACTGCAGCGTGTGGAAACGGAAGCGCCCGCCGGTGTTCGAGATGTGGGTGTTATCGAGACGGCGCACCATCGCGTTGACGCGCCCGCGGGTTTCCCACGGCGGCCGCGGCAGGCGGCCGGAGAAGAACATGTTGTACTCCGCCTCGAGGCGCTTCAGCTCGGCTTCGAGAATTTCGAGCTCGCGATCGAGGTCGGAGGACTCCTGCTTGGCCACCTTTCGATCATTCTAGACCACCGGAACAATGGTGCCGCCGATCGCCTGCTTCACGTCCGTCATCTGCGGTGCCTCGGACGCCACACCGTTCGGTTCGCGCCAGACATGCGCCGCGAGCCCCTCGCTCGTCGACCATAGCGCCGCCGCCACGACGAGGATGCTGATCGCATTGACGACGTTGCCGTACAGCCCCCAGCGGAACCGCTGGTCCGCCTCCGTGCGCAACGTCAAAGGACTTCCGTGCCTCCGTGGCCCGTGTCCCGTGTGAGGCGCTCGAACTAGAAAATCGTGGCGATCGACTGCGCCGCCAGGTCGAGCACCTGCGTCGGCAGGATGCCCAGGTAGAAGATCGCGGCGATGGACACCGTCAACGCGGCCATGCTGACCGCGTTCACGTGGACGCGCGGCGCGTCGGTGCCGCGCTCCTGCATGTACATCATCACGACGACGCGCAGGTAGAAGAAGACGGAGATGACGCTCGTCAACACGCCGATGACGGCCAGGCCGTAGTCGCCGGCGCTGACGGCGGCGCTGAAGATGTACCACTTGCCGATGAAGCCGGCGGTCGGCGGCAGGCCGCCGAGCGACAGCAGGCAGACGGTCATCAGCGCCGACAGCCCCGGGTGGCTGTACCAGAGCCCCGCGTAGTCGCGCAGCTCGTCGTTGGCCTGGTCGCGCGCGCCGAGCAGCGCGATGACGCCGAACGCCGCGAGATTGGTGATCGCGTACGCCGCCAGGTAGAAGAGAATCGCGGCCTTCCCCACCTCGTTCGCCGCAACGAGGCCGACCAGCAGGTAGCCGCCGTGCGCGATGCTCGAATACGCGAGCATCCGCTTCAGGTTCGTCTGCGCGACCCCCACGACCGTTCCGAGAATCATCGTCGCCGCCGCGATCACCCAGACGATGGGCGCCCAGTCCGCGCTGAACGGCTCGAACGACGAGAGGAATACGCGCGCGAACGCCGCGAACGCCGCGGCCTTGACGCCGGTGGACATGAAGCCGGTGACGATGGCCGGCGCCCCCTCGTACGCGTCGGGCGTCCACATGTGGAACGGCACCGCGGAGATCTTGAACGCGAAGCCGACCAGCAGCAGGCCGAGCGCCACGAGAATCAGCGGATTGTCCGACAGCGATTGCGCGGCGAGATACGAGCCGATCCGATCCAGGTGCGTGCTGCCCGTCAGTCCGAAGGTGAAGGCGATGCCGTAGAGGAAGAACGCGCTCGAGAAGGCGCCGAGCAGGAAGTACTTGAAGGCGGCCTCGGTCGCGCGCGGATCCTCGCGGCGGATGCCGGTGAGCACGTACACCGCCAGCGACAGCACCTCGAGCGCGATGAAGATCACCAGCAGGTCGTTCGCGGTCGCCATCATGATCATGCCGGCGATCGAGAACAGGATCAGCGTGTAGTACTCGCCGGGCGGGATGCCGTCCCGATGGATCACCTGCGACGAGAACATGATCGTCAGGATGCCGACGACGACGAGCACGAGCGTCACGAAGAGACCGAAGTTGTCGCCCGAGATGACGCCGAAGCTGACGGTGTTGCCGTTCCAGAGAAACGCCGCCGAAATGCCGGCGCCGAGGAGGCCCACGATGCCGAGGCCGCCGACGGGCATGCGCTCGCCGGGCTCGCGGAACGCCTCGGCCGCCATGCAGGCCAGCGCGGCCAGGGTGACCGAGAGCATCGGCACGATGGCCTGCATGGAGCCGAGGATCGCCCCCATCAGCGGCTCACCTCGCCCGGTCCGGCCGCCGCCGGCCTCGATCGCGGAGCGTTCTCGACGCGCAGCGTCTGCGTGTTCTGCAGCCGATCGACGATCCGCGTGACCGACGGCTCCATCGGCCGCAGGAACACCATCGGGAACACGCCCATCACGAGCGCGATCGCGCAGAGCGGGATCACCGAGCCCCACTCGTGCGGCAGCAGGTCCGGCAGCCCCCGGTTCTCGGCGTGCGTCACCTTCCCGTAGTACACGCGCTGGAACATCCACAGCATGTAGACGGCAGAGAGGATCACGCCGAGACCGGCGCCCACGACGTATCTCGGGTCCCAGCGGAAGGCGCCGAGCAGGATCAGGAATTCGCCGACGAAGCCGTTCAGGCCCGGCAGCCCGATGGAGGCGAGCGTGATGATCATGAAGGCGGCGGTCAGGCGCGGCATCACGGCCTTGAGTCCGCCGAATTCGCTGATCAACCGGGTGTGCCGGCGATCCGACAGCATGCCGACGATGAGGAAGAGGCCGCCGGTGCTGACGCCGTGCGCGAGCATCTGGTAGACGGCGCCCTGCATGCCGTTGACGTTCATCGCGCAGATGCCGAGCACGACGAACCCGAGGTGGCTCACCGACGAATACGCCACCAGCTTCTTCATGTCGGGCTGCACCATCGCGACGAGCGCGCCGTAGATGATGCCGATGACCGCGAGCACCGCGATCCACGGCGCGAAGTACGTGGCCGCGAGCGGGAAGAGCGGGAACGCGAAGCGGATGAGCCCGTAGGTGCCCATCTTCAGCAGCACGCCCGCCAGGATGACCGAACCGGCGGTCGGCGCCTGCACGTGCGCGTCGGGCAGCCACGTGTGGAACGGGAAGAGCGGCACCTTGATCGCGAACGCAACGGCAAAGGCGAGGAAGAACCAGTACTGCGTCGTGGGAGCGATGTCGAGCGTGTAGAGCTTGAGCAGGTCGAAGCTGTACGAACCGGTGGCCGCGTTGTGCAGGTACGCGAGGCCGAGGATGGCAATCAGCATCAGGACGCTGCCGGCCATCGTATAGAGCATGAACTTGATGGCCGCGTAGATGCGCTGGTCGTAGCCCCAGATGCCGATCAGGAAATACATCGGGACGAGCATCGCGTCCCAGAACACATAGAAGAGGAACAGATCGAGCGAGAGGAACACGCCGATCATGGCCGCCTCGAGGAGCAGCAGGAAGATGTAGAACTCCTTCACCTTCTTCTCGATGCCGATCCACGACGACAGCACGGCGACCGGCGTCAGGAAGCCGGTCAGCACGACGAGCAGCAGGCTGATGCCGTCGATGCCGAGGTAGTAGTCGATGCCGAACGCGGGAATCCAGAGGCGGCGTTCGACGAACTGGAACTCCGCGGAGCCCGGGTTGAACGCCGCCCACATGGCGAGCGTGACCACGAAGACCGCGATCGACACGATGAGCGTGATCCACCGGATGAGCGCGTTGCGCTGCCCATCGGCGTTGCCGACGAAGACCAGCAGCACGGCGCCTGCGACCGGCAGCATCCACGAAATCGACAGCAATGGAACGTTCATCAACCTGTAGGCCGGGTCCTTTCGGACCCGGCAGATCTACCTATCTCCAAAGGTAATAGCCCAATATCAGCACGACGCCGACCAACAGCGAGCCGGCGTACGTGCGCACCGATCCGCTCTGCAGCCGCCGAAGCAACGAGGCGCTCCCATCGACGATCGACGCCGTGCCGTTGACGGCGCCGTCGATCACGTTCACGTCGATGCCGCGCCACAACCCTTCCTGCGACACGATGCGGATTGGCTGCACGATGGTGGCGTCGTAGACCTCGTCCACGTAGTACTTGTTCAGGAGCAACCGGTACAAGCCGGGGAAACTCGCGGCCGCCTTGTCGGCAATCTCGCGCCGCCTGAGCCAGATGAACGCGGCGAGCCCGATGCCGACGAGCGCGACGATGCTCGACACGACCATCAGCGAGAGCTCGAGCCCTTCCCCACCCGCCTCACCAGCCCCACCCGCCCCCGGCTCGCCGACTTCGCCGACAGCCCGGTCGGCGAGCGTCGTGGCCGAGCGGGCGGCGAAGGACGGCGCGAGCCACGCGCCCAGCGCGTTGCTGCCGCCGAGCGCGTGCGGGACGCCGATGTACCCGGCGAGCACCGATCCGAGTGCCAGGACGACGAGCGCCAGCGCCATCGCCGGCGGCGCGTCGTGCAGATGGCCATTGCCGTGACCATGACCGTGCGCAGGTGCTGCGGCAGGTTCCTCCTCTTCCGGATGCTGCGGCGCGGGCGCATCGTGGCGGCGATCGCCGTGGAAGGTCAGGAACACGAGCCGGAACATGTACGTCGCGGTCAGCAGCGACGTCAGGATGCCGACGGTCCAGAGAATGACGTGCCCGCGCGCGAAGGTGTCGAAGAGAATCTCGTCCTTGCTGAAGAAGCCCGCGAGCAGCGGGACGCCGGCAATGGCCAGCGATCCGATCAGGAACGTCCAGTACGTGATCGGCAGGCCCGCCTTCAGCCCGCCCATGTTGCGGATGTCCTGCTCGCCGTGGAGCGCGTGAATCACCGCGCCCGAGCCGAGGAAGAGACACGCCTTGAAGAACGCGTGCGTGTAGAGATGGAAGATGCCGGCGCCGAACGCGCCGACGCCCATCGCCAGGAACATGTAGCCGAGCTGCGAGACGGTCGAGTAGGCGAGCACGCGCTTGATGTCGTTCTGCACGAGCCCGATGGTCCCGGCCATCAACGCCGTGGCCGCTCCGATGACCGCCACCACCGCCATCGTTTCCGGCGCGTGGCTGAAGAGCACCGCGTTGCGCCCGATCATGTAGACGCCCGCCGTGACCATCGTCGCCGCATGAATCAGCGCGGAGACGGGCGTCGGCCCTTCCATGGCATCGGGCAGCCAGACATACAGCGGGATCTGCGCCGACTTACCCGTGGCGCCGATGAAGAGCAGCAGCGTCCCCACCGAGAGCACGCCGAAGGTCGGCTCGGTTCCCAGCGGAGCAACGGCCGATGCGATGCGCTGGAAGTCGAGCGTGCCGAAGCGGACGAACAGCAGCAGCGTGCCGAGGATGAACGCGTAGTCGCCGATGCGGTTGACGACGAACGCTTTCTTGCCCGCGTCGGCGGCCGACCGCTTCTCGAACCAGAAGCCGATCAGCAGGTACGAACAGAGGCCGACACCCTCCCACCCGATGAACAGCACGAGGAAGTTCGCGCCGAGCACGAGCACGAGCATGAAGGCGGCGAACAGGTTGAGATACGAGAAGTAGCGCGCGTACTCGGGGCCGCTCTCCTCGTGCATGTAGGCCGTCGAGTAGATGTGGATGAGCGATCCGATGCCGGTGATGACGAGAATCATCACCGACGCCAGCGGATCGACGCGCAGCGTGAGGTCGAGCACGAAATCGCCCGAGGCGATCCAGGTGTAGAGCGTCTGCTCGATCGCGCGCTGCGCCGGCGCAAGGTTCGCCACCTGCCAGACGACCGCGACCGAGACCGCGAACGACGCGAGCATCACGAGCGACGCCAGGCCGCCCGAGACGGTCTTCGGCAGGCGGCGCCCCATCGACGCGTTGATTGCAAAGCCGAGCAACGGGAACAGCGGGATGAGGGCGATCATCACCACTTCAGCGACGTGAAGGCATCCGGGTTGAGCGACTCGCGGTGCCGGAACAGGCCTATCACGATCGCGAGCCCGACGGCCGCCTCGGCGGCGGCGACGGTCATGACGAAGAAGGTGATGATCTGCCCGTCCACGTTCCCCTGCGCGCGGCCGAAGGCGACGAACGAGAGGTTCACGGCGTTCAGCATGATTTCGATCGACAGGAGAATCGTGATCAGGTTGCGCCGCAGGAACACGCCCGCCGTGCCGATCGCAAACAGGATCGCCGAGACGATCAGGTAGTGCCCGAGCGGGATCACCGGCCTGGCTCCCGCGCCGCCAGGAGGACGGCGCCGACCATCGCGACCAGGATCAGGATCGAGGTCGCTTCGAAGGCGAACACGTAATCGGTGAAGAGCACGCGCCCGACGGAGCGCACCGAACTGATGGCCGCGACGTCGCCGCGTGCGCCGACCGCCGCCGAGGCGTCGTTGACGCGGACCAGCGCCCAGACCAGCTGGACGATCAGCAACCCCGCGAGCAGCGCGCCGAACCGCGCGACGCCCGGCCGGCGCAGCGGGTGCGTGCGATCCCACTCGGCGGCGTCTTCCTGCGGTGCGTTGAGCAGCATCACGACGAACAGGAAGAGCACCATGATGGCGCCCGCGTACACGATGACCTGTGCCATCGCCACGAACGGCGCGTCGAGCTGGATGTAGAGGCCCGACAGCGCGCCGAACGACAGGATGAGCAGCATGATGCTGTACATCGGGTTGCGCTGCCCGATGACCAGCGCCGACGCCACAACCGCAATGCCCGCGAAGAAGTAGAAGAGCAGCGTCTCAGACATTGAAGTAGAGGATGGCCGCCGCGGTCGCGATCAGGTTCAACACCGCCGCCGGAAACAGCCACTTCCATCCGAACTGCATCAGCTGGTCGTAGCGGTAGCGTGGCACCGTCCAGCGGACCCAGATGTAGGTGAAGAGAATCACGCCCACCTTGATCAGGAACCACACCCAGCCCAGGCCCCACCGCTCGAGGAGCGGTCCGTGCCATCCGCCCAGGAACAGGTCCGTCGCGACCGCCGACATCGTCGTCATGTTGATGTATTCGGCCTGCGGGAAGAGCGCGAAGCGGACCGAGCTGTACTCGGTGTTGTAGCCGGCGACGAGCTCCTGCTCGGCCTCGGGGAAGTCGAACGGCGCGCGGTTGGTTTCGGCGACGCCCGCGATCACGTAGATGATGAAGCCCACCGGCTGCAGGAACAGATACCAGCGCGGGATGAATCCAAGCCAGTACCCGCTCTGCGCATCGACCACCTCGCGCAGCGATAGCGACCCGGCAAGCATGATGACCGATGCCAGCGTTGTCGCATACGCGAGCTCATAGCTGATCATCTGCGCCGAGGAGCGCAGCCCGCCGAGCAGCGAGTACTTGCTGTTGGAGGACCACCCGGCGAGCACGATGCCGTAGACGCCCATCGAGGTGATGGCGAAGACCACGAGAACGGCGACGTTGACGTCCGCGACGCCAAGCTTCACCGGCGTGTCGAGCAATCCGAAGAACGTGGTCTCGGCGCCCCATGGGACCGCGGCAAAGGCCGCGAACGCCGTGGTGACGGAGATTATCGGGGCGAGCGTGAAGAGCCATTTGTCGGCGTCTTTGGGCCTCAGCTCCTCCTTGAACAGCAGCTTCAGGATGTCGGCGAGCGGCTGGAGAATCCCGTGCGGCCCGACGAGATACGGGCCGTAGCGCTGCTGCATGAAGCCCATGATCTTCCGCTCGGCGAGCACGAGCAGCGCCGACGCGTTGATCAGCATGAAGAACGTGAAGCCGATGATGCCGAGCTGGACGACGAAGCGCAGCGTCGCCTGGTCCATCAATGCGCCCCCGCGAGCGCCGGCGTCCTGGTGCGCCAGTCGGCCGGCAGCGTGCAGCGGCCCTCGCGCACGTGCGCCTCGTACTCCTGCCTGAACAGCTTCATCGTGGACAGCACGGGCGTGGCGGCCGCGTCGCCGAACGCGCAGAGCGTCTTGCCGACGATGTTGTTGGACACGCCGAAGAGCAGGTCGAGATCCTTTGGTTGTCCTTCACCGCGCTCGAGCCTCATCAACAGCTTGTACAGCCAGTCGCAGCCTTCACGGCACGGCGTGCACTTGCCGCACGACTCGTGGCGGTAGAAGTGCAGCAGGTTCATCGCGAGCCATACCATGCAGACGCTGTCGTCGAGGACGATCAGTCCCGCGGAGCCGAGCAGCGATCCGGCCTTCTGAATCGCGTCGAAGCTCGCCGGAGTGTCGAGTTGATCGGGCATCAGCAGCGGCACCGATGACCCGCCGGGAATGATCGCCTTCAGCTGGCGGTCGCCGCGGACGCCGCCGGCGTGGTCGTAAATCAACTCGCGGAGCGTCGTGTTCATCGACGCTTCGTACACGCCGGGCTTCTTCACGTGACCGCTGACGCAGAACAGCTTCGGGCCGCCGTTCTTCTCTGGCCCCATCTTCGCGAACCACTCCGCGCCGTTGAGGACGATCGGCGGCACGTTGCAGAGCGTCTCGACGTTGTTCACCGCGGTCGGGCAGTTGTAGAGGCCCTCGACCGCGGGAAACGGCGGCTTCAGGCGCGGCTGCGCGCGCTTCCCCTCGAGCGATTCGATGAGCGCGGTTTCCTCGCCCGCCTCGTACGCGCCGGCGCCGCGGTGTATGAACACGTCGCAGTCGAAGCCGCTCCCGAGGATGTTCGTGCCGAGATAGCCGGCCTTGTAGGCCTTCTCGATCTCGGCCTCGAGAATCTGCTGGACGTGGAAGAACTCGCCGCGGATGTAGATGTAGGCGACCTTCGCGCCGATGGCGTAGCAGGAGATCGCGCACCCTTCGATCAGGAGGTGCGGGTTGCGCTCCATCAGCACGTGGTCCTTGAACGTGCCCGGCTCGCTCTCGTCGGCATTGCAGGCGATGTATTTCGGCTTCGGCGTGTCCTTCAGCACGAACTGCCACTTCATGCCGGTCGGGAAGCCGGCGCCGCCGCGCCCGCGCAGCCCCGAGGCCTTCACCTGCTCGATGATGTCGTTCGGCTTCTGCGCGAGCGCCTTGCGCAGCCCCTCGTACCCGCGCAGGTGCTTCAGGTAGAAGTCGAGCGTGAACGAGTTCGGCTCGTTGACGTGCGACGTCAGGACAGGTTGATACGCCATGGTTAGCTCGCAGCAGGCAGCTGGCAGCTGGCAGTCAAGGCTGGCCGCCTGCCCCGGGCTGCCGGCCACTGCCGGCTGCCGGCTGCCCGCTGCCGGCTTCCTTCCTCAAGTGACAACCCGTGAAGGCGCCCTGCCCCCGCGCGCGGATGTCGTCGACGAACTTCGAGCACTGCTCGGGCGTGAGGCCCTCGTGCCAGTCGTCGTTGACCATCACGACCGGCGCGCGATCGCACGCGCCGAGGCACTCGACCTCCACCAGCGTGAACGTCCCCGTCGGGTCGGTCTCGCCGGGCTTGATTCCCAGCTTCGCGCTCAACTCCTCGGTGACGCGCTCGGCGCCCAGGAGACGCAGTGCTGGGACAACCGCTTTCAGGCGGTCTACACCTACAAGCCGTGGTCGCCGCTCGACAACCTCGGGACCGCCGCGGACTGCCCCGCCATTCCGACGCTGTAACGGCCTCGTCGCTTGCCTCGGCGACCCTCGTTTGGGGTATGCTAGAGGGCATCGAGATCGGATCCGCGACGGCGGAAAGAACATGAGGCGGGCCTTGCCTGAGCATTTCAGACGAATCGACCCACGATACGAACGTCAACTCGAGGTCGAAATGCTCTTTGATGGCAAGAAACAGGTCACGCGGACGCGGAACCTGTCGCTGGGTGGCCTCTACGTGGAGACGCCGTTTCCGATTCCGATCGGGACCACCGTCCAGCTTCGCTTTCAACTGCCGACGCAGCCCGAGCCGGTCGAGGTCAACGAGGTCCGCGTCGACCCGGCCTCGCGGCGGGCCTGGCTGCGCAGGGCGCTTCTTATCTGGTGCAGGCCGGCGTGCTGGAAGGGCGGGTGGCGACCGAAGGGGCGGCGGGACGGCACGGCGTGGGCGGCATCACGCTGATCCTCACGGATCACACGACGGGCCAGCGCCGGACCTTCGCGAGCTTCACCGACGGGGCGTTTTATCTGCTCGGCGTGAAGCCGGGCGACTACGATCTCGCGGTCGATCCGCAGGTGCTCGACGCGCTGGGCGCCGCCGCGGAGCCGCAGCGCTTCAAGCTCGTGCCCACGGCCGACGGCGTGGGGCGTTCCGGCATGGAGATCTTGCTCAGGCCGAAGCCGTAGGACGCCGTCCGGCGCGGCCGTCGGCCACGTCGCGGATCAACTGCTCCAAGCGATCGAAATC
>Ga0137418_10003777_pt1 | contig 13942 bp, 7 predicted proteins | sample CZODoug3_1_2_16f_FD_122242 | JGI IMG/M metagenome (GOLD analysis project Ga0137418, IMG submission 122242) | Vadose zone soil fungal communities from Angelo Coast Range Reserve, California, USA - CZODoug3_1_2_16fungal (Hybrid Assembly) | ecosystem: Environmental > Terrestrial > Soil > Vadose...
CCGATCAACAACCAGCAGTACAGCACGGCCGTCGGCGGCCCCGTGCTGCGGGACAAGCTGCACTTCTTCGCCAACTACGAGTACGAGCGCGAGCCGAGGACCAGCATCTGGCGCACGCCGTACCCGTTCTTCAACGTCGGGCTGACGGGGACGAACAACCGGAAGATCGGCGGCGTGCGTATGGACTATCAACTCTCGTCGCAGACGCGCGTGATGGCCAAGGTCGGAGAGGGCCGGCTGTGGGAGCCGTTCGGTCTGCCCTCCGCCACCAACCACCCGGCGTCCACGAATACGACCAAGGAATACAACGACGAGATCCTCGGACAGTTCACGCACGTAATGAGCAATCGAATGCTGAACGAGATCAAAGTCGGTAAGACCGCGTTCGGGCTCGCCAACACGAACCTCACGCACTGGTCGAACCACTGGCAAAAGGCGAACGGCATCACGGCCGGATCGCCCCGCATCACGTTCACGGGCTTTCTGATTACCGGCAACCAGAACCATCCGCGCGAGCTGGACCAGGACGTCTGGAGCGTGCGCGACGATTTCACCTATTCGTTCACCGCGAAGGGGCGTCACGATACGCGATCGGGCGGCGAGTACCTGTTGCGTGACGTCCTCGCGGCGAATCGCCGGCAGAACATGGGTCTCATCGACGCCCGCGGCGGTCCGCTGCCGTCGGCGGCCCAGCTCCAGGCGTGGTTCCCCGATGCGTTCAACGTCGACACGTGGAACCTGGCGGCGATCTCCCCGCTCGTCCGCAGCTACACCATCGGTGTCGGAAACTTCGTCGTGGATCAAGGCTCGAAACGGTTCGCCCTCTGGGCGCAGGACGACTGGCAGATCGTGAACCGCCTGACGCTGAACCTCGGCGTGCGCTACGACGTCGGGATCGGCATTTTTGCCAACGACATCAGCTTCCCGCCGTTCCAGGACGCGGGCCGGCCCGACGACTGGAACAACGTGCAGCCGCGGCTCGGGTTTGCGTACCGCCTCACCGATCGAACGGTCATCCGTGGCGGGTCGGGAATCTACTACGGGGACGCGTTCGCAGATGCCGGGTCGGCGATTGGTAATACCCAGATCACCACGATCCGGTACGAGAACGACGGCCGTCCCGATTTCGCCGCGAATCCGACCGGCGGCCGGCCGCTGCCGACCTACGAGCAAGCGAACCCGCTGTATTGCTACAACAACAACAATGCGCCGGGTTGCCTGATCCGCGACGTCCGTGAATTCACGGCGATACCTCAGTACATCGAGCTGCCGCGCACGTGGCAGACCTCGATCGGTTTCCAACATCAGTTCGGTGCGACGATGGCCGTCGAAGCCGACTACGTGTACAGCCAGGGCCGGTTCGAGAAGGACGTGCTCGACAACATGAATCTGAAATTCGATCCGGCGACCGGCGCCAACCTGGATTTCAGGGTCAGAAGCAACCGCCCCTACCCTGACTGGGGTGTCATCTCGATGAACGTACACACCGCCAAGTCGGCGTACCACGGCCTGATCACCGGCTTCACCAAGCGGTTCGCCAATCGCTGGCAGGCGTCGGCGACCTATACGCTGTCGGGCCTGTGGACTTCCGACTCACCGCCGTTCAGCGGTCTTTACCCGGTCGCGTTCAAGACCGCACCCGATCTGGGCGGGGAATGGGGGCTGTCGGAAGACGATCAACGCCACCGGGCTGTCTTCAGCGGCATCTGGCAGGTAGGTCGCGGCTTCCAGCTGAGCGGCTTCCATTATCTGGGCGCCGGCATCCGGGACTCGAGCAACTACGGAAGCGACTTGCGGAACACCGGTTCGACCTTCAGCGGCCGCCTGCGCCCGAACGGGACGATCGTGCCGCGCAATACGATCATCTCCCCGACGCAGAATTCAACGAGCGTGCGGGTGCAACAGCGGATCCCGCTGCACGGTCGCATGTCAGTCGATGCCATCGCGGAAGTCTTCAACGTCTTCGACCGGCCGAACTGGACGATCGGCACCGAGGAGAGCACGCCGTCGCAGTACCTGCAGCACATCAACGCGCAGTATCGCTCGGCGCAGGTGGGCTTCCGGCTGGCGTTCTGACCTGAGAGTGCCGGGTCCGCAGCGCCGTGGTGTTCACTGGCGCTGCGGGACCCGGCCTACCGACCTCCAACCTCGCCAGCCAACGCGTGGCTTACGGAACCGATCGTGGGCCGTACTCCACAGTGAGAGGAGGACCCAATGAGAGCGCGCATCGTGGTCCACGTCATCGTTGCTTTCATCACCATTCTGATTCTGCCGATGACTGCGCACGCGCAGGAAGCGGCGGTGAGCGGCACGATCACGGACGCATCGGGAGCCGTACTCCCCGGTGTGACCGTCCGCGCCGTGCACGAAGCCACCGGGAATGCATTTGAAACGGTGACCGACAGTCGCGGGGCGTATCGCCTCGCGGTTCGCACCGGTGCCATCCGGGTTACGGCAGCCCTTCAGGGCTTCGCCCCGCTGACGCGGAGTGTGGAGCTGCTCGTGGGACAGACGGCGGTCGTCAACGCGCAGCTGGCTCCCAGCGGCATTGCAGAAACGGTGACGGTGACGGGCGAAGCCCCCCTGATCGAGACGACGACGTCGACGCTCGGGGGCAACATCGATCCACGCCAGATCCAGGAGCTTCCGGTGAACGGACGCAACTGGATTGCGCTCGCGATGCTGGCGCCCGGAAGCCGGACCGTCCCGGTCGCCAGTTCGAGAGAGAACTCGGAGAAACCGCTCCCCGATAGAAACAACAACGAGACGCGCGAGTTCCAGCTCAATGTGGACGGCCAGCAGGTGTCCGCGGATACGGGCACCGGCGGTCAGCCGCGGTACAGCCAGGATTCGATCGCCGAATTCCAGTTCATCTCGAACCGGTTCGACGCGACGATGGGCCGCTCGACCGGCGTGCAGGTGAACGCCGTGACCAAGGGAGGGACCAATCGGCTCTCGGGTCTGTTCCGCAGCAACTTCCGCAACAGCAAGTTCAACGCGGAGAACCGCGTGCTGAACCTGGTGGAGCCGATTGACAACCAGCAGTTCAGTTTCACGGTCGGCGGCCCCATCAGGCGCGACAAGCTGCATTTCTTCACCAACTACGAGTACGAGCGCGAGCCGCGAACCAGCATCTGGCGGACTCCGTACCCGGCGTTCAACGTCGCCCTGACCGGCATGAACACCCAGAAAAAAGCCGGCGTGCGGCTGGATTATCAGCTCTCGTCGGCCACGCGGCTGATGGGCAAGGTGTCCGGAGGCCGGCTCGGGGAGCCGTTCGGGCTCCCGTCCGCGACGAACCATCCGGCGTCGACCAACACGACGGCGGAATACAACAACGAGTACCTCGTCCACTTCAATCAGGTCCTGAACAACCGGACGCTGAATGAGATCAAAGTCGGGAAGGCCGAGTTCGGTCTCGCCAACAGGAATCTCACCTCCTGGTCGAACCACTGGCAGAAGCCGAACGGCAACACGAACGGAGGGCCGCGCATCACCTTCACCGGCTTCCTGATCACCGGCAACCAGAACTATCCGCGCAGCATCGACCAGGACGTCTGGAGCGTGCGCGACGATTTCACGTACGCGTTCAGCGCGAAAGGGCGTCACGATCTGCGGACCGGCGGCGAGGTGCTCTCCCGGAAACAGCTCTCGAACAACTGCCGGCAGTGCATGGGTTTGATCGACGCGCGGGGCGGCCCCCTTCCGGCCAACCTCCCGGCGCTGTTTCCCGATGCGTTCAACGTGGACACGTGGAACCTGGCGGCGCTCTCCTCGATCACGCGGAGCTACACGATCGGCGTCGGCGACTTCAGGGTCATGCAGGACTCGAGGAAGATTGCGGCCTGGGCGCAGGACGACTGGCAGATCAGCAATCGCCTGACGCTGAACCTCGGCGTCAGGTATGACCTGGGCATCGGCATGTTTGCCAACGACATCACCTTCCCGCCCTTCCAGGAGGCCGGGCGTCCCGACGACAAGAACAACGTGCAGCCGCGGGTCGGGTTTGCCTACACGCTGAACAGTCGAACGGTCATACGCGGCGGGACAGGTGTGTACTTCGGCGACGCGCTCGGCGCCGATCAGGGGTCGGCGATCGGCAACCGCCAGATTACGTTGATTCGGTACGAGAACGACGGCCGGCCCGACTTCACGGCGAACCCGACCAACGGCCGCCCGGTGCCGACTTTCGATCAGGCGATCCCGCTGTACTGCGACGCGAACAACAACGCGCCCGGATGTCTCATTCGCGACGTGCGGGAGTTCACGGGCCTGCCGGAGTACATCCAGCTGCCGCGCACCTGGCAATCGTCCATCGGCTTCCAGCGCCAGTTCGGCCAGACGATTGCGGTCGAGGCCGATTACATCTACAGCCAGGGGCGGCACGAGAAGGACGTCATCGACAACATCAACCTGCTCTTCGATCCCGCCACCGGCGCCAATCTCGATTTCAGGATCCGCAGCAATCGCCCGTACCCGAACTGGGGCGTCATCTCGATGAACACGCATACCGGCCGCTCGGCCTACCATGGCCTGCTCACCGGCTTGACGAAGCGGTTCAGCCATCGCTGGCAGGCGTCCGCGACCTATGCGCTGTCGGGCCTCTGGGCCGCCGAGTCGCGGCCATTCAGCGGCCTGCACATCGTCCCGTTCCCCACGGTTCCCGATCTGGGCGGGGAGTGGGGTCTTTCGCAGGACGACCAGCGCCACCGGGCGGTCTTCAACGGCATCTGGCAGGTGGGCCGCGGCTTCCAGTTGAGCGGCCTGCACTATCTCGGCGCCGGCAATCGGAGGTCTGGCAACTACGGCGGCGATTCTCGCAACACCGGATCCACCTTCAGCGGCCGGCTGCGCCCGAATGGCACGATCGTCCCGCTGAACTCGATCATTGCGCCGCCGCAGAATCGGACGGACCTGCGGCTGCAGCAGCGGATCTCGGTGCACCGTCTCTCGGTCGATGGCATCGCGGAGATCTTCAACATCTTCAACCGGCCGAACTGGGATATCGGCACACAGGAGAGCACCACATCGCAGTACCTGCAGCACGTGAACGCGCAGTACCGTTCGGCGCAGGTGGGTTTCCGCCTGACGTTCTGATCTGAGAGTGCCGGGTCGTACGTGGGGCGGGTTCCGCGGAGAACCGGCGCCCCTCGAACGCGGACCCGCCTTCCTAGATTCCTCGACTACGACGCCGGCGGGACGCCGACGTACTTCGCGCGCGGGCGGATCAGTTGGCCGGTCGCGTACTGCTCGATGGCATGTCCGAGCCAGCCGACGGTCCGTCCGATCGCGAACAGCGTGAACGGCGATCCCGCCGGCAGATTGAGCACGCGGGCCGTCGCGGCGAGCCCGAAGTCGATGTTCGGATATTGGCCGGTAGTGTCGGCCGCCGCCCGGGCAAATTCCTTGACGAACCGGTATTCAGCGGATTTGCCGTAGCGCTCGCCCAACAGGTCCAGCAAGAGTCGCGCGCGTGGATCGCCTTCGCGGTACAGCGGGTGTCCGAAGCCGTCGATCGGCTCGCCGCGGCGCAGCCGCGCGCTCACCGCCGCCCGGATCGGGCGCGCCTGCCGCAGCGATGCGAGCATCGACTCGGCGCGTATGCTGGCGCCGCCATGCTTCGGCCCTTCGAGCGCCGCGAGCCCCGCGATGACGACGGCATAGGGATGAGAGGCGGAGGAGGCGACGCATCGCGCGGTGAACGAGGAGACGTTCAACTCGTGATCGGCGCACAGCACGAGGGCCGCGCGCACGACGTCGGCGCCACGGGCGCCGGTCTTCCACGCCCGCGCGAGCGCGGCGTCGATCGTGCGGTTGCCGGGGTCGGCGCCGATGGCCGCCTGCGTGAGGAGGCGCAGGATTCGGACGCCCGTTGCGGCGACGCTGGCCGGTCGCAGGTCGAAGGCGAGCGGGTCGCGTGCCGCCGCGACGGCGAGCATCGACTGCGCACGCGCCGCGAACGGCACGCCGGCCCCCGGCTGCGGGAGGCGCGCGGCCGGCGCCGGCGCACGCAGCGTGTCGAACCGTCCGGTCCAGATGAGCGCGGCGACCTCCTCGAGCGCGCGCGAGCGGGCGAGCACGGCCGCATCGAGGCCGCGGTAATACAGCCTGGCGCCGTCGATCAGCGCGATGGACGACTCGAGAATCGGCATGCCCCACTGCAGCGCATGGGCGGCCGCCTTGTCGGGCGCGCGGCGCTCCTCGGTCCGCCGCCGCAGCCGCTCGACGTCGTCGCGTGAATACGTCCGTTCGCGCGACGCGCCGGACGAGGCCTGCGAACGGACGAACCCCCGGCTGACATAGGCGTACAGCGTCGCGCGCGTGACGCCGAGGAGGCGGGAGGCCTCGGATGCGGAGAGCCAGGCGTCCGCGGGGCCGCGCGCCTCCGCCTTCATATTGATTGTCCAATCAACATTGACAGCATCATACATGTACAGCTACGTTCGGGCCATGACAGGCCATGGACTGGAAGGCGTCGTCGCGACCACCACGCGGCTCAGTCACGTGGACGGCGAGCGCGGCGAGCTGGTCATCGCCGGATACCCGGTGGACCAGCTGGCCGCGCACGCCACGTTCGAGGAAACCACCTGGCTGCTGTGGCACGGCAGCCTGCCGGCTGCGGCGCAGCTGGAGACATTCCGCGATGCGCTCGCCGGCGTTCGGCGGCTCCCGGAGGCGACGCTCGCGTTGCTCCGCGAGTGCGCACGCCGCCAGATGCCGGCGATGGACGCGTTGCGCGTGGCCGCCGGGACGCTCTCGCTCGAATCGGACGAGGCGACGGGGATCGTCGCGCGCGTGCCCGTGATCGTCGCCTTCTACTGGCGGCTGCGGCATGGCCGGGAGCCGATCCCGCCGCGACACGATCTCGGTCATGCCGCGAACTTCCTCTACATGTTGAGCGGCGACCCGCCGGATGCCGAGCGGGTCAGGGCGCTCGAGACATATCTCAATACCGTGATCGATCACGGGCTGAATGCGTCCACGTTCACGACGCGCGTGATCACGTCCACCGGATCGGATCTCGTCTCGGCCGTCGTCGGTGCGCTCGGAGCGCTCAAGGGTCCGCTTCACGGTGGCGCGCCGGGGCCGGCGCTCGACATGGTGTTCGAGATCGGCGACGCGAGCCGTGCCGAGACCGTCCTGCGCGCGAAGTTCGAGCGCGGCGAGAAGCTGATGGGCTTCGGGCACCGCGTCTACAAGGTGCGCGACCCGAGGGCCGAGGTGCTGGCCCAAGCCGCCGAGCGCCTGTTCACGCGCGGCGGCGACATGACGTTGTACACGCTGGCGCGCGCCGTGGAGGCCGAGGCGCTCCGGCTGCTCGAGGAATACAAGCCGGGGCGGCGGCTGCAGACCAACGTGGAGTTCTACACGGCGCTGCTCCTGCACGGCCTCGGCCTGGACGCCGGGCTCTTCACGCCGACGTTTGCAATCAGCCGCGTCAGCGGCTGGATCGCGCACGCGTTCGAGCAGCGCGAGGGCAACCGCATCATCCGGCCCCAGTCCGAGTACGTCGGCCCGCGTGACCGGACATGGGTTCCCCTCGCGCAGCGTGTCACGGCGCCGGAACGGCTGTCCGGTTCGCCGGCACCAGCTGCGGCTGGTAGGTGAACACCTCGCGGCTGCGCGCGTTCACGCGGACCTTCAGCCAGTTCACGTCGTTGTTGCCGTTGGCCTGTCGGTATTACGTCTTGTTGCGCGCGTTTACCAGTTTCGTATGGCCGTCGTGCCGCATGTGCCGATGTGCCGCCGATTCCGGGCGTCCCGCGCGTTTCGCACGGGTACTCCGCTTGCAAACCGCATCGCCACCCTTTTATTAGCGGAGGAAGCATGTCTGATCGCCGAACTGATGAACCCGATGTGATCGGTCGCCGGGAGTTTACGCTGCAGTCTGCGCTGGCGCTTCTCGCCGGCGTCGTCATTACCATGGATGGATGCGGAGGATCGACCACCACGCCCAGCCCCACCGTCACGCCGTCCCCCGCGCCCCCTCCGGCGGTGGATGTGAACGGATCGGTCGCGACCAATCACGCCGCACCCCACATAGCGGTCATCACCGCCGCGCAGATCACCGCGGGGAGCGCGATCTCGCTGAACATCCAAGGCATGGCCACGCACCCGCACCAGGTCGACCTCACGCAGGCCGAGCTCGTCTCGCTACGGAACCGCACGGCGGTGACGAAGGAGTCGACCAACGTCAACAACCATACCCACGTGGTGACGTTTACACCGGCCTAGGAACATCTCATCGCGTCGGCGTGGAACCGTGATTCTGCCGCTCGACGAGGGAACCTCGCCGAGCGGAATCACCTCCACCTTCTGCCTGTTGAACGCCTCGCCCGCCCTAAGCTCGACCGTGGTCCTCTCCTTCGGACGCCCTGAGCCGCCTTGTCCCGTTGCACCGCCAGTTCCCGGGCACGACTGGTGCTCTTGAAGCGCCAGAGATCGCGGTTGCGCGCGATTTCCTGAACGAATCGTCTTCGAGCGCCGCGCACGATGACGACATGCCGTGATGGATCTGGCGCGGCGGTGCGCCGCTGTCCGCGAGGTCCGCGAAAAGGAGGGACGGCACGCATGCTGTTGGCGCTTGCCACCGCGCTCGTCCTGGCCGCGGGACCGCAGCCGTCCTCGACGGATCGCGGCCGCGCCGAGCAACTGGCGCGGTCGGGGAAGACCGTCGAGGCGATGGAGATCTTCGTCCGCCTCGTCGAACAGGACCCGGCCGACGTCGAGGCCCGCCTCTGGGTGGCGCGCCTCGAAACGCGCCTCGGACGTCTCGCCGACGCGGAAGCCGGGTTCCGCTCGGTGCTCCGCGAGCATCCCGCGGACGTCGACGCGCGCATCGGTCTGGCGACCGTGCTGACGCGGCGGGGGAAGCCGGAAGAGGCGCTCGCGATTCTCACCGACGTCGAACGGAACACCGGCGAGAACTCCGACCTCTTCGGCGGGCTCGGCCGCGCGTACCGCCGCGTCGGCGACGACCGGCGCGCGCTCGACTACTTTCGGCGCGCTCACCGGCTTGCGCCGCGCGATCCGGATCTCACGGCCGGCTTCGAAGCCGTCGCGCGCGTCTACGCGCACTCGCTGGCCTTCGAGGGATTCACCCAGGGCGGCGCGCCCGGCGCCGGGGTGCAGTCAGGGTCGATTGGCACGCGCGTACGCGTCGTGCCGCGGCTGCACATCGACGTGAGCGGCAGGATGCAGCAGGGGCCCGGCTATTCCGACGCCACTGCCGGCGCGGGTGTCCTGTGGCGCGCCGCGCGCGCGACCACCGCGGAGTTTCACGCGCTCGGAGGTCCCGACAATATCGCGCTGGCGACCAGCGACGTTTCGGGCGGCCTCACGCACTACGCGGGCGTGTTCGAGATCGGCGGCGCCGTGCGACGGTTCGCGTTCCCGGGCGCGCGTGTCCTCGCGGCCTATCCGACATTCGCCTGGGACCCCGGCGGCCGATGGCGGCTCGACTCGCGATACACCTACACGCAATCGTCGTTCGACCAGACAGGCCAGTCGAGGGGCGATCACTCGGCGATGCTGCGCGAGACATGGCGCGGATGGCGTCGCGTCGCCATCAACGCCGTGTATGCGTACGGCGTCGAGAGCTTCGAGCAGCTGACGGCGGATCGCCTCGGCTCGCTGGGCATGAACACGCTGGCCGCCGGGCTGCGAATCGACACCCCGTCGTTGACGACGATCGCGACGACGTGGGAGCACGAATGGCGGTCGAACCGCACGACGGTCGACCGGCTCAACGTATCGATCGTGCAGACCATTCCATGATCGACCTGCTCCTCGCGTTCGAACGCATGGCGGTCTGGATGGTGTGGGCCGGCGTCGTCCTGGCGCTCTCGATGCTCTGCGCCGTCGTGACGGGCCGCGCTGCGTACGCGTGGCACGAGGAGCGCCGCCACCGGTTCGAGCGCCACTACGGCCCGCTCGTGGCCCGGGCGCTCGAGGGAGACCGCGCTGCGCGGCACGCGATCGTCACGTGCCCTCCGCGCGACCACGTTGCGATGGCGACGCTGCTCATCACGCCGCTGATCGACGATCGCGACCCCCGCCGCGTCGCCGCCACGCGTGCCATCGTCCGCAAGATGACGCGCGGACGCCTCGGGAACCGGCTCCTGCCGAGCCGCTGGTGGTGGCGCCGCGCGCTCGCGCTGCGGGCCATCGGGCTGCTTCAGATGGCAAACCGCACGCACGAGGTCATCGCCGCGCTCGACGACGAACATCCGGAAGTGCGCGGTGCCGCGCTGGACGCGCTGGCGGACATGCAGGATCCCGCGGCGCTCCCCGTCATCGTCACGCGCCTCCACGATGCGTCGCTGCAACGCGGGCGCCGCGTGGCCGCGCTCGCGGCGTTCGGCGCGCGCTGCGAGCCGCTGATCCTGGACCTGGCGCGCGAGGACGAGGAGCATCGCATCAACTACGCCCGGGCGCTGGCAGTCTGCGGGACGGAGCGGTCGCGGGCGATCTTGTGCGAGTGGACTCGCGATCCACGTGCGGATGTCCGCGCGGCGGCCTTCGAAGCGCTCGCGCATGTCGGCTTGGACGACCGGGCGGCCGCACTGGCCATCAACGCGCTGGAGAGCGCCGATGCGCCTGTGCGGGCGATGGCGGCAGGCGCGCTGCGCGGGTGGGAGGGCCCCGGCAATGCCGCGAGGCACCTCGCGCGCCATCTGGACGACACGTGGGCGGTGGCCGTGAAGGCCGCACGGTCGCTGCAGTCGATGCGTCAGGCCGGCCGCGACGTCCTCGAGTCCTGGGCGCGTCGTTCGGACCTGGCCGGCATACTCTCGCGCCAGATGTTGTGGGAGAGCGCGCGGTCGTGAGCCTCACGGGGGTCCTCGAGATATTTACCCTGCTGGTCACGCTGTATTTCGCGCTCTGGAACGCGTCGCAGATCGCGATGGGCGCCGCCGCGTCGATGTTCCTGTGGCGCTATCAGCGCCGGCGGACCCGCCGCAACCGTGCGCTGGCCGGCCGCCTCGCGTCGCCGCCGCTGGTCTCGGTGATCGTGCCCGCCTGCAACGAGGCGCTGACCATCGTCGACAGCGTCCGCGCCCTGCTCGCGCTCGACTACGAGGCGCGGGAAATCGTCATCGTCAACGACGGCTCGTCGGACGGCACTCTCGGCGTGCTGCGACGGACGTTTCACATGCTGCCCGCGCCGGTCGCCTTCGCGCAGCCGTTGTCCACGGCGCGGGTGCGCGGCGTGTTCCGATCGATTGAGGAGCCCGCGCTCGTGGTCATCGACAAGGAGAACGGCGGGTGCAAGGCCGACGCGGCCAACGCCGGCATCAACGCCGCGTCGGGCGTGCTGGTCCTGGTCATCGATGCCGACACCGTCCTCGAGCCGGACGCGCTGAGCCGCGCCGTGCTGCCGTTTCTCGACGATCCCACGACTGTCGCCGTCGGCGGCTACGTCGCGATTGCCAACGGCTGCCGCATCGAACACGGTCGTGTCACCGACGTGGCGCTGCCGCGAAGCTGGCTGGCACGGTTCCAGATCGTGGAGTACATGCGCAGCTTCCTTCTCTTCCGGCTCGCGTGCGCCTCGCACAACGGGGTCACCGTCATTTCCGGCGCCTTCGGCCTGTTCCGGCGCGATGCCGCCATCGAGGTCGGCGGCTACGACCCGACGGCGATTGGCGAAGACATGGACCTGACGCTCCGGCTGCAGACGTTCTTCCGGTCTCGGCGCCAGCCGAGCCGTATCGCTTTCGTGCCGCTCCCGATGTGCTGGACGCAGGCGCCCGAGGACCTGGCCTCGCTGCGGTCGCAGCGCTGCCGCTGGCGGCGTGGCCTGCTGCAGGTGCTCTGGCGCCATCGCCGCGCGATTGGCAATCCGCGTTACGGCATCGTGGGACTCGGCGTGCTGCCCTATACCGCCATCGTCGAGGGGCTTGGGCCGCTCCTCGAGGTGTCGGGCTATGCCATCACCACCGTGGCGGTGTTCCTCGGCGTCCTCAACTGGAGTCACTATCGCGTGCTGCTCGCGGTGTCGATTCTGTTCGGCGCCGCGGCCACGATGCTGGCGGTGCTCCTGAGCGACGTCGCCACGCGCAAGTACAACCGCGGCCGCGATCTAGCGCTTCTGATCACGATTGCGATCGTCGAAAACATCGGCTTCCGCCAACTCAACTCCTGGTGGGGATGTGTCGGGACCGTACAGGCGCTGACGGGCAAAGGCGGCTGGGGACCGATGCGCCGCCGCGCGTTCGAGAGCCGCGCCGCCTAGCCCGCCGTCCGCGTCGCGACGATCTTGTGATCGGCGGCCGCGGCGCGCCAGCTGATTGACGTCCTGCTCCCTCTGTTCACTTCGCCTCCACGCGTCGTTATCACGTATTGGTAAGCGCCTCATACGAGCGCCGCGGGAGAACTACGACGAGTCGAGGCCGACACATCATCTGCGCCGCCCTGCATTGACGAAAAAACTTGCGCGGGTATGGCGATCGGGGAACGCGAGGCGTATAGTGTGCGCTTCCCGCATCTGCTCAGGTAGATCGGCGTCGAATGTCTCCTTCTCCCCCCCGGGAGCAGTCTGTTGATGTTCGAGCCAGGGTCACAGGTAGGGCGTTACGAAATCCAGCGGAGGCTCGGGCGCGGTGGCATGGGCACTGTCTACGCCGCGCACGACTCGATCCTCGGCCGTCTGGTCGCCATCAAGGTGTTCGCCAGCGATCTCGACATCTCCGATGCGCGAGAACGCTTCGTGCGCGAAGCGCGTTCGGCGGCCGCCCTCGCTCATCCGAACATCGTCGCGGTGCACGACTTCGGCGACCACGAGTCGCAGCCGTACATCGTCATGGAGTACATCAAGGGCGAGACGCTGGCGGAGCTGATCCGCCGCAAGGCGCCTGTCTCGCAGGCCGACAAGCTGCGCTGGATCGAAGAGCTCGCCTCCGCGGCCGGCTACGCGCACCGGATGTCGGTGATTCACCGCGACATCAAGCCCGCCAACCTGATGATCGACAAGTCGGGCCGCCTGAAGGTGCTCGACTTCGGCATCGCTCGAATGCTCGGGACCGTCTCGAACACGCGCGACACCATCGGGACGCCGGGCTACATGGCGCCCGAGCAGATTCTCGGCGAGGAAGTCGACGGCCGCGCCGATCTGTTTTCGATCGGCGTTGTCTTCTACGAGCTGCTCGCCTACACCGAAGCATTTCCGGGCGACACCAGCCCGGCGATCACGCACCGGATTCTCAACAAGGATCCCGTTCCGCTTCTGCACCTCGTGCCCGACCTCAACCCGGAGATCCAGCCGATCATCGAGCGGGCGCTGAAGAAGAACGTCGACGAGCGCTTTCCGGACGCGGAGGCGCTCCGCGTCGCGGTGAGCCGGGCTCGCAAGCGGTTCGAGGAGGATTCCGCGCCGGTCGTCGCGCCGACGGTGCTGATTCGCGAGACACCGGCGCCGACGCGCAAGTCCTCCGGCCCGGCGGTGGGTCGGCGACCCACGACCGACGCCGTCGGCGTCGCCACGCCTCCGCCAACCGACCGCGACGCGCTCGCCCGGCGCCGCCTCGCGCAGCTGGAAGCCGCGCTCGCGCAGGGGCGGACGCTGCTGGCGGCCGGCGATCTCGATATGGCGTTCGACTTCTGCCAGCAGGCGCTGACCTTCGACGAGCACCACGCGGGTGCGCTGGAGCTGGAGCAGCAGATTGCCGCGCGCCAGGCGGTGGTGGAGCAGGACGGTGCGCCGGCCGCCGGCGAGGACGAGGAAGCGGCCGCGGAATCGGCATATGCGCCGACGATGCTCGCGCCGCCGCGCGAGGCGCGCGTGCGGCAACCGGCACGTCGGCCGCAGCTCACGCCGCAGCCTGCGCCGCCCAGGCCTGTAGAGGCTCCGCGTGCGCGGAAAACGCAGGCGCCGAAAGCGCCCGCCCGGCCGCCACAGCCTCCCGGGCCGTCGCTGCTCACGCGGATGCGCGCGGCGGAG
>Ga0137418_10003778_pt1 | contig 13935 bp, 12 predicted proteins | sample CZODoug3_1_2_16f_FD_122242 | JGI IMG/M metagenome (GOLD analysis project Ga0137418, IMG submission 122242) | Vadose zone soil fungal communities from Angelo Coast Range Reserve, California, USA - CZODoug3_1_2_16fungal (Hybrid Assembly) | ecosystem: Environmental > Terrestrial > Soil > Vadose...
CGCGAAGTGGTCTACTTTTATTCGGAGACGCGCGAAGGAAGCCTAGTCCAAAGTGCTTTGGGCGAGTTCAAGGGCGTTCTGGTATCCGATTTCTACGCCGCCTACGACTCACTCCCATGCCCCCAGCAGAAATGCTTGCTCCACCTGATGCGTGACCTCAATGACGCCGTATTGGACAATCCATACGACGAGGACGTAAAGGGAATAGTTACGGCGTTTGCCGAACTGCTGCACGGGATTGTGAAGACCATCGACCGCTGGGGCCTCAAAAGCAGGTTCCTGCGTAAACATCTAGTCGACGTAGCCCGCTTTTACAAGCAGATCTCGAAGACGGGGCGCTCGAGCGCAGCCGCATCGAAATGGAAGGATCGCTTGGAAAAAGACCGAGCCAAATTGTTCACTTTTCTAAGCCACGATGGTGTTCCTTGGAACAACAACAACGCCGAGCACGCGATCAAAGCGTTTGCTAGGCTTCGCCGTGCCATCGAAGGTCTTTCCACGCCGACGGGAATTGAAGAATACCTCATCCTGTTGAGTGTGTGCCAGACGTGCAAATACTCCGGGTTGGACTTTTTGGATTTTCTCCGTTCGGGCGAAACGGACATCGTCACCTTCGCGGCAAGGCAATGGAACAGACGCGTACACACTGTTGAGCGCAAATCCAACCTTGGCGGGGGCGAGCTTAACAGCTAACTGGCGCGGGACCGAGGACCCGCGTCGTCATTTCTTCTCTGGCCGATGGGAAAGCACTTCCACATCGGAGGTCGACAATCCCTTGGCCGCGAGTTGGCCCCGCCCAGGAGTTCGATGGTTCAGGTCCATTCGTCGCGGCCAAATCCCCTCCTCGAATCATGCAGGGCAGGAGTAGGGGAATACTTGCTTTACTGACCCCAACGGTCGACGCGAGGGCCACCTCAAAGCTCCTTCCGTGCTACTACTCTTGCTACTACTTTCGGTCGATTTGGCCCCATCCGGTACCCGCGTAAACATTAGCGATTCTTTCAAATCGAATCGACATGTTGAAAACAAGAGGCATACCAACGCTCACCATCCCCTGACCTCCCCGTCACCAATTGGGGCTACAATCCCCCCCTCTCCGCCAGAATTCTTTATCCCCTATATCTTCATAAAGATCCGTCACGCGAAATCAGCGGGCTACTGCTCGGGCTAATAATTTCGCGGGGGTGTGTTCGTAGTCTGATTCAGTAGCCCGAGGTGTTAAGTGGTGTGTTTTGTCGCGGGAGCTGAGAGGTCGATGCTTAAACCCCTATCAGTCATTAAGGTCGGATGGGGTCTGAGAATGGTAGGCGTCACCTGTCACGAGCAAGGCCGAGATCTCGGGTTTGGCCGAGAGCAGAATTTCTTTGGATACGACGTACCTCGCCGGTTGTGAACATGGTATTGCAATGCCATAGTTCTCTGTCATGGCCGGCGGACGCATCTCGAAGCAAGCTAAGGCTGCACCAATCGTGATTAATTTGCTTCCTAGAGGCGTAACCACCAATCTACAACCTCCAATTACACGCAGGCTCTCTAGGTAGCGCTTCATAGCCCCTAGCAGTTGTCTGTATGCCTCAAACGGATGATCCTCATGGGCATACATAATATTTGTGGTTGGCGTTTCTCTTGTATCAAACAGGGGCCGCGTATACTCGACCAGTAATCGATCAGCCCTGCGAGGGTCGCGCGATGGATGCGGCAAAACGGGACAGATCTCAGCCAGCGTGGGTATGGTAGAAGCCATTACTTTCTCTAATTGACTTACTCGGTTCTCGCCCAGAAGCGGAAACCACACAAGTGGCCAGTCCTGAGCAGTCTCCGCGTGCAGTGCGCTGGAGAAACCTGGAATTAGAACAGGGTCGTTACTGGGGTCTTCAGAGCGAATCTGCGAGTCGAGCCCGGCGTCTTCTCCCACGACAATCTGAAAATTTACGCCATTAGCAAAGAGAGCGTCGGGCGCGGCCTTGTCCGGCACTAACCTATTGAGAAGCCCTGTAATCAGCGCGAGATATGCAACGCGAGGCAGTGAGCTCGCGTCCAGAATTATGTCAGTTTGATTTTCTAAGTGCCCCAAAACTTCGTCGGCACCTATACGCAGAGCATTACTTGCGCTTATGTCTTCTTCTCCCGCGGCTGACGGGCCGATTAATATGTCAACCGTTTGACCCAGGGAATTGAACGTCTCCTTTAGTTCTGTGGCGTTTTGTTCCGTTTGCTCGTTCAATTCGGGACTAAGGTGATACCCCGAAAAGCCGACCAATAATAGCTTTGCTTCGTCGATTTTATGCCCGGACTGCGGACATTCTCTACGAAAGCCCTCATTACCACGCGTGCACGCACATCGAATCCGCGACCGGTAATGAACAAAAGGCGAATGGGCCTTTTTTCAAACAGCTGGTCCCACATCGTATGAACATCGAGACCACGCCGGAAGACGTAATGTTGCCAGAGCATTTCAGCGCGTCTCCAACAGTTTGCGCCTACTGGGTGGTCGTCCACGCTCCATCCAGCCGATTAGTTCCTCGGCCGATAGGTCTTGCCAACCGCCCATCTGCAAGGGCAGTCCATAGTGCGCGCAAAGAGTTCGATTGAGGTAAAAAATCGTCCCGCTGTCTCGCGATGTGCTGGCAGCGCTAGCGCGAGTCACTAATAGATTTTCCGCGACGCACTCGGCCAGAACGCGTCGTAGAATTGCGCCGTGCTCTAAGAGTAGGGAGGAGGTCAGCTTTCCTATTTCCATGACGGATAACCTAATGCCAGTGACTCCTGGAGCATAGGGTGCATTGGGAAGAAAAGTCTTGTCCCGACAAAAATTGCCTATGGCGTCTAGCAGAAGCTGTGCACGTGTTCCCTCCGTGTGATTCTTCGGTATGAAATCCCGCTTTCGTTTCGCCACCTCTTTAAGCAGCTTCTCTTGTTCGGCGGGCGACAACAGCAAGTCTGGCTTTCGAAGAACCTGTTTCGCCTGCAAGTCTTCGTACAGCGCAGCTGCGAGGGAAAGTAGCTCTTCTACGTTACTTGTGGCCATCACACAAAGCCGATCAATTCCAAAATAATATGGCACATTGAGTTCCTCGTTCATAAAAATCTCTGCAGCTGCTTGTACTTGGGAATTGTCTCTTTGACTCAGTTCTTCCGCCGGTAAAGGTGCAAGTTCTAATGTCATTTGGCGCTTGAGTTCATCACGCGCCAAGAGTATGCGGGTGACATACAAATCGCAAAGATTTTCGAAATTCGGATCACCAAAGAGATTCTCTGCACGCGCAAGCCATTCGCTATACCGGGCGTTTGCGTTGAAGCGCTCGGCGTAATTGCGGAACGAATCAACTCCTCTTTCGAACACAGTTTCTATCTCAGCGGACTCGAACTGGCCGCGCAAATACTGAGAAAAGGCACCAGCCGGAATTAGATTTTGGACTTCCAAGCGACGATCCAGAATATTTTGCGCAACGGTTACAAACTGATATTGCCCTTTGGCTGCGCTCCACAATTCTTCCAGTCCATATTCTCGGAGGTCGCGCCCTTCACGAGTACCCTGCGATAACAGTTCCTCGCCAAGGGCAATGCTACGTTCCGCGAGCCAAACTGGGATGAGTGGCCGAATCTCCGTGAACTCCTCGATGAGCATCGCACGCTGCTTTCGACGCAGCTTGTGAAGATCATCGATCATGAGCATTCGTCTGGAGGCGACCTGCCGTCCATCAACGTTGAACCGAACTGACTGTAACCAAAGAACGCCCTCAAACCGTACTTGTGTTGGGATTTCGCGGCTGCCGCTGCCAGACGGAGAATCTAACTCCGCGTAAATCTTGCGCTCCCGGTTCTCTGCCCAACGGACCAGCTCTAACGGTGAGCTATCCAAAGGAATGGATTTCAAATCCTTTCCAACGTCGTCATAGTCGAGCTGAATTCCGCCAAGCTGATCAGTGGATGAGTAACCAAGTAAGGACGCCAAATTGCGTAATGAGCGCAACACAATTCTGCAGTCCAGGAGCGAGCGAAAGAGACCTTCCTTCGCGATAGTCAATATCATTCCGGCGGGGCAGTTGCACGGGCCGTTCGAGGCAGTGGAGGAAGCTATAACGTTCAAATACTTCGCTTCAGTTCCCGTTTACATTCTGCCAGACGGCGCGACTTATATTTATCGAGAGGATGGCAAAACTATCGACGCGGGAAACTTGAAGTTCATCGGAAAAGTCAAGGGCCAGAACTTTATTTCCTGAGCACTGCGTCTCGCCACGGGCTGCCACCCGACAAGCTTACGAATATAGTTTTGTTCGGAGTGACTCGTACTCTGAAAGGGAGACCCACTTGCCATGCCCACCCTCTATACATCTCTTTTAGCTCGCCAACGCGGAACAGGGACACTAGCACCAAAGCTACAGCGCCCGTCTATACCCAAACATATCGAGTCACGCTCGCAAGAAGGCCACAATGAATTGGTTTTCGACGCGCATAAAGGCGTGCTTGAGGAGATCGTGAGCATTGAAAGGCCTACTCGGTCTGTCGGTGTCATCGGCGCCGGTCTCGCCGGCCTTTCAGCCGCATACGAACTTCGGAAGCGTGGCTATTCGGTCTCCGTTGTTGAGGCATCGGAACGACCAGGGGGCAGGACTTGGTCGACTGACCACCTCGGTGGACACCATGTGATGGACCGCGGGGCGGAGTTAATCGGCTCGAACCATCCGCTCTGGTTAAACTATGCCGACACTTTTAAGCTGGGATTCAGCGACGTTGTGGAATACGCCAACTCACCCATCCTCTTGGGTAAAACTCCTCTTAGGCCTCGCCAGGAAAAGATCCTGCTCAAGCAAATGGGCATTGCATTTGATCATATTTCCGCACGTTCGAAAAGGATTGTCGATCCATTCGCGCCCTGGACCGATCCACAGGCTCCGGAGTTGGATGAAAAGAATGTCTACGATTTCGTCATGCGGACGCCGTGGCCCCGGCTATGCAAGACTGCCGTGCTCCAACAACTGGAATCGGACAATGGAGTTCCAGCGCAAGATCAAAGTCTCTTGGGATTGCTGGCAATGGTAAAAGGTGGCGGAATGGAGCGTTACTGGGAGGACACCGAGGTTTACCGCTGCAGGCGTGGCACTCAATCGCTTTCTTTTGCTTTCGAAGCTGCACTCCGCGCCATGAATGTATCCATGATCTACAACAGTCCTGTAGGCGGCATCGACGCAACTGGAGAAACGGTCAAATTGCAGAGGGTCAAAGCAATGCTCCGCTTGAATTCGATGATGTAATTCTGGCGATTCCGCCGTCGGCTTGGCGGACGATTTTGGATTGGTTGCCGACCGAGCTTTCTGAATTTATCGGCGGCCCGCCTCAAATGGGCAAAAATACAAAATTTTTGTTGGCATTTCGACACAGATTCTGGAAGAGCCAAGGATGGGCCCCATCTGCGACGCTAAATGGCCCGGTAGACCAGACATGGGAAACGACAGAGTCTTATCCTAAACCTGATTTCGGTATGGTTGCCTTTTCAGGAGCTGCGCATGCGGATCAACTTTCGAAATTGACTGATGCTGAGGCGCGGACAAGTGTAATCGGATGCCTTGAACGAGTGTATAAGAAGACCGCTCACAAACTGGTTGGATTTGAATTTGCAAATTGGCCAAAACAACCTTGGGCATGGGCTTCCTACAGCTTTCCAAATTGCGGCGACATCATGAAATGGGGGCCAAGATTTAGCGAGGGTTACAAAGGTAAACTCCACTTCGCCGGTGAGCACACTTGTTATGCCTTCACAGGCTACATGGAAGGGGCCCTACAATCGGGCTACAGGCTTGCCCGAAAACTGGTTTTGCGTGACGGCGGAAAGTGGTAAGGGAGTTCGATCGCAATGTGCCTCACCCTTCGGTTAACAGCCAGTGAAGTGATGAAGGAAGGTTCATGGCATTCTTAGCCTTTCTCCGCAACCATCACCGTACGCCAAGGAGATCGCGCTCGTCATCGGATTGCAAGTCGCCACAAGAAGGTGATTCTATGAGAAGAACTCGAATCTTTGTCGCCTTTCTGATCTCTTTCGCGGTGGCCGGAGTCGCCCGCTCACAGGACGCCGATTCTTACGCCCTTCGTGGAACACTGGTCACGCCTTCGTCGGTAGTCCCTAACGGAAGGCTATTGGTCACCGGAGACAGGATCGCTGCCGTCGGCGCGAATATCGATATGCCTGCGGATACCAAAACACTTGAGACGGACAGCTTCATCTTCCCTGGGCTAATCGACCTTCACAACCATTTGACATGGAACCTGTTTCCGCGCTGGCCGCCAGCGGACTGGAAGCCCACCGATTGGGATCCTACTAAGAAGTTCGGAGCCCGATACGACTGGCAACAGCTGCAGTCGTACAAGGATTCACTCGATACCCCTCACCGCATTCTTTTTGAGGAAGGGTGGGGTTGCGAAATGAATCGCTACGGAGAGGTCAAAGCCCTGGCGGGAGGCTCGACATCCTCGGTTGGCAGCCTTGGTCCGCAGAAATGCATCGAGGGACTGGCGCGAGACTTGGACTTCTATTCGGGCTTCTACCAAACCGATGTCTTCAACCAAGAGAAACTCGCATACAACGTCTTCCCGTTCGAAATGCCGGTTGCCGATGCTGAGAGCGTGCGAACCCGGCTTTCGTCCGGACAGCTGAACTCATTCGTCATTCACGTCGCGGAAGGAGCCGCCGGGAACGCCAGTGCTGCTCGTGAATACAGAATGCTCGTGGCGCAAGGATTTTTACGACCTGGAGTTTCCATCATTCATGAGGTAGCCCTCAAGGCTACACAGTTCCAAGATATGGCCGCGCACGGCGTCGGGCTGATTTGGTCCCCGAGGAGCAATTTTGAGCTCTATGGAACCACGGCGGATGTCCGTAGCGCAAAGAACGCCGGTGTCGTGGTAGCAATTGCTCCAGATTGGAGTCCGTCCGGCAGCAGCGGAATGCTCGAAGAACTGAAGTATGCCGATGCTTGGAATAGTCGTCAGCGCCCGAAAGTCTTCGAAGACGCCGATCTCGTCAAGACGGCAACGAGTTCCCCGGCACAGCTCGCTGGCTTGGGCGAGAAGATCGGCTCTCTGTCGCGCGGTTTTTTCGCAGACTTACTCTTAATCAAGAGGAAGGGATCCGATCCCTATGCGGCGCTTCTTCATGCTAGCCCGTTGGACGTTCGGCTCGTGGTCGTAGGCGGCAAACCGGTGTACGGCGACCGAGACCTGATGGAACAGCTTCTTCCTCAAGCAGTCTTGGAACCAGTAACGATCTGCCATCAAGACTCAGCGAAGGTTCTGTACCTCGGCGCCGAAGCTTCGCACGGGGGCCTTCGGAACACGTGGCGCGAATCCCAAGAACAGTTGGCTTTGGCCCTTCGACAATGGAACATCCCTCTCGCCGACTTAGCGGAGGATTCTGAGTGCGGCAAATAATGGCCGCACCCAGGTAGTCACCGCGGATGCCGCTCGGGCTACTGCGGGCTACTGTTTTTCGCTGCTTTTTGGGCTTCTTAGCGCTTCGCAGGACTTCGTAGCACTTCACTCGTGAATTTTGAAAGCGTCTAGTAGCAAAGGAGATCGCGGCAATTTCCTTTGTAAAACGACGATTCCGTGAAGCCTGGGGTTTAAGCCCCCCTCTCCGCCATTAAATTATAGTTACTATTTATATATAGTAATATATCCAGAGCATCTCCAGCGCAGCGCTGATGCGCTTTTCAGTGAGCTAGCTCGTCACGGTCGGGTCGCAATTCAATGTAGACCCCTCGCTTATCGTCGTTATTCATGCCCGATTCCCGTCAACAGCGAGAGGTGTGGGTTTTGTCTTCGGCTGACTTAACCCTCGATTCTAACAATCTGACCAGGTTGAATGGATTCAATGTAGGCGCGGCAAGCGGGTACGTGTGGCACCAGATCCTTCAAGCGGTTCGACTTCGTGCGAAAAATGATAATTGCCATGTTTCGGCCGGTTAAATTTTGCTGATTTTTGCTGATATTCGATACCTTGATCGACAGTACGGAAAACGTCGAATTTGGCCGACTCCGCCGCTATAAGAAGCTCGCCATTTTTCAGTCCGGCCAGTCCAGCGTAACGGGCTGTTTGGCAATCGTGCTCGGGCAAAGAGTTCCGGAATCGCTCATCGATACATTCGTCGATCAGAACGCGCATTTATGGACGTGCGAGTAAAAGCTGTTTTGCTTCTTCGAGCGCCGCGACTGCCGATTCGCGCGAGACAGTAGGAAATCCCTCTAGAAAGTCTTCGAGTGTTTCTCCGCCTTCGAGGTAGTCGAACAGCACTTGGACAGGTACTCGCGTTCCGCGAAACACAGGAGTTCCGCCAAGAATATCCCGATTTTTGACAATGACTTCCATCGCATGATTGTACCACGCGCAGGTACACATTCTGGCGGCGAAGCGCCCTACCGTTCGCGACAGTGCGACGAATGCCTCGCCCCAACCAGTCACCTCCCTCTCATCAATTGGGGCTGCAATTCCCCTCTCCTATACCATATCGCCAGTTATCTTTTGTCAGCCCGAATTGCGCCTTGGAGACCGTCAATCAGAAGCAATTTGCACCCATTCGATTCCGAAGCGGTTCAAATACTTTCTCAATCTATCTGCATCGTTCGTGATTGCCTTACGGCCTCGCGAAACGCTGAAGAGCTTGCGGCCAGCATCAGAGAGTGAACGAGAATCTCGACAAATTTGAATAACTCTGGCGAGCTGGACCCGGTCAAACAGATCAAGGTCTTCAAGTCGGTCTTTGCATAGCAAGTCAGCCAAGCTGTCTTCCACATCGGTGGCCCCCAATTTTGCCCAAGCGCTTCTGAGGCGTTCGATTTCCTCGCCAACGAGACCCACGGAGATTCGACCGCTTGGCGCTAAAGTAGCCATACGGACAATCGCAGCATTCAGATCCCTGAAATTCCCGAGCCAGATAGCTGAACTTGAAAGCGCGTAATCCAAGAATAGCTCTCGTGCCTCTTTGCTAAAGGTGACGCGACGGCCGGCCCGCTCGGCATATTGGTCAAGCTCAAACTGAATGTTGGGTTCAATGTCCTCGGGGCGGGACCGAAGTCCAGGCAGGGTGAAAGGCCAGAGGTTAATTCTGGCGAGAAGGTCCTCGCGAAATCTGCCTTCGCGCACAGCCACCAATAGATCTCGATTCGTACCAGCAATTAGTTGAAAGTCGCTATGAACTTCCCGGTCAGACCCGAATGGTAGAAATGTTTTTTCCTCGAGCGCACGCAGGAGCATCGCTTGTTCGTCTATTCCGAGTTCTCCAATTTCATCGAGGAACAAGACACCCTTATCTGCAGTTCGCAAAACGCCAGGACGATCGCGAAGAGCACCGGTAAAAGCACCCTTCACATGGCCAAACAGTGTGGACATTGCCGCGTCGCCCCGCAGGGTCGCGCAGTTCACGTCAACGAACTCTCCCGTGACCGTGTGACGCAGCTTTTTCAACTCAAAGATGCGGTGCGCGAGTTTTGATTTCCCGGCTCCGGTTGGTCCCATCAAGAGAAGAGTATCTCGCGTGGAAATCGCAACCTGTTCGATGCGGTCGATCAGTTGGTTGAATGCTGAATTCCGTGTATCGATGCCTCCCTTCAGGTAGGAGACGGCGTCACTCTGCTCCTGGCGGAAGCGAGAGGCAATGCGGTCGTACTTGGACAGATCGAGATCAATGATTTTGATTTCTCCGGGTGCCGCTCGGTCGCGTTCGGGTGAAGCCTGGAGAAGTCTGCCTGGCAAGTATCTTGATTCCGTTAGAAGGAAAAGGCAGATCTGGGCGACGTGCGTGCCGGTGGTGATGTGGATCAGATAATCTTCTGTATCGGCGTCGAAAGGGTACGCGCGGGCGAATTTGAAAAGAGTCTCGTAGACACGCTCGAAGTCCCAGGGGTCACCAAATTCAATTTCGTTCAGGCGTACTGTGGTTTCCGGTGAGACGGCAGCGATGTCTTTGGCGAGAAGCTGCGCGAGTGACTTGTCGCGAAGTCCATGCAGGAGTTCCAGGCGTTTGACAACAAAGTCAGATTGGCGACAGATGGCAACGGTCGGTCGCCAGCTCTGCCAGCGGTCTTGATTGCGGCCAGCGTCTAGTGTCGTTCCCAAGAGCCCAATAACAATGTTAGCCTTCTGGCCCATATCCATAATTATATATCACTATCCTATGAGATCAGTGTTTTGTGGACTCACTTGGAGCGACTTGAGTTAAGCCATGTGTTTATAATCTGTTGCGACAGCAGCAAGTCTGGCCACGGGCTTGCACTTTGTCGGTTCAGAACAAATGGAAGAGAGGGGTTCGCGAGCGAACTGGGTGTCGCGAACCAGTTGAGGCGTCAGCTCAGGTCATACTGACTGGCGCCTCTCCGAAGCCAAATGAGGTCTCTTAGAAGAATTCGATCTGCAGTCGAAGGAGGATGAAATGTCGGAGCCGACCTACAACGTAATCGTCCCAGAGAAGGGTGCGCCTATCAAGGCTTGGACGAAGGGAGTGCAACTCGAAGATCAGGCTCGTCAGCAGCTCTTGAACGTCGCGCAGCTCCCCTTCATTTTCAAGTGGGTTGCCGCTATGCCCGATGTCCACTGGGGCGTTGGCGCAACGGTGGGCAGCGTCATTCCGACAAAGGGTGCCATTATTCCAGCCGCCGTGGGAGTGGACATTGGTTGCGGCATGATGGCGGTGCAGTCTGACCTTAACGCGCGCGACCTGCCGGACAATCTGAAGGGCATTCGCGCTGCAATCGAGAAGGCCGTCCCACACGGCCGTACCAATCACGGTGGCCGTGGGGATGTGGGTGCTTGGGGTAATATTCCGGTTCGCAATGAGGAGACCTGGCAGACATTGAAGCCTCGCTACGATGCGATTCTCGAAAAGCATCCTAAGCTGGACCGTGGAAACCACTCGAACCACCTGGGTACTTTGGGAACGGGTAACCACTTCATCGAAGTATGCCTCGACGAAGCGGAAAATGTCTGGTTCATGCTGCACAGCGGTTCACGCGGAGTTGGCAACCGCATGGGCAGCTACTTCATTGAAATCGCGCGTAAAGACATGCAGAAGTTTTTTATCAATCTGCCCGACAAAGATCTTGCCTATTTCTCAGAAGGCACGGAACACTTCAACGACTATGTTGAAGCGGTCGAATGGGCACAGGATTTTGCACGCTTGAATCGTCACCTGATGATGGAGCAGATCGTTGGCGCAGTGCGCGCCTCAGGCGAACTCCGGCCGTTTGTCGCCGAACTGAAGGCCATCAACTGCCACCACAATTATGTGGCCCGTGAAAGACACTATGGACAGAACATCCTCGTTACGCGCAAAGGCGCAGTCCGCGCCCGCGAAGGCGATATGGGTATCATTCCTGGAAGCATGGGTGCGCGTTCCTATATCGTCCGCGGCAAAGGCAACATGGAAAGCTTCATGAGCTGCAGCCACGGCGCGGGTCGCGCAATGTCACGCGGCGAAGCCAAGCGTCGGTTCTCAGTAGAGGACCACGTGCGCATGACGGCAGGCGTGGAGTGCCGAAAGGACGCCGACGTGATCGACGAGACGCCGGCCGCGTACAAACCGATTGAATCCGTCATGGCCGCTCAGGCTGATCTGGTGGAGGTCGTCCACACCTTGCGACAGGTTGTGTGCGTGAAAGGATAGTCGGGATCCCTTAGGACCCACATCAACGGAGCGAATGCATGATTCGTATTGACGGATCGGCGGGTGAAGGAGGCGGACAGATGTTAAGGTCCGCCCTTAGCCTGTCTCTCGCCACTGGGAAAGCATTCCGTATGGAAAACATCCGCACCAAACGAGAGCGGGGAGGATTACTTCGACAGCATCTCACGGCCGTTCTCGCTGCCAGTGAAATCGGGAGCGCACAGGTCGAAGGCGCGACCCTGGGTTCTAAGACGCTCACCTTTATTCCAGGATCTGTGCGATCTGGCACCTATCACTTTGCAATAGGAACGGCGGGTAGCGGCACTCTGGTCTTCCAGACCATACTCCCAGCGCTGATGACGGCATCTGGACGCAGCGAAGTCACAATCGAAGGTGGCACGCACAACATGCAGGCGCCGCCACTGGACTTTATGCAAAAGGCTTTCTTGCCTGTCGTCAACAGGCTCGGTCCTAAAATCGAGATTCGTCTCGAAAGGTACGGCTTCTATCCGGCCGGCGGTGGCCGTTTTGCGGCCACAATTGAACCGTGCGAACGCCTTTCCACGATTCAACTGCTGGAGAGGGGAGAGATCGAACGCCGCAGTGCCGTGGCAATTGTGGCGAATCTTCCTCGCAGTATTGCTCAGCGTGAGATAGATACAATCGCGAAACTGATGAATTGGGATGCGGACTCCGCGGAGATTGTCGAAACCAAAAATTCCGTCGGTCCAGGAAATATTGTCCTAATCGAACTAGCAAGCGGGGGTGCGGCCGAGATCTTCTGTGGTTTCGGGCGGATCGGCGTAAGTGCCGAGAGCGTGGCTTCAGAAGCAGCCGAAGCTGCGCGTTCGTACTTGATTTCAGGGGCGGTTGCCGGAGAGCACCTGGCCGATCAGCTTCTCCTGCCATTTGCCTTGGCGGGTGGTGGCACCTTCACCGCCGAAAAGTTGAATCTCCATTCCCGAACCAACATGGAGATTATCCGCTACTTCCTGCCAGTCGATTTCGTGACCACGCAAGAGGGGCATCTTACGAAGGTTGAAGTGAAGTCCTAAAGAGATACGGAACTATGAACGCGCAAGAATGTGTTGAATTTCGAATCGAGGTTCGGCCTTCGCCTGAGACCAACGACCATGAAGTGCAATTGTTGGCTGACGGCAAGAGCCTAATCGATCGCTTTTCCAGTGGTCTCATTGGCCTCGACCCTGATGATTTACTCACTGATCCGTGTCCGTTGCGCGCTGAGGATTCGTCTCGCCCGGTGATCATCGGTCGTTGCTCCTGCGGAATTGTTGGCTGCGGGAGTGTCGAAGTTGAAATCCGAAAGGACCACGACCATGTCATGTGGATGTCGATAGATTCCTCACAGCAAGTCTGCTTCCTGGCTGCCCAATATGATGCAGAGGTCGATAGAGCTCTTCAAGACCATTCATGGGAAACGCCAGAGCGCAAAGCTGCACGGCTGATTTCCCAAGCTGTCGATAGAGGCGCGCTGGCGCAAAGAGGCATTGTGTTCTCTTGGGCGTCTGGGCGGTGTAGAGATGGGATAATGACAGCGGCCCTTGTCCTCGCGCCAGGGCCGTATCAGGTTCTTATCAACGTACCTTGGAACGGCGAGGACATCGAAAGCATCGTGTGTCAGTTGAGCCTAATTCTCGGTCAACCCCCTGAGATGTGGCCGAATGTTGAGTGGAACCCGCAGGTGAGAGGCCTCGGTCCACCACCAATAACTGGTCCGGGTTGGATTAGAAACAGGTAGGATTTACGATCCAAATCCTCTACGGTTCGCAAAAATGGATGCCTCTGGATGGGTAACTCTGTGGCTGTAGTGGTGATGTTGATGCCGCGGCTAAAGATGTCGTGACGCCGGTCTGCAGTTTGCGTCGTCGCTGTGAAACCGTTTCTGATTAAGGATTAAAGTGTAGTTGCTCAACAAACTTGGTTCGGCGCCCCCTCGGTTCTTAAGATTCAAACTCGGATTTGGCATCAAGGAAGAACTAGACCAAAAAACGAGGGGGACTGGGATTAGAAACCCTCCCAAGAAGCCGACAATTCGTGACTCTACTTGCTACTAATTGGGGCCGATTTGAGGGTATTCGATCCTCTCTAGAATCTGGCGATTGCAGAAAATCAAAAATGCGCGTTGAAAACAAGAGACATACCAACTCTCACCAACCCCTCACCTCCCCGTCAACAACGGAGGCTTGAATCCCCCCCTCTCCGCCATGTCAACTAAAATTTCCAAGTGTTATTGGAAAATCTTGAATCATCAGGGGCTTAGCTG
>Ga0137418_10003779_pt1 | contig 13935 bp, 19 predicted proteins | sample CZODoug3_1_2_16f_FD_122242 | JGI IMG/M metagenome (GOLD analysis project Ga0137418, IMG submission 122242) | Vadose zone soil fungal communities from Angelo Coast Range Reserve, California, USA - CZODoug3_1_2_16fungal (Hybrid Assembly) | ecosystem: Environmental > Terrestrial > Soil > Vadose...
CCTGCAACAAACAATTCCGATCTCATATCCACCCACCCACACAAGCAGAGTGGGAAATTAAGATTCTCTTCGAGCGGCACACGTGCAAAACGCTGGCGGAGCGCCTAGGAATAATGCGTGGATCGCGGGAAGGCTGAACTCCTCCTCCGGGAAGGCGTGCACGCTGAGCCTCGTAGTTACGACGGTTGTGGCGGCGCTGATCCACGCGCGCTCGCGGCGGCCCGCTCTAGCAGCAGCCGGCGCTCGCGTGCGTTGCGCGTAAGCGCTGCCGCACGCTCGAACTCTCCATGCGCTTCGTCGAAGCGACCGAGCTTGGCGAGAAGGTCTCCACGCACGCTTGGCAAGAGATGGTAGGTCTGAAGCGACCGCTCCGAGGCCAGCGCATCCACGAGCTCGAGGCCCGCCTGAGGTCCGAATGCCATCGCAACCGCGACCGCGTGATTCAGCTCGACGATGGGAGATGGTGTCACCTGGCCGAGCGTCTCATAGAGCGCGACGATGCGCGCCCAGTCCGTCTCCCCTGGGGTGAGTGCCCGCGCGTGACAGGCAGCAATCGCGGCCTGCAACGCGTATGCGCCCCGTGCGCCGCCGAGATTTTCAGCGTGCTCGAGTGCGGCCAAACCGCGACCGATGAGGAGTCGGTCCCAGTGCGCACGGTTTTGGTCGAAGAGCAGGATAGGTTCTCCGGACGGGCCCGCACGCGCTCTCGCGCGTGACGCTTGAATCTCCATGAGCGCGACTAACCCGTGGACCTCCGGCTCATTCGGGGCGAGCTCCGCCAGGATGCGCCCGAGACGCAGCGCATCTTCACAGAGCGTGGGCCGCATCCAGTCGTCGCCGGCGGTCGCCGAGTAGCCCTCGTTGAAGATCAGGTAGATGACTTCCAGGACCGACGACAAGCGTGCGGCAAGCTCGGCGCCACTGGGGACCTCAAAGGGAACGCGCTTTTCGGCCAGGGTACGTTTGGCGCGGACAATGCGTTGGGCGATGGTCGGCTCCGGGACGACGAAGGCACGCGCGATCTCTTCAGTTGTCAGACCCCCGAGCAAGCGGAGGGTGAGTGCCACGCGTCCCTCGGTCGAGAGCACCGGGTGACAGGACGTGAACACGAGGCGCAGGAGGTCGTCGCCCACGTCATCGTCGATTACGGTATTGAAGTCTGGCACGGCCATCTCCTGCGCTTCAAGCTCGCGACCGAGTTCCTCGTGCTTGCGCTCCATGCGAGTGTTTCGGCGGAAGAGATCGATTGCACGATGCTTGGCGGTGGTCATGAGCCAGGCGCCCGGGTTGTCCGGGACGCCCGACTTCGGCCACTGCTCGAGCGCGGCGACGAGAGCATCCTGCGCAAGGTCCTCGGCCAGGCCGACATCGCGGACGATTCGCGCCAGCCCGGCAATGAGCCTCGGGGACTCGATCCTCCAGACGGCATCGATGGCGCGATGTGTGTCGGTAGCTGTCACAGCTACCGATCACAACATCTTTATTGCGCCAGCGCAAGCTCGGACGCTCCGCGATGTGAATCGTGCTTCTACTTGGCCGTCGTACTCGAAAACTCCTTTACGTGTTGAACGAAGTCTTCTGGCCCGCACATCTGGCGAACCTCGGTCACTCCTTCCCAGCCGGGCCAGTGTTTCTTGTGAAGCTCCATGAAGAGCACCGCAGATTCGATCGCCTCTTCCCTCGACTTCAACTCAAACTGAGCATAGCCGCCGATGACCTCCTTAGCCTCGGTGAAGGGCCCGTCGGTCACGGTCACCTTCCCCCCAGAGAGTCGGACGCGGGCGCCCTGCGCTGTTGGGGAGAGCCCCCCGCTGCCGAGCATCGTTCCGGCTTTGTCCGCCTCTTCGCTAAGCTTCGCAATGGCATCCATGAGCGACTTGGGCGGCAGGCCCTGGTTCTCGGGATGCTTGACTATCATCATGAATCGCATTTTTAGATCTCCTTACTAGTTTTTGGGTTGAGAGCCCGGGTTCCGGACGGTCTCGACCGGCCGACCCCCCTAGCTCTACTTATACGTCGAACGAAGGGCAGCGAAATCGACATCCGGTATCTTTATTTTTGGAAGTATTTTTTTGGAAGTATTGGTTAGGTGTCGGTGATGCTTTTTACCTTTATCCGCGAAAACATCCCACAACAATACCGTTCCGACGACGACGAGCAGCAGCGGCCAGAATGATAGCAACATCCGGAGGAAGCATTGCAAGAAACCATGATGATCCAAGGCATAGGCCTGCGCAGCTTGCGAGGAAGCCAGGACGACGGAGGGCACCACTCCTAGGGCGTCCCCGCCAGGATTGCCAAGGAGGTGCCTCAACGGGTCTCCGGCAGTGTCCAGGTTCCCAGACAGAATATGAAGCCCAAGCCCGACGAGGGCCCCTCCGGCGATTGCCGTAATACTCTCAGAGGTTTTGTGCTGCCTTGTCATCTCCGCCTCCTGGACGCTCTTTCGCGCCTCTACTTACACGTCGAACGAGGCGCAGGAATATCGACAAGTGCAGGATTTTGTTGGAAGCATTTTTTTGGGGTTGGCATTTAGGCTTGGGACACTCTGGGTTGGTCTCCGCTCTATTTTTGCGTTGAACAGAAGACAGGCGAAAGCGCGACATCGCAGATTCAGTTTTTAACCCTCCCACCCAGTCGTTCCAGAAAGCAGAACGACTGGGATGGGGCACTTCGGCGCTTACTTCTTCTTCGCGGCCACCTGGGCGCGCAGGCGGTCTTCTCTCTCTTTGAGCTCGGGTGTGAATTCGGCGCCGAAGTCCTCGGCCTCGAATACCTGACGAATCTCGATCTCGGATTCCGCTTCATGAGGATTGGGGCAGCGCTTTACCCATTCGATAGCCTCTTCCAGAGACCTCACCTGCCAAAGCCAGAATCCGGCGATGAGTTCCTTGGTCTCGGTGAAGGGCCCGTCGACGACGGTACGCTTGGCTCCGGAAAACTTGACACGTTTGCCCTTCGAGGTCGGATGTAGCCCCTCGGCGGCCAGTAGCACGCCAGCTTTCACCAGCTCTTCGTTGAACTTTCCCATCTCCGCAAGGAGCGTCTGGTTTGGCATTACGCCCGCTTCCGACTCCTTGCTGGCTTTGACGATCACCATGAATCGCATAGTTATGTCTCCTTTTGATTTCGGGTGGAGCTGGATCGCCGGTGGCCTGGATCGGCCGATCCTTCTCTCTACTCTAACGTCGAACGAGCAGCAGCGAAATCGACAGGTTCAGCAATTTTTTTGCAATTGTCGGATAAGGGACTTGCGCCGATTAGGGCTTGTAACTGCTTTAGAATCAGGCGGCGAGAGTGGGATTCGAAGACCCAGCTTTGCCCCAGAGTGCCTGAGGCGTTCAGCTAGGAGCTTCGGCGTGCGAAAATGATTTCGGAAATCAGTAGCTTAAATCCTGCGACATCGTATGGTTCCGTTCGACGTCGGCCCCCGCACAAGAACTCGACCAACAGACTGCAGAGACAGGAAGCCGGATTGCCCAAATACGTGGCACAGGCGCCTGTAAAGAATTTAATATTTCCTTCAGGTTCCTTCGTTATGGTGGGTACGGGTTCACTATCCGCCTAAACCTAGCAGGATCGGAAGCCCGATGCTGAGGCAGGAAGATTTCGAATCAAGGGTCGTTGGCGATGAAGCTTTTGATCGTGGAAGACGAAACCCACATGGCCGACCTGCTGCGCAAGGGGCTGACCGAAGAAGGGCACAATGCCATCTGCGCCTACGACGGCGCCGAGGGATTGGATCTGGCCAAGAGCTATGAGTTCGACGTCATTATTCTTGACGTCATGATGCCTAAGCTCAACGGCTACGATTTGGCCAAGCGACTGCGCGCGGAGAAAATTCGGACTCCGATCCTCATGCTGACCGCCAAGGACACAGTTCCCGATATTGTTCGTGGGCTTGATTTGGGCGTGGACGACTACATGACCAAGCCGTTCTCCTTTGACGAGCTCCTGGCACGTTTGCGGTCAGTGAGACGGCGCATTTCCGCGGCCGGGGAGAGCGAGCTGCGCGTGGGCGATCTGGTCCTTGATCCGGCGGGCCGCGACGTGGTGCGCGGCGAGGTGGGCATATCCCTGACTCGGACCGAATATAACCTATTGGAACGCATGATGTTTCGCGTCGGCAAAGTCGTTTCGCGAAGATCCTTGATCGAATCGGTGTGGGGCTTCGATCGCGAGATCGAAGAGAACACTCTGGACGCGTTCATGCACCTGTTGCGCAACAAGATTGATACTCCTGGCAAACCAAAGCTCATTCACACGGTTCGTGGTGTGGGATACCTGATCCGCGACGATGGCCAGGCATGAGAAAACTGTCGATCGGAATGCGCCTCACTCTTTGGTACCTCACGATTTTCGCCCTGGCACAACTCGTCTTCGGCGCGGGAATGTGGTTGGTCCTGCGCCATCATCTCTATGACCTCGTGGACGATAACCTCGAGCGTGAAGTGGATGATTTAAACAATTTATTGCATGCGCAAAAGCGAAAGAAAGATGCGACTCTTGCCGGCTTGAGGCACGAACTCACGGAGGAATATGCCCTGGAACACTCGGGCGATTATCTTCAGGTCTATTTGGCTGATGGAGAAATGATTTATCAGTCCCCTTTCTTGCAGGCTTATCCTCTTCATCACTGGAAGCCGGGCACCGTCACCCCTGCTGTGGTGAAGCCTGGTCAACGTAGGCGACCCTCCTACGAAGACCTCTGGCTTGGAGGAAAACCCCTGCGCTTCGCCACGCAAGATATAGATATAAATGGAGCCGTGTATATCGTGCAGACCGGGTTAGTCACCTACGACGTCCTGAAGACCCTGTCCCGGTTCCGTCTTTATCTGCTCATGTTCGCTCCCCTGCTGCTACTCGTTGCCGCAGGCGGTGGATACTGGCTGAGCCGAAGAGCGTTGTCTCCAGTAGACGCGCTGGTACGCACCGCACGATCCATCACTGGAACCACGCTCAGCAGCCGGCTTGAAAAGCTAAACACTGGGGATGAACTGCAGCGCCTGTCGGACACATTGAATGAAATGCTGGACCGCATTGAGCTTGCCTTTCGCCGGGTGACACAATTCACTGCCGATGCTTCCCACGAGCTGCGGACTCCCATCTCGCTGGTCCGCACCGAGGCGGAATTGGCCCTGAGAAGATCACGCGGTGAGTCCGAATATAAAGAGGCGTTACAACACATTCTGCTGGAGGCGGAAAGGACCACTTCGTTGATTGAGGAGCTCCTGGCTCTCGCCCGCGCCGATGCGGGGCGCGAGAGCCTCAACCTGCATCCAGTAGACGTTCGGGAGATCTTACGAGAAGTCGTAGAAGGCTGGCGGCGAGTTGCCAAAATTAGCAATCTGCAGTTTAGCGACAGCATCGAGGCTCGGGAGTCGTTGGTCTTGGCTGACGAAGGGGCGTTGCGACGAGCCATCGACATCCTGCTGGACAATGCTTTCAAGTACACTCCTTCGCCCGGGACCGTGCACCTCTCTCTCGAACAGCAAAATGACAAAGTCGTGATCACGGTTCGGGACACTGGAGTCGGAATCGCAGCAGAAGAACAAAGCAAAGTGTTCGAGCGTTTCTATCGCGTCGATAAGGCACGCAGCCGGAACATGGGAGGCGCAGGTCTGGGGCTCTCCATCGCCCAATGGATTGTTCAGCAGCACGGGGGCAAAATTGAGGTGGAGAGCAGTTTGGGCAAGGGCTCGATGTTTCGCGTGGAGTTGCCTCTCACCACCGTCGCGCTGCAAAATCCGCTGCCGGCTTGACGCTTCGCCTTCGGATCGCCCGACTTCGATTCGCTGAACGGCTAATCAAGTTGGGATTCTCGCGACTACTAGGATGCCGCCGAAATCCTTTGACCAATATGGGCATGGCAGGCGCCAGTTGCGGCTCCACGCGCGCAGGTTGTTCTGCTGGAGCATTGAAGATTGGAAAAGTAGCGTAGATAACTGCTTCGGAGACTACTTCCAACTTTTCAATTGACAACACCGCACAAAGTTGCCTGCTTCTTGGACAAGGATGCGAATCAAGAGACGCACCATAAGGGATCCGTTCACCACCGGAATTGATGAGGACTCCGAACTTGATCTGCAAGTGCCATGCACGTCTGTCACTTGGGTCGCGATGCCGCGTTCGCTAGAATCATAAGATGGCCTTAGAGTGCTTGCTGGTGACTTGCGACTCCGCGCTGCTAGCTCAGATCAAGTCAATCGTAAATACGCACGCAGCTTCGCTTGATCTCCGTCAGGATTCCCTGAGTGCGATAGAACTCACGGGCCGCCGCCATTGGGACGGACTTGTCATCGACTGTGACGATGTAGCTGGAGGTACGGAAGCACTCGCCAAGGCGCGAAGCAGCCGCTCGAATAAGGAAACCGTGATTGTGGCTGTTGTGAATGGCTCGACCAGCGTGGGAACGGCTCTTGATTTGGGAGCAAACTTTGTACTCCGCAAGCCGATTCAGGAAACTCGATTGCGGAGCGTTTTAGAGATTGCCCTGGACAAGATGGAATGTGAACATCGCCGGTATTTCCGATACGGCATAGATTTGCCCGTACGGTTTCGGAATCACCTTGGGGAATCTTTCACCGGCAGAATGAAGAACGTGAGCGAGGGCGGACTGGCGATAAGACTCATTGATCCCATGCATCTCAAAGGAGTCGTTCCAGTGGAATTCGACATTCCAAGCATTGAGTCCCAGACTTTTCAAGGGAAAGCGGAGGTTGTGTGGAGCGACGCTTTTGAAATGGGCTTGCGCTTCTTATACATCGACAAAGACTCTGGTGTTGCCCTTAAGTCGTGGCTAAGTTTGTTAGAGGCGCAATGCCGACTCCGTGAGCAGTCCGAACCACCTTCTAGGGCAAACCACTAGCGCATATGCGAAGTGAGCGAAGGCAAGTTCGCAGGCGAGCACAAGCTGTTCCTGCTGACTGGGGCCAGCCACTCATCACGCTCTTCTACTGGACTTAGCATTCACACAATTCGTCCAGAATCGCCTGTCTGCTACGCACTTCTAGACCATCGGTGTCTGCACGCATTTCCTCTCGTTAGACTGCTGGCAGCAAGTCGCCACACTCCAAGCAAAATGGTTTTGAGCGCGGCGTAATCGCCCCGCACGACCGGCACATCCTTTGCGATCCGTAAACCGCGATCTGAGGATGTACTTCGAAAGAGCGCACTAGCGACGTGATTTTTTTCGGCCGACGAGTCATGACGAACTGCAGCATACGGTTGAACCGGGTGGGTTCCATGGCGACCTCGCATTTCTGTCGGTTGCGCAGGAGACCGTCGTCGCGAGGCGGGAACTGCCGGAATGCGACGGAGAGATGGACAATAGACTCATTCACTGTAGGCCCTACCGTCGCCGAAAGCAAATAGTTCTGTCCCGGAGAGAAGCTCGCCACTGGGCTGAAAGGAACGGCCACGCCGGCGGACGGCGTTGCGGGTTTGCTCTTATACCGTGCGTAAATGTCGGACCGTCAGCAAGCTTCGCTCGGCTCCAAGGTTTCACAGAACAGCATGACCATCGATACTTCGAAGCACGCGCTCAACTCCGTAGTGTCGGCTATGCGGAAACTGGGCGAAAAGCGTTGTCTTATGCACATCTTCCACCTGATCCGTTACAATTCCTATGATCGCGGAGTTAGGCACACTTGCGACATGGATGGAGGGCAAAAATGGCAAAGACAACACCTAAAGCAAAGAACAGCGCTTTTATGAAACCAATGCGGCCTTCAGAGCACCTGGCGAAAATTGTCGGCACCGAGCCACTGCCCCGAACTGCAGTCACAAAAAAGATTTGGGCGCACATTAAGAAGCACAAACTTCAGAATCCCAAGAATAAACGAGAAATTCTGGCCGACGATAAGTTGCAGCCGATCTTTGGCACTAAGAAATTGGACATGTTTCAGATGACCAAGGCGGTCAACAAGCACTTGAAATAAGGGGCAAGGGAATCACAGCTTTGACGAGCCGTTGCGCTGAAGCTCCAGGAGGATCCGTATTCCTCGATAAAAATTCTCCTTGTCATAAGCTGTTTCCCAGCGACTCAAGACTGCTTTGAATTCGCGATTAGCTTGCTTGATAGCGACCTTTGCCCGGGGGCGATTTCTCCTCATGCTGATCACGGAGTGCAAGGCCTCGACAATCTCTGGCTCAATTCTCTTACGTGACTTCTGCGCATTTTTGATCCATCGAGGCGGGATGTTCGCCCGGAATTTCAAAAATCCACGAGCCGCAGAACCGGAACTCGACGAAAAGAGCCTGGCCTTCCTGGGCATAAGCTACACCTCTGCATGCGGCCCGCCGAGCATCGTCAGGCCGATTTTTGCCTGCGCTGTTTAGTTTAATTTACGTCTACTCGAAGCTTTTCACCAAGAAGTTGTTTCGGCGCGGTGGTCAGAAAGTACACGGTTTCGACATGCTAGGCACAGCAGTCCGGACGGCCCGTCATCCACCCCAAACCGTGGTGGCGGGCATGATCATCGGCATCGAGAGCGCTCGCGAGCGAAGGGCTGCCGAGCCGTAGCTTCAACTCTTTTCTCGAGACCAACGGTGAAAAGGATGTTCGGTGTTTTGGACTGCCGGTAGGCCGTCCAATTGTCATGCTCGCGTCGTCCGAGGTTAGGGTCGTCGAAGTCGACCGGAGAGTATCGATGCCCGCGGAAGAGACAGTGACAGCGCGCGCAGTCCCGGCCTGGGCGTGAGTTGAAAAGTACCCAAATGATTCGCTCGGAAACTGGGACTCATATCCTCGAGCATCGCGCGTCAGCGGCGCAGCCGTGGTGCCAGCAGCGTTTATAAGCAGGTGCAGGGGAACGCCATACTAAAGACAGACCACATTAGCTCTAAAAACGCCTCAACTTAACATTGCCGTTCAGCACGGTTGGATGGAAGGCACGCTCGCGGTAAAACCCAATAGCGACCGCAGAACCAGCTACAGCCAAAGACTGTATCAACCAATCAAATATTCCATTTGCTGCCCTCACCGGGCGCCACCTCGTACCCCTAGCTTTAGCTAGGTAAACCGGTGATCAAATCTTCCGACCGTAGTTGCAGCTATCTCTGACCGGACATTCGGTGCAACGCGGCTTTGACCGCTTGCACATTTCTTGACCGTGCTGCCGGAGCAACTGATGTGCCCGGATCAGCGAGTCGCAGTCTCGGGGCAATTGTTCGAGGATCGCATCCTGAACCAAGCGGTATGTCGCTGAATAATTCTTCTGTCCCTCGGCAAACCCCACTCGACATAACACGCGCAAGCCATTCGAGTCGAGCGCCATCACCGGATAGGAACGAGTAAGCAAGAGTATCTTTTCCGCTCCCGGATCGCCGATGCTGGGGAATCTCTTCAAAGCTTTCTTTGCTTGAAGCAATGGCTTCCTGAGAACTGCACGCAGGTCGCTGTCGAACTCCTCATACGCAATTTTGGCAATCGCGAGAAGTTTCTCCGCACTCACGTCTGGGAGTATGCCAGCTTTGCCAATGGCAGCTAGCGTGGAGTGCTTGGCAGCAAGAATCTGCTCGGGGCGTGTTCCAATGCTTCGTTTGAGGGTGGCGAATGCTTCGGCACGGCGCCTGTCACTCGCCAGATACGCGATGTTCTCCCAGATGATTAACTCCAGTGGGTCGGTCGAGGGAGGCGTGGGAGGGCCGTAATGCTGCTGCAGTTTATCGACCAGCTTAGAAAATGTGATGCCGGCGGGTTTCATAGCCTCACAGTCTCACTACGAGAAAAGCCGATCCTGAATTCGGGCGAGTTCCACGGGTGCGGAGCACTCTTCGTCGTCGTTAGCAACGTGGTTGATTCGGATGCTCACGGGATAGCAGCGCCTCAGCCGGGTATCGCTGGGCCTCAGCAGTTCGAACGCCGCAGTTACATTATTCATCCCCGGATCGAGCCACAGGTCGGAACCGTCTGGATCAAGGATGACAGGCATACGGTCGTGCCCGGCTGAGGTCACAGCATTTGCGGTCGTGGTCAGAATCGAGCAGGTCTCGACGAGTTTGCCGCTTGGGTCCCTCCAGCGATCCCATATTCCCGCGAACGCGAACAACTCCCCTCCGTTGACTTCAAAGCAATATGGCCGCTTAACTGTCGGCATTCTCGACCACTCGCAGAAACCATCGGCGGGGATGAGACACCTTCGAAATTTCAATGCATCTCTAAACGCGGGTTTGGTGCTCGCTGTTTCCGATCTCGCATTGATCATGCTGGCGGTGATAGAAGAGTCTTTCGACCATGATGGAATGAGCCCCCAGCGAACTAGCGACAATTTCCGCAGAGGCTCTTTTGGATTCTGACGGATGACAGGGACAGGTTGAGTGGGGGTGATGTTGTAACGGGGATTCCAGTCTGGTTCGTGGGAAGCGCACTCGAAATATTCCTCCACAACTTGCTTTCGCCGCGCCAGTCGGTAGCGTCCGCACATGGGGAGATTATGCCAGATCGAGTCTGAATTCTAGCCACCCCGGTGCCCAAAGGTGCTCAAATGGTACGCTCGATCCATGAAGAGATATTCAGTTCGATGAAGAGAAATGAATCGGACGCAGCAGTCTCAATCACTGGCCGCGCACATCACCGCTATTCCTCACGCGATGACTGCGGAGGAACCTTGCCAATCAAATTGAACCGAGGGTAGGCGTTGCGTATTTCCACAGGCTATCCACGATGTAGGCGTATTCCAAGCATGACGGCAATAAAGCACAAGAGATTATTAGCGAATAAATTCAGCGCGAATGCGCCCAACTCGCGCTCATGCCAATAGGCCATACTCTCATAAGCAAAGGCAGAGAAGGTTGTAAATGCTCCGCAGAATCCGGTGGCCATTAACAGTCGCCAACGGTCATGATCGTGGTCCGCTGTCCAAGTGAGTACATATCCGACGATTACACAGCCCACTACGTTGACCACCAATGTTCCGTAAGGGAATCCGTGATGGTGGGAAAGCTCAGAGGAATAGTGAGTAACAAGAAAACGGGCTAAAGCCCCGAAGATAGCCCCGACCGCGACATACAGCAGACTTGGCGAACTCCATCGCCAATCCGATTCTATCAAACTTCTTTTCTCCGAGGGCTTCCCATACATCGTTTAAGAAAGTACGTGGGTGTCATCAGCAACTCGAAAGCTGCCGACTAAACCGTGCCTTGCGACAGGTCAGGTCTTCGTGCTCCTCAGTCACGATCTTTCCGCGACTCTTGAGAGACTTGTTTGCCGTCTAGGAGTTCGTTGAATTCTTTGACGAGCGCCGTAAATCTATCGTGGTCTTGTTCGGCTGCGATTCGAGCGGCGAGTTCCCGCAATCTTTGTGTGTTGTCCCGGCTTCCCTGCATTGTGGTCATTTTCGTTCTGTTGGGTGTCTGAGGTCTTTTCTACCACCTAACTGCTCAATCAACGTTTTACGCAGGTTTTGGGCGTGTTCGCGGAGAGCCGCTTGGAGTTCTGAAATGGCGTCCTTGAAATCGTCATCGCCTGCTGCTACGGCTCTGGCGCACAGTTGGCGGATTTTATCTTCCATCATCATGCGAGGAGAGCGTCAGCCAGACTACTACAAGGCTGGAGGCGGTTTCCTATACAGCGTTTAAGGTATCACACAACACAGAGGTTGTAGCACGAGAGTGCCATGAGTTATTGAAGGGACCCGTCCGCACGATAGCTCTAGTCTGCGTGTGCTTTGGGCTGCTGGATCCAGTCCTGGGGCGAGCAAGCGACGGGATAAAGCGTGGGCTGCTCATGTGGGTCGTGCCGTGGACCGAACGGAAAGTACTCGTCAAAAGCGGAACAGGTAGGAGACCTTAACGAAAAACTGCCGCTGTCATTGATGAAGTCGTCCCGCGTCGTCAGCAGGCCGGTCGGAGTCGGCAGCAGGCGCCGGTCGAGGTTCTGCAGATTGGCATTGTACCCGACGTAGATCGCCGTTCCAGGGTGCACGAGGTAGGTGATGAGGAAGTCGGTGTTGAAGTTCTTCGTCGGCGACAGGGAGCTGATGAGCGGGTTGGAAAGCACCGACGTGTACTGGAGGATAACGCGCGCTGAGAGTTCCCGCGTGAACTGCCAGTTCCGCTTGCTACGCACGATGTGGTTGGTCACCGCGGTGAGGTGCGTATCGCGCTCGCGGATGCGCTCAAGCAGGTAGGTGTTGTCAATGCGCAGGCGCCCGGAAGCGTGGAACGTGAGTGTCGCGTTCCCCTGGTCTTCGTGGCCGATCGCCGGAACGCGGCTCGCGGATGGATTGTAGTTCACTCCGCCACCGGAAACGAAGAACCAGGTAAAGTCGAACTGCTTGAACCAACCGGTGCCACCCTCGATTCCCCAGAACGGTTGCGGATACGCGGTCACGCGCGTCAGGACGCTGTAGTCCTGCGGGCCCAGGTAGACGTAATCGTAAGCATACGGGTGGAAGTTGACGAAGGTGCTGTGCGTCATGTCGACGCGGATGCCGGGAGAGATAAAGTAGTCGAGCGCGGTGCCGCGGTGGTCCCAGATGCTGAACTGCTGCAGCGTCGGTCCCCAGGAGATCAGGAATTTGCCCTCGGGGCGGACGTAGTAGCTGGCGTTGATGTTTTGCTGACGGATATCGACGCGATTAACGAAGCCGGTTTCCGTCGCGAAGCCCGGGCTGTAGTCGAGAACTTGCGGCCCAAGCGTTCGGCGTCGAGCTTGTAGCCCGGTCTCGCCGAATAAGAGCCGTCGCGGTTGAGAGCGGAACTGGTCACGGCTGCGCCCTGCAACCGCCAGATCTGGTTGAGCTTGATGTTGGCATCCACCCCGCCGACGCGGTTGTACCCGCCGCCGAATTCACGATCGGTGAAGATGGCGCCGATCGTCGACTGCTCGAGAACGTCACGGCTGACGCGAGCGATCGTGAAGGCAGCGCGATCACCGCTGTGTGGATCGCTCGGCGGCACCGCTTCGCCCGGGGCGCGATCGTCGGCGGCAAGGACCCCCACGGCCCAGGGGCCTGACTTGCCGGTAAGACGCAGACCCGACTCGGGGTGGCCGATGCGGCGGGTGAAGACGAGATTGATCGGCGTGGTGAAGTAGTTGCTGTTCTCCAGAAAGAACGGCCTCTTTTCGGGGAAGAAAACCTCGAACCGTTGGTTGGCCGTGATCTGCGGCTGGTCGGATTCCACCTGGCTGAAGTCAGGATTGACCGTCGCATCGATCACGAAGCTGTCGTGCAGGACGAATTTCGAGTCGAGACCAACGTCGGGCTTGAGCGTTCGGCTCTCGTAGAACGGATGATTCGGGTCGCGTTGATCAATGTCGCGGAAGCTGCGGACGACTCCGTAGGGAATGATCTGGATGTTGCGTCCTGGCGAGATGAGCGCGAGACCGGTCGCGGTGGCGGCCTGGTTGAAGCGTCCCTGGATGCGGTTGGAGACGCGCGGCCAGAACAGGTTCTCGTTGGTGCGCGGGATGCCGCGGTTCAGAATAATGCCCACTCCTGCTGGCCGGTGCTGGGAAACCGCAGGCTCTTAAACGGAATCGCCATCAGTACCAGATAGCCGCGACCGGTCAGGCGTCCCTCGGACCGCCACACCGTTTCAAACGAAGTATCGAACCCGCTGTAGTCGGCGGGGAGACCGGTGCCGATCGAGCCCTCAGTCCACAACGCATCCCACTGGATCCCGAACGGATTGGCGGCAAAGGCATAGCCGCGGCGCGCATCGTGGAAGGTGTCGATCATGACCTCGGCCGAATCGTCGGAGAAGATATCTTCGCGGCGCGTCATGCGCGCACGGATCTTCTCCGGCTCCTTGTCCCAGCATACGAAAACAGCGTAGAGGTTGCGCTGGTCGTTAGGCGAGATAAACGTTGGTGTCCTGCGTCGGATCGGCGCCGTCCGCGGGCTCGCGAGCAATGAAGCCTGTCACCTTCACCATGTGGCCGGCAACGCCAGCACTGGGCTGCATGTCCTCGAAGTCAGCGAGCGATGG
>Ga0137418_10003780_pt1 | contig 13933 bp, 13 predicted proteins | sample CZODoug3_1_2_16f_FD_122242 | JGI IMG/M metagenome (GOLD analysis project Ga0137418, IMG submission 122242) | Vadose zone soil fungal communities from Angelo Coast Range Reserve, California, USA - CZODoug3_1_2_16fungal (Hybrid Assembly) | ecosystem: Environmental > Terrestrial > Soil > Vadose...
CTTGCCGGCTTCGAGGTCGAGCGCGATGCCCACGCACCATTTCCTAATGTCTTTACCAGGACGAGAGTCACCTTCGCTGGTATCGACAAGGGTTTCGATATTGGAACCATCCAGGTTGGAACGCATGACCCGCATCCCTTCGCGATCGCACCAGTAAAGCTTCCGGTTCTTCTCATCGAGTTGCAGTTGCTTGGGAGTGAACGTGTCGCCTGGACGAACAATGTGGGTGATGTTGCTTCCGTCAAAATTCGCGCGCTCGATGGAACCGTCATTGGCGCTGGGGTTGCCCATGTTGGTCCAGTAGAGATGACCCGCCGCCGTGTCCACGACGATTCCGTCCGGGAGTCGCCTTCCCTCGTTCACAATCACCTTGAGGTCGGAGCCGTCGGGGTTCGCAGAAAACACCTGGCCACTGCTCGCACTTAGAAAAAACAATCGAGCCGTCGTGGCCTTTGCTGTGGTTTTCATGGTTTTTGAATTAGCGGTCTTAACAGCCATAACTTTTCTTCGCTCCTTTATTACTCCAATTGTTGGCAGACAGGTTGGATTGGAAACCGCAGTTCTCTTCCCTTCCGCTAGACGAAGGCGCTGAACCCGGTTATAGCTTTACCGAGAATCAGGTTCTGTATCTGGAAGGTGCCTTCGTAGGAGTAGAGCGCTTCCGCGTCGGCAAAGAAGCGGGCAACGTTGTAGTCTGCGGAGATGCCGTTACCGCCCAAAAGCTCCCGCGCCCACGCTACCGTCTCGCGGCACTTGGCAGTGGTGAACGCTTTGCAAAGTGAAGCATGCGCGTCCGTCAGCTTGCCTTCGGCCTGCAACTGGCCCATGCGAACCAACAGACACTGCGAAGCCGTAATGTTGGCAATCATCTTGGCGAGGAGGTCTTGCACCATCTGGAACGAGGCGATCGGCTTTCCAAACTGCTCACGTTCCTGACAATACTTGAGCGCATTCTCGTAGGCGCCCATGGCGCATCCAGTCGCCTCCCAGCCAACCATGAAGCGCGTCATTTTCAGAACGCGGGCGGTGTCGCGAAACGACTGATCTTCTTGCAAACGATTCGCCTCCGGAATCCGGCAGTTTTCCATCGTGATCAGCCCGTTCTGGACTACTTTGAGGGCGATTTTGTTCTGGATCTTCTCTACTTTGAAGCCTGGCGTGGTCTTGTTTTCCACGATGAATGCTTTGACTTGGTTGTCCGCCAGGTCGCGGGCCCAGATAATAGAAATGTCGCACCAGGGAGAGTTGCCGATCCACTTCTTCTGCCCGTTGAGGATCCAGGTGTCTCCATCCCGCTTGGCAGTCGTCAGCATTCCGCCCGACGTTCCTGATCCAACCAGCGGTTCAGTCAGGCCGAAGCAGCCAATTTTTTCCCAGCGAGCCATCGGCGGGAGCCATTTCTGTTTTTGTTCTTCCGACCCGCCCAGGTAGATGGAGCCCATTGCCAGACCGTTGTGCACACCGAAGAATGTCGCGATCGACGAGTCGAAGCGTGCCATCTCCATAGCGATTAATCCAAACAGCTGCGCACTTCCCCCTCTGCAGCCATAACCCTGCATGGCGATACCGCCAATGTTGAGTTCTTTCAGCGCGGGCAAGATTTCGAATGGAAAAGCATCCTCGACCCAGTACTTGGTGATGATGGGCGCGATTTTCGTCTCCATGAACGTGCGCACCTGTTTCACGATCGCCAACTCTTCAGCGGGCAGGGTTTCGACGAGTTCATAGAAGTCGGTATTAGGTGCCGGTAACGGCGCAGGCTTTCTGTCTTTTACTGGGCTTGCCATTAGAGCCTCTCTCCTAAATTGTTGATGTCTCGCTGCCTACGACACTTCACTTCAAGCAAGCGAGCCGCCAAACGCATAGGGAAATTACCTGCTGAAAAGAAGTGAGTTGCAGTCTGAAGGGAGGCGCTTATCAATAAATCGGTGTCATCAATAGATCAGTGTCAATTGGTGATGACACAGATAGGATTTACTCGCGCACGAAGAACCCAACTATCGCGAGGACCGCAGCACCAAAACACAGTCAAGCTAGGGTCCGATGCGCGAAATCCAGCTCGCCGTCGCACTTTTTCTGATGCTGGTGTGATGTAGGCGGGAACTCTGCGCAACCGACGAAGTTCGGGATGTATGGAACTCCCTCACCGTCGTTCAGGAGGCAAGGGTCGAGACTTCGAGAAGCGGTGAGCCAGATCCGCGGTGTTTAAAAATCCCAGGCCAATTCAACCGAGAGGGTCCATTGCAGCTTTTATGCCGACTTGCGGCTCGCGAGGAACGCCAGGAACGTCTGCTTCGCATCATCAGACCTCACTCGCTCCGCGAATACTTCGTTCTCAAGCTTCACTGCTTGCTCCAATTGCTCTCGTAAAGCACGCTTCATTAGGCGCTTGGAGGCCTGCACCGCAGCAGCGGGCTTTGCAGCCAGAGCACGCGCAGTTTCAGTTGCTGTCGCCAGGAGGCTCTGATCAGGCACAACCTGTGTGACCAGTCCAAGCTCTGCTGCCCGCCGGGCATTAAATGGCCCGCCCAACAGGATCAGCTCGGCTGCGCGGGTATATCCGAAACGCAATGGAAGCAGATAGCTGCTTCCAAATTCCGGCACGAGCGCTAAGTTCACGAAAGGCAGTTGGAACTTCGCACTCTCCCCAGCGTACACGAAGTCGCAGTGAGCCAACATGGTCGTTCCGCCCCCAATGGCTGCGCCTTGTACGGCGGCGACCAGCGGCTTCTCGAAATTGATCAACGCCTTGATCAATTGCGCCTGAGGACTTTCGCCCAGTCCTGGCGGGTTCTTCATAAAGTCCTCGATATCATTGCCCGCACTGAACGAATTTCCCGCGGCATGCCAAAGCACGACGCGTATCTGATCGTCCTTGGCCGCTCCATTGAGTAATTCCGCCATCGTGATGTACATGCTCGAGGTCATCGCGTTCTTCTTGGCGGGGCGATTTAGTTGGATGTTCAGAATGTTTCCAGAACGCTCCACAACAATGTCACTCATCTCCGGTCTCCCATACGTGACTTTTCGTGCATCGTATCTTCCTCCAATAATTTCTCCCAGACTGGGCCATGCCCATATGCCCCGGATGGATGCAGGCCAGGAGGTTGGTCGAATTCTGTTTCGAGCCTGTAGCAAACGAGTTGCGCTACAGTCACCATCGTGAAGCCATGCTCTTCGCAGAACCTTGCCAGATCAAAGCCGCGCGCCATGCTGCCATCGCGGTTCATGATTTCGCAGATCACTGCGGCGTGTTGCAGTCCTGCCAATCGTGCGAGGTCAACAGACGCTTCTGTTTGGCCGCGTCTTTCGAGGACGCCACCTGGCCGGGAGCGTAGGGGAAACACATGCCCAGGCCGCGCGAGGTCTTCAGGGCGAGTTCGCGGGTCAACCGCAGCCACGATGGTTTGTGCACGATCATAGGACGAGATTCCGGTTGTTACATCCCTTCCTCGCGCATCGATCGAGACGGTAAACGCTGTACCAAGGTTCGCGGTGTTGTGGAGCACCATTGGCCCCAATTCCAACTGGTCAAGCCGCTCGCCGGTCATTGCAAGACAAATCAGACCCCGCGCGTGAGTAGCCATAAAATTGATCGCCTCAGGTGTGACCATCTCTGCTGCGATCACGAGATCACCTTCATTCTCACGATCCTCATCATCGGCGATTACGATCATGCGCCCTGCTCGCAACTCCCTAAGCGACCTCTCGATCTCTGCGAACTTCACTGCTTGGGCGACAGGGCAGAGTTCATCACCACCAGACACACGCGAAACTTCGGACGAAACAAGTAGGTCCACTGCGCCAGGCTGCTGACTAGACATAGGTGCTCCGATCAAGGCACATTCGTTCAATCGTTCACATGATCGTGAGCGAATGCCCCATCTTGTTTTTCTTGGTCCGCAAGTACGACAATGCATAAGGGCTTGGCGGTGCTTCGCAGGCAATCAGTTCGATGACTTCGATTCCACCCTTTGCCAGGGCTTCGACTTTTTGCGGGTTGTTTGTCATCAGGCGGACCTGCCGGACCTTAAGTTCATGCAGGATAGCCACGGCCAGATTAAAATCACGGCAGTCGGCGTCAAAACCCAGGGCTTCGTTCGCTTCGATCGTATCGAGACCCTGGTCCTGCAAGGCATAGGCTTGTAGCTTCGCCATCAGCCCGATGCCACGGCCTTCCTGGTGCAAGTAGATGACTAGACCGGATCCTTGTTCCGCAATGGTGGACATCGCGACTTCCAACTGGCCTCGGCAATCACAGCGCAGAGATCCAAGCACTTCGCCGGTGAGGCACTGCGAATGAATGCGTAGCAAAGGTACTCCGTCTTGCAGATCGCCAAGCGTCATCACCAAGGCAGTTTCACGTTCTCGCTGGGCCATGTTTGCTCGATTATTGCCTGCTCGTTCAAAGCCTGCTCGTTCAAAGCCGATCAGGTCGAAGACACCAAAAACCGTAGGCAGCTGAGTTGAAACCACCCTACGGATGCCCCGATGCTGTGCGCTCTTCTTCATGCTGTTTCAGTAGGCCGCAATGGCTCCTCGCATCTCTGAGTCGGTGCAATTTGATCACCATCGCCTTTGCGGCCAAACCGCTCTGTGAGCGGTAAATAAATATGCCTCGGCCGATCGCCTCCGAAGAGAGTTCCCCGCTTCGGGTGACACAGTGTCACGTCTTTGACAGCAGCTGCCGTATCTGGCCGCGAATGTCAGCACTTCCCCATCAGCATTTCCTGTTGCGGGCAGTCGGTGTGGCGACCGGGTTGCTTCCCGATATATCAGGGAGACAAGTTATGACGAGCATCGACTCGGCAGGTTCTCAAGTTTCTGAATCCGAGATCTCAGCGACACTTGTTTCGCTGCGAGAGCGTTTTGAGGCCGTCCGCCGTGGTGAAATGCAGCGTGTACGCGGACGCCTCGGTCATCTGAGCCCCGACCAAGAGGACGCTATCGATTCGCTGAGTCATGACCTCATCGAAAGGGTGCTGCAGGCGCCAATGGCCATGTTAGAGACCGCGACCGCAGGCAATCACGGTGTCTTCGTTCTCGCGACGGTGCGCAGAATCTTCGATCTGCGCAGGTAAAGAATTTGGAGCCTTTCTGACAACTTCTCAGAAAACAGGTTATTCGGGTGTGCGGCCAATTGCATTTAGGAGCTCGTCGTTGGCTCGCGAGAAGTCCAGCTGTGAGTGGAGTAGGAGCGCCTTCGCATCATACTGTTGGGCAGTTGCGTTAGCCGCCTGCGAATTCAGCGCTGCCCCTTGCAAGAGTTTTTGTTGCATCACCCGGTTAGACTCGCTGCGCAGTGCCACGATTTCTTCGGACACTTTCAACATCTGCTGTGTCCGGTCAAGCTTGTTGTACGCGGTTTCGACTGCGAGTTCGACCTCATCGGTCAGCTTCGCGAGGTTCTCTTTCGCCTGAGACACCTGCGCTTCACGTTCCCGTAACGAGGCCCTCTTGCGCCCGGAATCGAACAAGTCAAAGCCGAAGTGAACACCGAAAGTGCCAGAGTTTCGCGCGAGGAAGGGGACCTTGTTTGCGTAGCTATATCGGGCAAAAGCTTCGACATCAGGGACCCAGATATCGGTTCTGGCTAAACGGACTCCAGCCTGCGCTTTCTCCACTTCGGCACGGGCCGCAAGGATTTCTGGATGTGATGCGGTTGCGGCCCTGACGCACTCCTCCCGCACGCAGGTCGCCTGAAATTCCGTAACGGCAGGATCAAGATCGAGGACAGTGGTCAGAGGCAGGCCTATCAAGTCATTGAGCCTCAGCTTGAGGTCAGACAATTGAAGGTCAGTGGTCAGCAGTTCCTGCTTAGCCTGCAAGAATTGCGCGCGGCTGTCGATCAAGTCTTGTTCCAACGTGCTGCCGAACTTCACCTGCTCGACGCGCTCGCTCTGAAGATCATCGGAGGCTTTTATTCTCGCCTCAGTGGCGCTGCGATGCGCCTGAGCAATCAGGATCTCGTAATAGACCTGATGGACCGCGAGTGCTACGTCGTTTCCGGCAAGCTGTGCCTTCTCGCGTGAGGCTTTTACCTCGGCTTGGGCCATATCGTTTGCCCGCTTGATCTTCAGCAGCGTGGTCAAGGGCTGGGTGATTTGTGTTCCGCTGGTCGTAAAATTTTTGCCGCCCTGGTTGATGATCGCGTTCACAGGTGGAATCGACGTTCCCCCAGCGACGCCGAGGCTACCGGACTTAACCTGAATCAACTCAGTATCTGTCACGTGGAGAAAGGTACTGTCATTCCGTATCGATGGAAAATACGAACTCTTCGCGACCGCCTTCGCTTGTCGCTTCTCCTCAACCGTGTAGTCGGCAATGCGGATGTCGTGGTTGTGCTGGAGCGCCAACTGAACGGCGTCCTGTAGTGTCAAGTGGCGGGGAGCTGGCGTACTGCCTGTTTCCTCGGTCTCTGCAAGGCAAGGAGAAAAGGTGATCGCCATCAGTAGAAGGCGTGCCGCGTTTCGTTTCATTATTTCGACTCCTTCGTGGAGGTTGGTATCCGCTGTTGCATACTCAGGTCGCCATAGTCCAACGGCGATTGGCGCAGCAAAGCGACGAGGATCAATGCGAATGCGCAACTCCAGGCAATCAATAGGAACCCGTCGAGAATGCTCAAGCTGTAAGCCTGTAGACGTAGTCGGGCCGCAATTAGATCGATGGCGCGCGCAGCTGCGGCGGCCATGCCGGGCGATCTTGGGTAAAGACCTACGGTCAAGGCGTGAACATTCTGACCGCTGATCCAGTCGCCGCTCGTGACGTGGAGTCCCAGGAGGTTTGAGTGCAGCTTTTCGCGTTGCGCCACAAAATGGCCCATATAGATAGCGCCTGCGGTGCCGCCGAATATGCGGATGGTGTGAAAGAAAGCCGAAAAGGTCAGGACCCACTCAGGTTTCGCCAAAGCCCCCGCGAAGATGGCTTGCAGCACAATGCAGCCAACAAGCCCGATAAATGCAAAAGCCTGTCCGGTGCCGGTGAGCAACTCGGTGCGGTAGAAGTTCTCGGCTGCCCACGTGCTGCTGTACTGAGAATTCAACCAGGCAGCAAAAGCAGTACAAGCAAGGCCGATGGCGAGGAGGAGACGGGGATCAAATTTGCGCAGCAACAGAAGCGCAGCAGTGAACGCGAGGGGAATAAGTGGAATAGCGCTCCAGATGATCGCAGGTCCAATCTGATCGGGTTCGAACCCGCGGATGGCCAGCGCCTGCGGGACCAGAATGATGGTTGTGCAAAGGGTGAAGCGGAACCAGAAGAGCAGGCTTCCCAGGAGCACGGTGTTCCACTTCAGCAGGTAAGGCACCGCCACCAGAGGATTGGAACCGCGCAGCCTCCTAACCAGCGCGCATAGAAGGAACAACACCCCGCCTGCGAACAATGCGTTAAACGCTCCGGAGCGCCACCAGTCGAGCCTCTCACCTTGTTCGCAGGCGGCCAGCAACAGAGCGAGGCCCGCGCTGGCATACAAAAATCCTGCGAAGCTCGGCGCTTTCCCGGACTTCTTCGCTGAGCTGGCCTTGGGTATCCCGTAATAGATACAAATCATCATCACGGGCGTGATGAGCGCCGAATTCCAAAACATCCAATTCGAAGAAAAATGGTCTCTGTACCAGCCGTAGAGCGAAGGCGCGATGTTCACGGCGCCGTCCACGAAAATTGCATACAGGGCAAGTGTGAAAGGAAGGTGTCGCAGGGGAATGTTGCGAAGCGCGAACGTGAGTGTAAGTGGATAGAACGTGCCGGACGTCAGGCCGCCCAGAAGGGCCACTGCAATCACCAGGCTGTAACTGTGCACGAAGGGGAGGAAGACAAACAGTACGGTGAAGAGCGCGGCGGCTGTGAGCAAGATGCGCCGCGGACCCATCAGACCACCGAGATACACGGTGAACGGGCCGATAAACATCAGGCCGACATCGAAGGCAGTGCCAATCCACGCGCTCTCGTCATACCCGAATCCATGGAGGCCCCTGAAATCGGGCAAGCCGAGGGAGATCATGCGACTGGTAAGCGTGACAACTCCGGCACCCGTAACGACGCCCAGAATCCCCAGCAGCGGCTTAGTTGAAACCTCCGCAGGCATCGCGGCGGCGGCAGTGCGCGCAATCGCTATCGGAGACGGGCGAACTGTGATGCTCGAAGCTGCCATATTTTCTAGCTCACTGTCTCGTGCGGACAGTCGCAATCACCGAAATTCCGGGACGCAGTTTCGACGCGAACGTCGAATCCTCCAGCTCGATCTTGACCGGTATACGCTGCACGACTTTTGTGTAGTTACCAGTGGCGTTGTCGGGCGGTAGCAAAGCGAATTGTGATCCGCTGGCTGGTGCTATCTCGACCACTTTGCCGCGAATGAGTTGTCCTGGATATTGGTCAATGCGAAGCTCGGCAGCGTCACCGACCTTCACGTTGGTCAACTGGGTTTCCCGGAAGTTCGCCTGCACCCATTTTGTTAGAGCAACGAACGAGATCACCTGCGTGCCGGGAGAGACAAGTTGTCCGGGCCGAACTTGTCGTTCACCCACGGTCCCGTCGCCCGGAGCGCAGATTTTGGCGTAACCAATGTTCACCGACGCTACCGCAAGGTTCGCCTGCTTCGCACGCAGATCGGCCTGAAGTTGCATCCCCTGCGACTCGAGGACGGCTTTGCTGCGGCGCTCGGCTTCGGCGCCAAGTTCACTGCTGCGCAAAGTGGCCTGGGCTTGATTGAGATCAGCATCCCGGATGGCAGATTGTCCCGACAGGTTCCCCTCCGCGGCGACGGCGGCTTCGAGGCTCTGCTGAGTAGTCGAATGACTCTGATAAAGACCTTCCTGGCGTTTGCGTTCAGAGCGAACACGAGTCAACTCAGCCTGTACTGCGTCCTTGCCAGCTTCGGCTGCTGCAATCTGCGCCTTTGCCTGACCGATACCGGCCACCGCTTTGGCGATGCGCGCATCTTGCAACTGCTGCTGGCGAAGATTTCCCTCAATGCCCGCACGCGCAGCCGCAACTGCGGCATTGGCTTGATCAACTTGCGCCCGATAGTCATCGTCCTGCAATTCGACGAGGAGGTCGCCCTGATGGACCTGTTGGTAGTCGGTCACATTCACCACGCGCACGATACCTGCCACCTTGGTACTGAGCGGAGTAAGATCGCCGCGAACGTAAGCATCATCCGTAACCTGTTCAACCTTGCCACCTTCCCACGCATTCCAGTTACGTGTGATCGTGATCACCACGGCCAAAGCGAGAATCACGACGAAAATAGGCGTTGCGTAGCTTTGCCACCTGGCGCTCCCGCGAGGAACAGCCTCATCTGTGCCGATCTTTGCCGGCGCCGGTTTCGATACGGGTGTCTCAGAACCAGCGGACACTGGCGAAGTGGACATTAGGCTTGCTCCTTGAAAAGCGCCGGAGTTCTCACGACTTAGTTGGAGCAACTCCAGTTCCACTCACAACGGCTGGCGCTAAACCCGAATCACAGGCCTTTCCTCGCAATCGGAAGAAGCGATTTCTCCCTTTCTACAAAGCCGATGGCGCAGTGCATTTCCATAACGCGCCATGTCACTGACACGTGACATTTGACACCGCCTGCCACCGGACTCTGCCCGGCAAGTTGGCTTTCTCGGATTTCCGGCTCGACAGCGGCTAGTGCGACCGGCGGCACTTGGATTACCTGCTCAGTCGAGAGATAGACGATGGCGCTCGATTGGAATCGTGCGTGCTGAAAAGTTTACGTTGGTGACAATTGCGGGCAGGACTCGCGTCCGCCTCTACTTTCGCTCCAAGGAAGGAATACCGTGAACCAAGAGAAGTTTCTTGTGATCACTCTGATGGCAATCGCACTCGCAGCGACAAATTCGGCGATGGCGCAGGATTCAGTGTCGACCAAAAAGGAGACGGCCAAAAGCTCAATGGCAAACGACGCCTCGCAATCAAACCCTGACGACTTCATCGAACTTTTGCGCAAAGATGTAAGGTCTCAGAAGAAGCAAATCATCGCTGAGAATATGGGCCTCAGCGATGCTGAAGCCGAGAAGTTTTGGCCGGTCTACGATCGATATGCGGCGGAACTCTCCGGAATCTACGACACGAAAATTGCATTACTAAACGACTACGCTGAAAACTACCGGACCATGACCGGTGAGCAAGCCGAAAACTACATTCGCAAGCGCGCTGAGGTTGAGCAGTCAATCATGCAGCTGAGACTGAAATTCGTGCCCGAGTTTCGCAAGGTTCTTTCCGGTCGGGAAACCGCGTTGTTTTACCAACTCGACTGGCGGCTGGGTCTGGCGATCGACGTGGAGCTAGCGCAAGTGCCGCTAATCAATCCATAGTCGATCCCGTTCTGAAGGCATTTCGCAATGGCAATGCCTGCCGCGTGATGTCCAAACCGTGGAAGCGCGCTGGAATTGTTGGGCGGTGGGCTGAAAGCACAAACGATTTCCTGCGCGCTCGCGACACCTAATCCATGAATGCGCCAATGAATCGCTCTCGCTTTCGTCTGTGTCGTGTTCGCGGCTAGGGAGCCGGAAGACAGGCCTGAACGAGGGCAACCCGTGACGAAAATGGCAGTAGAATGACCAGTGCTAACGCGAGCAACTCGCCCGCATGAAAGCCAAGACAATAGCGTCTGAACCGGTTCACTACAAACTCTTTTCAATCGATAGCGACAACGAGGAACAAGCAGAGATGGGGCCCGGGACTCTAGCGAAGTGACTTGTAGCACGGTGCCTCCAACTGTCGATTCGCAGGACTCGTCGATTTATCGAATGTTAGTTTCGCTCGGCTGCGGTGGGGCTGGTCACCACATCCGCAGGCATTGGACTCAACAGCTTCCTGATCGCCCTTTCCATGGTACGGTTCATTTCAGAAACCACCCCTGGGACATTGCGGTTACTCACATTTCCGACCTCTGAAACAGAGTTGGTCCAAACGATCACCCCGGTAGCGAGATTTGTCATCTGCGCAGATATTGCGACTTCGACCTTGGCGCCGCCCCCGTAGTCGACTTCCTCGAGCTTCTCCAATCGTCCGCTAAGCACATAGTCGATGCCGGGGCGACCGTCGTAAGGCTTGACTCGGGCAAAGTGTCCGCTGGCGCGAAGCCGCTCGATTATTGAGTCGGTCACGAACTCACAAGGGTTAATCGCCCAACGGTGGTAAGCATAAAAGCCGATTTGCTCTGGAGATGGTTTGTACACAATGGCTCCCTGCCTCAGGTAGGCGGGCGCGCGGAATTCACGGATTGCCACCGCGGCGTGCACGTTTTCTGCAGGAGGCGGATCCGGCGGCGCAGGCAGGTTGAGAGTGTAATAATCTGGGTACCTCACCCTTCCTCCGCAGCTGGCCAGTATCAGGAGAGCTGCCAGGGAGAAAACAATCTTCGTCACGGTTCTTTTCATATTCATCCGCCGGCGCCGCGCGCCGAAACGGGTAAGGACACCTGTCTCTTGACTGAATCTCATCATTTCGCCACCTTCCTATCTTCGGGCTGTTTGACACGAATCAAACTCCACGGACGCTGTTTCACTGATTCGGTCAACTGGTCGAGATTTTCCGTTGCCGTCCGCAGGTTTTCGATCGTGTCATCAATCTTGTAATCATTCGCCCTCACCAGCACCTGCATGTCGGCCATCAATTGCTTGGCTTCGAGCAAAGTATTCTGCAATTCCGCTAGATCTTTGCGGACGGGCTCGCGGACATCGCTGACAGTGCCATTCACGTTTTGAATGGTGTCATCGGCGTGCCGGCTCAGCGCGATCAACTGATCGGTAAGTCGATCGATCTTGGGCCGTTCAGTCGCCAGCATTTCGTCGACGTTATCCAAGACGGCTCGAATCCTCTGCTGATTGGGTTTCCCGGTCACGGTATTCAAGTTGGCTAGCAGACTGCGCGCATCTCCGCTGATCCCCTCTAGTTCGCCGCGCGCCTGGGTGATCAAACCGTTCGCGCTGTCCGCCGCAACGGCCATCTTGCCGGCAATCTCGTCCAGGCTGGCGGCTTCCTGTGATGGAATGGTTGAGCCCGGTGGAAGACGCCTGGCGTCGTTGCCGCCTGTCGTTATGGACAGTGCGGCGCCACTCATCACGCTGACAAGCCCCAACTTGGCTACAGACTTTTCGTTCACCGGGATGTTTTGTTTCACATCGATCAGAATTTCGATCTTAGTAGGGTCCGATGTGGCAGGCCGTACCGCGGTCACCTGTCCTACGCTGATGCCGCCAAACAGCACCGATGCTCCCGGCTCCAGCCCACCGGCGTAGCGAAGGTACGTGCGGTATGGAACGGTGTGTCCGCTAAACTGCGCATTGATGAGGTAGATGAGCGTGAATGCCAGGATCGAGAAGCATCCAAGGACGAAGGCGCCAACCTTTGCTTCGGTGGTCACGGGTATGTCTCCTGAGACTGCATATACTTTTCGAAGTACGCGGCCACAGCCGGCGTTTTCGTTACGCTTTCAGGAATGCGATCGAGAAACTGGCGCACCCGCGGATTTTGGCTTGCTTTAAGTTCATCCTTCGTGCCGACCGAGCTGAACGAGCCCTGGTACAACATGGCGATGCGATCGGCAATGCGGAACGCGCTCGGCAGGTCGTGAGTAACGACAATGACCGTCATTTGTAAAGCTTCCTTGAGGAGCAGAATCAATTCATCGAGTTCCGCGGCGACGATAGGATCAAGGCCGGCTGATGGCTCGTCGAGTACGAGGATTTCAGGGCCGAGCGCCAGTGCGCGCGCCACGGCCGCACGCTTCTTCATACCACCCGAGAGTTCGTTGGGAAGTAGTTTCCCAAACTCCGCGAGACCGACCGCGGCCAGCTTCATCCACACAACAAGGTCAATGATTGAGGGTGCAAGCCGTGTGTGTTCACGCAACGGCAAGGCGACGTTATCTTCCACGGTCAACGAATTGAACAAGGCTGCGCTTTGGAAAGCGACACCGATCGAGCGGTGGATCTTCTTCAATTCGGACTTTGAGCAGCGCGTGATATCCATTCCCTGGATATGGATGCTGCCCGACTTAGGGCGCTCTAGCCCGATAATCTGGCGCAATAGTGTACTTTTTCCTGAGCCACTACCGCCCAACAACACCATTGTTTCCCCGTGCTCGATGTCGAGATTCACGCCATTCAGCACACGGCGGCCGTCGTATTCGACCACCAGATCGCGAATGGAGATGATGGGCATCAGAGTTTCACCGTGAAATAAAAGATGGCGGTGAAAATCGCATCTGCGACGATGACGAGGAAGGTCGACTTCACCACCGCGCTGGTGGTGGAGTGGCCGACCGAATCGGGACCTCCGCGGACACGAAACCCTTCCAAGCATCCAACGTGAGCAATGATGGTTGCGAACACCACGCTCTTGATCAATCCCGTGATCACGTCGCGCAAGTTGATGGAATTGAACACATAGTGGACGTACAACAGTGGCGCCAGGCGAGTGCTGAAGAACATGAACAAACCACCGGCCAAAATCCCGAAGAAATTCGAGATGATGCTGAGGCAGGGGACCGAAATCAAAGCTGCCAGATACTTGGGTGCGAGCACAAACTCCACCGGCTCCAGCGCCATGACGCGGAGGGAATCGAGTTCCTCGGTGACCTTCATGGTCCCGATTTCAGCGGCGAATGCCGAGCCGGATCGTCCGCTCACGGCAATCGCCGTGAGCAGTGGGCCGAGTTCGCGCGTAAAGCCGACGGCGACCAACTCAATGACGTATTGCATAGCTCCAAAGCGGCGCAGTTCAGACGCCCCTTGCATCGCGAGAATGAATCCACTGCAGATCGCCATCAAAGAGACCATGGGCATTGCATCGACGCCGATTTCCAGCATCTGCCTCACAGTAGCCTGCCAACGGTAACGATTTCCCACAAAGGGTAGTGCTCGTCCCATGGCCCGCAATGTGGCCCAGAATTGAATATTCAAACTTCCGACGTAGTCGAGAT
>Ga0137418_10003781_pt1 | contig 13930 bp, 13 predicted proteins | sample CZODoug3_1_2_16f_FD_122242 | JGI IMG/M metagenome (GOLD analysis project Ga0137418, IMG submission 122242) | Vadose zone soil fungal communities from Angelo Coast Range Reserve, California, USA - CZODoug3_1_2_16fungal (Hybrid Assembly) | ecosystem: Environmental > Terrestrial > Soil > Vadose...
GTTTGTCAATATCTTTGCTGTGTCCCGCCCCTCCATTGTTTTCCTGCTCCCTCCAACGTCCATCGCTATGTCCATCCATTTCGACTGTCGTTCCCCCCTCCATGCGAACTTTCCACTCTAATCTAGCAGCACTGTTCGTGCAAAGTTTTTTTGTATCCCTTTCTGTGTTTTCGAACTATCCCCAGACGTTCCGCCGCCGCTGCCCATGCTCCTTTTATCCGCGTTCCCTGATCCTACTAGCACCACGTCGGTAACCCCCCTCCCCTTTTTTTTATGTTTTGTGTTTTTCGAATCACACGCATGGCACGCAACACGTAGCACGCAACGTTTTTTTCTCCAACCCGTCTCACGCACGTTTAAAAGCCTCCCTCATGCTCTTGCAGAATGGTTTCAATTTATGTGCAATTGTAAAAGAATGTAATGACTTTTTTTTAATTTATTTAAAATTTGATTTTTTGCACTCGATTGAGAGAGAACATGCATATGGATTTATGAAAAACGACAAGAGCTTACTCTGTACGCCGGAATCGCGACAAGGCGTCCCACTACCCTATCGTACAACCAACGATTCGCCGCGCTTCAAGGTGCGCGGGTCACAGCCTGCTCTCGACAACGTCCACCGGCCGCCAGCGCAACTGCGCGCCAAACGCCGCGTCGAGGGCCTCGCGGAGGGTGCGTGCGTAGATAAAGCGGAGGGCGGCGCGAATATCGGGGGGAACGTCGTGCGCAACGTCGCGGCGGTCCGCCGCGCGATGCCGTACCGCGGCGCGGCGGATTCAGGATGGCGCGCATTCTGATCTTGCTGGTGATCCTGCTGCTGGTGTCTGTGAGGACTTGTCAGGATCAGTTGTTCAGCACGCGCTGGCGCGACCCGCTGTATGTCGCGATCTACCCCATCGCGGCGGACGACAGTCCCGCGACCCGCGCGTATCTCGCAGCCCTCGATACCGAGCGCTTCAAATCCATCGATCGGTTCTTCGCGCGCGAGGCCGAGCGGTATCACCTGAAGACGAGCGAACCGTTCAGAACCCGGCTCAGACCCGAATTGCACGAACGCCCCCCGCAGCGCGCCGAGGATGCCGGAATTTTGTCGACGGCCCTTTGGAGTCTGCGGCTGCGATTCTGGGCCTGGCGCGTGAGCGGACATGCGCATGAACCCGAGGATATTCGCATGTTCGTCCTCTATCACGACCCGGCTTTGACGCCCACCGTCCCGCATTCCCTGGGTCTCATGAAGGGACTCATCGGGGTGGTGTATGCGTTTGCCGTGCCCGAGATGAACGGCGAGAACAACGTGGTCATCGCCCACGAATTACTGCATACGGTGGGAGCCACCGACAAGTACAACCTCGTCGATGACGCACCCCGTTTTCCCGATGGCTATGGCGACGCGGCGCAAAAGCCGCTCTATCCGCAGCAGTGGGCGGAATTGATGGCGGGACGGCGCATGCTGGCGCCCGATAAGTGGCAGCAGGCGCTCAGTCTCGACGAAGTGGCCGTTGGTCCCGTCACTGCACTCGAAATTCGTTGGCCGCAGCATGCTCGCTGACGCCGAAGCCGGCTCCTTCGAAGGAGCGCCGCTGCTCGAATGCCGGGGCATCGATGTCTGCGTCGGGTCGCGCACATTGGTGCGCGGCCTCGATTTGCAGTTGGGCCGCGGTTCGGTGCTCGCGGTTCTCGGGCCGAACGGCTCCGGCAAGAGCCTTTCCCTGCATACCCTGGCCGGCCTGCGCCCACCCAAGGCCGGTGCGCTGCTGATCTCAGGCCGGCCCCTGACCGACTGGCCGCGCCGTGCGCTCGCGCGCGAATTGGCGCTGTTGCCGCAAAATGTCGAAGATCCCTTCCCTGCCAGCGTCATCGAAACGGTGCTGCTCGGCCGGCATCCTCACATCGCCCGATGGCAATGGGAATCAGCCCAGGACCTGGCTATCGCCTCGGACGCCCTCGCCGCGGTGGGGCTCGCCGGCTACGAGGAACGCGATGTGCTGACTCTGTCCGGCGGAGAGCGGCGCCGCGCCGCGCTCGCGGCCGTCCTCGCACAGACACCGCGCATCTTCTTACTGGACGAGCCGACCAACCAGCTCGATCCGAACCACCAGCTCGAAGCACTGCAGCTGCTGCGCGAGCGCGCCGATGCGGGCGCCGCCGTCATCGTCACTCTGCATGATCCGAATCTCGCCGAGCGGTTTGCCGATGCCGCGCTCCTGATCGGCAAAGACGGCGATTGGCGCTGCGGCCGCGTCGCCGATATTCTCACCTCGCAACATTTGTCGGCCTTGTACGACACGCGGTTCGAGGCCGTGGAGATCGGCGGCAGACGAGTGTTCTACCAGGCCTAGATCAGCTCAGCGCCGCCAATATCGGGGCATGCATCCGCCCGTTGGTTGCCAGCACCGAGGTGGATTGCAGGGTGATGGGCGCACCGTCGAGGTCCGTGAAACGCCCTCCCGCCTCGTTGACGATCGCGACGCAGGCTGCAATATCGAGAATATTCACATCGCTTTCGATCACGGCATCGATCTTGCCGCTCGCCAGCAAATGATAGTGCAGAAAGTCCCCATAGCCCCGGATGCGGTTCACCTGCGCCACGAGCGCGCCATATCGCGCCCACTTGCCGCCCGTCGCGAGAGTCTTCAAATTGCCGGAGGACAGCGCGGCCGACTCGAGCGTTGCGATCTGGCTTACGCCCACGGGTTTACCGTTCAGATACGCGCCGCGGCCGCGCTCGGCAAAACTAAGTTCGCCGTACACGGGCGCGCTCGACACGCCGAGCACGATTTCCCCGCGGCGCATCAACGCGATCTGCGTGGAGAACATCGGGTATTCGCGCACGAAAGCCTTGGTGCCGTCGATGGGATCCACCAGCCACAGACTCTCGGCATTTTCGTCGCGCGATCCGGTTTCCTCGCCGTAAAACCCATAGGAGGGAAATCGCGCCTCCAGAATCTCGCGAATCGCGATTTCACAGCGCACATCGGCCTCGGTTACCGGCGATTTATCAGCTTTGATGCGCACCGCGATGTTGTGCTGGAAAAGTGAGCGCGCAATGGATGCGGCTTGTTCAGCGGCGTCGAGGGCCGCCTGCAGTTCGGGTGACGGATTCATGAGACGCACCTTACCAAACCTTGTGCTAACGTCGCATCCGGGAACGGAGATTTAGAGCGATGGGTAACCGGCTCAGCAAGATTTATACGCGCACCGGCGATGACGGCACCACCGGTCTTGGGGACGGGTCACGCGTGCCGAAAGAAAACCTGCGCGTCGAGGCCTACGGCACCGTCGATGAGGCCAACAGCGCGATCGGCGTGGTCTTGAGCGTAGCCGACCTGCCGCCGCCGATCGCACGCTGCCTCACCGAGGTTCAGCACGACCTCTTCGATCTCGGCGGCGAACTGTGCATCCCCGGGCACCGCATGATCGACGCGACGCATGTCGAACGCCTGGAGACGGAGCTGGATGGATTCAACGAGGACTTGCCGCCCCTTAAGGAGTTCATTCTGCCGGGCGGCGGGCCGGCGGCAGCCGCCTGCCATGTCGCCCGCGCCGTATGCCGGCGCGCCGAGCGCCGCTGCTGGTCGCTGGCACGCACCGAGCAAGTCTCGCCCGAGACGCTCAAATACCTGAATCGCCTGTCCGATCTCTTGTTCGTGCTCGCCCGCGTGCTCGCCCGCCACGAACACGGCAGCGAAGTGGTCTGGCGGCGCAGCAAGAAATAAAATTTGAGTCAGCTACGCGGTGCGCGGTGCGGCGCCGCCTCACGGTTCCCAGTAACTGAACCAGTAGTTGATGCCGACCCGGAATAGGTTCGCCGTGAAGCCGTTGTGCGTGCTGTCGAGGGATATGCCGGAGAATGCCGCGCACGCCGAGGCGGAGCCGCTGCAAGCCGTGGTGGAGTTGGAACCCTTGCCGAGATTCACATGGAGATACTCTGCCGTAATCGACCACGCGCCGTTCAATCCGATTTCGGCGCCGACGCCGGCGGCCCAACCGGTGCTCTTGAAGTTTTGGCCCCCGCTGAACGAGGCGGTGGATTTGGTCGCTCCCGGCGAAGTATAACTGAGCGTGCTGTTGTGTGATCCGGTGGTTATGATCGCACCCGCCCTCAAATAAGGCAGCCAGACATCGCCTGCGTAACCGATCCGGGGACCGACGATGGCGAAATCGCTTGGGCTGAGTTTACCGGAAAACGCATAAGTGCCCGGCGGAGGTGATGGGCCCGCATATTTCAACGCAGCGTTGCTATCCTTCGCGCTCCAGGCGTCTAAATCGGCTCCCACGCCCCAAACCAACCGCTTGGTTTGAAAGTTCTCGCCGATCTGCACACCGCCGACAATGCCTCCGCTGGGGCAGTATCGGCCAGGAAAAGTAGCGATACTCGCGGAGTTGATCGCCGCGCCGCTCAGCGCCGAACTGGCGCAAGTACCGTTCCGCGCTCCGCCCGCATTCACGCCCGCGTAAGAACCGTCCCAGGGTTTATCGCTCTGCGCCGACGCTGCGCCTGCGATTAAGGTCAGCCCAAGCAAGGCTACCGAAGGACTCGACCCGGCAAACTTCCATGATGCGTAAGACGCGAAAGTTTGTGAGTTGTCGTGCCCGTATTGTTTAAAGGGATTCAAGACCGTCCGGCCTTCGTCCAATATGACGCAAGGGCCATCAGGCGTGCACGCACGTGCTTGGAGCCGAAGACGTTTCCGAGCCTGATCTGCCAACCAAAGAATTTACCGAACTTGCTTACGAGTAAGAACATGTCCTTGAACAAGTCCTTGTACGCCCTATCGTAGTGAGTAACGTACGCTATCTTCAACGCATCGCATACGATCGCCACCGGTAATTTGTAAATGCGCGAATGAGCGACGAATGGATTGCGGGCACGCACCACGAATCGCGAGTCGCGAGCAAGTATCCACGTGGCGATACGCTCCAGAATGAATATCTTCATCTGCACGTCGTGGCGACCCCGGTATGACGTCATCTTACGAAGCTCTGCACCCAGTGGATCTGTCGGCGACTCCGCGATCGCGAATAGTCGTTCGGTGACGTTAAGCCATGCCCTCCAGAAACGGGGCTTGGCGACCACATAATTGGACGAGACTTCGTTGTCTGAATTGGTGACAAGCTCATTCAGATTAGTTGGCTGTCCGATGCGACTGAAGAACTGAGTGGCGACATGCAGGAGACCAGGGTGGCAGGCATCCCCATAACTAAAAACATTCAGATGATAGGCGGTTAAGTGAATAGTCGGACTGAAGAGAAACACGTCGGCCGCGCCCCTCGGACGGCTTACGAACTCGCGGACCGCGGCGGCACTCAGGTTCGTTTTCTGTTTGAATTTTGGCGAAAGGAATCCGTAAAAGGATTCTTCGTCCAACGGTTCGTTAAGCAGCAATCGTCTGATGGGCCAATATTCGAACCAATCGGGTCTTTCGTTGGAAGAATTATCCAACGTCAGGAAACCGGAATCGGAATCGTCAGGTTTAGTGTAGACAATCTCGTAGATGAATATTTCCGGCATGACTAATGGCGCCTGAACGGGGGAGAATCGATGGCCACCACCATTGCAGTACCGGTGTGCATCTAGCCTGTGAACCCTGTTCCCGAAGGACCCATTACGAATTAATAGCAAACAGCTCCTGGTGGTTTATTGACCAGTGGGCCGGACGGATGTCGTAAATCCCGCGCCTAACCCTAAGTAGACGAACGAACCGAGAAAATCCTTCGCACGATCATCGAATAATTTATTGTTTCTGTATTTACCGCCTGCGCCGCAGTATCTTTAGGCGGTGCTCACAGCCCTCGATCAATGGTTCGCAGCGGAAATCCTGCCTCACGAAGGCGTGTTGGTACGCTATTTGACCCGGGTATGGCCGAATTCGGCTGACGTGCTCGACCTGCGGCAGGACATCTATGTGCGGGTGTACGAAAGCGCCCGTAGCACTCTGCCGACATCCCCAAAGGCTTTTTTGTTTGCCACTGCCCGAAATCTGATGACGGATCGCATCCGGCACAGCCGCGTGGTGTTCATCGATTCGACGCCGGATTATGAAAGCTTGAACGTCCTCGTCGATGAAATCTCGCCGGAGCGGCGGTTGAGTGCTCGGCAGGAGTTGCGCAACTTGGCGCGCGCGTTCGATTCGCTGTCCGAGAAATGCCGAAACGTCGTGTGGCTGCGCCGGGTCGAAGGCCTCTCACAGCGAGAAACCGCACGGCGTCTCGAGCTTCACGAAGGAGCCGTCGAGAGCCAGTTGGCGCGTGGCCTGAGAGTTCTCGCTCTGGCGGTATTTGGCTCGGCCGATGGGGTCGGTCCGAGCCACGAAAGAGAATCCGAGCATGAATACAAGCACGAATAGCGCGGAGATCGAGGCAACCGCGGCGAGCTGGTTTGCCAAGCGCGAAGGCGGCGACTGGAACGCCGCCGATCAGGCGCAATTGGAGGCCTGGCTCGACTCCTCGACCGCGCATCGTATCGCCTTTGTACGGATCGTGACGGCATGGGAGCGCTCCGGGCGCTTAACAGCCCTCGGCGCCGGCGTGCCCGAGGCAACGATTCCGCCGCGCGACGCATGGGGCTTTGCGCTCTCTGCAAAGGTACCGCCTTCAAGGGCTCCTCGAGAGCGTGGGGAGAGCGTGCCGGGCGCATCGCCGGCCGCAACGCCATCCATAGCCGGTATTCCCGAGGTGCGCGCCTCATCCCGGCCGCTGTTCTCGCGGCGCATGCGCGCCGTCGCCGCATTGTTGGTCGCCGGTACTGCAGCGGGCGCTTTCTGGTACTTCTCGACGCACCACGCTGACTCCTACCGCACGCAAATTGGCGCCCTCACCACGGTTCCGCTATCCGACGGCTCCAAGGTCACGCTCAACACCGACAGTCAGATTCACGTTGAGCTAAGCCCGACGCTGCGCCGCGTCAAGCTCGACCAAGGGGAGGCGTTCTTCGAGGTGTCCAAAGATGGCGCTCGGCCTTTCGTCGTGGAAATTGCCGACAAGCGCGTCATCGCGGTTGGCACGCAGTTTTCGGTGCGCCGCGAAAACAACGATATACGCGTCTTGGTCACGGAAGGACGCGTCTGGATCGAACGCCGCGGCACCGCCGACAAAGCCGCGCAAACCCAACTCGCCGCCGGGTCCGAGGCGCGGACCTCGCAGACAGCGGTCCTCATCGATCGACCCGCACCCGCGCAGGTCGAACAACTCCTGAGTTGGCGCACCGGCCACCTCATCTTTCGCGACACCGCCCTGGCCGACGCAGTTGCCGACTTCAATCGCTACAGCGCGCGCAAGATCTACATCGAAGATCCAGCGATTGCCGGCATTCGCATTGGCGGTAACTTCCGCTCCGGCGACGCCGACGCGTTCCTTTGGCTTCTACACAGCGGCTTTCCGATCAACGTCGAGCAACGCAGCGACCGCATTATTTTGACCAAGCGTTAGTCGGATCGAAAAAGCAAGGACCGCACAGGATTTTTGGGGAATAACCCATTTTCACGACTTCGACGAAGCGATGTGCCTTGGCGGGATTCGTTTTTTGCGCATTCTCGGCGGCGCCGGCCATGGCCGATTCCACCGACACGTCCACGCAATCGATCAATCTCCCGGCGGACGATCTCGTCGCTTCCTTGGAACTGCTCGCGAAGCAATCGGGAATTGAATTCATCTATGACGCGGAGCAGCTCAAGGGAATCAAGACTCATGGCGTGAGCGGGGACCTGACGCCGAAGGCGGCGGTCATGAAGCTGCTGGAAGGTACCAATCTGTCCTTGACCGAGCACAACGGAGCGATGCTGATTGCGGCGCTACAGTCCGGCCCTGGCATGCCGACTTCGGCGCCATCATCTCCGGAAGATGTCGACAATGCGGTCAGGCCGGTACCGCCGAATACCGGCCGGCAGACCGTTCCCAATGGTTCGGCAGACCTCGATCAGAAATCAAAGAAGAATTCGGCTCTCGACGAGATCGTCGTGACGGGAACGCACATCCGCGGCGAAGTGCCTGTAGGGTCGGCTCTCATCGTCTACACGCGCACGGACACAGAACAGTCCGGCAGCGCCACGCTGGATCAATTCGCACGAAATATGACGGAGAATTTCTCAAGTGTCGACACCATTTCAAATCAATCTTCAAACATACGATTTTCGCCCACCGGTTCGTCGAATGGGATCAATACTTTTCAAGGGGCTTCATTCAATTTGCACGGACTTGGACCCACAACGACGCTCACATTGCTCAACGGTCAACGCCTAGCGCCGGGAGGTCTTGATGGATCATTCACGGACATTTCGCAAATCCCCTTGAGTGCCGTCGATCACATCGAGGTGCTGCCCGATGGCGCCTCGGCAATCTATGGAGCCGATGCCGTGGCCGGCGTGGTCAACATCGTCACGCGCAGGAATTTCACCGGCGCGGAGACCACTGTTCGATATCGCGGCTCGACGGAAGGAGGAGCTGATGAAATCACCGCCTCGCAACTTCTAGGCAAATCGTGGAACACCGGGAATGTCCTCGTCAGCTATGAATTTGATGATCAAAATGGTCTGAATGCTTCGCAAAGAGCCTACATACCGGACTTGGGCGGACCCTACTCGCTCATTCCGCAAAACCGCCGACACAGTATTCTTGTCAACAGCAGCCAGGAATTCGGAGCGAAGACGACGCTTTCCGGCGATGTTCTTTACAGCGATCGTCAATTCTCTGCCGCGAACACGGTCGGCAGTGCGCCCAATTTATTGCCGCAAAGCACGTTCGCATCGGGCTCGGCCCTGCAATGGAACGCCACTGCGGGGCTCGATGTGGCCATATCCAGCGACTGGCATGTCCAGGTCACCGGCAACTATTCGAGGAGTCAACAAACGAGCGCTGCGGCCACGACTGAGGTGCAGGGCCTGTTTCCATTGAACATGGCGACCATCGAAGGCGCTTCACCCAGCATCATCGACTTCAATGCGATTTCGCAGGGGTCCCTCGTGACGCTGCCGGGCGGCCCGCTGAAGGCCGCACTGGGGGTGAGCTATCGAAGGGAAACATACGAATCCACCCAGTTGGAAACCTCGCTGGGCCGAACGGCCTCTACCGGTGAGCCGGAGTCGAGACGACAGGTGTTCAGCGTGTACGCAGAAATCGTGGCTCCGGTCGTGCTCGATCCTGACGCGATTCCGGGGTTCCGCCGGCTGGACCTTTCCATCGCAGGCCGTTACGACCACTACAGCGACTTTAACTCCACGCTCAACCCAAAACTCGGACTGTCATGGGAGGTCATTCCGAGCCTCTCCTTGCGGGGCACATTCGGAACCTCGTTTCGGGCCCCGCTGCTCAGTCAAGTCCATACGCCGTTAAACATCGAGACCCAACTACTTCCCGACACCACCTCGCCCACGGGCTCTACCGACACCATCATCATCCAAGGCGGCAATCTCAACCTTCGTCCGGAAACGTCCAAATCCTATACCGGTGGTTTTGACCTCAAGCCCACGGCCGTGCCTGGATTTTCGCTGAGCATGAATTTTTTCTATATCAATTTCACGGACAAGATTTCAACACCTCCCACCTCATCCGGTGGCATTTATTCTTTGAATGATCCATCGCTCAAGCTCTATATCGCTAGACCTCCCTTCGCTGCGGGCGCCGCACAGGCGTATTTCGATAGCCCGGCGTTTTCCAGTGATTTCGCAGGCTTAGGTCCATCGGCGGTCCAAGCCATCTTTGACGATCGACTGATCAATCTTGGGACCACGGTAGAATCCGGCCTCGATCTCACGACAAAATACGCCTTGTCGTTCAATCCAGGACGATTGGATCTCTCCCTCAATGTTGAAAGACTGTTCGAGAACAACAGCCGGACAGCGATCTTTGGGCCCGTTGCATCGCTGCTCAATGTCTTCGCCGAACCACCGAAATGGAAGGGGCGCGCCGGTGCCGTCTGGACGCAGGGACCGTTAACAGCATCGGCGTCGATCTACTATGTCAACTCCTACCGGAATTCGCTGTTCACTCCCTCTGAGCCGATCGGCTCGTGGACGACGGGAGACCTTTATCTAGGATACAAGACGGGCGAAGCCATGCCATGGCCCCTGCGAGAATTGGCGGTTGCCCTGAGCATTGCCAATGTGGCCGATACCCATCCTCCGCGAGCACGCATACCGGCCGGCCTTACCGGCGAGAACGCGATTCCCTTCGATCCGGCCAACGCATCTCCGGTCGGCCGAACGATTTCATTGTCTGTCGACAAACGCTGGTAGAGGCTTTTAAGCCGCCGGTGGCGCCTGTCCCGCAAGATTCGGGAGACGCGAGTCAATGCACGCCCATGTTGGTGCTTGCGCAGTCCATATAGTCGCGGCGGGCTGGGCCACTTCCGGATTATCCAATGTACCGGCGCGTACAAAAATCAGATGTGGACGGGATTCGGCTTCGCTAAAGAGTTGTGTACCGCAGATGCGGCAAAACCGCCGATGCATCCTGCTGCCGCTATCGGCGATGGACTGAAAATCGGCGAGTACACCTTCGATGGTTACCGCCTCGGTTGGAAAGCAGGTATTGACGGTCCCGTTGCCGGCTCCGAGGTACTGGCAGAGACGGCACCAACAGACCCGTGTGACGATAGGCGCAGCCGCGGCCTGATAGCGAACGGCACGGCACAAACACCCTCCAGTGATCAACATGGGTACTCCTTGCTCTACATCGCGCTGGTGGCTCAATCGCCAAACACTTGCCTCTCTTTTAGCACGACACATGCAGCCTCCGCTCGCCGCGACCGTGCGCTCATGCCATTGTAAACAAAGTCTTTTCTGGCAGAGCAACACAGTACGGTCGGTCAATTCGGAGCAGCGCCCAATCCGAGGGAGGCACAAGCTCTGCAAAAACACTGCCGCGATGTTCTAGACTGTCGCACAAATGTCATCCAGCACCCACTCAGCAAAACAGGAAGGACCCGGTCGAAAGGATGGCCGAGAAGTGGAATGGCAGCTCGCCTCCACCGATCTTGGCCCCGTTCGCCGCTGGCTGGCCGACCACGGCACGATCGGCGGGCTCGTCCTCGAGCCGCGCTCCACTCAGCAGATCTTCGATACCTACTTGGACACGGATGACTGGCGAATCCACCGCGCGGGCTTCGCGCTGCGCATCCGCTCGGAGTCGGGGAAGGCGGAAGCGACGCTCAAGTCGCTTCAGTCCGCGAGCGCCGAGGTCGCAGACCGCCGGGAGTTGAGCGAAACGCTGGAGAACTCCGCGAGCGAGTCGCTTCGACAATCGAATGGGCCGGTCGGTACGCGTGTGCACGCCGTGAGTGGTTCGCACGCTTTGCTGCCATTGTTCGAAGTACGCACCTCGAGAGAGAGATTCGCGATCCGCAGAGAAGACGAGGCGCGGCAGTTGGGTGAGATTGCCCTCGATGAAACCGTCATTTCGCGTCCGCATGGGGAGCCCCAGACGAGCATGCAGCGGGTGGAGGTGGAAGCCCTCACTGAGGCCCACGAGCCGCTCCAGTCGCTGGTCAAGACGCTCCGAAGCGACTGTGCGCTCGAAGCGGCGTCCGACACAAAGTACTCGCGGGGCCTCAAATCAGTGGGCCTGGCGCCGGGGCCGGCGCCGGAATTCGCGCCGACGGCGGTAAACGCCTCCATGTCTCTTGTCGAGGTTGCCCTGGCAAACCTGCGCTGCTATCTGTCTGCCTGGTATCTGCACGAGCCCGGCGCCCGCCTGGGAGACAGTCCGGAGGAGTTGCACGACTTGCGCGTCGCCGGCCGCCGATTGGATGCCGTCCTGCGCCAGTTCCAATCGTCTCTGCCCACGCCGTTTCTGGGGATTCGGCCGACGCTCAAGAAAGCATTGCGTGCTCTCGGCGAGGCGCGCGACCTGGACGTCGCGCTGGGTGAATTGGAAACGTTCGGCCGCGAATTACCGACATCGGATCGGGACAGCATCGAACCTCTGAAACGGCACCTGGAATCGGAGCGCAGCCGGGCCCGCGCGCGGATGTTGAGCATGCTCGATTCGGTCTCGGTGCAGAAGGATCTCCAGAACTTGACGTCGCTGCTGGCCGCGCCCTCTGCGGCATCGCAGCAGTCATCACCGGCGTTGGTTGTGAACGTGGCGCCGGAATGGATCCGACGGCGATACCGGAAGGTTCGCAAGGGCGCGGACCTCCTCACGCCGGATTCCTCGATGGAGGCGTACCACGAGGTCCGCGGCCAAGTGAAAAAGTTGCGCTACGCGCTGGAAGCGGTGGAAGTCATCTACGGGAACCCTGCGGATGAGATGCTTCGTGCGTTGCGCCGCTGGCAGGAAAAGCTGGGAATGCAACAGGATGCCGGCGTCGCCAGCCGCCGCCTGAAGGCTCTCGCCGGCGCGCCGCCCAAGGGTATTCCGCCCGCGACGTTGTTCTTGATGGGGCGGTTTGCGGAACATTATACGAGCGCCGCTCTGCGGGCGCGGAAGCTGCATGCAAAGGCTTATCGAAAAGTTCGAGGAAAATGGAGGAGACTGCGGATGGTGTTCGAGGCTTTGGCGGTAAGCGACGCCCCGAAGGTTCCCGACTCCGGTCCTTGAAGCGATGGATTTGTTGATCGTCCGCCATGCGATTGCATTTGAGCGCGATCGCCATCGCTGGCGCGACGATGGTGCGAGGCCGCTGTCGCCTGCGGGGATAAGGCGGGCGCGCAAGGCGGCGGCCGGATTGAAAGAGTTCACCAAGGCACCCGATCGGGTGCTGACCAGTCCCCTGGTTCGGGCCAGGCAGACCGCGCAGATTCTGACCGACGTTGCCGGCTGGCCGCAGGCGGTGGAGGTGGCCGAGCTCTCTCCGCAAGCGCCTGCGCTGTCGGTGTTGAGTCTGCTCGGCAAGGACCGCAGCAACGTAGTCGCGGTCGTCGGCCATCAACCGGGTCTGGGGGCTCTGCTCGCGGTCTGCCTGCTCGGGGATGGCGAGGTGCTACCCATCGAAATGAAGAAAAATGCGGTCGCATGCGTGTCGTTTGAGGGCCCGCCACGCGCAGGACGCGCAGCCCTCAAGTGGCTTGCAACACCGCGCATGCTCCGCGGGTTTCGCCCTACGCGACGCTAGCCACGTCCGATTGATGGGCATGCAGCCAATCGGCATGCCAGCGCTCCAGATCCGTGATCGACAACGGACGGCAGAACAAAAAGCCCTGAACCTGGTTCGCGTCCCGGGTTTTGAGGTATTGCCACTGCGCTTCGGTTTCGACACCCTCGGCCACCGTCGAGAGCCCCAAGCTTTTCGCCATGGCGATGATGGCATCTACCAGCGGCGCGTTGCCGCCGGCATTCGGAGCAATGTCGCGCACGAATGCCCGATCGATCTTCAATGTGTCGATCGGAAAATGCCTGAGGTAAGACAGCGAGCTGTAGCCCGTGCCGAAATCGTCCAGCGCCGTGGCGACCCCTGAGGCCTTCAGCGCCTTCACCGCCTTGCTCACGGCGGCCGAATACTCTATCAACGCGCCTTCGGTAAACTCGAGTTCGATCATGCGCGATTCGATCCCGGCGGAATCGATGGCCCGGGATACGCGCGACGCCAGGCTGCCGTCGCGAAATTGCACGCCCGATACGTTCACCGCGACTTGCCATCCCGGCGCTCCGGCATCGCGCCAGCGACGCGCTTGCGCGCACGCTTCGCGCAGCACCCAGTCGCCGATTTCGACGATCAACCCGTTCTGTTCTGCAAGCGGAATGAACTCGTCGGGCGCGACGAACCCGCGCTGCGGATGCCTCCAACGGAGCAGCGCTTCAACCGCCTCGACGCGCAAATCCTTGAGCGCCAGCCTCGGCTGATAGTACAAGGTGAATTCGCCCCGCTCGAGCGCCCTGCGCAAATCGGCCTCCATGGACAGGTGCCTGGCCGCGCGGGTGCTGATCGATTTATTGAAGAACTCGAGCCCTCCTTGTCCCGATTTCTTGCCGTGATGCATGGCCGCGTCGGCATTCT
>Ga0137418_10003782_pt1 | contig 13928 bp, 10 predicted proteins | sample CZODoug3_1_2_16f_FD_122242 | JGI IMG/M metagenome (GOLD analysis project Ga0137418, IMG submission 122242) | Vadose zone soil fungal communities from Angelo Coast Range Reserve, California, USA - CZODoug3_1_2_16fungal (Hybrid Assembly) | ecosystem: Environmental > Terrestrial > Soil > Vadose...
AGCTCTCCGACGACCGCGCGCCGCGGCGTCTTTGCCGGCGAACTGGGCATGCTGCTGGCGATTGCCGGCACATTGCTGCACCACGGCATCGTGGAATACAAATGGATCTTTGTCGGCCTGGCGTTGGGCGCGATCATCGGCGTGCCGCTCGGCGAAGTCGCTATGACCGCCGTTCCTCAACGGACCGCGCTGAGTCACGCGTTTGGCGCACTCTGCGTGACGCTGGTCGGCACAACGGAATTTTATTTGCGCACGCCGGATGTGCCGCGCTTCATGATGGGCGTGCTCTCGCTCGAAGTCATCCTCGGCTCGCTGACGTTCACCGGCAGCTTGATGGCCGCGGGAAAATTGCAGGAAATCTTGCCGCAACGGCCCATCACGTATAAGGGACAGAACATCGTCAACCTCGGACTCCTGGCTGTCGCGATTGTTGTCGCGGGTATGCTGGTAGCGCACCCGGAAAAGACGCAGCTCTTCCCGCTGATCGTCGGCATTCCTCTTCTGTTCGGCGTGATGATGATCGTTCCCATCGGCGGCGCCGATATGCCGACGGTGATTTCCCTTTTGAATTCCTACGCTGGACTCTCTGCAGCCGCGATGGGCTTCGTACTCGGCAGCAAACTGCTGATCATTGCGGGCGCGCTCGACGGAGCCTCCGGTCTCATTCTTTCCATCAATATGTCGAAAGCCATGAACCGCTCGTTCACCAACGTGCTTTTTGGAGCGTTTGGACAGGAGCAGACTACAGCCGCGGGCAAGCAGGAAGCGCGGCCTGTTCGCAGCGCAACACCCGAAGAAGCAGCTGCGATTCTGGCAGCGGCGAACAAGGTAGTCATCGTGCCAGGTTACGGAATGGCCGTGGCGCAAGCGCAACACAAGGTGCGCGAACTTTACGACGCACTCACCAAACGCGGCGTGGACGTAAAGTTTGGAATTCATCCCGTCGCCGGCCGCATGCCGGGACACATGAATGTGCTGCTCGCCGAAGCAGACATTCCCTATGACAAATTGCTGGACATGGAAGACGTCAACGGTGATTTTCCGCAAACCGACGTCGCCCTGGTGATTGGCGCGAATGACGTTACCAATCCCGCGGCGCGCACCGACGCTTCTAGCCCAATTTTCGGCATGCCCGTCTTGGATGTAGACAAAGCGCGCACCGTGATGGTCATCAAGCGCAGCATGGGCGCGGGCTTCGCAGGAATCGAGAACCCGCTCTATTACCTCGACAAAACGCTCATGCTCTTCGGCGACGCCAAATCCTTCGTCGGCTCTATCGTCCGCGAACTCGGTGGCGGCCACGAGTAGCCAACGGCCGCTGGACTATTTCGCCGCTTGAAAATCAACTCAATCTCAAACAATAGCGAAACGCACCGCACCGGCCTGCAACTATTCCTTAGAAAATAGTCATAACCGCTCTATTTTCAAAGGGCACGTTGCGGCCATTCTCATGGTTCGCTTGTGGTTCGCAGAACCATGATTTATTCGTACCTCAATGCTACTAGGGGATCGACTCTCATGGCGCGGTACGCGGGCACCAAGCATGCTGCAAGCGCGACAGCAAACATCAGAAAAGAGACGCTCACAAATATGAACCAGTCTCCCGGACTTACGCCGTAGAGCAAACTGCTCATGAGACGCGTGAGCGCGAGGCCGGCGACGATGCCGGCGGCGACTCCGGCGAGAGTGGCGCGAATTCCTTGACGAAGAACCATTCGCAAAATGTCCTTGTGTTGCGCACCCAGTGCAACGCGGATGCCGATCTCCCGAGTCCGCTGCAGCACTAGGTGTGCGATCAACCCGTACAATCCGACCACAGCAAGAATCAACGCCAGCACGGCAAAACATCCAATCAGGTAAGAAGGATAGCGCCTCAGGAAAACAGAGGGAGATTGCTCGGCTACCTCTTCGAGCGACCGCGGTTGGATCATTGGTAGTTGTGCATCCATTTCCTTCAAGGCAGCACGGGCAGCTCCCACGAACGCGACCGGCTGGCCCGCCGTGCGGACCATATAGTTCAGGAACGTGGAGGGCCCCTGGTCGTTGGCTGTGTAGACGATGGGCGTAGCTGGCGCGGCCAGATCAATCGTCGCCGTATCTCCGGCGACTCCGACGATTTGAAGAAACGGATTGTCCGCGCTGTAAGTGAAACGGATACGTTTGCCTATGGGATTCTCTCCGTCCAAATACGTTTTCACGAAGGCCCGGCTTACGACAACCGTGCCTGGAGCGTCCTTGGAATCATTTGCGGAAAAAAATCGGCCGTCGGCCAGAGGAATCTTCAACGAAGTGAAGTAGCCAGTGCTGACGGTCATTATTTGGCACTCATCTTCCTGGCCAAGCGCCGTCGCGCGGCCTTCGACTACGAAACGGATAGTGCCCCTGCCGCCGCTGACAGGAATAGCCGAAGCCTGGCCGACGTCGAGTACGCCGGGCAAGCCGCGAAGCCGCCGCGTGAACTCATGATCGAACCGCAACGCGGCATCGCTGTAGTAGGGAGGCGTCTTATCGCTGGGATAGGATGAATCCGGCAAGTTTACAGAGAAGCTCAACACATTGTGCAGATTGAACCCTGGGTCCTGTCCTAGAAGCGTGTGGAGGCTCTTGAGCAAGAGTCCCGCCCCAACCAGCAGCACCAGAGAAATTGAGATTTCCGCGACCACAAGAGTGTTGCGCAGCCGAGCGTGACCTCCGCTGGTACCCCCGCGCGACTCATTTTTCAACGACTCATTCAGAGAAGTACGCGAAGCTCCCAGCCCGGGCGCCAGCCCGAACAGAATTCCGGTCACCACCGCGACTCCGCAAAGAAACACAAGGACTGGAAAGTTGATCCCCGCGTTCCGCAGATAGGGCATTGCTTGCAACTGAGATTCCGGTATCCCCGCCACCAGCAAAGGCACTCCCCATTGTGCCCCGAGGAGTCCAACTCCAGCGCCGATAAACGAGAGCAACAGGCTTTCCGTCAGCAATTGCGAAAGCAGGCTGGCGCGGCTCGCTCCTAGAGCCGAACGCACGGCAAATTCCTTGCGCCGCCCGATGGAACGCGTCAGGAGTAAATTGGCGACGTTCCCGCAGGTGATCAGCAGAACGAATCCCACTGCTCCGAGGAGAATCAGCAGAATCGGCCGGACTTTGCCCACGATGTTTTGTGTGAGAGTTTCCATGACAAAAAACGTGGCACTGTTTTCTTTTGGATATTGCGTGGCCAGCTGCGCGTTGATGCCCTGCATTTCGGCGCGAACTTGATCCGGCGAAAATCCCGGTGCCAAGCGGCCGAAGACGCTGAGCCACCTCAAACTGCGGCGGGTAATCGGATCTCCAGTCTGGTGAATCGGCACCCAGAGTTGGGCGTTCCCCGCGGGGGCAAATTCAAAATCGCGAGGAAGCACGCCGATAATCGTGACGGGCTTGCCGTTCAGATGGATGACCCGTCCGGCGATGTTCGGATCCGCCCCCAATTCTGTTCGCCAGAAGGCGTCTGTAAGTATCGCCACATGAGGATCGTCCTCCACCTGCATTTCGTTCTCTAGAAAATCGCGCCCGAGCGCCGGCCGCACTCCGAGCGTCGAAAAGAAGTTGGGCGTCACCTGCAAGGCGAAGGTGTTCTTTGGTTCGCCATTCGCGGAAAGAGTGAAGGCGTCGCCGCTGTAGCCTGCAAATGACTGGACGCTCTTCGCCGTGCGCTTCCAGTCCAAATAATCCGGGTAAGAAGCCTGCGCACCATTCGTGCTGTTGTCATTTTGTATTCGTGACTCTCCGAAATGGTAAAGCTTGCCCGGCTCACGATAAGGCAGCGGTCGCAGCAGCGCCGAATAGACGACGGAAAATATGGCCGTGTTGGCGCCGATTCCCAGCGCCAGCGTGAGAACAACTACCAATGCAAACCCGGGATTGTTCCTCAGCGTGCGGATGGCATAGCGTAGGTTCTGTGCAAGTGTGCCCATTGTCACACCTCCGGATACAAGTTCAGTGTATGGGCAAGTGATCGGCCATCCATCGATCTGTTATTTCGCTGAGTGAAAACGACTTACGCAGGGGCTCTCTGCCGCGGCAGAATTGCCGGTGCCCGATATTGGGAATGGGAGTGCGGATTCGGACAACCGAAAGGCCTGCGGATTCTTTCACTACTTTGCGTCGTGGAAGATGATTCCCAGCGTGAACCGCATGCCGCTATCTACGCGGCTGACGCCGTGGCGGACATTAACGCGGTAGTAGCCTCGCGTGCCTTTCACCGGCCGATAGCGCGTCGTGAAAATAATTGCTTGCCCGCAATCCGCTGTTACCACCTGAGGCTTGGACTGCGCCCGGGGCTGCTGTTCGACCAGGATAAACTCTCCACCTTCCCAATCGCGGCCTTGCTGCCCCAGCAGAAGAACCATTTGCAGGGGAAAGCTCACCTCGCCGTACAGATCCTGATGCAGGCAGTTGAAACCGCCGGCCTCGTAGTGCAGCATCAGCGGAGTAGGTTTTGTCTGCCCCGCCTTGTGGCAGATATTCAGGAAAGCCGCATGCTCCGGGGGATATCGCGGCGCGTTCTCGCCAAGCATCTCCGCCCAGCGATTGGCAACTTCGGCGAGACGCGGATAAGTCCTGGTTCTGAGCTCCGTGATTATTTCCGGAAGCGGGTAGGCGAAATACTTGTAATCGCCAACGCCAAATCGAAAGCGCTCCATGACCACGTGACTTCGAAAATGGTCCGCATCGCTGTAGAGTCCTGCGAGAGATTTGCATTCCTCAATCGTCAGAATCGGTTCTGTAACCGCATAGCCTCGCTCCGAAAGCGACTGCTCTGCTTTCTTCCAGTCTACCCCGTCGATTCTTTCTCCGATGGTACGCGGAGCGGCAGTCTTTCGCGCTACTTGCATCATGCAGCCTCCCAAAATCCAAGAGATTCGCCACGAAGCAGAGCCTAAGACATCTCGCGCGTCAGATTCTATCCGATCCCGGTCATCAAATTTTTCGTTGCTCGCCATCCAAAATTCCAGGACACGAATCGCTTCGCGCCTGAGGAAACTCCTGCTTAAATCCTCTGTCGATTCGGTGTTATAGTGACTCGCAGGCTGGATGAAGCCATCCTGCCACTTTTGCTGCCTGAGCAAGGCAGCAGGACTTCCACGAAAAAGTTTCGCAGATACTTAGGAGGGCCAGATGAAGACCAACGAAGTTCTTTCCAATGGTTCGCGGAGAATGTTTCTTCAGTTGTCGGCTGCGGCTACTGCGGCGATGGCTTTCCGCATCGCCACCGAGGCCACCCTCGCGGCAGACGAGCGCCATGTTTTTCATCCCGGCGCCGTCATCATTGACGCCAATGAAAACCCTCTCGGCCCTTGCGACGCCGCGCGCAAGGCCATCGTGGATATGGCGCCGCAGGGCGGCCGCTATTCCTACTGGCTGCACGATGAATTTGTAAAAACTTTTTCGGGGATGGAGGGCCTGAAGCCGGAATATGTGCGCGTTTTCCCCGGCTCCAGCGAGCCTCTCCATTTTTCCGTGCTTTCATTCACCTCGCCAACGAAGAGCTACGTCACCGCTGATCCCGGATACGAGGCCGGCATGAAAGCCGCCGCAGTCTCCGGAGCGCGTGTCGTCAAGACTCCGCTGACCAAAACGTATGCGCACGATATCAAAGCCATGCTCGCGGCCGCTCCCGATGCTGGACTCTTCTATGTCTGCACCCCGAACAATCCGACCGGCACGATGACCCCGCGCTCCGATATCGAGCAACTCCTCGCCGCCAAGCCAAAAGGTTCGATCGTGCTCGTCGATGAGGCCTACATTCATTTTTCCGACGGCACCAGCGCTTTCGATCTGGTCAAAGCCGATCAAGACGTAATCGTGCTGCGTACCTTCTCGAAGATTTACGGCATGGCGGGGATTCGCTGCGGCGCGGCCATCGCTCGTCCTGACCTTCTGGCAAAGCTGGGGAATTTCAGCGGTTGGAGCGCGATGCCGATCACCGCCCTGGCCGCCGCAACCGCCAGCCTCAAGCACGAACATCTCGTTCCCGAACGAAAACAGGTGAACGCCGTCATCCGCCAGAAAACTTTTGATTGGCTCGCCAGCCAGGGCTATTCCTTCGTCCCCTCCCAATCCAACTGTTTCATGCTGGATACCAAGCGCCCCGCCAAAGAAGTCATCGACGCCATGGCCAAGCGCGATGTGTTCATCGGGCGCATCTGGCCCGTCTGGCCGACTTACACCCGCATCACTATCGGCACCCAACCCGAGATGGATGCCTTCCACGAAGCCTTTCAAGCTGTGATGAAGAATTCCGCATCCACCGGCTACCAGCCTTCGCCATCACTCAAAGCGCGCCGCTCCCATTCCGACGGCCAGCGCTGGCCCAGCGTATAGTGGGCACCATTTTTCTCCTTGTCGCTGATTGAGGATTCTATGGCCGGTCGATAGGTAATACGTGGAATCGTCGTTTTCCTGTCAGGCGATACGTTGCAAAATCCGCTTGGTCCACGGTCAGAATGGTTGATATCGATTCCCGGTTTGCTAGATGCACGAGGGTCGCATCCGCGAAATCCATCGGCCGGTCCCAATACTGCAACATCAACGCGCGTAGTTGCGCCATTTCCGAATCATCGATTGTGCCCACGACGACTGCTCCGGACCGCAAGAAGCTCCACGCCGTTTCCATTTCCGCCCGGCTGTTGCCAAACAAATGGAACAATTCGGTCAGCACCGCCTCTGAAGTTAAGAGGGGAAAGCGCAATTGGCGGAAGGCATCTTGGCAAGATTCATGCCACTTGTCGCTCTTCCTCAATATTGCGAGAATCGCACCCGTATCGATCAGCGCGTCAGCGATCAGCGCGTCAGCGGCCATATCGCCGCCGCAGTTTTTTGCGGATCGTTTCGCGAACCGTTTCAGCGCCGTACCTGCCGCGCCCCTTTAGGGCGCCGATATACTTCTCTGCCGCTGCGTGCAGCCTGCGCTGCTCTTCATCTCCCGACACCTCGATTGCGCTTTTTTTCAGCCATTCACGCACTGCCATATCAAGAATGGTGGAGACAGGAACCTTTCGGAGACGCGCCTGGCGCTCGAGGTCTGATTTCAGATCGCCGGACAAACGCCAGCTGTAGACATGGGTTTTCATGCACTACATTGTAGTGCATGAATCTTTTTGTTGCAACCCTTAGGTCCGCGTTCGATTTTGGCTGTTAAACGTGAGCTTCCGCCGTATGCCCGTTCGAAGACGAGAGCGGAACGGTGGCGTGAAACTGCTCGGCTTCCGTTGATCCGGCCAGCGCAGTGGTCGAAGAGCTCCCGCTGGAAACAACCTGCGCGATTTCATCGAAGTAACCCGTGCCAACGAACCGCTGGTGCATGACAGCTCGATAACCGAGTTCTTGCGCGGCGAACTCTTCCTGCTGCAGTTTCGAATACGCCGTCATACCCGCCTGCGAATAGCCGCGCGCGAGATTAAACATGGACATATTCAACGCATGGAAGCCGGCCAGCGTAACGAACTGGAATTTGTAGCCCATTTTGCCGAGTTCCTGCTGAAAATTCGCAATGGTCACGTCATCGAGCTTTTTCTTCCAGTTGAACGACGGCGAACAGTTGTAAGCCAGCAGCTTTCCCGGAAACTTAGCGTGAATGGCATCCGCGAATTTCCTCGCCTCCGCAAGATCCGGTGTGGATGTTTCGCACCACAGCATGTCGGCGTAAGGCGCGTAAGCCAAACCCCGCGCTATCGCCGCGTCGATGCCGCCGTGGTACTGATAAAAACCTTCGGGCGTGCGTTCCCCGTAAATGAATTCGCGGTCGCGCGGGTCCGCGTCGGAAAGCAAAAGTCCAGCGGAGTTGGCATCCGTGCGCGCAATGAGAATCGTAGGCACGCCGCAAACGTCGGCCGCCAATCGCGCCGCCACAAGTTTTTCGACGAACTCGCGCGTTGGCACAACGACTTTGCCACCCAGGTGCCCGCATTTCTTCGCCGACGAAAGTTGATCCTCGAAGTGAACACCTGCCGCGCCCGCTTCAATCATCGCTTTCATCAGTTCGTATGCATTCAGCGAACCCCCGAATCCTGCCTCCGCGTCGGCCACAATCGGCGCGAACCAATACGTACCGGACTTCTTGCCTTCTGCGGATTCGATTTGGTCCGCGCGCAGTAGCGCCCGATTGAGGCGCTTCACCAGATTCGGCGCTGAATCGCAAGGATAGAGGCTCTGGTCGGGATAGACGTCGCCGGCAGTATTGCCATCGGCTGCCACCTGCCAGCCGCTCCCATAAATCGCTTTCAAGCCAGCCTGCACCATCTCAATCGCCTGATTGCCAGTGATGGCCCCCAGCGCCGGAACGTAAGCGTCTGTATGCATCAAATTCCACAGCCGCTCCGCTCCGAGACGCGCCAGCGTGTACTCGATCTGGATCGAGCCCCGCAGCCGCACCACATCCGAATAAGAATAAGGCCGTGTGATCCCAGACCACCGGAGATCTGTCGTCCAATATGAGAGTGCGTTACGCTTGCTCCCATTGCCGTTCCCATTCCCGTTGGCCCCGTTCGTTCCATTTGTTGACATTTGCGACTCCCTATCTTTCTGATCTCCTCAGTTGGCCGAATCCCGTTCGAAAAAGCTCTCTTCACGCCGGATTAAATTCTTCCTGCAGGATCATTTCTTCGCTCATCCTGCGCGCCTCTCGAAGTGTCGCCACTTGCGCGTCATTCCCATTGGCGTTCTCGCGCAACAGCCGGCCCAACTCTTCCTCAAAAAGTTCATGAATCAGTTCCGGGGTATGTCGAATCGGCAAGCCTGTTTCACCAAGAACTTCAACTTTGTCAGAGTGCTTCATCCGCTGCGCGATCATTAACCGGTAGATGCGATCGGTAGCGAGGTCCTCCATATAGCCATCGAGGAGACTCGCGCCCTTGCCGTTCAGAACGCCATTGCGATAGCGAATAACGGTGCGCACCGCGGCGCGCGTTCCCGCCAGCGTGCGTTTGCCGACTCCCGTGGGAAGCGGTCGCAGGTCGGGATGCGTGCCGGCATTTGCAGGTCGCGTCTGAAGTTGGTTCGGAGCAGGGAACTGGCTCACCGCAATTTCGTTTTGATCGGGATGTCCCGTCCACGCTCCATCCATCAACGAGTTGGACTCATTCTTCTTGTCTTCCGCGAGAACTTTCAACGCCCGAGCGTTCAGTTCCGCATCCTCGCGGCTGGGAAAGAGCGCGGTCATGCCGCCGATCGCCAGCATCCCGTGTTTGTGGCAAATGTCCGGCAACAGGTTGCGCAGATTTTGGAAGAAAGCGACATTGTGCGGAATCGTGTTGCGGTCGGGTAAAACCCACTCTGGATTTTCGAGGTTGAAGTGAATCAGGCTGGCCATATAATCCCATCGGCCTAGATTCAGCCCCACGATGTGGTTGCGAAGATTCCAGGCAAACTCTTCCATCTGATAAGCCAGCGGATGCGACTCCACCAGCGCCATACACTTGATCGAATTCGTCGGCAAGCCCTTGAGCCGCGCAATCATCTGAAAAAGATCTCGCCACCAGAGCGCTTCGTCCGCCGATTCAGACTTCGGAATGTAAATGCACAGAGGATGCTTCAGCGCGCTAAAATCCACTTGATAAGCGACCATCGCTACGTCGAACAGCGAAGCCGGGAGCAATTCCCCCGGAAGAACACCGGCCTGGTGGAGATGCAATCCCCGCGGCCGCGTGAAAATCACCGTTGAACTGGGATTGATGCCCACGGTCTTGTTGCGCTTGCGGTCGAAATAGGCGAGCCGGCCTGCTAGCGCTTCCAGAATATTCTTGATGCCGCGCGCATTGGATTCCCAAGAGTTCGCTGTGGAGTCTTCCAGATCGAGCATCACGCCGGGAGCTCCGGAATTCAGCATCTTCACCACAAGATCGGCGTCGTCCGCAGGCCCCGTCATCTGGTTCCGCTGATCCGCGCACCAGGCCGGAAGCTCGATCCGCCAGGAATTCGTGGTGGCCACCGAAGGCGGCAGGTAATCAGGAAGCTTGCCCGCATGCGCTTCGCCCAGTGCGTAATCGCGGCGGGCAACCAAGGCGCGTTGCCGCAACGTGAGCGCTGCGTGCAGCGGGGCAAGAAAATCGAGAAAACCTTCAGGCAGATCGCGCGCCGCGTCAAAATCCGCCGGAGCAGCATTGACCGGCACAATGCGATTCGAGAAGGGCAAAGGAGCGAGCGCCGGATTCGGCTTGGTGGTTGCGGTAGCCATGGTCGAGGTCAATCCTTTCCGCTGCGAATGCGAAGTAAAGCCGGCTGGCCAATAGGTAGGGCAATTCGAAAGCCAAAGAGTGGAAATCGGGAGTTTGTAAAGCCCATTCCCTCAAGGAGATAGAAGAGCTTTCCGCGGAACCTGGGGATGCCCAGGGGAAAAGCGGACACCCCGTCGAGAAATTTGCACACCATCGGCGGGTTCTTTCCTTTCCCGCGAAGTCTGTTCAGCATATTGAACATATGTTCAGGACCCCCGCTCCCCTTGTAGCCGAGCCGCTTTCCGTCTGCAATCTTATGTTCAGTATCCTGAACACGTATTCTATAATGGGGCGATAACTTTTTCTTATCGGAGCCGCCATGCCTGCCAGCGAAACCAGTCCCGCCACCGCCGTCGAGCGCGCCCTGAATATTCTCGAAGCCGCCGCCCAGCGCCGCGAAGGACTTACCAACGCGGAAATCAGCCGCAAGCTCGGAATCCCCAAGAGTTCCGCGAGCTACATCCTCCGAACGCTCGAGAAACGCGGTTACTTGCGGCGTGAACTGGAAACGGGCCGGTACCGCCTGGGCCTGAAAATCTTGAGCCTCGGCGGCGATGCCCAGGCCAATCTCGACATCGCTGATCTCGCACTTCCTTTCCTGCGCGTACTCGGCGAGAAGATTCGAATGACCGTGCATCTCGCGGTTCTCGATCAGGGCGAAGCCGTCTATATCGAAAAAGTGGAAGCGCCCGGATTCTTCAAGGTGAACACGTGGGTCGGACGGCGAATGTTTTTGCATTCCACCAGCGTCGGAAAATGCCTCCTGGCCTGGCTGCCAAAAAATGAAATCGAAACAATCGTGAAACAACATGGCCTGAAAAAAAGGACGCCGAAAACCATCACTTCCATTGCCAAACTTCTCGCCGACCTGGAGCAAGTGAAGCGTTCCGGCTACGCCGTGGATGACGAAGAAAATAGTTTGGGCGCGCGTTGCCTGGGCGCGCCCATCTTCGACGCTTTGGGAAATGTCACCGCCGCGCTCGGCGCCAGCGGGACGCTTACGCAGACGGATGAAGTCGATATGCCGCGGATCATCGACGCGCTGAAGGAAACCGCTCGGCGCATTTCGCGCCAATTGCAGAAAAGCGGAACTACTGGGACCGCCTAGCACCGGCCCCAGTGGCTCGAAAACTTATTTTCCGTAACTCGCACTCCAAGTTTACTTGCCTTCGCCCCGGTCGAAGTTTACTTACCGTCGCCTGCGACAACGAGATTGTTCTTCACCGAAAATACATTGGGAACCCCGTTGGCACGAAGGTTCGCAAGGTTTTTATCGGTTTCGTTATCCACCACACCTTCCAGCGTGACGTTGCCACCCTTCACGATGATATGGATGGATGGCACCGCCTGAATCGAGTAGCGCGAGAGGGCGGCATCCCCATAGATGGCGCGATAGATGACCCGGCGGAGTTGGTCATCCATCGGCGAGGGCGGCAGAATCTCGATGTTGTTCACCACCGACGCCACTCCCTCAATGCTCTTTACGGCGGACTCGGCATCGGACTTCAAGCTTGGCCGGGTCACCTGGCCGTATAAAGTCACCTTGTCGCCTTCGACTTTATACGCAAGATTATCGAAGACGGAATACCACGGCAGCATGACCAACTGGTGCCGCACTTCCTTGTAAAGTTTTTCCACGTACTTTGGTTCGCTGCGCTGGGGCTGAGCCGCCGCGGAGTTTGGCCGCCCAGCCACGGGGGAGGCGAGCAACAGAGCTATTACAAACAGGGCCCGGAGTTCCTTTCTCATGATTTCCTCCTGAACAGTCGCATGATTTACTCGACCAGTTAGATTCAAGATGCAGGACGGGTGGATGCCTGCTTCCGTGCCAGAGGGATGGTGTTAGCATATTTTTGGGCAGGGCAGCAAGGAGTATGCAACCCCTTGGCGGGAAACTTTTTGAGGGCAATGGTGTTATATATCCCTTGCGGTAATGGAGCAGCTTGGTGCTGATTATCGGACATCGCGGAGCTTCGGGACACGCGCCGGAAAACACGCTCGCGGCATTCAGGAAAGCTGTTGCCCTGGGAGCCACGTTTATCGAGACGGATTTGCAACTCTCGCGCGATGCCCATTTCGTGGCGATTCACGACGCCACCGTGAATCGAACCACCAACGGCCAGGGCGCGGTCCACGATATGACCCTTGCGGAACTGCGCAAGCTGGATGCCGGGTCGTGGTTCGGGAGCGAATTCGCCGGCGAACGGATCCCCACGCTGGAAGAGATTTTCGAATTTTCCAAAAAAAATGATGTGGTGTTCTACCTGGAGATCAAACCCGGCGGCTCGTGGGGCGGGGAACACGCGTTGGTTGGCGCGTTGCGCGAATCGGGAGAAATACCCCGTGCGGTGGTAATTTGCTTCGATGCGGCGGTGGTCTTGAACTTGAGGAAGATCGAGCCAACGCTGATGAGCGGCTTGTTGTACGACGGCCAGCTCGAAAAGCCGATCGACAAAGCCGTGGAAATTGGCGCGCGGCAGCTGGTCGTGCGCGGCGATCTGGTGACTCCGGCGATGATTGCAGAAGCCCAAAAAAAAGATTTGCAGGTAGTGTGCTGGACGGTGAATCATCCGGCGCACATGCGCATGCTGATGGCCGCGGGCGTTGACGGAATCATGAGCGACTATCCGGACCGGCTGGCCGCGGCGGTAAAAAAAGAAGCTGAAATCCTCTCCTGAACACTGAATTTTGCGCCGGCGAAATCCCCATCGAAAAAACGAAGTTGGCGGAGTCTGCATCAGGCACCAGCCACACTGACGTGAAGAGCGGCGAGTTGCGAAACAGACAGTTGCTCAGCGCGGGCGTCCGGCAGGAGCCCTAGCGAAGCAAGAGCTTCGCGGACACCATCAGGTTTGGCGAGAGACCGCAGATTGTTAACCAATGTTTTGCGTTTCTTCGAGAAACACAATTTCACAAAATCCAGGAAACGGGGTGGATCGCCGAGGCAGAGCCTGGCGCGTTCGCCGGGCAGGCGCAGCGTGACGAGAGCGGAACTGACTTCCGGCGGCGGGTTGAACGCGTCGCGCGGAATTTCGAAGACAAATTCCGGCCGCGTGTAGAACTGGGTGACGACGGAGAGATAGCCATAATCGCGAGTCCCGGGCGAGGCGGCGAGGCGCTGCGCCACTTCGGTCTGGATGACGACGTGGATTTCGTCGATGATGTCCGCGAAGGTGAACAGTCGATGAAGGATCGGCGAGGTGATGTAGTAGGGAAGATTGCCGTAGATGCGGATACGGCGGCCGGAAGAGATCGCGGCGATGTCCGCTTCGAGAACATCGGCGGGAACGACGTCGAGATTTGGAGATTTGTGCGCCAGACGGCGAAGTCCGCCGATGAAAGCCGGATCGATTTCGATGGCGTGGACGGGAGCGCCGGTAGCAACAAGGTGCTGGGTCATTTCACCGTGTCCTGAGCCAATTTCGATCCAGCAATGCTGGTCTTCCCGTGGGAGCGGCACGGTGGAATGCGGGGAGACGCGAATGGCGCGCGCGATCTCTTCGCGCCAGTGCAGGTCGGCAAGGAAGTGTTGGCCGAGTCGTTGGCGAGCCATGGGTGGAACAGTGTAGCAGGCGGGAGAAAAGCTCGTCCCGACCGGGTCGGGATCTTCGCTCCACAAGTGCTGGGGAGCTTCAATCGGAACGTCGCCGGAATAAGGACAACGCAGAGACGCAGAGAAGCGCA
>Ga0137418_10003783_pt1 | contig 13925 bp, 12 predicted proteins | sample CZODoug3_1_2_16f_FD_122242 | JGI IMG/M metagenome (GOLD analysis project Ga0137418, IMG submission 122242) | Vadose zone soil fungal communities from Angelo Coast Range Reserve, California, USA - CZODoug3_1_2_16fungal (Hybrid Assembly) | ecosystem: Environmental > Terrestrial > Soil > Vadose...
CGCTCGGCGGCATCAAGGGCGCCGCCCAGTTGCTCCGCGGCGCCCTCACCGACCCGGAGCTTCTCCGCTGCGCCGACATCATCATCCGCGAGGTCGAGCGGTTGGATGGCCTGGTCGAGCAGCTTCGCGAGCTGGCGACGCCGCCGCGCCTCCAGCTCGAGCCGATCAACATACACCGTGTGCTGAACGACGTCCTCGCACTCGAGCGCCAGGCGCCGGCGTGGGGCGAGATCACGCTCCGTACCGCCTTCGACCCGAGCCTGCCCGCCGTCCTCGGAGACCGCGCCCAGCTCGCACAGGTGTTCCTCAACCTGGTGAAGAATGCCGTCGAGGCGCTCCGCGGGACGGGCGAGCTCGCCATCTCGACCCAGCTCGAGGCGCGCTTCCACATCCGGCGTCTCACGGGCCGGGGACGCTTCCTGTCGGTCCTGGTCGAGGACAGCGGCCCTGGCATTCCCGAGGAGCACCAGCGACAGCTCTTCTCCCCCTTCTTCTCCACCAAGCTGCGCGGCAGCGGCCTCGGCCTGGCGCTGTGTCATCGCATCGTCAGCGAGCACGCCGGCACGATCGCCTACGAGCCGCGCCGGGGTGGTGGGGCGTGCTTCCGCGTGACGCTGCCGGTCGACCAGGAGGGGCAGTGACGGACAACGAGCGTCCCGCGCGGTCGATCCTGGTGGCGGACGACGAGGAGTCGATCCGCTGGGTGCTCGAGCGTGCCCTCGCGCAGGGCGGTCACGACGTGGTCACCGTGGCGACCGGGAGCGAAGCCCTCGCCGCGCTCCGCGCGCGGCCGTTCGACGTCGCCCTCATCGACATCAAGATGCCCGACCTCTCCGGGCTCGACGTCGTGAGCCGCGCTCGCGACGACCGGATCGACACGCTCTTCATCGTCATGACGGCCCAGAACACCATGGCGAATGCGATCGAGGCGACCAAGCGCGGCGCGTACGACTATCTGACCAAGCCGTTCGACCTGGAGCAGGTGGCCGTGCTGATCGGCCGCGCCATGGAGCTCCGCCGCCTGACACGCGACCTCGAGCGGTTGCGCGGCGAGCTCCAGCAGCGACACGAGCTGGTCATCGGTCGCACACCGGCGATGCAGGAGGTCTACAAGGTGATCGGTCGCGTCGCCCCGACCGACGCCACCGTGCTCATCCAAGGCGAGACAGGGACGGGGAAAGAGCTAGTCGCGAAGGCGATCCACTACCATTCGGCGCGGAACGGACCGTTCGTCGCGCTCAACTGCTCGGCCATCCCAAACGAGCTCCTCGAGAGCGAGCTCTTCGGCTACGAGCGGGGCGCGTTCACGGGCGCCGTGGAGCGCCGCATCGGCAAGTTCGAGGCCGCCGCGGCGGGGACGCTCTTCCTCGACGAGATCGCCGACATGCCGCTCGCCCTCCAGGTGAAGCTGCTGCGCGTGCTGCAGGAACGCGAGTTCACCCGGGTCGGCGGGCGCGACGCGATCCGGACCGACGTGCGGATCATCGCCGCGTCGAATCAGGACATCGAAGGGGCCGTGCGCGCCGGCCGGTTCCGCGAGGACCTCTTCTTCCGGTTGAACGTCGTCCGTATCCGGGTCCCGCCCCTGCGCGACCGGCGGGGCGACATCCCGGAGCTGATCGAGTTCTTCATCGACCGGGCCAATCGCGAGCTCGGGACGGCATTCGTCGGCGTGAGCGACGACGCCCGGGAGCTGCTGATCCGGCACGCCTGGCCGGGAAACGTCCGCGAGCTCGAGAACGTGATGGAACGGGCGGTGATCCTGGCGCGTGGAACGGAGATCTCAGCGGCCGACCTCGATTTCGGCGCGCGCCCGGCGCCGGTCGACCACCCTCCGCGCGAGCTCGATGACGCGCTCGAGGAGATGGAGCGCAAGCGGCTCGTCGAGGCCCTCGAGACGCACCACGGGCACAAGGCAGACGTGGCCCGCGATCTGGGCATCAACCGGTCGACGCTTTACTACCGGCTTCGCAAGTATGGAATCCATTGATCTCGATCAAGACCGGAACTGCCAGACCAGGAGCCCGCGCAACTGCACGCCGAAGAGCCGGAACCGCGTTTGCGGCGGCGCCCCGTACGTGAGGAGCTGGAAGATATCGGCAAGCACCCGTTCGTTTTCGAGGAAGTAGTCGTGCCGCATGCGGCTGTCGTCCACCGCGGTCACGTCGACGGTGTCCATCCCGCTCAGCAGGACCAGCTCAGGCTCCGAGTCCCCGGCCCGCGGGTACGCGAACAGCCATCCTGAAATCCGCAAAGCGAGGTCCGAGGCCGTGTACAACGTGACCCGCTCCGCCAAGGAGAGCACGGGAGGCACGAGGTGGCGGAACACGTCCGCGTCGACATCTGGAGCGGCAAAGATGATCTGCCCGAAATGAGGAGGCGGTCCTTCGCGCCGCTCGACGGCGAGGCCGTGCAGCGCTGAGAGCGTCGCGCGGCTCCCCATGCTGTGCGAGAGGAGGTGGATGGGGGCGCCGTTTGCGCGCGAGGCGAGAGTCTCGAGGAACCGCGCGAGGTGGGGCGTCGTCCAGTCGGCATTGTTCAGATCGGCCAGATACGACCAGCGGCTTCCACGCGACGGCCAGCTGTAGACGACAATGACGCCCTCGAAGCGGAGGTCGTGCTTGAGCTGCGCAGCCCAGATCACGGCCTCGTCGAATCCGAAGTTGTAGCCATGGATGAACACCAGGATCTCCTTGGCGCGCGCCCACTCCAGCGCGCTGCCGACGGATTGCGCGAACTCCTCTTCCGACTCCTGGTTTGCCCCGGCAAGGTAGACCGGGTCCGGCGGCGAGCACGCGGCTCGTTCGATGATCGGCGGCGTTTCGCCGAGTCGCTGCGCGGTGGGAAGCTTCACGGGGAACACCCCGAAGGAGAGGACACCCGTGCCACGCTCCCCTCCGAAACGCACCGGCGGCGAGCCCAGGGCACCCGCGCTGCAACTCCCGGTCGGGGGCGGTTGCATTCTCCGGTCCGTGGCGTAGAACACGCTGACCTGCGGTACCGCGGCTCGTTCCCGCCACGACGCGCTCGTGGTGGCGCACCCGGAAGCCAGGATCGCGCTCAACAAGGGCGCGGTCGTCATCGACGGACGGTGAGCTCTGGCTGGAGTGTGTGTCGGCATCGCTCGCTCGCTGCTTGGCGCGTTGCACGTCGCGCGCCATGCACCGGTGAGTCCCATGGACGGAGAGGCGAACCGATGTTCGATGAGGTTTTCGACGCAAACGTCAGCTTCCTGCCGGACTCCGCTGCCGGAGCCGGTGGGCTGACGCTCTGGACGATTGGTACGGTTCTCGCACGAGCGGATTCAACGCATCGCTGTTGGTTGCATTCGCCAGGCGGTCACCAATCCGCCGCCTTCACGTAACCAAACGTTGGCCGACGAGAACTGACGGGCTCACTAGCATCCGCCGGCCTCGAGGACTTCCCCTTCAAGGAGGAGAGCATGAATCGTCGAATCAGTTGGACTCTCGTTGCAGCAGGCCTTGTGGCGACCGTTACAGCAGCCGTTGCACAGTCACGGTCGTCAGGACCCTCGCTCACGCACTTGGAGCATCCCAATTCCAAAGCCATGGGCTACGCTCCGGCGTCGCGGCTCTCGACCGAGCTCCGCCAGACCATGGTCGCGCAAGGCTCGATGGCGCTCGAAAACCCGCAGGGGATCATCGGCTGGTACGGTTACGAGAACGACATCCCGAGCCCCGACAACCCGGCAGTGCCGCAGATGGTCCCGACGGCAGCGACACCGGTCGAGGCGCAGAAGACGGAGCCGGACAAGAACACCTACCTGGTCCTGAAGGACCAGAAGGGCCCCGACCGCGACTATGACTACGGCACGCACTTCCTCTTCCAGGGCCACGAGCTTGCCGCGACGGTTGCGGGCGAAAAGCAGGGGTACATCACGCGGATCAACCTCGACGCCGACACGGCGCATCGGGTGACGCTGATGGCAACCCGTGACACTGCGGGCAAGACGATCGCTACCATCGACGGCTCGACCTGGGACCCGTTCGCGAAACGCCTGCTGTTCACCACCGAGAGCGCCGCCAATCCGACCTATGCGGCCACCGCGACCTACCCGTCGGAGGTGGAGGACGTGTCCGGCGCGCTCGGACGCGGCGGCTACGAGGGTATCCAGAACGACTCGCGCGGCAACCTCTGGATCGTCGAGGACATCGGGGGACCGAACAAGCAGGGAACCACCGCACGGCAGCCGAACAGCTACGTCTATCGGTACGTGCCGAACGAGCCCGGCGATCTCCACAACGGGAAGCTCCAGGTGTTGCAGGTCATGAATGCGGGACATCCGGTCACCTTCGAGTCGCAGGCCACCCTCCTCGCTCCGGATCAGGTCGCGCTGCGCACCTACGGGCAGTCGTTCGACACCAGGTGGGTGACCATCCACGATACCGACGTCCAGGGCAGCGCCCCGTTCAATGCGAACGTGGCGGCGAAAGCGGCGCAGGGGACACCGTTCAAGCGGCCAGAGAACGGCGTCTTCCGCCCCGGCACCGGTTTCCGCGAGTTCTACTTTGACGAGACCGGCGACACCAACGCCACCAGCCCCGAGAACGGCGACCCCGAAACGGGCGCGGGTGGCGCCGGCGGCTGGACGTCACTCTTCAAGGTCGTGCAGCGCGATCCGTCGGCGGACCAGGGCACGCTCTCGCTCTTCTACCGGGGGAACAAGGCGCACGCGGGCTTCGACAACGTCCAGTTCCTCTCCCGAGATCAGTTGTTGGCGGTCGAAGACGCGGGAGACACCTTGCACACCCAGCGCAAGGCCCTCGATTCGGGCTACGTATTCGACGTCACCATCGACTACTCGAGTGGAGCGCAACCGATCCGCTGGCTGGCCGAAGGGCGCGATCCCTCCGCAACGCTCGACTCGGCATTCGGCGGAACGGGCAAGAACGACGGTGACAACGAGATCACCGGCGTGCACGTCTCCGACGGCGATCCGTCGAGCCACGGCATCCTCGGCGCCAAGATCCCCAAGGTGTGGCGGGACGGCTGGCGTTGGTTCTGGAGCCAGCAGCACGGCGACAACCCTGCCTGGGAAGCGCTCCCTGCCTCGCGGGGAGAAAAGGACTAAGCCCCGTCTGATCAGGACCGCGAAGGCCCGAGCGCCAACGGGCTTTCGCGCTCCTCGATGGACAGTCGGCTGCCTGCCTGCCCGTCGCTCTGCGTTCCGATCGCCCAATGCCCATTGTCCGGCGGTGGACCCGATCACTCGAACGCTGTCGCTCTGCGCCCTGCTCTTTTCCCTGCCGAGCTGGGGCGTGGCGCTGCGGTATCCGCAGGCCGACCTGCACGGCTTTCCCTCGATGAGCGATCAGAGCGGCAAGCTCATCGCCGATGGCGAGCTCACCCAGAAGCTCGAGGGTAACCGGCTCGTCGTGCACTCGGTGTGGCGCTTCAAGGACGGCCGCGTCGCCATCGAGGACGACCGGCTGCGCCTGGAGCCCGAGCTCGCACAGGACAGCTTCCGCTGGGTCGAGCGCCGCGGCAAGGCGAACCTCCGGCGGATCGAGGTCGACTTCCGCACCGGCAAGGCGACCGTCACGCATTTCAACCAGGGCAAGCCCGAGACCTGGACCGAGAAGCTGGATCTCCCTGCGGGCAAGGCGTTCACCGGATACTCGACCGCGCTGGCCGTCGCGCAGCTGCGAGACGAGCTCCAGAAAGACGCGCGTCGCGAACTGACCTTCGTCGCCTTCACGCCGAAGCCACGCACGGTCTCGCTGGAGATCTCGCGGCAGCAAGGCGTCCACGTCCGCGCCGCGGGCCGCGAGCTCGCTGCCGACCTGTTCACGCTCCATCCGAAGATCCCGTTTCCGATCAGCCTCTTCGCCGGCGCGAAGGACGCCCGCCTCTGGTTCACCCACGCGGTGCCGCCCGCGCTCCTGCGCGCCGAGCAGAACCTGGTGGAGAAGGACGACCCGGTCGTCGTCATCGACGTGATCCCGCGCGGAGCGGCGCTGCCGAAGCCGGCGGCGCGCAGGAGCAAGCCCGCGCGGTAGCACAGGTCGCGTCCGCTTGACAGTTGCCGGACTTCGAGTAGTCGCGGCCGCAGTTCGAGCCGGCCTGCTCCGGACGATCAGCCCTTGTCGGCGCGCGCCACCGTGGTCTTGTCGGAGGCGTCGGTCTTCTTCGCCTTCTGCTGCTGCTTGCTCTGCTTCTTGGTCTTCTCCGCGACGGCCGGCTTCTGCCGCGGCTGCTCCGCGGTCTCTACCTTGTCTTCGCAGGCCAAAGCCGCGTGCGCGGACAGAGCGGCGAATGCGACGGCGACGGCGGTTGCGAGCTTGCGCATGATGCCCTCGTTCCAGCCGGAGTGGCCGGCAAGCGGGAGCATTGCAAGAGACCGTGGCTTGCGCAACTTGATCGCGAGGGCCGACACAAAACCGGACCCAACTGCCGGTCGAGACTCGAAATCAGCGCTTGGGAGACAGGTCGAAGACCCACGCGAGACTGAAGCTCGGATGCACCAGGCGTCCTGGGAAGACCACCAATTCGGCCACCGCCTCGACGCCCAGCTTCGAGAAGAGCCGCACGCCACCGGTGATCCCTGGGTTCGTGGTCCTGCTGGTGAGCACCGAGTTGTCGCTGGTGACGTGGAACTCTCCCCAGATGCGCGAGATGCCGACGCTGGCGAACGGCGTCACGCTCCCGAGCCCGAAGTCGAAGCGGTAGCCTGCGCCCAGATCAGCTCCGAAATCGACCGTATCGAGCGTGTCGCGAGTGGTCGGCTCGGTGACGGGACTCTGCGACCTCGCCACGACTACGTAACCGCGGATTCCGGCGGAGAGCGGGCCCCCTTGGTCCCAAGCGAGTCCCGCTTCCAGGCCCCCCTGGTGCGAGCTCACCTCGTTGATCTTGATCGGGGGGATATAGGCGAGTCCGACGAAGGCGCGGAAATCCTCGGGTGCGGGGAGGCCGATCGCAAATCGCGGGCGGGGAAAGACGGGGGTTCGATCGGAGGCCGTGATCTGCCGCTTGCCGCCTGTGGTGCCGTCGATGGGCGGGATGACGATGATCTCGAGCCCCAGGCTGAGCTCGCCCGCCCGATATGCGCCGGGAGCATTGCCAGGCTGCAGCGCGATCAGCAGCGAATGGATCTCGATGAGCCGCTGCTCCTGGTCGAGCATGGTCTGCGCCCGCGCGGCGCCTGCGACCAGAGCAAGGGGAAGAAAAGCAATCCCGGATGCCCTCATCGCCGCGGGGCCCGGGCCAGGCCGGTGAGAAACTGTCCACTGGTGTCGAAGCCGGCGTAGTACATGGTCCAGGTGTTGCCGTCGAGGAAGACCGACGGCGTGGTCAGGCCGGCGGAGTCGAACTGGCCGGGCGCGCCCACCGAGAGGGCCTCGCCGACGGGTCCAGGCTGCCTGGCCTTCACCCAGGTCCGACCGTCGTTGGACTCGGCGTAGCCGATCACGCCGCGGCTCGGCCCACCGAACGCGCCCGGCGCCTGACAGCCGCGGTACCACATGCGGTAGAGCTGGTCCCGCTCCTTGAACACCGACGGCTGGTAGGCGCAGGCGACGTCGAAGCTGCCGGCGGGACCGAGATCGAGTACGGAGCCTCCGAACTGTTTGCCGGGGACCTTCGTCCAGTTGAGCGCGTCGGTGGAGACGGCCAGCGCCACCCGCCAGAAGTTCCCGGCGTCGTTGGCCGAGTAGTACATCTTGTATTCGGCGCCGTCCTTGATCACCCAGACGTAGCCGACCTGCTGCTCGTCGATGGCTCCAGTCGCGCCGATGGGGAGTACACTCCCACCCGGGCCCGGGCCATCGTAGAAGCGAGTGAAATGGACGCCGTCGGTCGACTCGGCATAGCCAATGCGCCGGTTGTTCGCTAGCGTGCCCAGGGGACAATTGAAGGGCTTGGTGCTGCCGTTGTACCACATGCGGTAGACCGATCCGTCCTTGAGGACGTAAGGACGATAGGTCAGGTAATCGTCGAACTTGCCGGCCGCGCCGATGTCGAGGATGGCTGTGCCGGTTTCGGTTCCGGGCACGCGGGTCCAGGCGAGTCCGTCGCTGGATTGGGCAAGCCCGATGCGCCAATGGGCGCTGTTGATCCCTGGGCACGAACCATTCGTGTCCGCGCCGCCATAGTAGAGCTTGTAGACGTCGCCATCCTTGAAAGCGGAGATGGTGAAGTTGCCCCGCTCGTCGAAGTTGCCGGGGCTGCCGAGGCCCAGCACCGCGCCGCCCGGGCCCGTCCCCGGCACCTTCTGCCAGGCAATCGGCTCCAGATCGGCGGTGCTTGCCGAGCAGCGCTCGAGGAGCAGGGGCGCAGCGAGGAGAAGCAGGATGCGACCGAGGGATGTCATCCAAGCACCTTGAACGGGCTCAGTAGCCGCTGCCACCGTCTACGCCCGGCTGCAGGATGGTCACCGTGCCCGCGAAGGAGGTGCCTGGGTTCACCGTGTCATTGTAGTTGCACGTCTTGGGCCCCGTGAGAGGCGCGCTCGTGAAGGTCTCGTCGGTGGCGAGCGCCTGCGTGGAAAGTTCCGGGCAGTTCGAGGAGGTGATCCGGTGGCTCGCGGTGTCCTTGTTGACGAAGCGGACCTGTGCCCCGGTAGGGATTGTGATCGCATTCGGGGCGATACCCGCCGCGGTGATCTGGAGCTGGACAGGGCCCTGAGGGCTCGAGCTGCCGCCGCACGCGAGAACGAGCAGGGAGAAAGCTACGGCAACACGCATGGTTTCCCTCCTAGGGAAGACAAAGCCGCTCTTCTGATCCCGGCAGAAGGAGCAGCACATCGGCATGGACGTCCCACGGCCATCGAATGTTCCCTGAGACTGCCTGTCGTGCGTCTACAGTCCTGCTCGAGCGCCGATCCGGAAGGTCAGCACGACCTCGTCCTCGACCCTGACCAGACCACCGGCCGCAGAGGTGGGCTCGATTCCGAAGTCGGTTTGCTTGACCACCATCCTACCTGTCGCGCTCAGCGTGTCGCCATGCACCTCCAGTCGGACTGGAACTGTGAAGGCCTTGGTGACGCCGTGCAAGGTGAGCTCACCCACCAGCGTCAGCTCGTACGAGCTCGGAGCGATTTGCCTGCCCGTCACGCCGACCGAATGGAATCGGATGGTGCCATGGCGCGCGACGTCGAGCACGTTCGGTCCTCTCATCGCTTGCTGGACCTTCGGAGCATCTCCCTCCGGCTCGCCTTCCTCGCTGACCCCCAGCGACCTGGCATTCACGATGAGGTCGACCGAAGATCGCGAGAGCTCTTCGAGATCCAGGACCACTTCGCCCTGGATGGTATCGGCGACGACGGTATGCTCGTGCCCGGCGAAGCTTCCGATGCCGGTCTTGCCGACATGCGCGGTTGCGCTGCTGGCGTTCCCGTCGATGGCAAACGTGCGAGGCGCTGCTACGGCGGCTGGGATCCACGCCGCGATCACCAGCCAAGAGAGGCGGGCAGTCATGCGGGAGGAGTAAGGCGCGGGGAGACGCTCCGCACGCCGAATCGTCAGGGCCAAGGATATGTGGAACGGTGGGACGCGTCGCTCCACCAGCGCATATGCGTCGCCATCGCGTTCTTTCAAGGCGCCCGGGGTGCCGGTATCATTTCCTCTGATGGGGGACTCACTGCCGGGGATCCGCATTCGCCCCATGACCCGATTTCGCGCCGGCTGCCTGGCCACGGCGATCGCGATCACGCTGGCGTACGCGAACCACTTCCGCAACTCGTTCCATTTCGACGACTCGCATACGGTCGAGAGCAACCTGTTCATCCGCGACCTGCGCAATGTCCCGCGCTTCTTCACCGACGTGCGCACCTTCAGCTCGCTGCCGCCCAATCAGAGTTATCGGCCGGTGGTGACGACGACGCTTGCGGTCGACTACGCCCTGGGCGGACTCGATCCCCTGCCCTTTCACGTCGACAGCTTCGCCTGGTTCCTGCTCGAATGCCTGCTCCTCGCCCTCTTGTTCCGGCGGATCCTGAACAGCGACTGGGGCGCCCTCTTCGGCGCCGCCCTGTTCGGGCTGCATCCGGCGAACGCCGAGACGATCAATTACGTGATCGCCCGCTCCGACGTGCTGTCGGCGCTCGGAGCTGTCGCCTGCGTCTGGCTCTGGGCGGCCTCCGCCCGCGCGCGGCGCTACCACCTGTACCTCGTGCCCGCGGTCCTCGGCGTGCTTGCCAAGTCGCAAGGGGCAATGGCCGCTCCGCTGCTCTTCCTCTACATCGGATTGATCGAGCAGCGGCGTTCGGTGCGCGAGCTGCTCGCACCTCGCGCGCTCTGGCAGGCGCTGCGCCCTGCGCTGCCGGCGTTCTTCGCCTGTGGCGCCGCGTTCCTGCTGGAGCTGAGGATGGCCCCGGCCTGGGTCGCGGGGGGCGGGTCGCGCCTTCATTACCTGTTCACCCAGCCCTGGGTCGTCCTCCATTATCTGGGCATGTTCGTGCTGCCGGTTGGACTGAGCGCGGACAGCGACTGGACACCGCTGGCGAGCGCGACGGACCCGCGTGTTTTCGCCGGGCTTCTGTTCCTGGCCCTGGCGCTCTGGATCATCGTGCGCGCTTCACGCAGCGACGCAACCCGGCCGATCGCGTACGGGATGCTCTGGTTCTTGTTGGCGCTCCTCCCGACCTCCAGCGTGATTCCGCTGGCGGAGGTGATGAACGACCACCGGATGCATTTCGCTCTTCCCGGGTTGTCGCTGGCTGCCGCCTGCGCGCTCCAGCTGGCCGTCGAGCGCGTCGCAGTCTCGACAGCGGTCCGAGCGGGAGCGATGGCCTCGGCCGCGCTGCTGCTCATGGCGTACGGATTCGGAACACATCGCCGCAACCAGGTCTGGCGGAGCGAAGAGACGCTCTGGCGCGACGTCACCGAGAAGAGCCCAGGGAACGGGCGCGGCTGGATGAACTACGGGCTGACCAGGATGGCGCGCGGCGACTACGCCGAGGCGGAGCGCGCGTACCTGCGGGGCCTCGAGCTCGCCCCCAGCTACGGATACCTGCACGTCAACATGGGCATTCTCAAGAGCGCGATGGGCGATCGGGCCGAGGCGGAGCGGCGCTTCCGGCGTGGGCTCGAGCTGATGCCCCGCGTACCGGCGATCCACTTCTTCTTCGCGCGCTGGCTCGACCAGGTCGGACGCAGCGACCAGGCGATCCCGCTGCTGCGCGAGACCATAGCACTCTCGCCGGGCGAGCCGGGCGCGCACGATCTGCTCCTCCGGATCCTTGCCAGACGGGAACGCTGGGTCGAGCTGGAGAGCACCGCGACGGAAACGCTCGCCGTGCGCTCGAACGACGCGACGGCGCGGTCGATGCTGCAGCTCGCGCGCGAGCGGCTCGCTCCGGCGCCTTCCATCGATGCCTTGCTGGCCGAGAGCGTCGTGCTCTATGGGGAGCGCAAGTACGAGCAGATGTTGCGTGTCTGCGACGCCGCGATCGCGCGCAGGCCCGACTCCGCGGAGGCCTGGAACAACCGATGCTCCGCCCTGAACGTGCTGCACCGGTATGCGGAGGCCGCATCCGCATGTGGGAAGGCATTGCAGCTCAAGCCCGATTTCACTATCGCGCGCAACAACCTCGCGGTATCGCGCGCGGGACTGAAGTAAAGGCCCCTCAGAACTGCGAGACGGCCCACCAGGCGCTGCCGTCGCTGACCACGCCGTATACCTGTCTGGGGAGGAAGAGCGTGTTCGTAGCCGCGCCATCGACCGTCGAACCCATCAATCCAGCGTCGACCATCACCGGATGGAACGTCCGGTCGATCTTCTTCAAGAAGTAGAATCGGCCGGGTGGCACCGCAGCCGGCGACGGCAGATGAACCGTCACGGGCCCGAAGGTGGCATCGACGAGGATGACGATCTCGCCCACGGCGCCGGTCAGGACGGTGTCGTTCGCGACCAGCCGGGTAGGCAAGAGCTGCGGGCCCGTCTGCCCCGTCGCGCCCGTTGCGCCGGTCGGGCCCGTGGGCCCGGTCGCGCCTCCTGCGCCAGCAGGTCCCGTGGATCCAGTTGCGCCAGTCGGGCCTATCGGTCCGATAGGACCTGTATCGCCCTGGGCGCCTTGCAAACCGGTGACGCCCTGTGGACCGGTGGCGCCCTGTGGACCGGTGACGCCCTGCGGACCGGTGGCGCCCTGTGGACCGGCGACGCCCTGCGGACCCGTGGCGCCGGTCGGGCCGGTCGGGCCCGGCACAGCCGTGGCGAGGTCGACGCGCCAGACATGAGCGCCGGTGCCATCGCCCCGATCGGACGCGTAGACGGATCCGTTGAAGTACCCGACGGCTTGAAGACTGGTGAACGCTCCATCGGAGATGAACGTCGGCGTGCCGCCGGAAGTCGGGATCTGCCAGAACCCATTGAGGAGGTTGCGGTCGAGCGCGTAGAGATGGCCGCCGCCGACGACAGCGCGGCTGCCGTTGGTGCGGTACGTGGAGGGAGCCGAAACAAGGACCGTGAAGCTGCCGTCCGCATTCCGCCGGTACGCCCCAGCGTCGTCGACGACGTAGAGGATGGCGCCGTCGCCGGCGATTGCCAGGTGCGACGTGTTCCGGAAGAACCCGAGGGAGCTCAGCCCTCCCAAGCTGGTGACGGTGTAGAGACTGCCGGCGTAATGCGCGGCATAGAGCATCGTCCCGCTCCACGACAATGAATCCAAGTCGTCGGCGGGAGAATTGCGCGTGATCGCTCCCCCGGTGGCCGGTGCGCGAGACAGCTCCGTCAAGGAACCGGAGCCAGCGTTCGCGTTGTTCCACCAGAGCTGGTTGCTGCTGTCATCGATGGTGAAGCCGTTCGTGTACGTCAGCACTCCGCCCGTGGTGCCCGGAAGGCTCGAGTAGATCGTAGTGAGGTTGCCCGCGGTCACCTTCACGATCGACAGGGTGGAGCTGCTGCCCGCGGTTGCACTGAGGTAGATGTCACCTGTGGCGCGGTCGATCGTCATCTCGTTCGGGGAGTACCCGCCCATGTTGACGAACGGCGTGACCGAGACGGGATACGCTGGGGCCGCCGCCGCGGCTGCGAGGAGCGCAGCCCGAATCGCCCATTGGAAACTCATGTTGTCCCCCCTCGCCAAATCACGCGGAGCGCAACCCCCAACGTTGTCCGGTACGTTGATGCGGCCGTGCGAGCGGCGGGACTGTACGTGGGAAGCGGAAGCGCTTCAAGTGAGCGCCAGGCGACGCTGCCGCCCCTTGGCCACCTCGAAATGAGCCGACGCTCGATTCGGAATGCGGCGTTGCGCCCCGCAGCTCACTACCTTCTTGAAGGACCAAGGAGGATGCGATGGGAATCCTGGATCGAATCTTTGGACAGCAGCAGCCGCCGCCGCCCGGCGACGCGCAACCAGCGCCCCAGGAGCTTTCAGACGAGCAGGCGCTGCAGAGATACCGCTACCTCGTGCGAACCGCGCCGCCGGAGGCCATCGAAGAGGCTCATCGGGAGGCGTTCGCCAGGCTGACACCCGAGCAGCGCGCACAGTTGCTGCGCGAGCTGAATGCGGCGGCCCCGGCAAACGAAAGGATCAGCGACCCTTCCCGGAATGACCCGCAGACGCTCGCGCGGATGGCGACCCGGGCCGAGCTGCGGCAGCCGGGCTTCCTGGAGCAGAGATTGGGGGGCACCGCCCTCGGCAGTCCCGGTCTCGGCGGGATGTTTGCCAGCTCGCTCCTGGGCAGTGTGGTGGGTAGCGTGATCGGCTCCGCCATCGCGCACCAGTTCCTGGGAGGGTCCGGGCATCTGCCGGCGGAGACACCGGGGGATCAAAGCGCCAGCAACGAGGTCGCCGCAGACGACGACATGGACACCGCCGACGCGGATGCCTCGGACTACGACGACGTGGGCGGCGACATCGGCGGAGACGACTTCAGCTGACCAGACCGGGCCGCCGGGCGACGAAGCTGACCGGAACTGCTCAATTCGCGCTCGACGCTTTCCAGAGGTTGATCCCGCTTTCA
>Ga0137418_10003784_pt1 | contig 13925 bp, 12 predicted proteins | sample CZODoug3_1_2_16f_FD_122242 | JGI IMG/M metagenome (GOLD analysis project Ga0137418, IMG submission 122242) | Vadose zone soil fungal communities from Angelo Coast Range Reserve, California, USA - CZODoug3_1_2_16fungal (Hybrid Assembly) | ecosystem: Environmental > Terrestrial > Soil > Vadose...
GCATGACCGGCAAGCCGAGCGCAAAAAGCTAGTTGCTTCCCCATCAATGGCTATTCGGAAAGTCTGTGCGAGAGTGGACCAGATCGGGTGGCCAGCCATTTATAAGATAGGTTCTAGGCATTGGTGTCTCGAGAGGTCGAACGTTGCACCACTTACTTATGTCAATAGGAGATTGAATGGCGAATATTCTGACCTGCACCGGGAAACTGAGCCAAAATTCGTTGGAGATTTCGGCCTGCGCGGTTCGGTTTGTGCCGGGTTGACCGGCAGAATTGCGGTGAGTGTAGCTCAAGTGAGTGCCTCAAGCAACAGGGTGGAGGAGTTGTTGTTCTTTCCTAAGATCCCGGCAGTCGCCGTGCGGTGGGAAAGTGGGAAACGCGCAGCGTTTTCCAAGGCGGCTTCACCGCCGTCTTTTCCATAGTCCTTCTGTGCCGTGTCGTGGGCAAACTCCTCCGGCGTACGATAGCCGAGCGCCGAGTGTGGCCGGCATTGGTTGTAGTCCTGCCGCCAGGCCTCGATGATGTCGCGTGCTTCGGCCAGGCCATAGAACCAGTTTTCGTTGAGGCACTCGTCGCGAAAGCGCCCATTGAAGCTCTCCACGTATCCGTTCTCCATCGGCCGCCCCGGCTGGATGTAGTGCCAGCGCAGGCCTTGCTCGTACACCCATTGATCCAGCGCGCGGCTCGTAAACTCCGGTCCATTATCCGAGCGGATCTGCGCCGGCAATCCGCGTTGTTCTCGCAAACCCTCTAGTACCCGCGCCACCCGCAGTCCACTGAGCGAGGTGTCCACTTCGATGGCCACTGCCTCGCGCGTGTAGTCGTCTACGATGTTCAACGTCCTAAACCTCCGTCCCGTGCTCAAGGCATCCGTCACGAAATCCAACGACCACACCTGATTTGCTCCCGTCGGCTCCAGCAGCGGCTGCCGCGCCCCCGTGCGCTTCCGGCCCCGCTTGCGCCGCAGTCCCAGCTTCTCCTCCACATACAGCCGGTACACCCGCTTGTGGTTCACCCGCCAGCCTTCGCGCTGCAGCAACACCTGCAACCGTCGATACCCAAACCGCCGTCGCATCTCCGCCAGCTCGCGCATCCGCGCCCGCAGTTTCCCCTCTTCCGGACGTCGTCTCCGATAGCGACACGTTCCCCGATCCATCCCCATCAGCCCACAGGCCCGGCGCTGGCTCACGGCCTCGTCCCCCTGCATCACCAGCACCGCTTCCCGCCGCGCCTGCGGGCTCACCACTTTTTTGCCAGCACCGCCTTCAACGCCCGGATGTCCACCGCCTGCTCCGCCACGATGTGCTTCAACTGCCGGTTCTCTTCTTCCAGCTGCTTCAGCCGCCGCGCTTCGCTCAACTCCATCCCTCCATACTTCGACTTCCAACGGTAGAAACTTGCTCCTGTCATCCCGTGCCGTCGGCACAACTCTTTCGTTTCCACACCGGCTTCTGATTCCTTCAAAATGGCTATGATCTGTTCTTCACTGAATCGACTCTTCCTCATGGCTCCTCCTCAGGCCCTGGCGGGCCATCTTATCGGAGAAGTCTCTTTCCCGCTGGCTTAGTTCTTGGGGGGCACGTCATCCGCCCTTCTCGCTCGCTCGCGCCCTCGCGCAATCCTAGCCCAGCGCACACGCCCTGCCCTTGCGTGCGGGCCCTGGCCAAGTCCAAACCGGAAGCCTCAGTGGTGGTCGGTGGGGGTATGGCAGTTCTGCCGTCCTCTCCTTCCACCCCGGCAAGCTACGGAGGGGGTCAGCTATACGAACGGGAACGTGATATACCCCGGAGGGGTTCGGACCCAGATGGGCCGGGCCGGGCCGGGCGCGCGCGTTAGCAGACAGCGTAGAATCAGGCACATGTCTAAAGTGCCTCCGGCAAAAATCCGCTGCGATGACAACGGGCGGGGGACAGTCTGTCTTGTGGACGACGACTTGGGGCTTCACAGTAAATGGAGCGACGGGGGTCGCAACCTTCGAAAATAATGGACAAATTCCGGGGGTAACACAATGAGAACAATGGCAGTAGCGATCACCATCGTTCTAGCCGCCGTCGTGAGTCCCAAGATGCGCGCCAAGCCTGATTCAGGTTATACCACGGTAGTCCTTGAATATATTGGGAAAACTAATCGTCCGATTTCCCCGATTATCATCAGCAGTTCGGCTGAGGAGGCTCAGTGGTATAGACACAAATTGTTCAGCGATCCGATTTCCACTCTTACGAGCGTTTACATCGTGAAGGAAACAACGTGGAAGGACGTCATGGATATTCCGTTCCCAAAGGCTGATTTGAAGCAACCAAGTGCTGACGACGGACCAATAACGGCGCCCATGTTAAAGCTTGTTCGGGCTAAAGGGCACGATTTCCGAGAAGCCACTATCGGGGCGGAAGAGAGCGTCCTGATCCTGGACAAGATCAAACAGCGGGTGGCAAAGTATCAGTTGCTTGTTAGGCGGTTGTCGGAAGTAGAAGGCCCTATGAGTTACTATCTCAAGCAATCGCGCTGATGATTTCAAGAATCACCGATAGTTTGCTCAATAAATAAGATTCTGTGGCATAATGCCGCCAAGTCGTTGGAACCGTATAGCCTTTCATCTTTCGCGAACAAGTCCGCGAATCCAGGCTACTTTGCGTTGGGTATGAGCCAAAATACTGGTGGCCGCAAACTACTTCTCCTGGCTCGGCCGTTTTCCTTTCTCGTTCTGACTTTGGCGGTTCTCCCCGCGGTCCCCGCGTATCCGCAGGGATCGTCGCCTGCCCCCGCAACCTCACTCTATAAAGAACTGAAGAATTTCTCGCTTGGTTCTTCGAATGTTAGGGCGGAACATCTTGTCCTCAAGAGGGATCGGGTGACGATCACCTTTGAAAGCGGAACCTTCTATTTTCCTGCGCCAGTCGCTGGGAAGGTACGCGGTGCTGTGTTCATAGGAGACGGGCTTTTTCACGCCGACCCCCCGTCAAGCGAGTTCGAAAAGGAAAACGTGAGGCGGCTATTGAATGCGGACGAAGTCGACTCCAACTTCAAGACCGCCGTCTTACGGTTTACAGACGACACTTACTCTGACCTCGGCGCAGGCTCGCGGGCGGAGACGCAGACACCAGAGCAGGCAACCAAGCTTGCAGAACAACTGGATGGACGAGTTTTGGAAGAAACAGGGGCGAATCTTTCAGCGCGCCAGGTGATTTCAATCGTGAATCACGAGCCTTTAGGGTTTTTCTTCATGCAGGTGGATGGAGGCCACCGCGGACGCTTTAGTTTTCTGTTGGATTATCAGGCACGGATTCCTGCTGCCAACTTCGCAATCAATGCAGGTGAACGCGGGTTGATCTACGCCTTCGACAAGATCTTTGGCGAAACCGACGTTTGGATGGCTTTTCACAGTCAAGCCGACTACCAGCGCGGCCGGGCAGCCTATTCTGACCAAGACGACCTGATCGCTATTTCGAAATATGCGCTGACCGTGGACGTGACCGAACCGAAGAAGTGGTTAAAGTTGACGACGCATATCGATTGTGCAGCGAAGTCCGATGGTCTGGTTGCCATTCCGTTCCTGGTAGGAGAAGACCTTTCGTACTACGAGGACCAGCGGCGAAAGAAGCAACTCCGCGTGTCTAGCGCCCGTTTGGGCGATGGCACCCCCGTGGAGTGGATTCAAGAACCCTGGGAAGGAGGATTTACAGTTCTTTTGCCGTTCGCCGCAGGCAACAAGCAGGCGTTTACCCTGGAGGTCACCCTCTCCGGCGAATTCATGTTTGAAGCTCAGACGGTCAGCGAAACCTATTTTCCCTTACGTACCACGACCTGGTTTCCGAGGCACGGGTATCTCCAGCGTTCCTTGTTCGACGTGGAATTCAGGCACCGCAAACGAGACACGGTCGCCAGTGTGGGAACACTCATTCGCGATGAGGCCGCCCCAGGCGTCAAGGATCAACGCATAACTGAATTCCGCCTTGACCACGCGGTAGCCCTTATCTCGTTTGGCGTGGGATCTTACGAGATCCACAAGGACGTGGCGAAGTTGGGAAACGGACAAAGCCTCCCTCTTGAGTTCTATTCGATTCCGGGAAGATTGGCCGCGATTAAGGAAGACTTTATCCTGGCAGAACTCAACAATTGTGTGCGCTACTTCAGCGCTCTCTTCGGAGACTATCCGTATCCAGTTTTTCGCGGAGCATTTCACCCATTTCCCTATGGTCAAGGCTTTCCAACCACCTTGATGATTCCAGGTGCTGATCAAGCCTCGAAGTACACATATTTATTCATTGCCCACGAGACCGCCCATCAATGGTGGGGGGATAGTGTGCTTTGGCGATCCTATCGCGACCAGTGGCTGAGCGAGGGCTTCGCTGAGTACTCCGGACTCCTATACACGCAGATGCGAGACAGGACTTCTTCTGAGCGTGACCTGATCGATGATGCGCGGCGGTCTCTCAGTCTTCCACCTAGAACTCTCTCTGGCGTGGGCAAGGGGCATCTGTATGAGATCGGTCCGCTAGTTATGGGACATCGTCTCAACACCCGTGAGACTGAAGGCGCCTACACAGCTCTCATCTACAACAAAGGCGCTCTAGTTTTGCGAATGCTGCACTTCCTCTTCACGGATCCGCAAACGGGTAATGGGAAACCCTTCTTCGAAATGATGGGGGATTTTGCGCGCGAGTATTCAGGCCGCGCCGCCTCGACTGACGATTTCTTTGCCGTGGTGAACGCGCACGTGGGCCAGACAGCTCTCGCGCGCACATATGGCTACAAGAACCTGAACTGGTTCTACCGTCAGTGGGTGCTCCAAAGTTATCTTCCGACTTACCGCCTCACTTATGCATTGGAAGACCAGCCGGATGGCACCGTCTTTCTAAGCGGAACCGTGGTTCAGGATGGCGTGCCTGAGTCGCAGCAGTGGTTCATGCCCCTGCCATTGGTGGTCACGATGTCGAAAGGAACGCAAAGCGTTATTCCTGTGGCGGTCCAAGGGAAAGCGTCGCCGTTCAAGATCAAGCTGCCGGTTCGACCTGAAAAGGTTGAGTTGGATCCGCAATTGTGGATTCTGTCAGGAAAAACTTCTACCGAGCGCTGGTAATCCGCGCCGGAGAGCGAAAGAACTTCGCCTGCGAAATTGCGCGCCGATCGCAATTGCCCTGATCGCCACGGAGGAAATTCCCCAGGGGCTGGCCGGTATCAGGAGTGCCAGCGTGTCCCGTTGTTAGAACGCGGCTCACAGGCAAGAGAGTGATTCTCTCTAACGCGGGCTCTCAGTGTAGGCGGGTTGGCCGACCCTTTCTGGTTTTGATTTCTGTTCCTAGATCTAAGGTCAAGGTGCAGGCAGCATCGCAACCCACCCTTTCGCACAGAACGCGCAAGGATCGGGCACCCCTTGTCCGGATGGGAGAGGAAGATCAAGAGCATGGGCGCCGGCGCCCATTTCCCGGATTGGGAAAGGAGATCAAAAGCCCTTGCCCCCGCCTCCCCGAGTTTCGTTGTTCGGGAAGAGAAACCACTAACCCGCGAAGGGCGGGTCAGCCTCCAGCGAAGCGCTCGCAAATTCTCCAAGCACTACAGCCCTCAATTAAATCTCTGCCCACGGAAAACGCCGGCACCCACAATAGAATAAACTCGGGCGGAAAGGTGTGCTTTATGGTACCCACACAAGTCTATTTCCAGCTGCCATCAACGTACCAGCCGTTTGCCGAACTACTGTCCGCAAATGCCCAGATGTATTTGCAATGCCAGTGCGGATGGGAAGATCGCATTAACATCCTCTACGGCTTTCCGCCCCAGGCCCTGCTGACAGAGCCGTGCAGCCAGTGCAAATCCACCGAGCACCGCGTCGTTCGGCATGAAGAGACGGTTCACGGGAGCTGCCTCGATTGCGGCCACGACTTAGCCGGCTTTCCGACCATGCCTTGGAACGATCTCGTGTGCCCCAACTGCCGCTCCCACCGCCTCCAGATTGAGCGCATCGAGATCGATCCGCCGTACCCATCGAAGTTCGGCGAAGCCGGAGACCGCACTCCGCTGGGGTTCGAAGGCGACAACTACATGCGCAAGGATCAGCCGTGGGGCGTGGACCCCCACTCCGATGCGATGCACCTCCAACTCGAGACCAAGAAGGCCGTTCATTTTCATCCCAGTGATTCGTATGAGTACGTACGCTGCGAGTTTCTCTTCGGGCAGGGTCTGTTGGGGAACAACCAATACCGCGAGGACGACGCAAAATATCCGATGTTGATCTCGATGCTGGCCAGCCTGATGCGCGATTGTTTTCGGCAGATGGGGCAGCTTCCCGAGGGGATCAAAGCGCTCGACTTCGATGAGGTTGCGGCGGGCCTCGAGAAAGACCCTGTTACCAAGGCCCTATGGGAACACAATGTCGCCATAGCCATTAACAGCCTTTTAGCGAAGTATCCAGAGAAACTGATCGCGGAGGCTACCGAACGGCCGGAAATCCGGAGGGAAGGCGTAGCCTATGCCGTGCGCGCTCTGCGCGTCTATGTCGAGGAGGCAGGGAAGCAGGCCCAACCAACCAGTGACGACCAAGAGGAAGATGGCGATCAAGACGAAGAAGATCGGCCGCCAAGTTGGACCTTTTCCGACCAGGTTGCCCGAACGTTCCACCTGATCGGTGACTTAATGCGGATTGGCGATTCCACCAACGAAGAGCGCCGGCAAGCGCTGGAAGCGTACGGCGAAGCCCTGAAGTGGACCCTGCCCGAGAACCTTGTTCCCGGATTGTTACAATCGCGAGGCGAGACTACTTTGATGTTGCAGGATGCAACAAGGGAGGAACTGGCCTCCGCCTGGACAGACCTTGAAACGGCGCTGAATGCCGATCCCAAACGGCTGGGCAGAAGCATGCCGTGGGCTGTGCTCTGGCACATGGCGCAAATCGCTGAACGGCTCGACGACGGCGCAACCGAGCTACAGACGCTGGACAAGGCTGCCCGAGTGGCCATGGCTGTGGTCCGCCTGCAATCCGATGAGTACTCGTTGCAACTCCAGTCCGAGCCCATGGCCGATGTGTTCGACTCGCTGGCGCATCGCCACGCCGAACAAGGTCAGGCCGGCAAGTCGCTGTCCGCGGCAGAGGCGCTCCGCGCCGCCACGGTGCGGTTGCATACGAAAACGGAGAAAGAGAAAAAACAGGACTTGCTGGAGATGGTCAGCGAGATGGGTCGCGATCTGGCGCGCGCGCACATGCGGCAGGCAGGCGAGCAGGTCAATTTGGTCGACTCCGTGTTGTCCTCTGAAAATGCGAGCATCGATTCGATCGAGCCGGCCATCCAGCAGATGCTGGCACGGGACACGGACACACCTACAGCGATCGTCAGCTTTAGTAACCCGATCACGCGAGCTGGTTCGTCTGAAATAGTCGCCTTCGTTTGCGCCAACTCTGCTACGAGCAAAGACCAGATTCAGTGCCAGATCTTACGACCGGACTTTACCGGCACGGAATGGGACGCGGCGCTGGTTCGGCCTGGCCCCTTTCGCGAGAAGCGCCTTCGCCGCATGCACGCCGCCGTTGCCCATGCCTTGTTGGCGCCCTTACTCCCCGTCCTCGAGGGGATGGGCATACAACGAATCGTGTTCAGCTTGCCGGGGATTTTGTCCCGCTATTCGTTCGAAGCCGCCCCGGTTGGAGATGGCGAGGGGAACGTGCTGATCCAGCGCTGGGAAGTTGCTTATGTGCCCGCCATCGCATTGGCTCTGGATGAGGCACAACCCGCTCCGCGAGCGAATGGCAACTTGTTGGTCGTGGGTTATCAGGGTGAGGATCTGACCAATGCCGCGCTGGAGGTCAAACACCTCCGGGAACTCTTCGGCGACAACATGACGCTGCTTTCGGGAGAACAATGCAACAAAGTCAGCGTTCTGGAACATCTGTCCAAACCCTACGGCTACATTCATTTCGTCTGCCATGGAACCTACGATGTCGACATGCCCCTGAATGCTGCCCTGCATCTTGTGCCGGATGTAGAAGATGACAGCCAGCGTGTGACGGCCGCCGACATCTTCGCCAATGTGAAGTTTCCGGGCCATCCTCTAGTCACCATGTCGGCATGTTCGACTGCGCTCATGTCAACCAGCGCCGTGAATAATTGCCATGGCCTGACAGGCAGTTTTTTGCGTGCGGGTGCGTGCGGAGTGGTTGGGAGCCGCTGGCCCGTTTACGACGATATCTCTGCGCTGTTCATGTCGTCGTTGTACGGGAAGATTGTGGGCGGCGGTTATACCTCTCCGTTGAATTGCCTGACGGCCGTTCAACGTGAGCTTGCCAAAGATCACGGCATGGAAGATTTCGCTTCCTTCGGGTATATGGGAATCCCGTAAAATACCGTTATGGCGAACACTACGAATAAGGATGAAGCAGTTCAACTGGAACTGCAGGTGGAATCGAGGGACGAAGCCACGGTGAACCAAGTTGCGTCGGCACTACAGTCGGTCGACGTGAAGCGCTGGCCCGCCGCTCGCATGGACCCGCTGACGATACTCGCAATCGCAGCGGGCACGGCCAAGCTCATCACGGCGCTCCTGGAATTGAAAGAGAAATTATCGGCGCAGAAGAATCCACCGCCGGTCAAGGTTTCGAATGCAGCCGGGGCCGAGCTCGATCTATTTACGGCCACGGAGTCAATATTAGAGGAGTTCCTAAAATCGAGTAAGTGATTCTCGCCGGCTGCTGCGGTCGCAGGGGGAGAAGGTAGCGATGTACAGATTCTACGGAATATACGTCACTGCCTCATTGCAAGTTTCGCCTTCCATCCCTCAACGTTAAACTTCTGTCTCACTTGCAACTTTCCCAGCTATCCGGCGAGACTAGAGATATGAGCATCTCCATCTCCCTGCGAGATCGCGTGGCGCTGGTTACCGGCGGCTCCCGCGGCATTGGCGCCGCAACCGTGCGTCTGCTGGCCCAGGCTGGCGCGAAGGTTGTGTTCAATTATCAAAAAGCCCGAGACGCGGCGGGAAAGCTGGTCAAGGAGTGCGGCTCTAACTACGGTGAAGACCACTGCCACGCCGTCGCCTGCGACCTCACCGGCACCGAAACAGCCCAAGCCCTCGTCACCGCCGCCGTTCAACGCTTCGGACGCCTCGACATCCTGGTCGTCAACCACGGCGTCTGGCCCGAACACGACGCCGGCATCGACACCATGCCCGACGCGCAATGGCGCAATACCCTCGCCATCAATCTCGATGCCGTATTCGCCATCACCAAGCACGCGGTTGCGCAGATGAAGAAGCAATCCCGCCAGGGGGCGGCGGCGGGGCATATTGTGCTCGTCAGCTCCACTTCCGGACAGCGCGGCGAAGCCTTTCACGTCGACTACTCCGCCAGCAAGGGCGCCATCATCAGCATGACCAAGAGCCTCTCCACTGAGCTCATCCGTCAGGGGATTTACGTAAACAGCGTAGCCCCGGGCTGGGTGGACACCGACATGTCAGCCGGCGCATTGGCCGATGCGAAGATTTCTGCCGCCGTTTTAGGCACGATACCCCTTGGTCGCGTCGGCACCCCGGCCGAAATCGCCGGACCCATCGTCTTTCTTTGCACAGAGATGGCCGGATTCATCTCGGGAGAGATTTTCAACGTCAACGGCGGAGCCGTGCTGACAGGCTAATCCCGATAAGATGTAGCCGAGCAGTCCGAGGCAGCCGCTCAGGACGAATCAGCGTCCAAGTTTGCAGGACCCTATGAGATTCGCTTTCGCCATCTTGCTGTCGCTCGCAACCGCATCGGCACAAACACCGGCGCCGGCTTCGCCGTCCGCTGCGACCAACAAGCCAGCCGCCAAATCAGAAGACCAGAGCACCGTAAAAGCCCGCGCCCTGCTCGACAAAGCCATCGAAGCCCTCGGCGGCTCGGCCTACCTCAACTACTCCACGCGTAGCGAGGAAGGCCGCTCCTACAGCCTCTATCATAGTCAGTCCCGTGGCCCCGGAACCATCTACCGCCGCTTCTACCGCTATGCCGACAAAGATCGCGTCGAGTTTGCCCTCGAAAAGGGGATCGGTGTCTACGACTTGATTCCGTTCCCCATCCCCGTTCCTGAGGGCAAGTCCAACAAGAAAACCGACGTCGCCCTCATCCACAACGGCGACAAGGGCTACGAAGTCAGCTTCAAAGGCACGGAACAGGAAGACGCGAAAGACACGACAGACTACCTCCGCCGCCGCGCACGTTCCATGGAATGGGTTCTCCGCAAGTGGATTTACGAACCCGGCGTCGCATTGTTCTACGACGGCACGGCCCTGGGCAACGCCAACCTCGCCGACAAAGTCACCATCACGAACAGCCGGAACGAATCCGTTACTCTGTTCCTCGACACCACCACGCATTTGCCCACGAAGAAGTCGTTTGCCTGGCGCGACGCGACCGACAAATACCAAAACGTAGAAGAAGAAGCCTACGATAACTACAAGCCCGTCCAGGGCATCATGACGCCCTATACACTGTCGCGTTATTACAACGGCGATCTGGTCTCGGAGCGCTTCCTCAGCAAGGTGAAGTACAACGACGAGCTGGCCGATTCACTCTTCGAGGCCAAAAGCCACCCCCGCAAGCAATTGATTGCAAATTAGTTACTGCACACCGCCAGACCCATCTTCTGTCTCGGACGCAAAGCCACAGAGTGTGGCTAAATTGCCACAGCCCAACGTTCTCCTATCCTAGTAGTCTGAGCCGACGCTATCTTACGTTCACCCTCCCTTGGAATACGAACAGACAATCCGCTCCGCCGTGGAGTGCAGCGGCATAGGCCTCCACAGCGGCGCGCCGGTGAATCTCCGTCTCCTTCCTGCGCCCAGCGGGAGTGGGATCCTGTTTCGCCGCACTGACCTCGATGGCTTCGAGATTGAAGCGGTCGGCCACAACGTCGCCAAAGTCAGCTACGCCACCAGCCTCATGAAGAAGGGCGTGCTGATCTCCACCACCGAGCACTTGCTGTCCGCGCTGGTCGGGGTCGGCGTGGATAACGCCATCGTTGAACTCGACAACCTGGAACTGCCCATTCTCGACGGCAGCGCCCAGCCGTTTGTGGAGATGATCGAGGAAGCGGGCCTGCGCCGCCAGCGGCGCCGCCGCAAGTATCTGCGGGTTCGCGAGCCCATTGAACTCTCCGACCGCGGAAAATTCATCGCAATCTATCCCGCAGAGAGCTATTCGGCTTCGTACTCGATCGACTTCCCGCACCCCGCCATTGGCCGCGAAACCTTTGCCGTCGAGCTTTCTAACGGAAGCTATCTCAAGCAGATCGCTCCAGCGCGAACTTTTGGGTCGCGCGAAGACGAGCAATCCATGCGCAACATGGGCCTGATCCGCGGCGCCTCTCGGGATAATTGCGTTGTCCTGACAAAAGACGGCATCGAAAATCCGCCGCTGCGCTTTTCGGACGAGTTCGTGCGCCACAAGGTCCTAGACCTGATCGGTGATTTAGCGCTGATAGGAAAACGCCTGCTGGGAAGGGTCGTGGCCGACCGGGCGGGCCATGCCATGCATACGGCGCTGGTTTCGAGAATCTTGAAGAATCCTTCGCTCTGTGAGGAAGTAACGCTGGAAGGGCCGTCGCATGCTCCTGCGGCCAAAATTCCTGCGGAAATCGCGGCTGCTTCCGACTACTCGGTGTAGTCGATCTCGTCTTGCTACTTCTCTTGTCTCTTTCCTACCACTTCTCTTTCAATGCCAGGGCGGAGAGCGCGTTCTGGGGCTTGGCGTTCAGCGGCTTGGTGCTTACCGGTTTCGCTTTCGTGGCAAGCTGCCGTGTCAACCAGTCTTCGATCGCTTCCTGCGCTTTTCTCGGCAGCTCGACAAACCGCAAGCCCGCCTTGCCCGACTCATCCGCCCACGCCAGATCGGCGCGGAACTCAAGCGGGGCCGCCATCTCAGGCAGAAAGAACGAAACCTTCGACAGCCCGCTGGCGGGCAGCGGCTCGCTGAAGCTTACCGCCATTCCGCCTTCGCTGATATTCGTCGCCTTCGCCTCCAGCTTTTCGTCCTTCCCGAAGAAGGCCGTCACCGCAAAGTCCAACGGATGCCGGTAGTAGCGGCGACGCTCGCGCGTCATCATCGCAACGGCGGCGCTGGCACAGCGCGTGGCGTTCACGTCCGATACCGGTTTCTGAATCACAAAATTCGCGCCCATTTGGAACGCCTGCGCGGTGGATGTGCGCTGGTTCAGAACGGCAACGGCCACTGAATTCTTGTTAGCGGTCATCCCCCGCATGTCGCGCAGAACTTCCGAACCGCCCTGGAAATCATCGCAGTCCACGATGACCGCGTCGTAGTGCTCGCTCAACAGAATTTCCATTCCGGCGTTGGGGCCAACGCAAACCTCCACGCCAATCGAGTGGTGCTCGAGGGCGGAGCGCAAGGGCCGGACCAGATCCGGATCCCGGCTCAAAAGTAAAGATGCAAGACTCATAGCGTCATAGTCGCCGGAAGCCCTGTTTTCGCCTATATCACACCCGTAATTACCTTGAGGGTACTCGTGGAAAGGACGCGCCTGTGCCGCTTAACACTTGGCAAAAGACGCCCGCCCCAGCACACTGTAAGCACTGTGCTTACAAGGGCTTACTTGTCGCTGGGATCGAATCTGGGAGACCGTGCCGCCCACCTACGCGAGGCAATTCGCAAACTTTCGGACGCGGGCACGGTTACCAATTGCTCATCGTTCTACCAAACCGAACCGGTGGAATTCACGGACCAGCCGGAGTTCCTGAACTGCGCCGTTGAACTGGAAACAAAGTTAACCCCGCAGCAAATCCTCGACGCGATTCTCCTGATTGAGCGTGAAATGGGCCGCGACCGCTCCACCCAACCCCGCAAGGGTCCGCGCACCATCGACATCGATCTGCTCCTGGCCGGCGACACGATCATCAATACCCCCCAACTAATCGTCCCCCATCCCTCCATGCAAGACCGCCGCTTCGTCCTCGAACCCCTAGCAGAAATCGCTCCCGAGGCAAGGCATCCGTTGCTGAGTCGGACGATTCAGGAATTGTTGGACATCTTACCGCTGGGGCAGGCGGTAAGGAAGCTCGCAAACAAGTAAGGAAGTATGTGCTTGCGCGATCATCTTCTTATGTCGGCCTCAAGCAGCCTAACCTTTCGCTTGATGTTGAACCATAGTGCTGTTCCAACGAACAGGCCTGCCACGAGGCATACTAACGCTGTTTGCTTCATCCCTGACGCGGTAAGCGCGGTGTGATATCCCATGATGAAATAATCGTAGACTGTGAAGAACACGAACATTGGGAGAGCCCATTTCAGCAACCCTCTTATCAAGACAAAGCGAAAAGGGCCCATTCGATAGGCTTTCAACCTGGCCTGGCGTTGAGTTTCTGCGTCAGCAATTTGAATCTTAAAGCCCATAGTGCTCGGCAATCATACTTATCAGATCCTTGCGAAAAAACGCTCCGCCTCACGCACTAGTTACTTGTGAGTTCCTTCTTCACCAACTCACTAACCAGCTTCCCATCCACTCTCAGCCCAGCCGCATTAAACCGTGCCATTGCATTCTTCATCACGGTCCCCATGTCCTTCATCGTAGGAGACCCCATCTCGGCGATTGCAGCCCGAACTCCGGCGGCAACTTCTTCTTCGCCTGCGGCTTTGGGCAGGTAAGCCTCGATGAGCACAATCTCGGCCGCTTCCTTATCCGCCATCTCCTGGCGACCGCCTTTTTGGAACTGCTCAACGGAATCCTTCCGCTGCTTAATGAGCGTTTGCAGCACTTGCTGCGATTCCTTGTCATCGAGCGGCGCCATCTTCTCGATTTCGCGGTTTTTGAGCGCGGACTTGACCATACGCAGGGTGGAGAGCCGGGCTTCGGCCCGCGCCTTCATGGCTTCAACAATATCTTTCTGGATTTGCTCGGAAAGACTCATATTTCGACGCTCATAGTCTGACATTATAAGGATGAATCGCTGGGATGC
>Ga0137418_10003787_pt1 | contig 13921 bp, 15 predicted proteins | sample CZODoug3_1_2_16f_FD_122242 | JGI IMG/M metagenome (GOLD analysis project Ga0137418, IMG submission 122242) | Vadose zone soil fungal communities from Angelo Coast Range Reserve, California, USA - CZODoug3_1_2_16fungal (Hybrid Assembly) | ecosystem: Environmental > Terrestrial > Soil > Vadose...
AAGCTGCTGACCGAGCAGCACTTACAAGACTCGAAAACAAGCGCACTCGCAATTAGCTGATTCTATTGGACTTACAAGGCTGGCTCGCCGCACTGGACGATTTCCGCAACTGGTTGGTCCGAGAAGCAGCGTAAATGGCCTGTTGTTGACAGGTTCGCCAAGGTTTCGCGCGGTGTCTCGAAGATCGAAGCAGCCTTTGCCGGCTCAAACAGTCTGCGGGCCGGTGACGCCCACCTTCCCGCCGCGTGTCCACGACTGTAGAGGCGCGCTCGATCAGCTGTTTCACATTCACTCCTCTGACGTACTCAGGTTCTTAACCAATCGACGCAAGGTCTCGTTCAGTATGCGACGCCCCCCCGCCGTGATCCCGCACAGCATTCGCTCCTCAATCCCGAAAACCGTTGCGTGCGCGCCCTGGACTTTGGCGCGACCCCGCTTTGTTAGCCGCGCCTCGATGACACGGCCATGATTGGCGTGCGGCGCTCGCTCCACCAGCCGAGCCCGCTCTAGGCCGACGAGGATCGCGTTCATCGTCTGCGCCGTGACAAAACAACGACGCGCCAGCTCCGCCCCAGAAAGTGGCTCGTCGGCTTCGAGGTGGGTCAACGCGGCGTATTGCGGGGTTGTCAGCCCCTGCGCTCGCAAGCCCTCGTCCATCGCCGTGCGCAGCGCCTGCTGGGCGCGCTTGAGTTGGTAGCCGACAAGATCCGTCACTCGATCGGACGTGTTCATTCCACGCTTGCCTTGTTATCAGTGTCCTGATATATATATCAGGACACTGATAATATTACTTCACTGGAGGCTCACTTGGCAACGAACACATCGACGATTCGCGCGGGAGCCGAGATCTTCACGTTGATCAACGTCTTTTCCGTCACGCCCGATCATCAACAGGAGCTCGCCAACGTGCTGATCGAAGCAACGGAGCACACGATGCGCCATCTGCCGGGGTTCATCTCCGCCAACATTCATACCAGTTTTGACGGCCGACACGTTGTCAACTATGCGCAGTGGAGCAGTCGCGACGCCTTCGAATCGATGCTTCGCAATCCGGACGCACGCCCGCACATGACGCGCGCTGGCGCCCTCGCCAGCTTCGATCCGATTCTGTGCGAGGTCGCACACGTGGACCATGCTTGAGGACCATGGCGTTGATCGACGGCAATGACCTGCTCACCCGAGGACTCGACTCGGTCGCTGGCACGCGCCGCTTCTGGATCGGTGTCGCGTCGAGGGATCACGTGAACACTGCGGTCAAGGGAGCCTTCGTACAGCTGAACCACGGAAAAAAGGCGCCCCTGGGGCGGCTCAAGGCTGGGGACGGTGTGATCATGTACTCGCCTCGGACGGCGTATCCCGATGGTGAACCGCTTCAAGCCTTCACGGCCATTGGAACGGTAGTCACAGGCGACGTGTACCAAATCCAGGTGACGCCAGACTTCCAGTCCCATCGAGTGGACGTTCAGTTTGTGCCATCCAAAGAGGCTCACATCAAGCCACTCGTAGAGCATCTATCGTTCATCACCAGTAAGTCGCGCTGGGGGGCGGCCTTCAGATTCGGGCTTGTTAATGTCCCTGCCCGTGACTTTGCGTTGATCGCCGAAAGGATGGGAGCCGTGTCCCCCTTGTGGACCACGCACGTTGAATGAGCGGAATCCGGGTAGCAGAATCGGTCCAATTCACTCGCGGCCAATCGAACACAACTCGCGGCGAGCGCCGGAGTCCCTAGTGGCTTGTTCCGAAGGACGTTTGAATCAGCCGAGCCAGTTGCGGACATCGTCCAGTGCGGCCTGCACTCCGCAACTACTGAGGCAACAGCGCTTAGGGGGTCAGTCGACGACAAGCCGTGCAAGTTATTGATTCTACTGACCTTACTGAGCTGGCTCCTCAGGCTGGATTCGAACCAGCAACCCTCCGGTTAACAGCCACTCTTTTCAAAACCACTGGGACCTACGCGAGGCAACGGTGGCGATTTTCATTCGGTCGGTCGTCGGCGGGGGGCAACCCCCGCCGACTCGTTTCTACGCCCGATTGTCCCGGATTTGTCCCGTTTTCGCATCCGGCCTTTAGCCACAGGGTTGGCGTAACTCGACTACTCGGCGTAGCCGACGACTCGTTGCACATCGGAGGTGTCTATGTTTGACGACCCTCGATGGAGCGACGATCCCCGCGAGCGCCAGGAGCGCGACCGTGACCATGACGACGATGGCCGCCGTCGAGGGCGTGGGTCTAGCTCTCGCGACGAGCATTCAGAACCCGACACGCGCAATCGCGACGACGCCCGGTGGCCCGATCCGCGCGAGCGGGACCTCGATCCTCGCGACGCGTTCATGCAGAGCATTACCCTGCCGCGCGGTCTGGAACGTGACATCGTCCACGATCCACGCGAACGCGAATACACGTTGCGAGGCTCCGAGACACGGACGCTTTCGACGGTTGGAGCCTTTCGAGTGGTCCCGGCTCGTGATCTACGGGATCACTCCGGTCGCGAAGCCGACCCGCGCGATGGCGACCTCCGCCACTTGCGTGAGCAGGGCCTGATCAACACGGTTCGACTGGATGGCCGGCGGGATGTCGCGGTCGTTCTCACCGACCGCGGCCGGGAGCTGCTGGAGTCGCATCGAGACCGCGACTACGACCCCCGTCAGGCGTTCTACGCAGGCCTCAAACGCGAGCGCGAGCTGGAACACGACGCCCAGGTCTACCGGGCGTACTTGAGCGTCGCGGAGCGGCTTGCGGAACGCGATGCGCGCATTGAACGAGTGGTGCTCGATTACGAGCTCAAGCGCGAGTACCAGCAGTGGCTGCACGAACGCGATCGCGACGGCGACGGCCGCCCCGACCGCGATCCACGAGAGATCCAAGACTGGGCACTCGAGCACGATTTGCCGTACTTCGATGGACACGTGCACTTCCCTGACGTGCGTCTCGAATACGAGGTTGACGGGCGCCACGATCACGAAGACGTCGAGGTCCTGACCATCCACTATCGTGGCGCCCATGGGGCTGCGGTCGGGCGTTCGGGGTTCTCCTCGTATCGAGGATCAAGCGCCCGAATCGGCGGTCGGAGCGGCAGCCGCGGCGGCAGATCACCCGACCCGCATCTCGCCGAAGAGTTCCTCGATTGACGGCCGCTCAGCGCGTTCAGGCCGTCGCTAAATTTGGCTTCACGGAGCGCCAGGCGCGCTTCCTGGCCATCGTGATGCTCCATGGCGGTGTCTGCGTCCGGCGCCAGTACGCGAGGTTCGCGGGCACCGCGTACGGCCAGAACGTCAACGCGTTTTTCGACAAGCTTGTCGAGCGCGGATACGCCTCTCCATGCGACTGTGTTCACAACCGCGCGAAGCTCTATCACGTCCACGATCGCGCCCTCTACGGCGCCATCGGAGAGGCGAACAGCCGGTACCGCCAACCGGTGCCAGCGCGTGCCATATTCGAGCGACTGCTGCGCCTCGACGCGGTTATCGAGGACCGCGAGCTCAAGTGGCTGCCGACCGAAGGCGATAAGCTGGCCTTCTTTGCCGCCGCGGCGCCGTCCTGCCCGGTCATTCGACTGCCAAACGCGACGGTCGGCGTGGGGCGTCGGCGGCGTGTTCGTTTGTTCCGAGACGACGTGCTGATCGGCGTTGAGCCGACCGGCCGGGTGGTGTTCCTCTTCGTCGTGACGAACCCCTTCCCCGATGCTCTCCGCGCCTGCCTGCAACGGTCCGGCGACCTGCTGCGAACCATTCCTGCGTGGACGCTGAAGTTGGTCTTCCCCGCTCGGATCTCGAACTCGATCGACTCGTTTGTCGCGGTCGCACGTGAGGAGTTGGCGACGCCTTTGCCAGCCCTCGTCGTCGACGAGTTGCGCGAGTACTTCGGCCACTTGGCGTCGCGTGCGAAAGGCCAGACGCGCGGCTTCGATCCACCGTTTCGGGAGCTCCAGAAGGCGTTCGCGGCACCGCGATTCAGGGTGCTCTACCGGCGATGGTTAGCCGAGGGTGAAACGGCCTTTGACAACGCGTCGTCACCGGCGATCTGCGAGGCGATCGCATGCGGCGCAGGGCGGATCGAGGCGTTCGTTTTGCCGATTCAGTACGAGCATCTCTCTCCCTTGGGGAGCCTCGTACTGCCGCGACTGGGGGTTGAGGAAGGGGAAGAAGGGGGGGACGAGACCACTCCGCCGCCTCAACCCCCTCCGGCATATTCAATCACCGACCCCGTAAGGAGCGAGCGCGACTGGTACCGTCTCACGCGCAACCCGTAAGATGGTTGCCTCACAATGACTTGCCGATCGGCGACCCGCCACGGATGGGCGGCGGTGTTTGCCGCCCACTGAACGCGGTTCCGGTCGTGATCGACAGGAACCGTAGCGTGAACGACCCCGCCCCTCGCCCCGAGACTCGTCCCCGAGGCGGCCCCAGGGTCGTTCACGCTCCGGTTCCTGGTGGCAAGTTCGTCATGCAGATCGTGGGCGGAAGCAGCGGCGAAATGGCGCGCGAATTCATCGTGTTTTGCATCTGCGCCGCGCAGTGGTTTTCGGCGCCCAACACCAGCGTCTGACAGCGCTGTTTATGGGTACGACGCCACCCACATTCGCCCCGTGATTCACTCGACTCACCAGCGATTTTGTCGGCCTGCCACGTCGCCATTAGAGCCCGCTCGTTCATGGCGTCGCTCCGCAAGTGCCATCGCCCACTGCTCCGTTGGGTACGGTGGTTGCGGCCGGCTTGACCGTACTTAGCCCCTGATGGGACTCTGATGAAGGCTGAACCCGACGGAAGGAACCCGGTCGTGCTTCAAATCGACGTCAGCGAACAGCAAATCCTGGACGCGTTGGACCGACTGTCTCCTGAGGGGCGGCGGCGCGAGGCTGTGCGCCGGCTCGTGGCCGGGGCCTCGACGCTCGATAGGATCATTGGCACTCTTCAGCCCTGCATCGCCGAAGTTGCCAGGCAGAGCGGGCTGAACTGGGCCACGCTTTCCGACGAGGAACGCGAGCGTCTGGTGGATGACATCCTCCACGAATGACGGTCGCAGTCGTCAAGGTTATTTTCGACACGAACATTCTGGTTTCAGGTCACTTCTGGAAAGGGCCACCTTATCGCTGCCTTCTGGCTGCGGAAGCGCGTCTCGCCGTGCCGGTCCTCTCGGATCCCATCGTCTCCGAACGGCGCGAGAAGCTCACCGACAAGTTCGCTCTATCGGGGCGGACGTCGACGCGATCATCGATCGACTCAACACGCACGCCGAACGCGTTCCGGTGCAGCGACGGTCAGGCTGGGTTCAGCAGGATCCGGACGACGACAAGTTCATCGATGCGGCATTGTCAGCCGAAGCGACAATCATCGTGTCCGGCGACCGTCATCTGCTCGCATTCGGCACAGTGGAGGGGATCGAAATCCTGACGGCCCGACAGTTCCTCGATCGTCTGGCGGCCGTCAGTTCAGAACTACCTCGAAACCGGGGTTGATTCATCCGGATGCCGTACCAAGCCATCAGCGTTGGGACCGACGCTCCGATCGACCATTCTGCGGGAGCGATGGTGCGCGTCAAGAACCTATGTAGGGCTGTTGCGAGGCCGCGGCGCGGATCGAGTCGCGGCTGCTAGGCTCCTGAAGGATTTCGCCGTCCTGAAAGGAGCCAGAGATGACAGCCACGACTCGACATGACGAGTGTAATTCTGGACCGACGCCGCTGCTGATGGCGTTGGAGTTGGGGCGCTATCAGTGGACCGTGGGCTTCACGACCGGCGTCGGACAGCGTCCGCGTCGACGCATGCTGCGATCCGAGCACTGGGCGCGGGTCACCGACGAGATTGCTGCCGCGAAACGACGGCTTGGGTTGAGCGCAGACGCGCCAGTCATGAGCTGTTATGAAGCAGGCCCGGACGGCTTCTGGGTGCATCGTTGCCTCACCACTCTCGGTGTGGCCAACGTCGTCGTCGATGCGGCCAGCATCGAGATCAACCGCCGCGCGCGGCGCGCCAAGACCGATCGTTTGGATGTCGACAGACTTCTCGCACAACTGGTCCGGTATGTCGGAGGCGAGCGGACTGCCTTTCGCGTCGTGCGCGTCCCGACCGAAACCGACGAACACCGCCGGCATCTGCATCGCGAGTTGCGCGCGCTCATCGCTGATCGGCGACGTGTGACGAATCGCATCGGCGGCCTGCTCGCCACGCAGGGGATCCGTATGAAAGTCCGGATGGATTTTCGGACGCAGCTGCCGGCCCTCCGGCAGTGGAACGGCGAGGCCTTAGCGGAGACGTTCCGGTCACGACTCGAACGGGAATGGGCGAAGGTCGAACTGTACTCGACACAGATCCTCGCGCTCGAACGCGAGCGGACGCAACTCCTGCGGCAGTCGTCCGACCCGGCGGTTGTGCTTGTGCGCCGACTTCTCGAGCTGCGCGGCTTGGGCGAGGCGAGTGCTTGGTTGTTTGTGATGGAGCTGTTTGCCTGGCGACAATTTTCGAATCGCCGCCAAGTGGGTGCCGTGACCGGTCTTGTCCCGACGCCGTACAAGAGCGGGACGCTCGCGCGCGAGCAAGGCATCAGCAAGGCTGGCAACCGACACGTCCGGACGATTGCCGTGCAGATCGCCTGGATCTGGGTGCGCTATCAGCGGGACAGCGGACTGACTCAGTGGTACCTGACTCGCTTCGCGCACGGAGGTCCGCGTGCGCGGAAGGTCGGGATTGTTGCCGTCGCGCGTCGGCTGATGATCGACCTGTGGCGTTATCTGGACGCCGGCGTGATTCCCGCGGGTGCGCTGCTGCGGTCGAAACCGACACGCGCAGATCGGACGCGCGCGGCATAGCAACGGTACTGGCCCGATGTACACGTGAGCTGGGGTGAGCGGCCCGGCGGACGTAGCCTGGTTCTCACACGAGAACCGCCGTCAAGATGGGGCCGCTCACCACAGAGTGTCCCAGGTGCAACGCACCTTTGTTTTTGTGCTCGGCTCGATTCGGCTGACACGGATAGAAGACGGGTCACGGCATCAGGCCGGACCTCACTGAGGGAGCCCAGCTCACCGACGTCGGCGTATCGCTACTCGCTCCGCGCTGAGAGCGTACGGGCGTGCTCACGGAGGTCAAGACTCCGCGAGCTGCGCTCGCCGCTGGCGCGGTCTTGACCTCCGTTCCGCGCGCCCGTCAATGGGCATTTGCCGGAGCGAGTAGGAGAGGTGTGCCCGAATCACGCGGGATCGTCAGGGCTTGACAGCAACAGCCCTCATAGAAGGCTACCCTCCGTTCCGTCGGCGCTTCGCGGCCTTGACCCGCGCCATCCGCTCCAGACGTTTCGGCATTTATCGGAGCGTCGGCCGAAGCCGCCTCGACACGTGGCTCGGCTCAACTGATGATCACATCATCGGTCAGGTTTCACGCAAACCACGCGACCGCGACCGGACGCCATGCCGCAGCTGGTGTTTCGAAATGCCCCGGACGAACTGTGCGTGACTTCCCCGACGAATTCCCGACCGGCGTGCATCCCGATCGCGAACGCATGAATTCGTCTACGTCGTGAATCGCCAGACCCCGGTGGACTCCGACCGTATCTGTACCGGCACGCGCGCCTTCTCACCGTGCTGCCCGCCTGGGTGGTTCGATGGCTGGTGCCACCGCATCTCGAGGAGGCCGAAGTCCCCCTTCCGACGCGCCTGCGAAGAGGAGCTCGGGGTGCGGCTCGCCCCAGCGACCGTCGAGTAGCTCCGGTGGTATTTCCGCGCCCGCCGCGCGTTGAACGAGCCCGCAGCTGGCGTCGATCGCGACCGGTATCGACGGACGGACGGGCCTTCGGCGGCGCGCGGTATCGGGTGCTTTATCGGCACTGGCTCGCCCACGGGGACACTTTGATCAATGCGTTGGATTCGCCCGTGCTGCTGAAGGCGCTCGCCCGCGGCTCCGGCCGGATTGAAACCCTATGTGGTGCATCGGCATTATCACCATCTCACGCCCTGGTTGGCACCGCCTGACGCGGAAACGGCTGAGGCCACACACCGGGCCACAAGCTTGGGGGATGCATGGCCCTCAGCCGTTTCGCATCTCGTGTCACGGCGGACGTCACGTCTTGAAAGACGCGCAGTACAAAACGTCGATTTAAATCCTGCTGCACTCGCGTCTTACGGAACGATTGGCGCCGCGCTCGAGTACCAGTCGGGCGGCGTTCTGTGCCGCCCGCTCCACGGCGTGTTCTACACACACGGCGCAAGCCGTGGCGTGAGCGACCCCCGGAGTCCGCGAGGAAGCTGGTTCCGCGGCCTTACGGCTGGGGTCGCTCACGCCACGGCTTCAATGGTGTGGTGTCAGGTCCCTACGACCTGCGCGCGGTCCGTCACACGACCGCCGCCGCGCACCCGTGTACACGTCGCCGATCCGCCCGGGTGTCCGCCCGCGATCCGCGCGACAGATCTCCATGCATGTCGATCGCGAAGGATCCCTATGACCGTCATCAAACCGCGCACACGTGGCAAGCACGTCGTGCAGCAGTGGACACGTCTCGACCAGGAGAACCGCGAGACCCTACACGCCTACGCCGCGTTCATCGGCGAGAGGACGCCGTGTACGTCCTCAACCAGGTCATCGAGAGGGCGCTCGGCAGGGACAAGGACTTCCGCAAGTGGCGGGCGCAGCACTAGGACTCGTACGTCCAGCACCCGAAGCGGGCGAAACGGCGCCGGACACGTGGACATGCCAACGGTGGTGGACCGGTGACCGGTGCCACTCCAGTCGGCACCGCTCGCGCCGCCGTGGCGAGTTCGTAGAGGAGGAGCGAGCCATGCGGCGCATGCTGGTCGACGCGCGTGGTCTGGTCGCCACGATCGTGGCTGCCGTGATCGGGGTGTGGGGCCTGTACACGTATCCCCTGAACCACGACGACGTGTTCCTGGCGCTCGTGGCCCTCCAGAACCCGTCCGTGTTCACGGTGTTCAGCTACGGCTATGCCACGTTCTGGTTCACGACACCGTTCCTCGCGGCGTCCCTCGTGTTGTCCGTGGTGGCGCTCATGGTGTACCGCCGCGTGCCAGCGGCGCGCCATCGCGCGCTGCCACCGTATCCGCCGCCAGAGACGCGGCCGGCGCCGACGCTGGTGTTGGGAGACGGCGTGGCGCATCGCACGTAGAATGCCAGCTACCGCGCCAACGTTAAACGAATTTTCCGGATGCAGTATTGGCGAGGCACAGCCTCGGATTCATGGCGAGTTGCGGAAACTCGGAAGCACCGTGAGCCAGTCCACGGTCGCGAAGCATGTGGGCGGGCATCGACCATCACCATCCCAAACGTGGCGAATGTCTTAGCCCCACCGTAGCGGCCAAGTCGTGGCCGCTGACTTGTTCGCGCTTCCGACGGGGCCGGTGCGTCTGGAGGCAAAGTGGGGAGAACCGGGGACCGCACGTCGCACGAATGAGCGGAACCATGTCCGGAATCAGGGTCGCTGCCCAGCAATCCAGTGCCGCCTGAATGACGAGAACTCGTGCGCGAAGTGCAGGATGTCCATGGAGATAGCTCCGGTGTTCACGTATCCACCACGTCATACCCGAAGTGCCGGAGCGCGTTACTGAGTGTCGGATAGTTAAATGTCCAGAAGACGATCCGTGTTGGATATTCCGGGTTGCTCTGCTGGAAGGCAAGACCTTTGGAGAAAAGGCCGCGTTTCTTGCTGATCGACTGGATCTGGCTCTTTTCAACTTGAAACACCGGTTCTGCCTGAAATGCGGGATCGAGCGCCCAAATGCTCGCAAACCAGCGCCACGTCTTGACGCTGAATCGAAGGCGTTCGGATGTGACGACCAGGGTGCCGAAGGGCCACGAAACGTAACCGCCTCCGATGCTCCCGACTTTCCCCGTCCAAAACAGACCTCCCCTCTCAACATATGAGTTCATCTGCGCACCATTAGTGTTTTCGTCCACCACCACATGTCCACGTAATCACATTGCACCCCCATGCCTTTGTGTCTGTCACTCCCCCGTGCGTTTCACCAGGAAAGGGAATCGGGAATTTACCACCAAGACCAGCGCCGCCAGATCCTCCGTAAACTGGAGCTCCGTCTTGACCTCGACCGGCGAAGACGTCAACGCCTCCAACCACTCCGTCTCCTACCGAGCCGCCGACTTGTCCGAAGAGTCCCTCAAGATCACCAAGACTTCGCGCGTTGCTCAGCTGCGCAACGCCGGTAACCGACGCGGTCACGCCATTTACAGCTTCAATGCCACCTGTCAGCTGAATTCCGATGTCGCCGTTCGAAACATACGTTAGCGTTAACGAACCGGTAATCCCAAGACCACCGCCAGCAAGACCACTCAACCCTATTCCTACCGACCACAGACCAGTGGGATCGACGTATCCGGTCGGATTCACTCGGGCATACGTGTAAAGATTGGCATTGATTCCAGAAGGCCCTACGGGATCTTCCGCGCTGAATCTCTCGAAGCTCGGGCTGTAGTACCGTGCGCGATAGTAGAAGAGAGCAGTTAGGTCGTTTTCGCGTCCCGTGAACTGCGCCGAATTTCCACTGGCAGCACCGGAACCAACGGTCCCGCCGAACGGCTCAAACGCGTACTGCGTCTGCACGCTGCCGCTCGCGTCGGTGAGCGCCAACGTGCTGCCGAGCGCGTCGATCAGCAGGTTGCGTGCCCCGGCGGCATCCGTTCGCGTGAAGGTTTCGTCGATGCCAAGGCCCGTCAGCAGATTTGCCGTCGGTGCAGTGCCCAATAACTCCTGGACGAAGTTCGGGCCGTCATAGAGGAAATTCGTTGTCGCAGCGTTGATCGTCTTGCCGCGCCGCCTTCCAGTCCCGTCGTACTGGAAACTCGCGTTCGTCGCGCCGCTCAACGTCGACAGCTGATTGCGTGCATCCCAGACGTAACTCGTCGGCCCGTCGCTCGCCAGGTTGCCATTCGGGTCGTAGCTGAAGGCCTGGCTACCCCATGTCAACAATCGATTGCCCGCATCATATGCAGCACTTGTCAATGTTTGCGGCAATCCCGTACGCGCCCACGACCCACCGACACTGATCCGCTGCCCGGCGAGGTCGTACGTGTACGTCAGATCTCCAAGTGGGTTGCTGTTCAGCGTGTACACGAGGTCCGTGAGCTGATTGGCATTGTCATAGCCGTAGGTCACCACGATCCCGTTCGGATAGGTCAGCGTGCTGCGCCGATCGGCTTCGTCGTACGAGATGGAAACCACGGACGTGCCCTGCGTAATTGACGTCAGGCGATGTGCATTGTCATACCCATACGTAACTTGGGACTGTCCCGCCACGGTCATCGTGGCCCGCCGTCCGTCCGCGTCGTACGTGTAGCTGATGCTCCCTTGTGGTGTCGTCTCCGACGTGAGCCGATCGAAGTTGTCGTAGCCCCGCGTGATCGTCCCGTTGATGGAGTCGGCAATCTGCGTCAGCCGATCGCCCGCGTCGTAGGTGTACGTAGTCGTGGAACTGTCCTGGAAGGTCACCACCGACAGTCGATCCAGATCGTCGTACTGGTAGTCAGTGACCTGCTGCTTCCGGTCCGTCACCTGCGTGAGGTGATCGTTCTTGTCGTAGATATAGGATGACCTGCACCGGCACGAACGCCGGCGCGGGCGCGACTCTGGTGCCGCCGCGCGAAGCCGGCTCCAGACTCACCGCTCTTGCGCCACTCCGCGACCAGGCGCGCCATCCGCGCCGATGTGCGGGTCTCCGCCATGAGGATTCCTCCCGCGGCAGAGAATCCGTCAACCGCGGGCGGCGCTCAAGACGTGGTTTGTCGAACGCTTACCCTGGACGCGGCGAGCCCGGCGCACATGATGAGAGACGCGACGGCGACGGCACTGACACACTTCAGCGATCGATTCAAATCGACGGGAAGGGCGGGCGGGACCGCGAGCTGGGACGCGGCGCGCGCAAGGTAGCCCGCCTCAGCCGCCGCGCCGCGGATCCCCGGCACCCGATACAGAGCGACCCCTGCGCAGCGCGTGTGCTGCCCCCGCGCCTGACCCGCGCGGGACCGACTCCGGGCGCCGACAGAACGTCGCGACCACTCTCAGAGATGATCAAAGCTCAGTTCTTTTGATCAGTCGAAAGGCTCTCCACCAATGCCTGACGGACAGCGTTCGTCCGCTCACGTCGCAGGCGAGCTTGAAGTGCCGCATTGATCGCATCCTGTGTCCGGAGATTGCGGAGGGTTCCGCCAAGTGCCCGTGCTGTTGCGCAACGGACACGGTAGTCGTGGCTGTCGAGAAGCCCGATTGCCGATCCGAGCACCGTTCGATCACCGAGTAGCCACAACCCTTCGAGAAAGCCGAGCCGTGCGGCGTCAGATGTCTCTCGGCGAAGGCGAGTGCGGAGCAGCGCTCGGTCAGCGCGCGTTCCCACGCGGCCGAGCGCCGCGGCGGCGTAACTTCGAACCAACGCTGAAGCATCACCTAGCGCGACCCGAAGAGTGGAAACAGTTCGACGATCAGCTCGCGCAGCGATTGACTCCGCGGCTTGGAGTCGGACGAGCTCATCCGCATCTTGGAGCGCGGTGGCCAGGGCCTTGTGGCTTCCGTTCGTCAATCTGCCCAGCGCTTCAACAGCGCGCATCCGCACCTCTGACGAGCGATCGGTCAAGCGCTGTTCGAGGCTCGAGATTCCCCTCGGATCGCCCGAGAGCCCAATACGCTCAGCGGCCTGCGCGCGGACGAATGACGATTTTGACGTCAACTGCGAGAGTAACGTGCGCGTTGAATCCTTTCTCCGCCTCTGGGCCTGTTGAATAGTTACGCCCTTCGTCCCCTTAGCCACACTTCCGCCCTCCCATATTGGAGCACGGCGGAAACGGTGGAACGCCTCCGTTGTCGTCATCGTTGCCGCCTCGTTTTTGTTTGTTGCGGTCTCGCCGCGCTTTTTCTTCACGCTGGTACTTGCGTCGCTCCTCACCACTTTGCGATGAGTCACGCGCGCGCCTGGACACCTCTTCGTCACTCAGGTGTTCGAATTCATCACTTCTCATCCTCTGCTTGCCGCGCTGAGCAAACTGAGTAGTCAGGTCTCGTATCATCTCCGCCGTTGCTTGACCGAGTTTCCAAGCGGCGTACGAAGCGCCAGTAGCTGCAGCCGCGGCAAGTGCAGCCGCAGCTGGAGATTCCGCCATGACGACAGGAACCGCACACAGCGGCAGGCATAGTCCCAGTGGATCGGTGAAGTTTGTTGGCGAGTTCGCGGTATACGCATACAAATTGATGTCGCCGCCGGCGAATTCGATCGGATCTTCACTGACGAAGCGCTGCAACGCCGGACTGTAGAATCGAGCGCGGTAGCCGTATAGGCCCGTGCCATCGTTCTCCCGTCCAGTGAATTGCGCGGCATTCGTGCTCCCCGCACCCGAGACGGTCGTTGCCCCAAACGGGTCGAAGGTGTACTGCGTTTGCACGCTTCCGGACGCATCGGCGAGCGCGAGGGTACTGCCCAAGGCATCGACGAGCGAGCTGCTCGTGCCGCTCGCGTCCGTGCGCGTGAAGACTTCATCGATGTCGAGCCCCATCAAGAGATTCGCCGTCGGGGTCCCGCTACTCGTCTGCTCCTGGACCAGATTCAGCCCGTCGTAGAGAAAATTGGCCGTTCCACCGTTGATCGTCTTCCCGCGCCGCCGTCCCATGCCGTCATACGCAAAGCTCGCGGACGTCCCGCCACTCAATCCCGTGAGCTGATTCCGGACATTCCAGCTGTAGCTGGTGAGGCCATCGCTGGCGAGATTCCCATTTGGGTCATAGCCAAACACCTGGTTGCCCCACGTTAGCAGCCGATCGCCCGCGTCGTAGGTCCCGTTCGTCATTGCTTGCGGTAATCCCGTACGCGCCCACGACCCACCGACACTGATCCGCTGCCCGGCAAGGTCGTACGTGTACGTCAGATCTCCAAGTGGGTTGCTGTTCAGCGTGTACACGAGGTCCGTGAGCTGATTGGCATT
>Ga0137418_10003788_pt1 | contig 13921 bp, 14 predicted proteins | sample CZODoug3_1_2_16f_FD_122242 | JGI IMG/M metagenome (GOLD analysis project Ga0137418, IMG submission 122242) | Vadose zone soil fungal communities from Angelo Coast Range Reserve, California, USA - CZODoug3_1_2_16fungal (Hybrid Assembly) | ecosystem: Environmental > Terrestrial > Soil > Vadose...
GCATCGCAATCAGGTTCGCCTGTCGTGCCGTCTTGTTGGCCTTCAGCAGTTCTCGGACTTTATCCAGCAGGGCTTTGATGCCCTTCTTGGACGGCATAATCAAAAGAATGCCGTGGTACTTACGTACGTTGAATCCGAGGAAGTCGAACCCTTGATCGATATGGGTGACCTTGGTCTTCTCCGGCGAGAGTTCCAGTCCCCTGGTCTTGAGGAAGCTCGCGACCACCGGTCGCACTTCATTCTCGAGAAGCTCTTTCGACCGTCCCGTGATAATGAAGTCGTCTGCATACCGAACCAGATTTACCTTATCGGGTTGTTCGAACCGTCTATGCAGTTCGGCTTCCAACCTGTCCAGTGTCATGTTGGCCAGTACGGGTGAGATGATTCCGCCTTGAGGCGTTCCCGCCTCGGTTGGCCACAGAGTTCGCTTCTCGATGAACCCGGCCCTTAGCCACTTCCGGAGAACCGCACTATCCAGCGGAATGTGCGCGATTAGCCAGTTGTGGCTGATGTTGTCGAAGCAACCTTTGATGTCGGCTTCCAGAATCCACGGCGCTCTGTCATCTCGCTCAAAGTCAATGAAGCATTGTCCGATGGCATCAGCCGCAGACCGCTTAGGCCGGAACCCGTATGAGTTCCTATCCGCCGTACACTCGGCGATTGGTTCCAGCGCGAGCAAGTAAAGCGCTTGCATCGCGCGGTCTCGCATCGTCGGGATTCCGAGCGGACGCATACACATATAGAAGCTGTCCGCCGCGGCCGGTCTGAGTCGCGGCGGCGAGATTCTGACTGCCGCGACCGGTGTTCGCCGGATTCGGCGCCGGGATGTCGCGCTTCGCGGACGTGCCGGGATCATTCGTCATCGGCGTTTTTGTTCCGGCCCCGGTGCCGCGCTCTACCTTTCCTGGCTGCTCCGCACTGTTCGATGGCTCCGTGGTGTCAGGTTGTGCCGGTTCTGGGCGGTTCGCCACCGTGTGGCGCGATCCGCAACCGGAAACGAACCCAACACAAAGCAAAGAGAAGCCGCAGAATTTGCGCAGCCGTCGCGGGGAGATTCGCAAGTGTCCGGCGCCGCCAGCACATTGCGGCAAGGTCATGATTGCGGATTCGAAGGGGGTGGGTTCGCGTTGCGTCGCGCGGCCATGCGCGCTTCCAGTTTGCTGGCCGCCTCACTCAATTTTACGGAAACCTCGCGCAGGAATTCCGCGCTGCGCCTCTCCGTTTCCGGCGCAACCTCCTGCTCGATGTAACGGCGCAGCCGCGTCAACTCTTCGTCGATACGCTTGCCAAACTCTTCAAATTTGTCCATAGGTGTGTTCGCCGGACCCGGCGTGGCGATTTCGGTATTATAGGAACGCTCCGCGAGCGCCGCAAGCGTTCCGCGCACGGCGCAAGGAGGAGAGTTGGCGCTTCCCTATCAATGGCAGTATCGGCTCGAACGCTGGAAGGCCACGCTGCAAAGTTTCTTCGGCGGCGGTAACAAGCAACCGCGCCCACAACTCTGTCCCAATTGTGGTTCGCTGGTAGGAGTCAACGCCACGCGCTGCCACAATTGCGGCACAAACCTGAAATTTTCCATGGCCGCGGTCAATCGCAGTCTCTCCGGAGTTTTCAGCGGCCCCGCGCCGGTGACCACCGCTCTGCTGGTTGCGAACGTATTGATGTTCGGTGTGGAGTGGATGGCTCTTGCCGCGGAGGGTGGCGGCGGTGGCCTCAGCATTCTGTGGGGCGTGGGGGGTACCGCAGCGTATCGCTTGGGATTGAGCGCGCCATACGGAATTTACGTTCAGCATCAGTGGTATCGCCTCGTCACCGCAATGTTTCTGCACGGCGGGTTGATTCATATCGGGTTCAACATGATGTCGCTGATGCAGCTTGGTCCGGCGCTCGAAGAACTTTATGGCTCGGCCCGTTATTTCTTCCTCTACATTCTCACCGGTGCGTTCGGATTTCTCGTGAGCTCTTTTATAGGACATAATTCGCTCGGGGCCAGCGGTGGTCTGCTTGGGCTCGTCGGTGCGATGCTGGCCATCACTACGAAGCGTGGCGGCTCGTACATGCGTGAGCTGCGTTCCCGTCTGATCAGTTCCGTTGTGATTCTTTTTGTGCTGGGATTGATGGGCATGGGAATCGACAATTGGGCGCATGGGGGAGGCTTGGCGGCAGGATTTGTGCTCGGCAAAATATTTCCGGATCGCCAGCCCATGAACGTCCGCGAAAAGCAGATCGCGAATGCGCTCGGATGGCTGGCGGGACTCGCTGTGATTGCAAGTTTCGCGTTGATGATTTTGCACTATCGCGATCCGCTCCCAGGGCAAGCCTAGCGGGCAAGCCTAGTTGGGAAGCCTGCTTGTTGGGTGCGCCGGCGAACTCAGGCTGCGCGCTATGCTGACGGAATAATGAAAAGCCGATACCGTTGCGAGCGCGGCAACGAGGTAGATCAGAATTTGCTTGATGCTTGCGAGCGGCGCGCTCGGGTATGCCGCTCTGAGAACCACGGTAAACACCAAAACAATTTGACAAAATGTCGTCAGCTTGCCCAACAGGCTCGGCGGAAATGGGCGGTAGCCCCAAATCAAGATGATCACCACAGCTACTATGAGGATAAGAACATCGCGACTGAGCACGATGATGGTGAGCCACCAGGTAATTTCCTTCTTGAACGCCAAAATCACAAACGAGGACGAAAGCAACAGTTTGTCAGCGATTGGGTCGAGGTATGCGCCGAGTGAGGAACGCTGATTGAGCTTGCGCGCGAGCAGGCCGTCAATGCCGTCGCTGAGTCCCGCCACCACCAGTACCGCGAGCGCCCAGCGGTAGTGTTCGTACGAAATCAAAATCAAGAAAATTGGCAGGAAGCCGAGGCGCAACAGCGTGATTTGATTGGGAACCGTCCAGATGCGGCCTTTCATTGGGCTTGATGATAACTCATTGTGCTTGCCATAACGCAGTTCAGGCGAACTGCGCGAGGTAGTCGATCAGGCGGCGGCCGATCTTGCGAGCGAAAAGTTCATCCATTGAGGGGATGGAGCCGGTGGGCTCATCGAGTGTGATGCGCTCGACGCGCGTCATCGGGAAAAAAAGTGTGGGGACGCCGACGCGTTCGCCGTCCGGTTCATTGAGCTGGCGAATGAAGTGATCGAACGAATTGAGGTCGATGCCGCGCAGCGTAACTCCGGCGGTGTTGACGGCCAGAAGCTCGCCCCAGATTTTTTCCTTTGGGCTGTGCAAGCTGACTACAACGATGGAGTGTGGATCCATGGATGAAGTTGGTGTCTTTTTCCAGCTTACCAAAAATTATCTTCCGTCCTTGAACTGCGTTCCTGGCGAGCAACTCAGTCGTCGGAGCACAGCCTGAAGGCCGTGCCACTGTGACGCCTCATTTGGCATGTTCGTAGGCCTGGTTTAGCCACCACAATGCGTCGCGGAAGTCGGCTTCGGAATTTAGCTCGAAGGTGAACCATTTCGCGCTGGGCACCGCGTTTTCGAGATCGATGCGAGTTTCTTTTCTGGCGCGAGCCAGGAGTTCAGGCGGCATAGGTTGGATTCGGAAGATGAGCGAGTTTGGATTTTTGATCGCACGGGTGACCGGCAAGGCGGCAAAGATGTTTTTCCCGCGATAGAAGCCGCGCAAGCCGAACATGGGACGCGTTGTGACCTTGGGCCATGTGTTTAGTTCGTTGCCGAGCACGGCGGACAGTTGTTTCATTTCCTCGCTAACGCGGGGCATTCTCGGGCGCGGGCGTTTTGCTTGTGTGGTTTTCACGCGGGCATCCGGAGCGGACCGTTTGGCGGCAGCAGGAGCTTAGGCTCGGTGAGTGATTGCACTTGGGCCAGCGTGGCGTCTGGCGCTAGTTCGCGGAGGAGGAGGCCTTCTGGGGTGACGTCGATCAGGGCTAGCTCGGTGACGATGTGGTCGACTACTTCGAGGCCGGTTAGCGGGAGGGAGCATTTTTTCAGGATTTTGGGTTGGTTGTCGCGGGTGGCGTGCTCCATGGCAATGTAGACGCGCTTGGCGCCCGCGACCAGGTCCATTGCGCCGCCCATGCCTTTCAGCATTTTGCCGGGGATGGCCCAGTTGGCGAGGTTGCCTTTTTCGTCGACTTGCAGCGCACCAAGAACGGTGAGATCAACGTGGCCGCCTCGTATCATGCCGAACGAATCGGCCGAGGAAAAATAGCTTGTGCCGGGAATTTCGCTGACGGTTTCTTTTCCGGCGTTGATGAGATCGGGATCGATTTCGGATTCGAGCGGGTACGGGCCGACGCCGAGCATGCCGTTTTCCGATTGCAGGACGACTTCGATGCCATTGGGAATGTAGTTCGCAACCAGCGTGGGCATGCCGATGCCAAGATTGACGTAGAAACCATCGCGAAGTTCCTGTGCGATGCGGCGTGCAATGCGTTCGCGTTTTTGTTCGTCAGTCAGCGGCATTGTTTCATCAGGCCTTGCGCACGGTGCGGCGCTCGATTTTCTTTTCGTAGTGGGGGCCTTGGAAGATGGCGTTTACGAAGATGCCGGGGGTGTGGATCTGGTCCGGCGGGAGCTGGCCGAGCTCTACTAGTTGCTCGACTTCGGCGATCACGTAATCGGCGGCGGTGGCCATCATGGGATTGAAGTTGCGCGACGTCTTGCGGTAGATGAGATTGCCCCAGCGATCGCCTTTCCAGGCTTTGATGAAGGCGAAGTCGCCGCGCAGGGCGCGTTCAAGAATGTAGTGGCGGCCATCGAACTCGCGCGCTTCTTTTCCTTCGGCGACCATGGTGCCGTAGCCGGTGGGTGTGTAGAAGGCGGGAATCCCCGCGCCGCCTGCGCGAATGCGCTCGGAGAAAGTGCCTTGCGGGTTCAACTCGACTTGCACTTCGCCGCTTAACACCAACTGCTCAAAGAGTTTGTTTTCGCCGACGTACGTGGAGATCATTTTCTTGATCTGACGATTTTGGAGGAGCAGGCCGAGGCCGGCGCCGTCGGTGCCGGCGTTGTTGCTGGCGATGGTCAGATTCCTGGTGCCTTTGCGGCGGACAGCGTCGATCAGGTGTTCGGGGACGCCGCAAAGGCCGAAGCCGCCTACGAGAATGGTGGCGCCGTCAGTCAGATTTGCGATGGCGGCGTCGGCTGAAGCTATGCGTTTATCCATGACGGTTCGGCCGGCCGGGTGAATAGGAGCAGCCCGGACGAAGAAGTGTACTGCAAGCCGGACAGGCGGGAAATTGGCTTGTCGCGCCAACGTGTACGGGGCACCCCCCGGGGTTTGGCATAAGTGTTCATTCTGCACTTAGTTAAAGTCCTTTGTTTTGACACACTTTTGCAAGTGTTCATTCTAAAGGGGCTTACCGAACTGAGTATGTGCACGCGAACCCCGTGGTTTGTGGCCCGCGAGTCCGTGTCCCGTGAAAACCTATAACCCGAGTCGAAAAATACCAGGAGGCAACGCAGATAGATGTGAAAACAAAGGAGTTGCGAAAAAAGGGATACAGAAGATGTTGAAAACAAAGGAGTAAAAAATCGATGGTTTGCGGGGCGCAGTGCGGGTGGCTGAAGGAAGGAGGAACGAAACGGGGACACTGTCAGCAGAACCTTGGTTTGAAGATTACCTGACGCGTTACTATTCGAGGTTTGAGCGAAGAGTGGCGCGACCATGGGGAAGGGTAGCTGGTTTAACTGGAGAAGTAAATGTAAAAGCATTAAATGGCCGAAATTTGGGAGTGAACGGCTATTAGCAGCAGCGAACAGCGACGAGCGGGAAGAGTTGGGAAAACGTGCTACTCGGCCTTCTCGTGCACAGAGCCGTGATCGGGTTCCCCATCGCCTTCAGCGTCCGCTTCGCCAGATAGGCGATTGCCTAGTGCTTTCCCATTATTGATGGCCTATTTGTTCGCGCCTACAGTTACCGGCAACTTCGAACCCAAAAATTTTGTCGAGTACCGAAGAAAAACGCCCCACACCCCGGGGAACCGCGGACGCTATTGGTACGCGAATCTGTCTGGAGAGGTGAGTCTGTGCAAAAAGCTTTCGTACTTGTGCTGCTTCTGAGCCTCGCATTGCCTTCATTTGGCCAAAGCAACTATGGGGTTATCGCTGGTTCCGTTACGGACGCGCAGCATCTCCCCATTACTGGAGCCGGTGTGCAGTTGACGGCCATGAGTACGGGCGCGGTGCGGCGCCTTGTCACAAACCAGCAAGGATTGTTTGAGGCGGCTGCGCTCTTGCCGGACGACTACGAGTTGAGAACGGAAGCAAACGGGTTTGCTACGGCGACGCAATCGGTGCGACTGGAAGTGGGCCGGAAACTATCGATGGAAATTAGTCTCAATATTGTCGGAGTGAAGGAAGGTGTGAACGTCACGGGCGGAAGCGAAGTATTGCGCACGAGCGACGCTAGCGTCGGGGAAGTGATCGAGCCCCAATCGATCCGTGAATTGCCTCTCAATGGGCGAATGCTGATTGACCTGGTGCTTACTGTGCCGGGTGCGCATGTGGGGTTTGGTGCGCAAACGGGATCCACGAATCCGCTCTACTGGCGTCCTGGACAGCGATCGGCGGTCGTGATTGGCGGCAGCCGGCCGAACGCTAACTTTTTCCTGCTCGATGGCGCGACCAATACGGATCCCACATTCAATACACAGAACCTAAGTCCTTCGCCCGATGCGGTAAAGGAATTCCAGGTGGAAACCAGCAGCTACACGGCAGAAATGGGAGGAGCGGGCGGCGGGCAGATCAATATCGTGACGCATTCGGGTTCGGGCCAGTATCACGGAACGGTGTACGAGTTTCTGCGCAACGGAGCCATGGACGCGAGCACGTTTGGCTCGATGGGCAACAATCACCTGGTGCAAAATAATTTCGGGGCCTCGTTCGGCGGGCCGTTAATCAGGAAAAACACCTTTTTCTTCGCAAACTACGAAGGCTTGCGGCTGTCACGAGCCGACGCGCAGATTCTGACGGTGCCGACGCCGCAGGAAATCCAGGGCGACTTCAGCATGAGCAGCGTCAAGATCTATGACCCGACGAAGGCGGTTGCAAATGCGAACTACGATCCGACGAAGCCGACCGGCCCCGCCAACTTTCCCTACACGCGCCAGCAGTTTCCGGGCAATGTAATTCCGTCGAATAGAATCAACCCATTGCTGGAAGCCTTCCTGTTGAAATACGTCCCCATGCCGAATATGGCCATGACGGCCGGAGCCGCGGATTCCAACAATTACCTCGACATTCGTAACGAAACACATTTCCAAGACCAAGGAACGATTCGCATCGATCACAACTTCTCGGGCGGCGACACGCTTTTTGGGCGGTACTCGATCGGCCAGGAGAATGGATTTTCGCCCAGCAGCGGGATGACTTCGACGACAGAAAATCTGCCGAGCTTTGGAGCGAACTTCGATAACCGCTCGCAGCAGGGGGTGATTTCCTGGAACCACATCTTCGCGGCCAACAAGGTCAACACCGTGTCGGTCGCGGTTTCGCGCTTGTCCATGGATCGCACGTCGCAGAACGATGGTGTGAACGACATTGTAAGCGCGCTGGGGATTCAGGGGGTCGGATTCGGGGGGCCGAACGCATGGGGAGCGCCGTGGTTCGCGGTGCAGGGCTACACGGGAATTGGAGATACTTTCGCAGCTACACCGATGCATGCCTGGGACACGATGTACGAAATCCGCGACATGTACTCCTGGCAGCGAGGCCGCCACGGGATAAAATTTGGCGGCGATTTCCATTGGTACACGTGGCCGATGTGGGGCTTCTTCCAAAATCGCGGCTACTACCAGTTCACCACGGGATACACGACGGAATTCGGGTTCAATGACGGGAGCGGCTCAGGACTCGCGAGCACGCTGCTGAGCCTGCCGGCTGTGAAGCAGCGCCAGGCGGGAATCCCGCAAATGAATCTGCATAATTGGGGAACGGACGGGTTCGTGGAAGACAGCTGGCAGCTGACCTCGACGACCACGATAAATCTGGGCGTGCGTTACGAATATTCAAGCCCGCTGTATGACAAAAACAATACCAACACGAACCTGATTTTCCAGAATGGCGTGCCTTCGGTTTTTGTCGGCGGGCAGCAAGGCTATCCGTCGGGGTTGATGTACGCGAATACGCATAATTTTGCCCCGCGATTCGGAATCGCGAAGAATCTGCCTAATCGGGGGATCGTATTCCATGCGGCGTACGGGATTTTTTTCACGCCCGTGGATCAGAACACGTGGTGCAACCAAAGGCACAATGTGCCGTATGTTTTTCCGGAGACGCAGCAAGCGGACAACTTCACTCCGCCGGCCGCGCTATTCGCGAAGGGATTGAATTTCGGCACGCCAGTACTGGGCGCGGGTGCTTTGACGCCGACCACTGTCAGCTTCACAGCGTTCGATCCGCACTCGCCTGCGCAGTACGTGCAGCAATGGAACGGCTCGGTACAGAAGAGCCTTGGGAAGGATACCTCGGTAGAAGTCGGCTATCTGAGTTCTCGCGGGTTTCACTTGCAGCGCGCGCACTTGATCAACAACACGCTACCCGGACCTGGTCCACTTGGACCGCGCCGGCCGTTCAAGACGCTAACCTTCGTGCCAAATACGACGTTACCCCCGAGCAGCACGGATGCCGTAATACAAAGCCAGACTTTTCCGGTCAGCACCATCAACCTGCTGGAGAACAGCGCGCAGAGTTGGTACGACGCGGGCTACATCAACGTGCGACGCCGGTACGCCCACGGGCTGAGCTTTCTGGCCAACTACACGCTGGCGAAGAACCTGAGCAACGCGCCGGACTTCCGGTCGCCCATGGACGAAGCGTCGATTCCGCAGAACGACCTCGATCTGAACGCGGAAAAAGGGCCGGGGTGCGACGTGCGGCATCGATTCGCGTTGAGCAGCGTTTACGATATTCCGGCGTATCGGCGCGTGCTGTGGACGCAGATGCTGACGCAGAATTGGCATTTATCCACCATCTACCAGATACAGACGGGAATGCCATTTACGATCTCTGTGTTCGGCGACACCGCGAATTCGGGGACCGTGCTAGGGGAGAACCCGGTGCGCGCGAATGCAACGGGGCAGCCAGTCTTTGCTCCAGGGACACACACTGCAGACAAGTGGTTCAATCCTGCGGCGTTCGCGGCGCCGGCTGCTTTCATGTACGGTAACGTGGGGCGAAACTCGGTGTACGGTCCGGGAATGCAAACGCTCGATCTCGCGATCGAGCGCGCGTTTCGCCTGACGGAGAAAGCGAGTTTTCAGTTCCGCGCCGAAGCTTTCAATGCCTTGAACAAGACGAACTTGGGGACGCCCAACCGCTTTGTCAACACACCACAGTTCGGCACGATCACAATGGCGATGACGCCAGGGCGCGAGATGCAGGTGAGTGCAAGGGTTTCTTTCTAACCGCCTTCAGACAATCAGTCCAACAACTACGTGTAGGGAAGAGTTGCAGGAGCAGCCTGCTTTTGGCTACGGGAGTGGCGGTAGCGCAGGGCGGCTGTTGCGATGATGATTATTACGCAGGCTTCCACGAAGAGTTTTCCGCCGTCGAACCAGTCTGGCGAGGAATTTTTCAGGGCAGGGTCGGTGAAAAGGCTGTGCCAGAGGAGAGCGGCGGCGGCGACGTAGACCGTGAAGTGGAAAGATTTCCAGACGCGGCGGCCTAGGCGGATGCGGAGATAGGACGTGGCCACTACGGTGGCTACGATGTAGAGCGCGGCAGCGCCGATGGTGTTTTCGAGCGGCTGACTGGGGGAGTGGATGGGATAGAGGAGATCGATTACGCGGAATTTCTCGGATTTGTCGAAGAGGAGAACGATCGGATGGACTACGGCGAGCGCTAGGGCGACGTAGCCGGAGATGTTGTGAAGGCGGAAATAGTTGAAGTGGCGGTGTGGCCATTGGCGGACAGGGCTGTAGCGGAAGATCATCAGCGTGCCTAGGAGCATGTTGAGCGTGATGGCGCCTACCGCGGTGAGGCCGATGTAGGCGGAGAGGTCTAAGACGGTGATGTCTGTGGGCATTGTGGGTTTGGACGTAAGCGACGGGTGGAGGGTAACGCAGGGTCGAGAAATTCGTTGCGAAGATAAAAAATTATTAAGGGAGTGTTTAGCGAGCGGATTGCGGCTAACGCATTGGTGGGTGGCTTGGATTACGTCTCAAAAGCGGCAGCGAGACTGCCGCACTCCACATGCGCTAGAGGGAACGGAGGAGTTTGTAGAGTTCGTTGGCGGCGTCGAAATCGGCTTCCAGTTCGCGGGAGTTGAGGCGTTCGCGGAGATCGTCGAGGCGGCGGGCGAAGAGGTCGAGGGCGGCGGAGAGGACTTCGCGATTGGTGAGGACGATGTCGCGCCAGGTGGAGTAGGGGCTGCCAGCGAGGCGCAGGGAATCGCGCAGGCCCGGGCCGGCTACGGTGATGGGTAAACCGTTTTCGTCGAGATGATCGTAAAGGAAAGAGCCGAGGGCTACGGCGGCGAGTTGGGGGAGATGCGAAACCATGCCGACGGCGTAGTCGTGCTGCTGGGCGCCGAGCCAGAGAGGGCGGGCGCCGATTTTTTCGAGGAGCTTGAGGAAAGCGGAGATGCGCGGGTCGCGCTCGGAGGGCGGGGAATCAGCTGGGACGGACGAGTCGGTGATGAGCGCGTAGGGCGCGTTGCGGAAGAGGTCGGCGTCGGCTTGCGCGATGCCGGCGGTTTCGCGTCCGGCCATGGGGTGACCGCCGAGGAAGAGCGCGGTTGCCGGCGAGGAAAAATTTTCGGCGGCGGATTGCGCGATGCGAAGCTTGGTGCTGCAGGCGTCGGTGACGAGGGCGTGTTTGGGGGCGAGGCGGGCGATTTCTGGGAGGAGGTCGAGTGTGACGCCGATGGGGAGCGCGATGTAAATAAGATCGGCGGCGCGGAGGGCGGGGGCGAGATCGCCGGTGAAGGATTCGTCGATTACGTTGCGCGAGCGGGCTTGATTTGCGATTTCGGGACGATCCCATCCGGAGATGTGCAGGTCGGTCGTGTATTTGCGGAGTGCTAGTGCGAAGGAGCCGCCGATCAGGCCGGTGCCGAGGATGGTGGCGCGCGTGATTAGGTGCGGGGACATGAAAGGAGGAGAAACGATAACGCAGAGGCGCTGAGAGCGCAAAGGTTCCCGGAGAAAAAGAAAGTTGACAGTCGACAGTTCACAGTCGACAGCGGGAAGAAAGATAAAAGGTGCACGGCCGATGATGCTGTGCGATTGCGTGTGGGTGTCGCAGTAGCTCGCGCTGACACCGTGAAAGCGGCGGCAAGTCCGCCGCACTCCAAATTAGGCCATGCGGCGGCCGATGGCCGGGGCGATTATGCGGAGCTCGGTCATTAGTTGGGCGAAGGCGGCGGGTTCGAGGGATTGTGCGCCGTCGGAGAGGGCGTGATCGGGGTCGTTGTGGACTTCGATCAGGAGGCCGTCGGCGCCGGCGGCTACGGCGGCTCGGGCCATGGGCGGGACTTTGTCGCGGCGACCGGTGCCGTGCGACGGGTCGGCTAGCATGGGGAGATGGGAAAGTTTTTTGATTACTGGGATGGCGGCGATGTCGAGCGTGTTGCGCGTGTACGTTTCGAAGGTGCGGATGCCGCGCTCGCAGAGGATTACGTTGTAATTCCCGCCGGCGAGGATGTACTCAGCGCTGAGGAGGAGTTCTTCCATGGTGGCGGACATGCCGCGCTTGAGGAGGACGGGCTTGCGAATTTCGCCGAGCGCGCGGAGGAGGTAGTAGTTCTGCATGTTGCGGGCGCCGACCTGAAAAATGTCGACGTAGCCGAGCATCATCTGGATTTGCGAGGGGTCCATGACTTCGCTGACGGTGAAGAGATTAAATTTTTGCGCGGCTTCGCGCATCAGCTCCAGACCTTTTTCGCCCATGCCCTGGAAGGCGTAGGGAGAAGTGCGCGGCTTGAAGGCGCCGGCGCGAAGAATTTTTGCTCCGGATTTAGCCACGGATTCGGCGATGGAATGAATTTGCTCGCGGGATTCCACGGAGCAGGGGCCGGCGGCGACGACCACTTCGTTGCCGCCGATTTTTACACCGCGGCCGAGGTCGACGATGGTGCCTTCGGGCTTGAACTCGCGGCTGGCCAGCTTGAAGGGCTGTGTGATGCGCATGACTTCGCGCACGCCATCGAGGAGTTCGAAATCGCGATGATCGAAATCGCGGTGTACGCCGACGGCGCCGAGGACGGTGTGGGATTCGCCGGTAGAGCGATGGACGTTGAAACCGCTGGCGATGAGGCGGTCGATTACGTGCTGGATTTCGGCGTCGGAGGCGCCTTCTTGCATTACGATTACCATGGTGGTGCCGGGTTCCTTTCGATTCGCGTTTCGTTCTGACCGCGAAGATGCCGCCCTAAAGGGACGGCGCTACAGGGTTCGCCGGCCTAAAGACCGGCCACTGCAAAACCAAGAGCCCGCTTCGGAAAGCGGGCGCTACAACTTCTCGTCCTTGTCCACTACGTCACGTAAATGCATGGCTTCGCGCTCGGCGCTGCGGGCTTCGTCGATGATGCGCTCGAATAGACGACGAATGGCGGCGTCGGTGAGCGGGCCAGGGTTGACGCGCTCGGCATTCTCCAGGACTTCGCGCTCGCGCTCGGGTTGATAGAGCGGAAGATTTTCCGCTTGCTTGATTTTGCCGACTTCGAGAGCGCAGCGGGAACGCTGGTTGAGCAACTCGACGAGTTTGCGATCGATTTCATCAATTTGGCGGCGCCAGTCGGAGAGGCTCATGGGGCGACCTCACGGCGAGGGAGGCCGTGCGTGGCGGCTTGCTTGAGTGAGCGGATGCGGTCGGCGAGGGCGGCGCACGCGGCTTCGATAGATTTTGCGGTTTCTATTTCGGAGACGAGGGCGGAGCCGACTACGGCGGCATCGGCTAGGCCGCCGAGGACGGAGACGTGGCCGGGGAGCGAGATGCCGAAGCCTACGGCGATGGGAAGTTGCGTGACGGCGCGGGCGCGGCGGAGGAGCGCGGGAAGATCGTCGGGTAGGGCGTCTTTGGCGCCGGTTACTCCGGTACGGGAGATGAGGTAGAGGAAGCCGGAAGTGGCGGCGGCGATTTTTGCTAGGCGATCATCGGTAGACGTGGGTGCGCCGAGAAAAACAGTATCGAGATGATGCGCGGCGAGGATACGTCGATAGTCGGCGGATTCCTCGGGCGTGAGGTCTGTGACCAGGACGCCGTCGGCGCCGGCTTCGCTGGCGGCACGGGCGAATTTCTCAAGGCCCATTTGCAGAATGGGATTGTAGTAGCTGAAGAGAATCAGGGGAACTTGCGAGGAATGGCGGATGCGGCGGACAAGATCGATTACGCCGGCGAGCGTCGTTCCGGATTTCAGAGCGCGTTCGGATGCGCGCTGGATGGTGGGACCGTCAGCAAGGGGATCGCTGAAGGGGACGCCCAGTTCGATGACGTTGGCGCCGGCTTCGGCGAGGGCGAGGACAAATTTCAGAGTTGCGTCGAGCGATGGGTCGCCGGCAGTGATGTAGGCAACGATGCCGAGCTCGCCGGACGCGCGCAGCTCAGCGAACTTTTTGGAGATACGGGTCGGGTTTGAAGGTGCCGCGATCATAAATTTTTCAGAAGGATAGAGACTAGAGCAGGCGCGAGTAAGTGTCCATATCCTTGTCACCGCGACCGGAGAGATTGACGATTACGAGGTCGTCGGGAGTGAATTGCGCGCGGCGCTCGATCAGGCCCGCGATGGCATGGGCAGATTCCAACGCAGGGATGATGCCTTCGGTGCGCGCCAGGGTGCGCGCGGCGTCTAGCGCAGCGATATCGGAGACGGCGGCGTATTGGGCGCGGCGCTGGTCGGCGAGCCAGGCGTGCTCGGGACCGATGGCGGGATAGTCGAGTCCCGCAGAAATCGAATGCGTGGCCGCGATTTGGCCATCGCTATTTTGCAGGACGTAAGTATAGGTACCTT
>Ga0137418_10003789_pt1 | contig 13921 bp, 12 predicted proteins | sample CZODoug3_1_2_16f_FD_122242 | JGI IMG/M metagenome (GOLD analysis project Ga0137418, IMG submission 122242) | Vadose zone soil fungal communities from Angelo Coast Range Reserve, California, USA - CZODoug3_1_2_16fungal (Hybrid Assembly) | ecosystem: Environmental > Terrestrial > Soil > Vadose...
TGATGCGCACATTGCGCTATGGTCAAAACAAAATCGGCCCTTACGCTGAACTTCGCTTTCTTGAGCTCTTCCAGACAGGCGTCTGCTACGTCCGCGTCGCGGTGGATGAAGAGGACGCTAACGGCCCGGCGTCTGTGAATATCCCCGCTATCCGAACGGATTTTCCGCAGATCAGATTGGACTTCGCTCTGCGCCAGTCTTGCCATCGAAGCCTGTACCCGGAGTTGCCGAGACCGCAGTCAAAGTCATTCTTGAGTCGCTAGGAGATCTATTTTTCCTTGTTTACCTTAATTCCGGCAGACCAGCGTGTCTGTTCAATTTTGAACAGTTGCGGTATTAGAGAAGCCGGCGGGGTTAGGAGAAATCCGCGGGGAGCTGACTCCATCTGCCTCAGATATCGATTCACAATGTCGGTGAGTTCCTCTCTCCTGATGCGGTTCAGGAGCTTCTCTTTCTGTTTGATCGTACGCGCCATCTTCTTCACGCCCTCGTCGGTTGATGATACTATCTGGAGGTACAGCGGTTGAACGCACTTGTGGGCGGATTCCGCAAGACGTAGGTGGCTCACTACGGAAGAGCCCCAGCGTCAAAAAGATGTCTAGGTTAGCCCCAAAGATCGAGATGCTTGGAAAGCACAACGCGAGAAGCAATGCAGTCAGGGTGTTGACTCTTACCCTGGCCGTCTTGTTCGCACTGTTCGCCGCCCAGGGCCTGACTCACTCCCACGCCGACGGACAGAATGAGGCAACTTGCCAGCTTTGCCAAGCGGCGCACCTGGGGTCGGCACCGACAGCAGGAACGACATCACTGGTAAGTCCTCTTCTTGCAACTGGATATGTTCAGCCGTTCGTTGTAACGATTCACCAAGAGCTTTTCTTCCACGATTCGCCTTCCCGCGCTCCGCCTATCGCATAATTTACTTCTGCTCCGTTCTCCATGGCACCGACCCACGATTGAGGCGGTGCAACCGCCCTTTTTCCAGGCGGCCACTCCAACCACAGCAGACACACATCCCAACTTAGGGGTAGGAGGAGAAATTCAAATGGGTTTTAGAAGGCTCGCATGTTTGGTTTTGAGTTTAGGCTTTCTGATCTGCGCAAAATCCAGCTGGGCGCAGCTGGGAAATTCCGGCTCGATTGATGGCGTGGTGAAAGACCCGTCCGGAGGAGTCATTGCCGGGGCCACGGTCGAGATCAGCTTTCCCGTGACCGGCTATCAACGACAGACCACCACGGGGAGCGATGGGAGCTTTCATTTTTCGAACGTGCCGTTCAACCCGTATCATTTGACGGTGACGGCGACGGGGTTCACTTCTTATTCGCAGGACGTGGACGTGCGTTCGAGTGTGCCTATCACGGTCCAGATCAGCCTGAAGATCGGCACGGCAGCCACCAGCATCACGGTCGAAGCGAACGGTGGAGACTTGGTCGAGAAGGACCCGAGCTTTCATACAGACGTAGACACGACGCTGACGGACAGAATGCCACTAGAAAGCCAGTCATCTTCGGTAAGTTCACTGGTTACACTGGCGACGCCAGGCGTTGTGGCGGACTCGAACGGCCTGTTTCACGGGCTCGGCGACCACGCCGAGAATTCGTTCTCGGTGGATGGGCAACCCATTACAGACCAACAGAGCAAAGTCTTCTCCAACCAGATTCCATTGGACTCGATTCAGTCGCTCGAAGCTGTCTCCGGAGGGCCACCAGCAGAGTATGGCGGAAAAACTAGCCTGGTGATTAAGGTGACCACACAATCCGGCCTAGGGGTGACCAAGCCACGGGGCACTGTCTACTCTTCGTATGGCAGTTTCGGTTCAGTCAGTGGTGGCTTCCGGCTGGCCTTCGGCGGCCAAAAATGGGGGAATTTTATTGCTGCGAACGGATTGAACAGCAGCCGGTTTCTCGACCCACCGGAACTTCACGCCATCCACGACAAGGGCAACGAGGAGAATCTGTTTGACCGCGTCGATTACAACGTAACCAGCGTGGATTCGATCCACACGAACTTTCAATACACCCGCTCGTGGTTCCAGACACCAAATACGATCGATAATCTGAACGCGGGAGTACCCGACCCCCTTACTGGGCTTCAACTGCCCGCGCAAGACCAGCGTGCGCAGATCAAGACGTTTAACATCGCGCCGGTGTGGACCCGACTGATCAGCACGACGACGCTGTTCACCTTCGGCGGTTTCGTCCGCCAGGATCGATTTAATTACTACCCGAGCGGAAACGTGTTTGCGGACGGCACGGGAGTCATTCCCGGCGGTTCATCTGCAACACTCAATCAGCAAAGAAAGTTGACCAACGCGGGACTTCGCACGGACGTGTCTTACGTGAAGGGCAGGCACAACGTCAAGGCGGGCGTCACGTTTCAACATACGTTCCTGACCGAGAATTTCAACTTCGGTGTTACAGATCCCGTTTTCAATTCGCCTTGTCTGGATGCGAGCAACAATCCCGTCCGAGATATCGCTCTGAACGATCCAAGTCAGTGTGCTGGAAGCGGGTTTCAACGAAACGATAATACCAATCCTAACGCCACCGTCCCATTTGTGCCCGTTCTGGGCTGCTTCGACCTGACCAGAGCAACGCCATCGCCTAACGACGGATGCAGCGGTACGCAAAGCTCGCTGTTTCCGTTCCGCGGCCGCGCAGAGGTCAAGGAGCTCGCGCTCTACTTGCAAGACACGATCAGCGTGGGCAATTGGGCCTTCAATCTGGGATTCCGCGAGGATCTCTATCGCGGGGTCGTGCACGATAGTCAACCGCAGCCTCGCGTGGGCTTTGCCTACAATGTCAAGAAGACCAACTCGGTCCTGCGCGTTTCGTATTCGCGCATTCTGGAGACGCCATTCAATGAGAACCTGATTCTCGCGAGCCTGGGCGCAGCTAACCCAGTCATCGTCGACGTCATCGGTGGCGCGAACTTACAGGCGCCGATCCGCTCCGGCCAGCGCAACCAGTTCAATGCCGGCTTTCAGCAAGCTTTTGGAAAGTACGTGGTGGTGGACGCCGATTACTTGTGGAAGTATACGCACAACGCGTATGACTTCAGCGCGTTCGGCAACACGCCCATCTTCTTCCCTATCGCCTGGAAAAACTCGAAGATTGACGGCCCTTCCGTGCGTGTCAGCATGCCGAATTTTCATGGATTTACAGCACTCGTGGTGCTCGCTCACGTCAGGGCGCGGTACTTCCCGCCACAAGTGGGGGGACTCGGCGCAACAGTGGGCCAAGGTGGGTCAGTCTTCCGCATCGATCACGACCAGGCCTTCAATCAGACAACCCATTTTCAATACCAGCCGTGGAAGACGTTGCCGTGGCTGGCCTTCAACTGGAGGTACGATAGCGGCCTGGTCGCAAGCAACCCCCTGGTTACCGATTTCCAGACAGCCATCGGGGCAAATGGAGGCACTCCCCTGGACGGAGCTCAGCAGGCGGGGATCGGGCTTTTTTGCGGCAATACATTCGCCACAATCAACAACCCCATCACCAGTTGCCCTCTAACCACGCCTCAAGGCTCAACGCTGCTGAATCTTGCAGCCAATGGCACCAATAACCCCGATCACAATCCGTCGCGCGTAAAACCGCGCAACCTGTTTGATTTGAGCGTGGGGGACGACAACCTGTTCCACGGTGACCGCTTCAAGTGGAGCCTACGCCTCACCGCCATCAACTTGACGAACAAGACGGCGCTCTACAACTTCCTGTCCACCTTTAGCGGAACGCACTTCGTGACACCGCGGTCGTACACGGCGGAGCTTGGCTTCCACTTCTAAGCCGGTGAAGATCACTTGATCTCTCTTGGGTCTGAGATTGTTTCCAGGGGAACCTCGGCAGGAGCAAGCGCGAGCACGGGAGCGACCGGCGTTGGCGTGCGCGCCCTATGAGAAGCGTATATCCCTGCGATCCAAATTTTGCCAACCATCAATTTGTGCATTAGCTTCTCCTCTTTACCCAGTACCAAGGCGTTCCAAACTTCTACGCGCGACATCGTGGGATATACGGAACAGGGGTTTAGCCGTCTGTGCAAATTTGAACAGCGTGCGCAAAGCGCTACAGAACTATCCGAGTGTCCTCTTTTGAACAGTTCCGGGAGGAGCCTCCTTGTTAAGGTAGGAACGGGCGCGGAGTAGCCATGCAAGTGTAAGATGTGGCACTTCCACTTGAATATGAAAGCAAAAACAATAAAGAAGAACGGAACTACCGGAGCGTTTGACCCGCAGGTCTTCCTCGATACCGCAGGAGTGGCGAGAAAGGTTGTAGAATTTCGAAGAGGCGAATCGATTTACTCTCAAGGGGAGGCTGCGGAGAGCGTCATGTACGTCCAGAAAGGCGGTGTGAAATTCTCCGTAGTGAATGGATCGGGAAAAGAAGCGGTCGTCGCGATGTTTGGTCCCACTGACTTTTTTGGCGAGGGATGCATGGCCGGCCAGACTGTCCGGATGGGAACCGCTGGGGGATTACGCCAACTACACTTCTGGTTATGGAGAAAAACGAATTGCTACGTGTACTCCATGCTGAGCATGAGTTATCCGATCATTTCATCAGATATATGCTGGCGCATAACATCCAGGTCGAAGAGGATCTGATCGATCAACTCTTCAATTCGAGCGAAAAACGCCTGGCGCGTACACTTCTGCTTCTCGCACGGTATGGAAAACAAGATCAGCCGGTCCGCATACTTCCGAAGGTTTCCCAAGAGACCCTAGCGAGCATGATCGGAACCACGCGTTCGCGCGTGAATTTCTTCTTGAACAAATTCAGAAAACTGGGCTTCATCGAGTACAACGGCAAAATCAAAGTAAATAAATCGCTGTTGATGGTTGTCTTACACGAGTAAAACTGCCAGATCGTTGCGGCTCGCCGGGGCGCACTGAGGATTCGGCAGAAGAGCGCGACGGTCCAAACACATCCAACGCGGCTGATTGTTTTGGTAATCATGCGGTGAGTCTCCCGCACTTCATGGATTCACAGGGAATTGAATGTCGCTGCCGAAAATAGAGCCGCTCATAGAATCCGTAGGGTTGATTGAAGTTCAATCGCTCACATTGGAAGAGAAAACCGTCGTTCTGACGCCGGTCCCGCCGCATACAGCTCTACCCAACCGAATCGCTGTCGTGGGCAATTATCTTCCTAGACGCTGCGGAATCGCGACGTTCACAACCGACTTGTGCGATGCCTTGCACGCAGAATACGGGACGACTGAGCTGCTGGCGCTGCCGGTTAATGATTCCGACCAGGGCTACGACTATCCCGCCAGAGTGCGATTCGAACTATCCGAGGACAACCTCGCCTCCTATCGGCAAGCCGCGGACTTCCTCAATTTCAGCAATGTCGACCTGGTTTGCCTGCAGCACGAATACGGCATCTTTGGTGGCCGCGCCGGTGAGCATATTCTGGAGCTGCTGCGTCGCCTGCGGATGCCCTTCGTGACCACGCTACACACCGTGCTCCGAGAGCCGAGTCCTGACCAGCGCGCGATCATGGAAGAAATCGCGGCTCTTTCCGACCGCCTGATCGTCATGAGCCAGCAGTCCGTAGAAATTCTCCAGGAAGTTTTCCAAGTTCCGGCAGAAAAAATTGACTTGATTCCGCATGGCATCCCCGATTTGCCTTTCACGGACCCCAGCTTTTACAAAGATGCTTTCGGCACGGAAGGAAAAGAGGTCTTGCTCACGTTTGGCCTGCTTTCGCCGAACAAGGGCATTGAAAACGTCATCAAAGCCCTTCCCAAAATCCTCTCGCGGCACAGCAATGTTGTATACATGGTTTCGGGCGTCACCCATCCGCACATTTTGCGGCGCGAGGGTGACAAGTACCGCGATTACCTACATCGCCTGGCCGACGAGCTGGGTGTCAAAGCCAGCGTCATCTTTCACAATCGCTTCGTCAGTCCTCAAGAAATGGTGGAATTGATTGGCGCCGCCGACATCTACATCACCCCCTACAGGCACAAGGCTCAAGTCGTTTCCGGCACGCTCGCCTATGCATTGAGCGCTGGCAAAGCTATTATTTCAACGCCATACCTGCACGCTATTGAACTCTTAGACCAAGAACGCGGCACTCTTGTTCCTTTTGATGATCCTGAGGCGATCGCCACAAGAACAATTGAACTTCTGGACAACGGCACTGCACGGCACGCCATGCGCAAGCGGGCCTACCTTTACGCCAGAGACATGGTCTGGAATCGCGTAGCCCAGAAGTATATGAAGAGCTTTGAACGCATCTACAACGAGCGTTTGCGAAGTCCGCGCGCCACTTTCTCAGCAAAGAACACCGAAAAGAATCTCGATCGCCTTCCCGCCATAAAACTCGATCACCTCCTACGCATGACCGATTCGACGGGATTGCTCGAGCACGCCGTTTTCGTGGTTCCAAATTATCCCGAGGGCTACTCGACGGACGACAACGCCCGCGCACTGATCGTCGCGATTCTTTTAGACGCCTTCGGTGCTGGCGCCCCAAGAGGCTCTGCCGATTTAGCCTCCCGTTTTTTAGCCTTTTTGTGGCTTGCTTTTGACCCCGCCACAAAACGGTTCAGAAACTGTCTGAGTTACGAACGCCAGTGGCAGGAGGCGGAGGGCTCGGAAGACAGTCACGGGCGAGCCGTGTGGGGGTTGGGGACCGTTCTCGGCAGATCCAAAGACCTGGGATTGCGGGGAGCCGCGGGGCGCATGTTTGAACTTGCTGTGCCTGCAGCTCTGGAATTCAAGAGTCCCCGCGCCTGCGCTTTTGCCTTGCTCGGCCTCCTCGAGTACCTCGACTCCTTCCCTGGAGACCGCGCCGCTCTCAGTGCTTCCGATGCTTTGGCGAATCGATTGTTGGATTCCTACCGCGCGAACCGCTCTGATGATTGGAAGTGGTTTGAGAGCGGGCTCGCCTATTCGAACGCCCGTTTGCCCCAGGCTCTGGTGCGATCTGGTGTACACGCTGGAAACGAAGAAATGGTTTCGGCCGGCCTCGAAGCCCTGGATTGGCTGGTCGCCGTGCAGCGTTGCGAAGTAAAAGGTCATTTCGTGCCTATCGGCTCGCACGGCTTCTATTCCAAGACTACTGAGAAGGCCCGTTTCGATCAGCAGCCCGTCGAGGCCTGCGCGGTAGTCTCCGCATGCTTGCAGGCCTATCGCGCAACGGGTAAAGGCCGCTGGCGCAAAGAAGCTTGGTCCGCATTCAATTGGTTCTTGGGTGACAATGATCTTCAGATCGCACTTTACGACCCCACTACCGGCGGTTGCCGAGACGGTTTGCACCCTGACCGCGCCAACGAAAATCAGGGAGCGGAATCTACCCTGTCCTTTCTCATGGCGCTCCTGGAAATGCGCAAGTTGGAAGAATTCGACGGTACGGAGAACAAGCTCTAACAAGCAGAGCGGTACTCTTTAGCCTAAGCAGAATCTCGAGGGATCGAATCTATGAGTGTCGTGAAATCCGCTGTGAAAGTTGCGATAAAGCAATACGAGACGCTTTTTTCCCGGCACCCTGGCAATCCCATCTTGACGGGCAAGGATTGGCCTTATTCCATCAACAGCGTTTTCAACGCCGGCGCAACCCTGCTGGCTGATGGTTCGACTCTGCTGCTCTGCCGTGTGGAAGATCGCCGAGGACTCTCGCACCTTTGCGCCGCCCGTTCCGTAAACGGCGTCGATGATTGGCAAATCGATCGTGAACCTACGCTTCTGCCCAATCCAGAGCAATTCCCCGAGGAAGTGTGGGGTATTGAAGATCCACGGATTACCTACGTACCGGAACTCAAGAAATTTGCCGTGGCTTACACTTCCTACTCTCGCGGTGGTCCGGGAGTGTCTTTGGCGGTGACCGAGGATTTTCGCGGCTTCGAAAGATTCGGCGTCGTCATGCCGCCGGACGACAAGGATGCGGCGCTTCTGCCTCGCAGAATCAACGGCTTCTGGGCTTTGATCCATCGGCCCATGACGCCTCTGGGAGCTCACGTTTGGATCTCTTACTCCCCCGATCTGCGTCACTGGGGAAATCATAAGCTTATGCTGGAGGCTCGCCGTGGCGCCTGGTGGGATGCCAACAAGATTGGCATGTCCCCTCCTCCCATTGAAACGTCCAAAGGCTGGCTCATGATCTATCACGGCGTTCGCAGGACTCCTTCCAGTTCCATCTACCGGCTGGGATTAGCTCTGTTCGATCTTCAGGTGCCGGATAAATGTCTGATCCGCGGGGACTCCTGGATGTTTGCACCTGAGGCGGAGTACGAGCGTCATGGCGATGTCCAGGATGTCGTCTTTCCGTGTGGCTACACGGTGGCCCCCGACGGCGACACGATCAATCTCTATTACGGAGCTGCCGATTCCAGTATTGCTCTGGCGCGCGGCAGCATTCGCTCCCTCCTGAGCTGGCTCGATGCCAACGGCCACTCTGAACACAGTAGCGACCGTCGACACAAGTAACCCTTCGTAGAGCTGCGCAACATTCTCGTTCGAATCGCCCGCCATCGGCTTCAACACGATCTTCTGGTGGAATCCTGCAGGCGCAAAAAAATAGAGGCCAATCCGCAATGGTCGCTTGGGTTACCCCGACCTTAGCGGATGACCCCTGTCGAATGCCGCGGCAGAAGACTCCGCCGCACCGATTTCCTGAAGATCGCCAGCTTGTCGGTCTGGGAAAAATCCCGGCAAGCTAGCTACTCCCACTAGCAACTACTGATTCGTATTGCACGCGCTGAATGTGTGCTTATTGGAACAGACCAGCGAATCCCAACCTAGTAGCTTTACTTGGTTAGCGCTATCTGGTCCCTCCTCATGGAATAATCCGCCTCCAATATTCAGGCGATAGCGAGGGGGACCCTGAGCAGGTGGAGTGCGTTCCTTCGCTTCAGTGGTGAAAGAGCAAGAATCTAGATAAGAGAGAAATCTTGTGGTGTACAGGCGCTTCATTTTGTTGATTGGAATGTTTCTAGGTAGCTATGTGCTGATGGTAGGACAAACCACCGCACCACAGATCGTTCTAGTGCAAGAGCATATTGCGCCGGTCATGACGACGCTCCGAACGGTGTCGATCCCTTTGCCGGCGGCTTCCTCCCTGCAATCCCAGGACCCCGGAAAATCCCCTGCCCATTTCAGCGTGCCGTTCGCAGGAGCTTACGAGCGCTACGACGGACTGCTACACCTTTCACAGATGGTACAGGTAAAGACTTCGATGTTCACGCTATCCAGCTTGCCGCTCGTACAGTTTTGGAGCGGAAGGTTCCAGTTGGACGCCTTTCAGAGTACGCTTCGCATGGAGAACATGCAGCCGGGACCTTCACGCTATTGTGGTACGGAGGGCTTTCGTGCCCCGCGACAAAGCTCTCTCGGCGGCCCCCTTTCGGTCCACTTCACGGGCCTCAGTCTGAGCTTTCACTTTGGCCGGGACTCGCGGACGAGGCGCCCAACCCAGGCCTGGCGGCGCATGAAGCAGTTTGTTGGAGGCATGCTCGAATGACTGAATGGCGTCCGTCTCGATATGCTTACAGGAATATGCTTAAGAAAATCAAGAGAGAATCGCCAAAGCGACACGTGCCTGCGTCCAGAAAGAACTGGCGAAGTCGCGCATGTCCAAATCCGTGCGCGACAGGCAAAGAATTTTAGCCGCTGCGCGGATCGTTCCGAGCAAGCGATGAAGGACCAAACTGCCGTCTCATTCGTTTCCTACACAGCGACATGATGACCACCTGCCGGTGCAGGAGGGCTCCAACGCTTAGCTCAGCATCGATCCGCGCCACTTTGACGATGTAGCCGGCCGGAAATAACGGAGGATTCTTCACGCCGAAATGATCAATGTGAATCGTCACAGGAAAAAAGGTGAGTCCCAGTCGCCCGATTCGACCTGCTTGCCTGTTTTCTCCTGGAGATAGGAGATCACCTGGGGCCGGTAGCGATCCACTCGAATTAGCGCGGGTGCAACGAAAATAATAGCGAACAAGAGTAACGCGGCGATCCCAGCCCCGATAAGCCCGGTTCTTCGGCGTATGGCCATAGCGACCTCCAGACTAAAGTTGTTCTTGGCGCGACGAGAAGAGCCAACGCTATCCACTCACAGAGTAGGAGCCATCCGTCGCCGGGCGGTAGTCCGAGTACGTCAGGATCCTGGCGATGTCGAGGCTCTTAAGGAAAAGGATTTTGGCGCTGGCTCGCATTTCGAGGCGTTTCGGCACCCACACCGCGTCGCCGACACACGTCTGCTCCAGAATGATGTGCGAGCCACGCAGCACGCGGGCCACGAAGATGCCCATCGAGAACGACTGCGTTACTTCGCCGTCGACCTTGATCCATCCGAAGTCCTGCTTGTCGACCCAAAGCTTGCCTTCCACCTTGGAGAACATCTTGCCGAACTTCCCGTGCGCGTGATAGCCCGCGTGCGGGGTCGCCTGAAGCACGTAGGCCGGCCTGCCACCGACTACCTCCTCCCCGATGAGATGAAAGTCGAAGGCCTCGAGTATGTCGCGGAGGAAAGACCTGTTTTTTTGGTCCTTGCGGAGCCGCGCAGTCTGCTCTATCGGCGTTTCGTGCTTCAGCTTTTCGAGATCCTCGGCGCTTTTCTTCTGTTCCTTAGCCGATGGAAGCTGCCCATTGTGCTGCATGAGTTGCTCGAAATGCGCGCCGTTGACAAGAATCGTTCTCGTGACGTCGACAGTTTCCGATTTCACCTGACCCACCGAGTCCAGCCGCCGATCCTCATCACGCTCCATGTACGTGTAATGATCCGGCGCCTGCCAACTGCGCTCGGTGGCCGCGACCGACAGGCCCACGATCTGGCGGGCGTCCAAGGCGCTTGCAATATTCTGAAGTTTGCCCAGAGAAACCCGGGCGCTTTGAGCAAAGAGCGCGACGGAGGCCACGAGCATGACCAAGAAGACTTCCACCGGCGATTTAGCCCAGATTTCCATTTTTTACTCGAGGGAACACGAAGACCTCTGCGCATCAGGATCCTTGAATAGACTAGCGCATCGAGTAGTTGAGCGTCTGTGCGAAACGAGACACTCTGTCGTGCTCATTCACGGACTGACCCGTGTGGAGCACCCCACTTTGGATGTCGTTTACAGTCTTTCTCCTGTTGTCGACTTCGTTCTGAAGAGTCCGGTTGATACCCGTGCCCCTGAAAAAGAAACACAGAACCGGATCATCGGCCTAAGGTTATTCGATCGCGAACGAGCAAGCAAAGCAAGAATGCGCTTAGCGTAAACGCGATGCTTTTGGCCTAGATTCGACTATGCTGAGTTGGAATCTATCTCTTTTACTCACGAGGAGTCCGAGATTGCGTATAGAGCCCTTCAAGGTAGCGGTCGCTGAGCAGGTCCTCTCAGATCTTAAGACACGCATTCGGAACACGCGTTGGCCTGATAGCGCACCTGGCGCTCCATGGTCGCAGGGGACGGATCTCGAATGGCTGCGGAATTTGATGGACTATTGGGCCGAGGAATTCGACTGGCGCGCTCAGGAGCAAAGACTCGGGGAACTCGCGCAGTTCCGCATCGAGATAGATGGCGTTCGGATCCACTTCGTCCATGCACGAGCGCGAGGCGGTCGTGGGATTCCGCTGATACTAACTCACGGTTGGCCCAGCGCGTTCTTCGAGTACCTTCCGCTCGTGCCACTACTCACGGATCCGGTCCGACACGGCATCGACGGCCCCGCATTCGACCTTGTCATCCCATCGCTACCGGGCTACGGTTTCTCAGAGCGCCCGAGGCGTGCCGGTGTGAATTATCGATATGTGTCGGCACTTTGGCACCGACTCATGAGCGAACTCGAATATGAGCGTTATGGGTCTGGCGGCGGCGACTTTGGCGCCGGTGTTGCCACGCTGATGGCACTCGACAGGCCGGATTCAATCATCGGAATCCACCTGACCACCCTGGAGCTTGCCCCTTACATTGGTTCCGGATCACCGGCGTTATCGCCCGCGGAAAGAGAGTATATCGGGACTTCCGACCTGTGGTCTCAATCTGAAGGCGGCTACAAAGCGATCCAGTCAACAAGACCGCAGACACTCGGGTATTCACTCAACGACTCTCCAGCCGGACTGGCCGCATGGATTGCCGAGAAATGGAGATCTTGGAGTGACTGTCATGGCGACCTCGAAGGGCGCATTCCACGTGATTTTTTGCTGACGCTCCTGACTCTGTATTGGTTCACTGGAACAATCACGAGTTCTATGCGCGACTATTTCGACAACCGCTGGCACGGGATTACAATTGGACCGGAAGACTTCGTCCGCTCGCCCACTGCCATCGCCAACTTCACATCTCAATACGCCTTCGAAGGAGATGCACCCCGCGAGTGGGCTGAGCGCCTATATAACGTCCAGCGGTGGACACCAATGGAGCGCGGTGGGCATTTCGCACCTGCAGAAGAACCAGTGGCTCTCGCCCGCGACATTGCAGCGTTTTTCGCAAGTTTGATTTAGGAGACAAAGACGAAGGAAATGACAGTTCAAAGATTTGAAGTCCCGTACTCGGAAGCGGCGGTCGAAGATCTTAGCCAGAGGCTGGTGCGGACGCGGTGGCCGGACCAGATTCAAGGTTCACACTGGGATTACGGGGTAAGTCTCGACTACATGAAAGAGATTTGCCAATACTGGAAGGATGAGTTCGATTGGAAGCGGCAGATTGAGAAAATGTCCGCCTTCCACTACTATTGCTATACGTCGCGAGGTGTAGGTATCCATTTCATCCACGAGCGCGGCGAAGGGCCGGCGCCAATTCCACTGATTCTCACTCATGGCTGGCCGGGTTCCTTTCTGGAAATGCTGAAAGTAATTCCCATGTTGGCTGACCCCGCAAGCTGCGGTGCAAACTCAGCCGACGCGTTTGATGTGATTGTTCCCTCTCTTCCCGGATACGGTTTCTCAGACCGCCCCACGGAATCTGGAGTAAACACATTTCGCATCGCCGACATATGGATGGAGCTCATGAAGGAGCTGGGCTACGAGCGGCTGGCAGCACAAGGAGGAGACTGGGGTGCGGATGTGACCACCCTTCTGGGGTTGCGCCATCCTGAGCGGGTCATCGGGATTCATCTCAACTCCATCCCACCGTATAAGCCGTATCTGGAGGCCGGCACAGTCCTGTCTGAGGTCGAACAAGCGTTCCTAAATGAAGCGAGTCGCTGGTATGAAAAGAGCGGGGCGTACGACCATATTCAGAAAACCGCTCCACAAACGGTTGCTTACGGCCTAACTGATTCTCCGGCTGGACTGGCAGCTTGGATACTCGAAAAGTTCCGTGACTGGGGGGACTGTGACGGCGACATAGAACGCAGATTCACCAAGGATGAGCTGTTAAGCAACATAACACTCTACTGGATGACGCAAACCATCCATTCCTCATGCCGGCTCTATTACGAGGATAACCGCACCCCTCTTCACTTCCAGAAAGGTGATTACGTCACAGTCCCGTGCGGGATTGCGCGTTTTCCGAAAGAAGGCCCGTTACCTCCCAAGCGCTGGGTCGAGCGCGGATACAATATCCAGCACTGGACGGAAATGTCCCGTGGGGGCCATTTCCCTGCGCTCGAAGAGCCGGAACTGTTGGTGGAGGATATCCGCTTGTTTTTCCGAGCTTTACGCTCGTAAAGTCATCTTCCGCCTATCGTGTCGAAGGGTCATTTTCCGCTGCGCTAAGGAAAGCGAGCAGCTGGAAACTGACGTACGCCGCACTTCGCCGGAGCACAATCTGCCACAAGAGGTACACAGCGGGTACACGACAGAACCCGCGCCTGTAATTCCTTTCAAATCAAGGAGAAACAATGGTGGAGGCGGGGGGAGTCGAACCCCCGTCCGAAAAGCGCTACGACACGAAGCCTACATGCTTAGCTCAATTCCGTTTGGTTCGCCCGCCACGCTCAGAATGAGCAAGAAACGCAGCCGGCTAGTCCGATGGTTCTCGCCCGAGCCTTACGGACCGAAAG
>Ga0137418_10003791_pt1 | contig 13920 bp, 12 predicted proteins | sample CZODoug3_1_2_16f_FD_122242 | JGI IMG/M metagenome (GOLD analysis project Ga0137418, IMG submission 122242) | Vadose zone soil fungal communities from Angelo Coast Range Reserve, California, USA - CZODoug3_1_2_16fungal (Hybrid Assembly) | ecosystem: Environmental > Terrestrial > Soil > Vadose...
AGCATATTACTTAATATATCATCTTCGTACCGAAGACTGAGACTTATTCTGTTCCAGCTGCGAATATATCTTTAACAGGTTATGAGCCCCGGACGTTGATACCCACAATGTCCAGTCTCTCGTTCAATTCCAATCCCGATTCGACAAACCTTGCTGTACCTAAACTCCGTGATGACGGAAGTAATTGGTCGGATTACGCACCGCGAATTCAAAAGGCAATGGGGTCAAAAGGCTTATGGAGACACGTAGAAGGCACTGCTGTCACGCCAGCACCGTACGCATTAGTGAATGGTATTCCTGTTTTATCCGATGGGAAAACACAAGCGACGGAGGAACAAATTGAGATGAAGGAGTCCCGAATCATGGATTTCGACAAGCGCGAGTACCTTGCGCAGCATGTCATCCTTTCGACCACTTCGATGCGTCTCGGCGCGAAGATCAAAGACCTAAAAACGGCAAAGGAGATGTGGGATTTAGTCAAGGCTGATGCTACCACAAAAAGCACGCTTTACTTACTAGATGCAGAGGACCAACTCGCCAGCATGAAGCTGAGCGATAATGATGATCCGAAAACCCACCTTACCGAGCTCAAAGAGCACTTCCAGCTGATGATTCAGCGCCGAAACAGCCTAATCGAGATGGGATCAGTATTATCTGATTCTCGTTATCGAACTATAGTCATGCACTCCTTACCTGAATCCTATAGACCGGCACTCCAGACAATTACCGCCGCGGAACAGGCTAGCGCCGCAATGGGCGGATCTACTACCAAGAAGATGAAACCCGAGGACCTCATGAATTTCTTCATCGAGGAGGCACAGCATCGCGTTATTAATGCAGAACGTTCCAAGAATGGCGATTCCGCACTGGCAGCGCACGGAAAGAAAGGGAAGAAAGGAAAATATGGCAAAGGGCAGAAGCCTAAGCCGAATGTGACATGCGATAACTGTGGGCGAGATGGGCACACCAAGCCTGACTGTTACTCGAAGGGTGGTGGAAAAGAGGGTCAAGGACCGTGGCAGAAGAAGTCCAAGAAGGGCGAGAAGAAAACCAACGAGACGGCGGCTGTAGCCAAGACTGAGGACCAAGAGCTATTCGCTTTTACGTGTACCTCAGACTACGTTGCCGTTGCCGGCGCTATTGGACTCCCTAAGGACAAACTTGGCGCTTGCATTGATAGCGGCGCAAGTAGCCACTATTGTCCGGACCGTACGAAATTCCAGAATTTCCGGCCACTCGAGGACCGAATTATCACGACTGCGGATGGATGTTCGCTTAAGGCAGTCGGTGTTGGTGATGTTCGCATTGAACTCCCGAATGGGTCCAAACAAACCCCTGCATTACTGAAGAATGCAGTATTTGCGCCCGATATGGCTTTTACCCTAATTTCAGTCAGTCGGCTCGACGAAGCTGACTGTTCGGTCAATTTCCAAAAGGGCATGTGCACGATTAGGAATCCCAAAGGCCAGACCATGGCTACCATCCCTCGAGCCAATGGTCTATACCGTTTGGTCAACCCGAACAAGGGAAATCCCTCGGAACACGCAAATGTAGCGGCTGGTAAAATGTCCATTAGCGAAGCTCACCGCAAGCTCGGACACATATCCCATACCGCAATAAAACATGCAATATCAAGTGGCCGAATTATTGGGATCGACCTCGACATGGATTCAAAACCCGAATTTTGCGAAGCCTGTGTCAAGGCAAAGTCGTCTAAGGAGCCATTCCCGAAGAAGTCAGATACCCGAGCTACCAAATATGGCGAGCGAGTACATTGGGATCTGTGGGGACCAGCATCAGTGAAGAGTCTTAATGGCAACTATTATGTTGCCGCGCGCACCGACGATCATACCCGCGAAAACCGACTCTACTTCCAGCCAAAGAAAAGCGACACTATAAAATCCTATAAAAGGGATGAAGCATTAATCGAGACGCAATCGGGGAACCGAATAAAGTTCTCACGTAGTGACCGTGGGGGCGAGTTCCTTTCGAAGGAAATGATTGATCATCAGGACGCCAAAGGGACGCTTCGCGAACTTACTGTCCATGACTCCCCGCCCCAAAATGGAGTTTCCGAACGTGGTATGCGTACTCGAGCGGAGCTTGCGAGGGCCCTCCTAATTGCATCCGGATTACCAAGATTCCTATGGGAAGAGGCCATGAAGCACGTCGAGTGGGTGAAGGAAAGATCTCCGCATAGTGCTCTTGATGGTAAAACGCCATACGAAATGAAGCACCAAAAGGTACCTCATCTAGGGGGTATCCACGAGTTTGGCGCAGCAGCATATGTTAAGGACCTTAAGGCCGGAAAACTCGATGCGCGCGCACAACTCGGACGGTTTGTTGGTTACGACTCGGAGTCTAAAGGCTATCGTATTTATTGGCCATCAAAACGGTCAGTATCTGTCGAACGGAATGTTGTCTTCAATGATGGCGACGTAACAGTGGATGCTACTGCTGTAATTCCCGGTGATTTGTCTGAGGGGGAAAAGGACAAAATCATCCAAGTCCCCGAGAACAATACCAATCAAATCGACGAGAACGCCGTTGACGAACCTCAGCCCGGAAACACTTCCGGAGCACAAGCAAACTCTGAAGACCAAAATACTGTACCATTCCCATCCGCACCAGAAATTTCTGATGCTCTACCATCTAATGATGTGGCGGAAGATCCTGTCGAAGAGCCCAAATTGGGTAGAGGCCACCGCGTTGCGAAGAAACCCCAGGGAACTTATTCCCGGATGCATAACGCATTACCACCTCTCGAAGCGAACGCCGCCTACTTAGGAGACCCAGATGATGGAGACGGAATTGGAATATATATTCCAGAGGATGACGACGACACTTTTGCCGCGTTACCTCCAGATTTCGCCACAGTCGGTGCCATGGGTACTGAACCCGCATCAATAGATGAGGCACTCCGAGGACCGAACGCTGACAAATGGCAAGCTGCTCTTGATTACGAAATTAATCAGCTCGAAAAACTCGGTACCTGGGTAATTGAAGATTTACCTAAAGGACAGACCGTCATTCCTTCTTCTGTCGTTTTGAAGGAGAAGAGAGGGCCAAGTGGTGCTATCGAGAGTTATCGAGTTCGTATTGTCGCAGGTGGACACAAACAAGTCGAAGGCGTAAATTATAGCGAAACTTTTTCGGCAGCTGTAAAAATGCCGTCAGTACGAGTTGTTCTTGCAAACGCTGCAGAACAGAATTGGGAAATCCATCATGTCGATGTGAAGAGCGCTTACCTAAACGCGCCACTCAACGAAACGGTTTATATGACACCGCCGCGTGGAGTTCTCAAACCCAGTCAGGAGGGGAAGGTCTGCCGCCTGTTAAAAGGATTATATGGACTTAAGCAGGCAGGTCGAGTTTGGCATCAAGAACTTACCAAAGTATTCATAACGAACTTGGGGTTCAAACGATCTGCTGTAGACCATTCAGTGTTCTACAGGCGAACATCTGATGAACATTCCATTGTTGCTGTGGCGACGGACGATATGGCCGTCACCTCGAAACGATTGGGAGACGTCATAAAGTTCAAGTCCGAACTTCGCCGTTTCTGGGAGATCAGCGACAAGGGGGAGTTAAGTTGGTTCCTGGGTTTCGAGGTTAAGCGCGACCGAGCGGCACGCACTATCTCGATTAATCAGCAAGCCTATATCGAGGCAATGGTAAATAAATTCAGACTTACCAATGCGAAGCCGGTCTCGACACCGATGGAAACGGGCGCACAGTATACCAAAGACCAAGGGCCATCGACACCGACACAAGAGAGACGCATGCGAGGCATCCCATATGCGGAGGCTATAGGCTGCGTGCTGTGGCCGGTTATAATATCGAGACCCGACACCGCGTTTGCGGTTGGAATCCTATCGCAATTCGTCCAGAATCCGGGACTAGTCCACTGGGAGGCACTAAAACGTGTCATCATCTATCTCGGATCTACGAAGGATTTATGGCTTACTTTTGGTGGGAAGACCCAAAATTTCGCCGAAGGGTTTTGCGACGCGGATTGGGGCACCCAGAAGCATCGGCACTCAATCTCGGGGTATTCGTACCATATCGGGCATGGGGCAGTAAGCTGGAGCTCTAAGAAACAACAGATCATAGCGTTATCGACTGTTGAATCTGAATATATAGCTCAAGCCCATGCAGCAAAAGAAGCCTTATGGCTGCGCACCTTTATTGCAGAACTCCGTGGTGAGGATGCACAGCCGCTTACCATCAATTGCGATAACCAAGGGGCTATCGCGTTGTCGAAAGACAATAAATTTCACGCGCGGACAAAGCATATCGATATTCGATATCACTTCATCCGCGAGGCGATCGAAGACCGAAAGGTATCGGTCATCTATGTGCCGACTGACGATAATCCCGCGGATATATTCACGAAGCCTTTGCCGAAGGCGAAGTTTCGACGATTCGTGGAGATCTTGGGGTTGCGGCGGATGGAGATCGAGAGTGGACGATGAAGTTAGGCGCCGCGATTATCGATGTTGCAACGCGTGCACGTGATGTGTCACGTGACGTTCAACAAACTCGCGTTGTTTTTTCCTGGACTCGCAAACTCGAGGGGGAGTGTTGAAGTATATACGAGTATAGCTCGTTCTTAAACATTCATTTATTATTTCTTTACCATTGATACACTCGTTAGCCACTCGGAGGCATTATATCGGACTTACATATTTGGTATACGATTAACTGACACGTCTCATCTTCGTACCGAAGACTGAGACTTATTCTGTTCCAGCTGCGAATATATCTTTAACATAAGACGATCACGCTTGTCAATGAGCCGCGACCATTCATTATGCGTGAAAGCGCACAGCTGAGTCACTTCCTCCAGAATACGCAAACGAAGTGACTGAAGCGAGTGATCTATGCCGAAATAATGAGCCTGAAAGAAATTCCGTGAGAAATTCGAAGATGGAACATTGGAGAGGTTTGAGTGTGGTAATCCCGGAGATAGTCATCAATGGTTTGGAGTCCAACCATCAACTCAGTGAATACTCGAGATGACAATACGATCTTACGGAGATGGGAAGAAAAGGAACTGGCATTTTGCAGGTGGTGAAGGTCTGAGTGCAAGAATAGGTGAAGAAAAGCGAAATGCAAAAAGAACGGTCACTCAAGGGCATTGGGGCCATTCTGAACCGATAGGAATAGACATTTACATGCATATAATCGACTCCAAAAAGGGTTCCCATGTGCGCTTGACGGTTTGAGATTTCGGAGGGTCCACCTGCACCAATAGGTAGTGATGTGCTGAGTCGGGCCTCAGACTCACGGCCCGCTCAAGCCCGGCCCATTTGAGCCCAGCTCAGCCCGGCTCAAAGGTGGGCCTAGAGTGAGCCTGAGTCGGGCTTGGGAATTCAAAAAGCCCAGACTCAGGGCTTGGCCCGGGCCTGGACATTTGTTTTCTTGATTTGCGTTTCCTGCCAAATTTGGATATGTACGCATCACATATCATGTGACTTTGTTTGGTTGGCCGCCTCGTGTCTGTGTCTTGTGGAGTTGCGCAGACTTGTAGATCATTTCATCGGACCGGCGATAGATCTATTTCTGACATCCTTTGATTACCTGCACGACAATCAAGGTATTAAAAGAATTGCACTGTATCAATCACACTGGCTGCGGAACAACATCCTGCTATGTAATCATTATCGGTCCGACACCAGATCTATTTTGAGGCATTCCTGCAGGATAAGCAAGGTATTTACATGATTGCGCCATCTCAATCCTAAAACCTGATCATATATTCTGCAGCTATGGTATTGCGGGACAATCGCCATGGACCAACTCTCTCCATGTCCTGCAAACCATCGGACCGGCACCACATCTAAATCTAGGTAGGCACACGCAAATATGACTCTACGAGCTAAGTCGGTCTTGTCAGTGCGATTTAAAAGGTATTTAAACACTCGTACTTTCTCAAACTTGATCATATTTCGTGCAGTGATGTTATCTTTTCGGGATCACAATAGCCGTGAGTCACAAATGTGCTGCAATGTCCCGTTGATTAATTGACTCATTAGGGCAAACGCGAGCAACACTTGTGTGTTCAACCACGCACTATGTTGGCTATCGCGCAAAGGCCTGGTATGCAACGATGGCTGGCATGCTGTTTCTGCCTCCGGTCTTGGCCATGGTGGCATATATCTTTGCAATCCGTCCTAATATCACATCGCCGATTGTCAGCCCTACATATAACCACTTTATTCCAGCAGCCACAGTGCTGCTATATGCATACGCCGAAATACTGATATTTTGCTACGGTGAGCCTCATGTCTATCACAGATATATTTATTTCCAGCTTACGTAGGCCGACTGGGCAGCGTCTATCATTCTTCCTCAATTTCTTGCTCTTGGACAACTCATCTCAAAATGTCGCATCTATCACCGCTCACATATCTCCCATATGCGCTCAGACCGGATGCAGAGCTTAATTCACCACGAGCCCTTCACCATATTTGTTTTGGGGATAAGTGAAGTATCAATACCTATTTGTGAGTGTGTGCTCTCCGTATTCATTACTCAGATGCTCACTTCTGTTATTAGTGGTTTTTGCGGAGACAACCGTGGATGACTTGATAGCAGGGCTCTTGCTACGTGGCTTTCTCCCTCACAACACTATCCACAGCTTATACACATCAACATCGCGGTTTCGTCGGCTAGCGGGCACAGATCACATGGGCAGTCTTGGCGCTGGTTCGCTGACTCATTTTCACCTCCGATCATATCTTCTTGGTGGCTCAGGTATATGGATTCATGTCATCCGTCATCTTGTATCTTGTATCTTTACTAATTTCCTTTCAGCAACCAATACTCACAACTTAAACAGTGGAGAAGCATCAGGGTCTCGTCCGAGGCGGAATATTGCCCCAACAGCCAAGTTGCTTGATCCGAGTAACACAGAAGCGCCTGCACTGTCATCCCATCAGGCAGCAGTTGATGCGCAGCGAGCGGCCGTGGCAGCAGCACTTGAGGGTCGCTTTGGTTCATCCACGCTGGCTGCAATACCTGATCCTGTTGGTAGCCGAACTCCATCTCCGGGCAAGCGAGACGCACAAGCTGCTGCGCTGTCATCTTCATCTTCGGAAGAAGAAATTGGTTATCGCAAGAAAGGCAAATCAAAAGTTCAAGGTCAGTGTCACTGACCGCTCCACTATGTGTCCTTCATCTCATGGAACCCGCCAACAGACATCCCAGTGCTTGATATCTCCAGTGACGATGAAGAATCCGAGGTACTGGCCAAAAAGAAGGGTTGGTCTAAAGTTACTGGCAACTCCGGTGCAGTTACTGAGAACTTTTTAGGGGCCAAACGGCTGAAGAAAACTGATGAAGTTGACGAGGATGGGGTTTTGGTTGATATTGATGTAATTAGCATCTCCAAAAACACATCAAAAGTCCGACGTGCAGACGGAGGCCTTGACCTAGTGCACTTTTTTGAAGACAAGGTGAAAGATATCACCGGTGATAAAACAAGAGAGTCACGCAAATGCAAAATCTGCAAGTGGGTTTTCTTCTTTTGTGGGAGTTCTGACGGGATGCTGAAAATGATCATTCTCCGGAACAGGAGAACTTATGTGACTTCTACGACAACTTTGCGTCGCCACCTTGAGAGAGAACATGAAGTGCGTTACGATTCTATATCACTAATCATGATTCTGAACATTGACCAAGGCAGCATACAATAAATGGTGCAAGGCAAATGATTTTGTGACGAAACTGCCCGATGCTGTCAAACAGGCCAAGGAAGCCGCCGACATTGATCAAGATATGTTGCAACAGAGCAGTCTTGATGGTCATCTTCGTAAAATACCACAGCAGGAGTGAGTCATACCTTATTCAGACAAATTATTCCGTGAGGTTGCAATTGAATGGCTGATAGCCACGGATCAGGTATGCAATCATTTGCTGATATCAATTTATGGCAGGTACTAAAATGTTTATTATAGCCAATTGCCTCTCTTGAGTATCCCTCATTTCATAAGATGATTGATGTTGCTTCACGCGCAACAAACGGCATCAATATTCCAAATCGCAAAGCCACCCGTGAAGAAATACTGGATATGTTCAAAAACCAAATGTCACGGCTCAAAGAGCGACTTAATGTATGTCAAATACTCCTATTAATTCTGTTGCATTACTTACACTCTTGCTCAGAGTTCGGCTGTGACAGGTGAGATTAGCTTGACCTGTGACGCCTGGCAGGCATCTAACACAGACGGCTACTTCGCCGTCACTGGCCATTGGATTGAGGAACCCCGACTGGGTGTGTGGGAGGTTCAAAGTGCCCTCCTCGGCTTCACTAGACTAAATAATTCGCATAATGGCAAACGTCTCGGTGGTGCCCTGTTCAAGATTTTTGACCGGCTAGGCATTTCCGATAGGGTAAGATGGTATGTTCCTACAATCAAAATCGCATCTTATTTTATACTGCATCTCAGATTGGCCACGTCACCACAGATAATGCTTTGAACAACGATACTATGATGGAGTTCTTTGCCAGATACATTGAGAAACGAACTAAAAAACCGTTTCCCTACAAAGACCGCCGGATTAGGTGAATACAGTTGCCTTATGGTCCGGATGTGTAATTAACTTGCAATCTACCCAAGATGTCTTGCACATATCATCAACTTAGCAACACAGGCACTCATCAAAGGATATTCAAAGGCAAAACACTACAACCCCGCTCTACCAGATGAACATATTCCCAGCACTGAAGGCATTGATCGGGATGAGATTGGGCTTGTCAGAGCTATTGCAGTGAAGGTGCGGACTGCATATTCAATATATTCTATATATTCTGAATGTTGGTCAGGAACGTTCATCCGCGAAACGCAAGGAACTTTTTCGAACGGTTCAAGTTGACAAAGCTGCTGAGAAAATAAAAACGGGTATGAGTAAGCCTGACGAGACCATTGAACAGGTCAAGCAGCTCATACTTGATATGCCTATTCGATGGTCGTCCACTTATGGGATGCTCCACCGTGCAGTTACTTTGCGAGAGGTTTTTTTCTATTTATTTTTACTGCTAATTCATTTTGTTGACGCAACATGAATTTATTCAAGGCTGTTGACACTTTTGTGTCACATATGGCTCGAGATGAGCTAGACCGTGCTAAACGTGCAAAACTCGATGCCCTACAGCTGTCCAATGATGAGTGGGAACGTGTCCAGCTGTTTCTTTCTTTGCTTGGTGTGAGTAATGCTCGGCGCACCAATTATAATATCTAATAATATTTTCAAAAGCATGCCGAAGCTGCTCAGCAAGCCTTTTCATCCGACAATGGACCAACTTTGCATCTAGCGTTACCCGCCCTGGAAGCCCTACACAAGGCATGGACTTCCCGAGTAAAAAAAGCGAAGTTTGCCGCATTTGAAGCACCTCTTAACAGTGCAATCACAATGATTGCAGATTACTACGACAAAACTGCAAGCTCTGATGCCTTTATTGTTGCTATGCGTCAGTTTCATTTTCGACTTTTCGTCTGCAGTACATATTTGATTCTAATGCCCCGAGCAGTTCTACATCCCAAAATGAAAATGCGCCATTTTATCAAACATTGGCCTAATGAGCTAGCGAGTGTCCGTGTTTCAGCAGAGACAATTGTTCGGTCCATTTACTTTGATCAATCTTGTTGTAGCTCACACCTTTGTAGTTCGAGGCTCGCTACAAAAAGCTACAACATGCATCAAGTGTTCCCCACAACACCACGGCGCCTCGAGCCTCTGGCTCAAAGGTCCACAATCTGCTGCAAGAACTCGATTCAAGTGATGACGAGAATTCCGACAACGAATCTAGTCCATCTGCTGGAGCCTATGACCCTGCCAAACCTTGGCTGCGGGAATATAATCTCTACTTCAATACAACGGACGAGATTCCTGAAGGGCAGAGCCTGGTGCAGTGGTGGGGCGTAGGTGATCCAGTCTCTTTGTCAATTAATGCTAATCCTGTGATATCTTGAACTAGGTCAATGCCCACCGTTACCCTGTTTGGGCTTCACTTGCACGCGACTATCTTGCTGTTATGGCGTCATCAGTATCTAGTGAGCGGGCATTCTCATCTGCGGGAATTACCATCAGCAAGCGCCGTAACCGCCTCAAAGGGGACATAGTTGAGGCTCTGCAGTGTCTCAAATGCATGATTCGAAAGAATCTGATTTTCCGACAAGACCCCACATCAACAATCGCGAAAGAGATTGCGGACCTAGAGGATGTTCCCGAGAATGAATTGAAGCCGGAATCATCATGGGATGAGATGGTATTGTTGGATGAGGAGGTAGATGCAGAGGGATAAATTATGTAATATGTACTGTCTCGAGCTTGTTCTTTCTGTAAAATTTATTTAGATGGGATATCTTTGTGCCCCCTGCCTTCATAAGCACTTTTGCCGAGTTTGGGCTTTTTTTTTTCACCAAAAGCCCGAGCTTTTGCCCGGCCCGACTCAGGCCCGACTCATTATTTGGGTCTGAGTCGGGCTTGAGATCTCAGCAGACTCATACTCACTAAGACCCGGCTCAGGCCCGGGCTTCTTGGCCCGACCCGACTCAGCACATCACTAATTGGGTATGGATAACGAACAAGAGGGCAAGGAAGTTGGATCGTTGGGTGGGGAGGTCGAACTAGAAGGGGGAGCATCGAGTATGGAGGTTGATGGGGAGAGTAGGAAAGTTGGATCGTTGGGTGTGGAGGTCGAACTAGAAGGGGGAGATATTGGAGCATTGGGTATGGATAACGAACATGAGGGCAAGGAAGTTGGATCGTTGGGTGTGGAGGTCGAACTAGAAGGGGGAGATGTCGGAGCATCGGAGGGTGTCGAAGGGGAAGGCGAGCGATATCAGGAAAGCCAGATGGGGCTGTTGCCTCTAAAGCCACTAGTTCCGTATCTGGAGTCAGAGCATGAAATCAACGAGGGTGACTACACTTCCCCAGCTCCCACGCCTCATGTAACCGCCATCATCAACAAGCACGATTCCGAATCGGTTACACATGACGGTTCTCAACCTTCCCCGGTCATGGTGACCACTCCAAATGACGAACCCAACCCCAACACGGTGATGATTGACGATTCCCCACTTACCCCCCTCGAGATATCCACTCCTGTTGGTGGCCAATCCCACAAAGCCTTGCCTATTATCTATGAACGCCTTCGACAATATCCATCGGCTTGGCTCGAACAAGCCGGGGTTGAATTCCCAACTACGGCGAGAGCCATCTGATGGGTCTCCAACATCCTCACGGTGATACCATGGATGCCAACAGGCAAACCAGGGCAACCAAACCCCGTGAGTTGTGTCTCACTGTTTTGCTCTGCAGTACTTACTCCAAATATTCATCAGGATATAGCTGCAGTCGAGCATATGGCCCAGGCGCCCGACATTACCTTACCGCACAGAATCAGCTCCGTTCCCAATGACGAACGTGTTGATTCATTCAACAAGGACCCTGTACTTGTTGTCGTGGAGTGGTCTGAACGCCTCAAAGGCCCACAATCCACACGACATGACATCAATATTACTGGGTACACTGAAGACGAAATCAAAACACACCAACAGGAATACAATGAGTGGATGGGGCAGGTGTGCCATCACCTTGCACAGGCACAGTACGTCGCGGTCAGAGGGTGGCATCCCAACTCCACTACGACGTGGGATTCAGAGAGCATTGCGAAATTCAAGGGCGCTATGGAACAAATTGTGGAGTATCAAGGTATTTAATTTCATCTTTGTTTTTTTTTCATTTAGCTAAATATGCGTATTAGATGCTACAAGTCGGGCCAAGTTGTACGGTGAGAATAACAACGGTGAGGTCCACAAAAAGACATCGTTTGACACCTTCATCAAAAATGGCGTCAATGACCCTGAAAACTCCGGTAATCTTCTTGATTCGCCTGGATTAAGGGCAGAATATCCGCCCTTTATACTGTAAGTATTGCGTTACTATTTGTATCTCATAACTTTGGATGGACTGGTCACACAGATCGCTAGCTGACTGTACCCGTGCCTTCGAACTAACCCGTACGCAAAGCGAAGCAGAGATGCCCAATTGTGCAAGTCACGAGTCCAATAATATGGTTACGGCCTGGTTAAAGAAGAAGAAGAAGGCCCGGAAAGACACAAGCAATAGATGCGGTAAATGCCACGATATACAAGACATGATTGCCGATACCATAAGGCAGAGAGATCGCAAGATCGACAGCGATTACGCAGAGCTCGTAGGATCGAAACCATCAGGAAAGCCATTACATCACCGCAAAACTGATACGCAGGTTGTCTACGAGGTCGCACCAGATCCACAACCTACCAATGACCCGACTAAATTGAACTGGGTTGGTCACATCTTGCAATTCTTTCAAAACTTCGGACCTATCGTCGTCAACTGGGACGCTTGGATATCTTGCATATGGGATTTGTTCACTCATGCTGGCTTCTTCACTTACGTGCACCACGATGCCTCTGGTTTCGCTATGTATGCATTCGTTCGAGAGGGTTGCAAGATTTGGGGCATTCATCGCCCCCGCATCAACGAGGATCATCGAACGAAGCGAGACATCTTCGACGTGATGCGGCGTATCCTTCGACCCCACGGCCATCTGGCATACATGCCTCTCACGGATCTCTATTCATTCTATTTGATGAAAGGCGACGTCTTGTCAGTCATTCATTATTCTCATTCATTCATGTCTCTGATTGTATTGCCAGAATCCAACCGCCCAATGCCATTCACCAAGTGTATACCCCGGTAAACTGCATAGCCTCTGGGGGGCATTTATTCAATTGGAATACGCTCCACCTTACTGAATTGTCCCGAAATTTTGACCACTACTATTCTCACCTCGCAACCAACGCCGACCATGCTAGTGCATTTCGTTACCTATGTCGAATGGCAATGAGTCTTAAATTCATATGTAAATCTCGAGGTAGGTTTACCAGCTCTACTTGTGATTTAATTCAAGCTGCTAACTCCTGTTCCAAGTTTTCCTTAGGCGTCCCATTCTCTCCCTTCTCCTCATGATCCTCAAGCCGGATGATTATGACCCGGACATCCTCGATTCATCCCTACGCCCCCGAATGGCTACCCTCGATATTCTTCGCTTGGAGACAAAAGCCGATCACCAGTCTGCCCTCAGGATCGTCAAGCGAATAATGAAACACTACAACCTCACAGTGAAAACTATCGAACAAGAATTGGACGTTGGAGGGGTTGATTGGGCCAAAGCTGGTGATCAACAGATTGATCTGTCTTTCTTGGCCTCGGTATGATTCTAGATCGAGTCTTTGTAGATTTCTGACTGCGTCTCATAGTTTAAATCTTACCTCAATCGATTTCTGACTACATTATTTTCTTCATCAATTTCTGATCACAACATTATTGGTTTAACCGATTTCCCACTGCATCCGTTATTTCTGACTTCAATATCATCTGCTCAATTCGTGTCTGAACTATTAATTTTGACTGTATCTTGTTTGGTTGATTTCTGACTGGGTATTGAATACCGGATTGATTTCTGACTGCAATATTTCTGACTGCAATATTATTTCCTTGGTTGATTTCTGACTGTAAATCAAATATCATTTTTTGGATTGATTTCCAAACGACTTACCAATACATTGTGTAATTTACACGCAAGACAGCACGCTTTAATAATCAACACCATAATAATAAACGAACAACTCAAGGAACTTACGTAACCAAACTATGCCTTCGACGACACCCACAAAACCGCCGTCACTTCCAATCCATAGTACTCCCCGTAGTCAGGGTTCTGGCAGTCACTACTCCTATCACTCGCGCAATCTCCAGGAACATTACAAACTCTATCTGAAGGAGGATCTTAAGCACAAACGCACCATTACCTTTGATGCATTCCTCAATGACATCCTACATCTCTCCACAGACTGGATCGAG
>Ga0137418_10003794_pt1 | contig 13915 bp, 11 predicted proteins | sample CZODoug3_1_2_16f_FD_122242 | JGI IMG/M metagenome (GOLD analysis project Ga0137418, IMG submission 122242) | Vadose zone soil fungal communities from Angelo Coast Range Reserve, California, USA - CZODoug3_1_2_16fungal (Hybrid Assembly) | ecosystem: Environmental > Terrestrial > Soil > Vadose...
GGCCGAGGACGGCGATGGCGGCGCGGACGCCGGCGCTGCGGGCCATTTGTAGGTCTTCTGGAGAGTCGCCGACGTAGACAGTTTCGCTGGGGCGAAGGCCCATGTGGCGGAGGGCGAGGCGCAGCGGGGCGGGATGAGGTTTGCGGAGGCGGGTATCGCCGCTGCAGACGCGAGCGGCGAAATGATCCCAGAGGCGAAAATCACGGAGCTGGCGGTGGACGCGGTCGCGGTCACCGCTGGTGACCAGACCCAGATCGTGGCGGCGGGCAAGTTGAGAGAGCACGCGGCGAGCGCCGGGGAGTAGCTTGGGATTGTGCTTGGTGTAATGGAGGCGCCAGACCTTGTCCGCGGCGTCCCACTTGGCGCGCGGGAGATTTGCGGCGCGATAGACGTTGTACCAGTTGGGAGAGTAGTGCTGTTCGAGTTCGGCGAGGCCCCAGGGAATTTGCATTTCGCGGAACATGGCGAGGTAGGCGGCGGTGTCGGCGGCGTAAGAGTTGAGGAGAGTGCCGTCCCAGTCGAAGAGGATGCCGCGGAGGGTGTTAGAGCGATTGGTGGTTTTCATGAGCGCGTGGTGTTTCAGTTTATCGTGCTGATGGGCGGGAGACCAGAGGACCAGAGATCAGAGAGAGAAACCTCGGAGAGTGCCATCGAGAGTGGTCGAGGCATCGGGAAAAAAAGAGGGGCGCTTGCCTGCGGCAGGCAGGCTTGCGCGCCCCTTGTTCACCGAGTGGAAAATACGTAACAGCTCGAACCGCCGCGACTAGAATTCGAAGCGGACGGAAAGCTGAGCTTGACGCGGGTCGCCGACGCCAACGCGGAGGAAGCCGTTGAAGTCGAAGAGCTGCGCGGTCGAGAGTGGGTTGACGTTGTTCTTGTTGTTGAAGGTGTTGAAGATTTCGATTTTGGGGACCAAGGCGTAGCGTTCGCCGAAACGGAACGGGCGGGCGACGCCGAAGTCGGCGGTGAAGAAGGCGTTGTCTTTGCGCAGCGAGTTGCGGCCGGTGTCGACGCCAGCCTGGAAACGCGGTTCCGCAGTGATCGGTTGCGCGGAGTGAGCCTGCATACGGGCGTTGAAATCGAAACCGCCGGGCAGATTGGCCACGGTGTAGAAATTGAACTTGTGGCGTTCGTCGCGGTCAGAGTAGGAGTATTCCGACTTCAAGTTGTAAAGGTTTGCGTAGCGGAAAGTGAAAGGATCACGTTCGTTGGAGTCGTCGTCGTAGTCCTTGGAAAAGGTGTAGTTCGCGTCGAACAGGAAGTGATGGCTCATGCGCTTGCGGGCGCCAATGGTGAAGGCGCGATAGAGCGACTTGGCGGAGCTGACGGTGTCGGTGACGGCGCCAAGATTCGGGAATGGAGCGGGGCCGGAGTAGCTAACGGTATCGCCGGTGGTCGGAATCGTGACAGTAGTGCCGACATTCGGATTGATGAATCGCGTAAGGTGAACGCCCTTGGACATGCTGAAGTCTGCGTAGGCGGTATAGTCGCCAATGAGCTTCTGATCGAAGCCGACGTTGGTGCTGTAGATGCGCGGGTTGGCGTAGTCGCGGCTGAAAACAGTTACGTCCGCACCCTGAATGGGGAGGGTTGCGTTGCCGGGAGTATAAATTCCCGGATAGACCGGTGGATCGGTGCCGCCGTTGGTGCGGAAGAAGCAGCCCGGGGGTCCGCTGAGGCAGGATCCGGCGACGAGAGCCAACTGTTGAACACCGTTGGTGGTGATGGCGCCGACTTGAGTCAGCATGTTCTGGCGGGCGTTATAGATTCCCCAACTAGCGCGCAGAGCCGAGGTGCCTTTGCCGGTGACGTCCCATGCGAAGCCAACGCGCGGCTGGAATTCTTTCTTCTGGTTGGGCAATTTGCCGGTCGACGGAAACGCGGGATCGCTCAGGTATTGGCCGTACGTAGTTAGCGACGGTGGAACGGTAGGATCCGGGAAGATCTGAGCGTCCCAGCGCAGACCGTAGTTCAAAGTCAAGTTGCGGGTAAGTTTAAAGGTGTCTTGAGCGAAGAGAGAATAATCCTGGTTCGCGATAGATGAGAAGCCGGACGCATCGAGAGATTGGCCGGAATTGGTACGGCCGTGTTGGAGATAGAGGAGGAGCGGACCACCACCGCTTACCGTGGCGGCGCCGCAGCCGTTGTAGAAGTCGCCAAAGGTGCCGTCGGAGCACTCCACGGTATTGGGGCCAAAGCCGTTACCCATCGCTGCGGGCGAAGCGTAGTGGAGGAAACCAACGGTGGAGTCAAAGATGTATCGGCCAGCGAAGAAGCCGCGGAAGACCTGAGTGTTGCGGCTGTGAATCCATTCGCCGCCGAATTTGAAAGTGTGCTTGCCTTTGACGACCGAGAAGTTATCGCGAATATCGGTGCGCCAAAAGACTTCGTCGACGGCCGGTTCGAGGAAAAAGGGCTGGCCGAAGCGGAAGCTGGGGTCAAATCCGATGGCGGTGTCGGGGACTGACGTTTTGTCGACGGTATTGCGAGGGCGATTTTCACGAGAGTAGGTGAAGTGCGCTTCGTTCAACATGGTGTTGGATAGGGTGCTGAACCAGTTGCCGTTGGCGACTTGAATCTTGCCCGGGCCTTCGATGCCGTTGGCGGTGGTGCCGTAGGTCGGGACGTCGAAGGTCTGGTTGATGTTCTTGGAATAGTCGTAGCTGTAGGAACCAAAGACCTGATTTTTGGCGTTGACGTTGTAATCGACGCGGCCGAAAGCGGAACCGTTGCGAACGGAATGGTCAACGGGCTTGCTATCGTCTTCGTTGTAGTTGGTCTTCATCCAATTCAGAAGGGCCTGGCGTTGGCAATCGGGGCTGGAACTGATTAGCGTGTCGGTGGCCGGAGTGCCGTCGAAAACGGGGCTGGAGGCGCAGGGGGTGCCGATGGGAACGCTGAGATTGCTGCGCGTGAGGTTTTCGCGAATGCCTTCGGTAGCGCCGAAAAAGAAGAGTTTGTCTTTGACGATGGGGCCGCCAACGCTGCCGCCGAATTGATTGCGGCGGAAGTTGTCGAGAGGCTTGCCGTCAGAAGTAGCGGCGGTGAGGGCCTCGGTGCGGAAATATTCGAAGGCGCTGCCGTGGATAGCGTTGGTGCCGGACTTGGTGATGACGTTGACCACGCCACCGGCGGTGCGGCCGAATTCGGCGTTGGCGCCACTGGCTACGATCTGGAATTCTTTTACGGCTTCGAGCGAGATATCAACCGCGGCGCGCTGCCCGCCAACTTGTTCGCCGAAGAAGCCGTTGTTGTAGTCGCCGCCGTCGAGGCTGATGTTGTTGAAAATGCCGCGCTGGCCGTTGATATTGATTTCATCACCGTCGGGGCCCTGGGAGATGCTGACGCCGGGGGTGAGAGTGAGAAGGTCTTCAAATTTGCGGCCGAGGACCGGAGTGGTGGCGATGGCGGATTCGTCGAGCGTGGAGGAAGATTCGGTCTTGGTGGTTTCAATGACCGGGACGTCGGTGACGACGATCTGTTGCGCGACTGCGGAAACTTTGACGGTGACCGGTATCGAGATGACCTGGCCGACCGTGAGATTAACGTTTTCCTGGACGATGGTGGTGAAGCCGGCTTTGGTGATGGTGAGGGTGTAGCGGCCCGGCGCAAGATTTAGAAATTGAAAGTGTCCATCGCCGTTCGTGGATTCGCTGCGGATATAGTTGGTGTCCAGATTTTTGGCTTCGACGGAAGCACCCGGTACGGTGCCGCCCTTTTCGTCCAAGACGTCGCCCTGAACGGCGCCGGTGGTGAACTGCGCTTGACTCCATGCTGCCGGTGCAAACAGAAAACACAACGCCAAAAAGATGGCGCTACAGAATATTTTTTTCACTTTCCCCCCAGTGACTGACCCCGTTTCCGCAGGCGAGAAGATCCCCAGAGGCTGGAGTTGCCCGCAGAACCCGTCTGCATGAATTCTAGGTAAGTCGGAGGAAGGAGCGCAAGTCTCGGGTTGTGGAAAAGCGGGGAAGGGAAGCGAGAAGCGGCTGGCAAGACCGAAGAACGCCGGAGCACGCGTTAGCGGAGACGAAGATTTAGGCGCCGAGTTGCTCCGATGAGACTTGGTCGTCGCGATCGAATTTCAGATCGTCGAACGAAGCGGCGACACCAAACCAGCCAGGCACGGCAGCTGGTTCGACGCGAATGACGCGAGCTTTGCTGACGATGACCACGTTGCCGCGGCCCATGGGACGGCTGACCAAGACGACTTCGAGTTCGACGGTGGAAGCGACCGCGAGTTGACGAGGGCAGAGGAAAAAGACTCCGGTGGAGCTGATGTCGCGAGTGACCAGTGTGATCGGAAAATCTTCGGCGCGGCCGGAGACGCCACGAAGGCGGAGCGGAAGGCGGAGAGAGGCTCTGGGATATTCACGTTGCTCGTGGAAAACGCCGACGGCGTGGGTGGGGACGCGAGCAAAGCGGCGCATGGGGCTGAGCGGTTGGAGGGGTATGACGCGGAGTGACGGAACGCGAGGGTTGGCGGCGAGTGGTAGGGCGGCCGGTGCGGAAAATGCTGGGACGGCGACTGGTCCGAGTGTTGCGGATTTTGTGGTGGCGGCGTCAGGCTGTTGCCGTAAAAGATTGGTTTGTGCGCTCATCCCGCCCTCAGTGGTATGCCAGGGTTTGCTTAAAGGCTTGTATATCTCAGGATTTGCAAGTACAAATCCTGAAACCTGGAAACCCGAATACTTCGAGAATTCTAATGCGTGGCCCGGAAACTCTAGTAAGTCGCGAGCTGCGGCTCGAGAAATACCAAGAAACGATGCGTTTAAATGGACTGTGAGGATGGCACCGGAGTAGGGTACTCGTCAACCTGTGGAAATCATAAGAAGTGTCTTATCTTCAAACAGTTGGTTGTAGTACCAGGTAGTCGAGCATTGGTTGTGTAGATGTTGGCCGTTGAGGTTCTTGCCGGCAGAAATTTGAACGCGCATTTCGGATAGCCGGGCGCAGCGTGGCGCCTTAGGTTCAGTCCGCTCCAATTTGGTGCTCGACGGGAGATTGAAAGCGGCGATAAAGTTTGGTGATACGTGCCCGGGCTAAACGACAAAATACCAAACAATCAAACATCCAATAGTGGTGATGCGAGCGGCTCATCGCGTATGGGGCCTACGGGGCCCGCGGGATTTTTAATTTTGAATTTCGCGGCGGTCTATTTGCTGTGGGGCAGCACGTTTTACGCGATGAGGATTGGGCTGGAGGGGTTTCCGCCGCTGCTGCTGGCGGGGACGCGGCATCTTTCTGTGGGGCTGGTGATGTATCCGCTGTTGCGGTGGCGGACTGGGATCAGGCCGACGCTGGAGCAGTGGAAGACGGCGGCGATTTCTGGCGTGCTGCTGCTGTGCGTGGGGAATGGCGGGGTGTGCTGGGCTGAACTGACGGTACCGTCGGGGATCGCGGCGCTGCTGGTGGCTACGGTGACGCTGTGGATGGTGATCGTAGATTGGCTGCGGCCGGGAGGGCAAAAGCCTTCGGCGCGAATCTTGTTTGGGATTGTGCTGGGATTTGCGGGCATGGCGATATTGATTGGACCGGCACGACTGGGACTGTCGAGCCGGGTGGATCCTGTGGGAGCGGTCATATTAATTGTGGCGTCGCTGGCCTGGGCTTGCGGGTCGCTATGGTCTAAGCATGGAGCGCTGCCGAGTTCGCCGCTGCTGGGAGTGGCGATGCAGGGACTGTGCGGAGGCGCGGCTCTGTGGATTTTTGGGCTGTTTGACGGCGAAGTCGCGCGATTTCATCCGATGCAGATACCGCTGCGGCCATGGCTGGCGGTTGGATACTTATTTGTTTTTGGGTCGTGCATTGGGTTCAGCGCGTATCTTTATATTCTGAAGAAGAGCACCGCCGCGCGGGTAGGGACGTATGCGTTTGTGAATCCGATCGTGGCGCTGGGGATTGGGTGGCTGTTAGGCGGTGAAGCGCTGACGCAGAGAACGTTGCTGGCAGCGGCGGTGATTCTGACCGCGGTGGTGCTGGTGATTACCGCGCCGCACCGGACGCCTCGCGAAGCCGAGGATGCGTTGCCGGCGCCGGGTGAGGCGTAGGGTCTTGCGCTTGCAGCTTTTTTATTTGAGCGCGGATTCCGGATAGCCACGGCGAAAACGCTGCGGTAATTTTGGTCATCATGAGAGCAGATTCAAATTCGATTGGGAATAGCTTGCCGCCGCAGACGGAAGCGCGTTATTGGAAGGCGACGCTGGCGCGTGACGGGCGGGCGGACGGAGCATTTTTCTTCGCGGTGCGATCGACGCAGATTTATTGCCGGCCGAGCTGCCCGGCACGAAGGCCGCTGCGAACCAACACGCTGTTTTTTAAAACGCCGAGAGAAGCGGAGAAGGAAGGATTTCGTCCGTGCCGGAGGTGCAAACCGGACCAGATCTCTGCCGCGGTACAGATCGTGCAGCGGGCGGCGCAAGTGTTGGAAAGCGACCTAGACGAGCCGGTGAACGTGGGCACGTTGGCGAAGACGCTGGGAGTGAGCGTGGACACGATGCGCCGGGCGTTTCGGCAGCAGGCCGGAGTGACGCCGAAAGAATTGGCGGCGGCGCTGCGTTTGCGGAAATTCAAGAATTTATTGCGGGAAGGGCAGAGCATTACCGACGCGCTGTATGCAACCGGGTACGGATCAGCGAGCCGAGTGTACGAACGAAGCGACGCGCATTTGGGAATGACGCCGGCGACGTATCAAAAAGGGGGGAAGGGAATGAAAATCAAATATACGACTGCGAAGTCGACGTTGGGGGAAGTGCTGGTGGCGGCCACCGAGCGGGGCGTTTCCGCGGTGTATTTGGGAGACGCAACGCAGAAGCTGGTGAATGAACTGCGAGAAGAGTATCCGCGAGCGGAGATTACCGCGGCACAAGGCGGTTTCTCGCAATGGGTGGAAGAGGTGGTGGCGCGAACTGAGGGAAGCGCGCCGAGGCGAGAGCTTCCGCTGGACTTGCAGGCGACCGCGTTTCAGCGCCGGGTGTGGCAAGAGTTGCAGAAAATTCCGCGCGGCACGACGAGGACTTACAGCCAGATTGCGCGGGCGGTCGGCAAGCCGCGAGCAGTGCGAGCGGTGGCGCGGGCTTGCGCGACGAATCCAGTTTCGATAGTGGTGCCGTGCCACCGGGTGGTGCGAGCGGACGGGAATCTTGCGGGATATCGTTGGGGACTTTCGCGGAAAGAGAAGCTTTTGGAACGAGAGCGCAGCTAGGACGTGCTCCACCCGAGAGAAATCCGGATTGAAACGCTATGCAGGCGCGTAAGCTGAGATTTCGGCGATCCCTGCCTGCGGCAGGCAGGCTTGTCGGATCGCCTCAGAATGACAACGCGCCTTCTAAGTCGGAGTCTACGAGCGGGAAATCAGCCGCGGGGTTTTACTTTCGTGGCGTTTTTTGGCCAGTCAGGCTTGAACTTCGAGTCTTCAATTTTCAGATTTTTCTTCATGTCACTGTAGTGAAAAACCAGATAGTCCGCCGAGCCAGCCTCGAAAAATTTCTGTTGCACCGGCAACCACGAAGATTCGTCGACCCAAATTTGAACTTTGCTGATTTGTGAACGAACGTCGTCGGATTTTGGGGTGAGTTCCAGGATTACGGTTTTCTTGCCATCAAAATCCTGCTCGCCATTGAAGGCAACCAGATAGCTCTTTTTCACGTTTTCGCTGCGAGTGCCGAATCCGAGGAGCACGTACTGGTCCACGAGCGAGTGATACTTGGTCAGATTATATTCCTCAACCCGATTGATCTTGGGATTGTAAAGGAAGAGCGATTCGCCCGAGCGCAGAATGGTACGGGTGCTGGGCTTCGAGAATTCGATGCGCATGCGCTCATCTTTTTTACGGATCCAGATCTGGCCGGATTCCTTGGAGGTGTCGTCGACCACGGCGGTGTACTTGATGTGTTCGATGCTGGCGGAAAGAGTGTGAAAGTCGCGTGCGGAGCTGTCCATCAGTGCGAGGACGGAGTCAACGGACCATTTTTGCGGTGGCTGCGCGGTTAGAACTGTCGCCAAGGCGAGCAGCGCGAGGAAACTGGTACAACGAAAAAGGCCGAACTTGCTGGTCAAGTAGAGTCCCGTCCAACGCAAAATCGAATGCAATGCGCCCTGAAATGATCGTAGCACATATAGTAAGACGCGTCGGGAACGTTGGGAGTTACCTGGTGCGGACGAAAGCAAGTCCGCATGGCCATGGTTTCGCGAAAATAAGACAGATTCATGGGATCTGAGTCCGATACGGACAGCTACACTGAGATTCTTCGGCAATCCTTATCAGATTGCCTCAGAATGACAACGCGCGGATGAGGCTGAAGCTCCAGAAGGTTATTGCCGGTAATAAATAATAAGTCGTGACTAGCTATTTTTTATGGAGGGTGACCTGATAGGCGATGACCGCGCCCTGGGCGTCACGAATGGCTTCGACGTCGGTAATTTCAAAGCGGCCATTCTGCAGCGAGGCCTGCGCCTTTTGCAGGGCGCGATGCAGTTCGTTCTGCAACTGAGGCATTTGTTCCGGCGGCGTCAAAACTCGTGCATCGACTTTGTAGGTTTGCTGGTTGCCGATTTCTTTCAGAAGTTCTACTTGTGCGGCGACGGCTGGCACTTCACGGGTGGGCTGATCGTGGAACCAGCGGCCGGGAGTGAGCAGCACGAAAACCAGGATGGCGATGACCGCCAGGTCGTATTGCCAGGAGCCACGCTCGTAGGACCAGAAAAAAATGCGGGAAAAAAATTGACTGGGAGATGCCATGTCAGTCCGCCGGAATTCCGTCGACGATTACTCCGTCGCGCATATGCACCACGCGATCGAAGTAGGTGGTCGCTTCTGGATTGTGAGTGATCATCACGATGGTCTGGCCGAGATCTTTGTTCAAGCGGCGCAGCATTTCCAGAACAATTTCGGAATTTTTGGTATCGAGGTTGCCGGTTGGCTCGTCGGCCAGGAGAATTTTTGGTTCGTTGATGATGGCGCGGGCGATGGCCACGCGTTGCTGCTCGCCGCCGGACATTTCCGAAGGTTTGTGAGCGAGGCGGCCATCCAGCCCAAGCATTTTAGTGACGACATCGAAGCGGTGCGGATCGAAGCCGTCGCCATGAATATATTGAGCGATGGCGATGTTGCCCTTGGCGGTCAGCGTGGGAAGCAGGTTGAAGCGCTGAAACACGAAACCGATTTTGCTGCGGCGAAGTTTGGTGCGTTCGGAGTCACGCATCTCGGTCAAATCGTTGCCGTCGACCAGCACTTTTCCGCGCGAAGCCTGCGCCAGGCCGCCGATGACGTACAGCAAGGAAGATTTTCCGCAGCCCGAAGGTCCCATGACCGCGACCGATTCGCCGGGCTGAACGGCAAAATTGACGCCACGCAGTGCGGGAACCTCGACCTTTCCGGCGTGGTATAGCTTCCAAAGGTTTTCGGTCTTGAGTATCGGCTCCACGCTTCGCTTTTCTAACCCCTGTCCTGCAGCGCTCTGCGCACTCAGTTGCGGCGCTGGTATTGTAGCTGCGATTCCCATCACTGCCTAGCAAACCTGGAAGTCGCTGCTGGTTGCATCACTTCGCCGGTGTTGAACGTATTGATCATGTGGTCGATCAAGGGTGCTCAATCAAAGGTCAAGGCCTCCACGGCGTCTTTCTTGCTGGCGACCCAAGCCGGGTAACTCGCACCGATCACGGTGCCCAGTAGCGCGATAAGACCCGCGCGAACGATCCAGCCCGCAGTGATGAGCACGGAGAGCGTTGGGAAGATGCGCAGGAAGACCGAGCGGGCGGCATAGCTCAAACCGACGCCAGCGACGATTCCACCCAGGCAGAGCAACGCGGATTCCATCAAGAGCGCTCGGACGATGAAGGCGGGGTTTGCGCCAAGCGATTTCAGCACGCCAATGTCGCGGGTGCGTTCGAGGACTGTGGTGTACATGGTGAGAAAAATGACGAGTAGGCCGATGACCACGGCCAGGGAGATCATGGAGTCAATGAAAATCTGCAGGCCGGGAATGTTCGTGGAGGTGTAGGTCGACAGCATGTCTTTGATCGGCCGAACGGTGTAGCCGGGCACCAAGGCGCGCAGCTCGGCCATCACATCTTCGGTATGCTCGGGCCGCGTGCAGCGGATCCAGAAGATGGACGTCTTGTCGCGCGATTGGTTAAGATCCTGCAGCGTTTCCAGCGGAACGAAAACCCGCGCTCCCTTGCCGTGTTCCACGACGCCGACCACGTTCCAGTCGTGATTGAAAAGGTTGTAGGTGTCACCGACTTTTAGGTGCTTCGCCTTGGCGGCCCAGTCGTCTAGCAGGACGTCATCCGGACCTTCCATGTCATGCCCCGAGACGAAGACAAAACCGCCGGAGACCGCAGTAAAGCTTTCCTTGTCGATTCCATAGATCACTTCCAAACCACCGGTAGAGTTGGTTTGCAGCAGCGTGGGTGCGACGTACTGGACGTATTTCAGCTCCTTAATTTTGTCGCCGATTTTGATCGGCATGGGGGCAGAGCCCAGGCCCAGGACAAATCCCGCGCCGGGCGGCTGCAGCATGATGTCGGCGCCAACGCCTTCGATGCGCTTGGCCGTTTCGGTGAGGATTCCGGAAGTGAGGCCGACGATGAGAACGACCAAGGCGACTTCGACGGCGATGGCGACGATGCCGATCAGAGTGCGAACCGGCCGATGCAAGAGGTTGCGGAAAATCAGTTCGCCCATCATGGCTGGGGTTCCTTGGCGGGCTGCTTGGAGTCAGCGGCAGCGGTGACGCGCACCAATTCGGAGTTGGCGGGCTGCGCCAGCTGGAATCGCTCGGCTGGCAATTCAGCATTGAATTCGATTTTCATGACCTGCAGATCGAGGCGATAGTCATCATGCGGGCGATCGATGCGCAATGCTCGCGGATAACTTTGCGGTCCATTTGCCGCAGGTGGCGGGTCGGTCAGCGGTTGCCAGTCTGAATAGCGCACGTCGGAAAGCAGCGTGCCTTTTGGTCCGAAAGCTTGCAACCGAACGACGCTAAGATCGGCGCGATCGAACCAGATTTTGCGGTAGATTTCGGTGCGATAGCCGCCGCGCAGCACGGTCACCACGTAATACCGAGCGCTCTCATCATTGAATTCTTCCAGTAACGTGGCTTCCTCTTTGCGAATTTCCGGCCACAGCAGCGCGTCCAGCAGATGTTGCGGGCGCAAATTTTCCAGCGGCTTTTCGCTGTTGCGCTCCAACGCGACTTCTCCGGTTAGAAATTTATTTTTGGTCGGCAGCCAGACGCGAAATTCGTTGCCGTCGCTGGCCATGTCGTAGATGGTTTTGTTGATCACCGGCGCCTGGCCGACCATGCGCACATTGGCTGGGCGCGCGGCCAGCAAGAAAGCTTTCACTTCGTGATACTCCTGAATCAGGCCGGAATATTTTGAACCGGCGGTGGTTTTCAATTCCACGGTGGCGTTCAGCGATTTCACGCTGGCCGCCAGTAAATTGTATTTTTCCAGCAATTCTTCGCGGGTGGCATCCTTGGAGACCGGACGAGCCACAGGGGGAACGGTGGTCTTCCTGGTGACACCGTTGTTGGTGACGCAGCCGCCGGAAAAGGCCGCCAGTGTCGCCACTGCCATCCATAGAATTGCTGGTTTCATTCGTGATTTCGGCACACTTTGATACAAAGAAGCAATCTAGCAACCACATTCCCAAGCGTCAATCGAGTTAGGTGAAGCAGTCTAAATTGACGCTACTGCGGGCGCGCGATATAGACGTCAAACGATTGTGCCGCGGGACGCACGCGGCGAATCACTTCGCTGGACCAGATTTTTTCGCTGAGGAGTGTGACCCAGCCGTCTGCAAATTCGCACACGGCGCAAAACGAGTAACGCCGATAGCCGTCTTGGTAGGCATCCAAACCGCGTTGGGAAAGTTCGCTGGTCAGTTCGACGTCGTCTTGTTTCACGCGATCACCGGCGCGAAAGCCGAAAGTCTCCTTTTCGAACCGTTCAAAAAGTTGCTGCAATTGTTCCTGGGACGGCTGCGGGATCACGATGCAGCGAGGGCCAGCCTCGCGAAACGCGATTTGCTTTGTTGCGCAGAAATCGCGGACACGATCGAGGTGACTGAAAAAATCGAGAACGAATGGCTCATTGGCCACCAACAGCGGGAAAACCGCCGACCAGAAATCGGTGGCCTGCTTGCCGCGAACCGGTTCGCGGCTTTCGGTTTCCAGAATTTCCAGACTAATCGCCTTGACGTCGGCGCCCAGATCCAGAGAAGCAACATCCAGAGAAAACGCGGGCAGGTCTAGAGCTTCTGGTTCGGCCGCACCATTTGCCGGACCGTTCATTCTTCTTCTTCGATCTTGGGGAATTTTTCCAGGAAGTCCGGGGCCTGCTTGCGCACTTCCAGCCAATCGAAAAACGGCTCGGGATTTTCCAGCCAAACGTGGAACCAGTTGGCGATTTCTTCCTTTTCGGCGCGTTTGTGGGCTTCCACTTTGTGGTTGCGGGAGATCATTTCGGCGCGGCGCTTGCCAAGCCGCGCCACTACGAGCACGCGTTCCGCCGCGGCTTTCTCACCGTGTGTTTTGAAGCGCCGCAGCAATTCGTCCAGGCGCATCAAGCTGACTTCGGCATCGCTCAGCGTCTTGAAATGCAGCAGGTCTTCGAATTCCTCTTCGAACTGGTCTTCGGCTTCTTCCTGCTGAGTGAGCACCACTTTCCATCCGGCCGATTCCAGAACATCGGCGATGTAGTCCGAGCCGGTTTTTCCTTCGGCGCCGTGATCAGCGAGCAGTTTTCTGCGCAATTGATCGATTTCCGCCGGAGTCCATTTTTCCGCACCGATGGCGGCAGCAGCACGCAAAATCATGGCTTTTTTGGTTTCCAGAATTTCGGTCATCTTCCTGAACCTCTGGTAGCGGCACTTCGCTTGCCGGAACTCTTTGGTTTCTTCCCCGGTGATTTGCCGCGGACGTGCGGAGCGGGCGGCGGTGGCGGGGGATCGGCCGACAGGCCGGCCAGCAATCGATGATAACGGTTTACGTTCTGATTGTGTTCTTTCAGCGTGGCGCTGAAAAAATGGCCGCCCTGAGTATTGGCCACGAAATAAAGAAACTGGGTGTCCGCCGGCTTCAGCGCCGCGCGAAGAGCAATCGCGCCGGGATTGCCAATCGGTCCGGGCGGCAATCCACCGCGCTGATAGGTATTGTACGGCGAGTCTTCGTGCAAATCCTTGCCGGAGAGCGAGCCTCGGTAGCGGCCTTGCAGTTCGAGGGCGTAAATGACCGTGGGGTCGCACTGCAGCAGCATGCCTTTTCTTAAGCGATTTTCAAAAACACCGGCGACCAGCGGCCGTTCATCGGGCTTGGGCGTTTCGCGTTCGACGAGGGATGCAAGCGTAACGGTGGAAAGGATCGGATGGCCATGTGCTTCGCCGATTTGCTCGGGATTGGAAGCGGCGATCTGCGACCACTCTTCACGAAATTTTTGTGTCATTTGCGCGGCCAGCTCGTTGGCTACGGGGTGGCGCGGCAAATTGTAGGTTGCGGGGAAGAGAAAACCTTCCAGGGTTTGCGCGTGCGGGGCCAGATCCTTGATGATCTCCGGATTTTTGGCCGCGGCCAGAAACTCGTCAGCTATCACTAATTTGGCTTCTTGCAGTTCGCGGGCGATGTCGAACATGGTCTCGCCCTCTTTCACCGTAAAGGGCTGCTCGAAGACTTTGCCGTTGGCCAGTTTCCAAAAAACGTCCTTGCCGTTCAGAGGATGATCGAAAACGTATTCGCCGGCTTGCATGGTACGACGCGGGTGGCGGCGGGCGTACAATTCGAAGACGAAAGCGCTGCGGATCACGCCATTCTTTTGCAGCAGACGGGCAACGCTGCGCCGCGATGCGCCGTGCGGCACATCGACGTACACGCCTTCGCCGGAGTAGCTGCCGAAAGGCTTTTCGATGGAG
>Ga0137418_10003795_pt1 | contig 13906 bp, 14 predicted proteins | sample CZODoug3_1_2_16f_FD_122242 | JGI IMG/M metagenome (GOLD analysis project Ga0137418, IMG submission 122242) | Vadose zone soil fungal communities from Angelo Coast Range Reserve, California, USA - CZODoug3_1_2_16fungal (Hybrid Assembly) | ecosystem: Environmental > Terrestrial > Soil > Vadose...
GAACGGAGACAAGAAAACCGACGACGCATGCTCGCAGATGAAAAGGCCTGACGTTGAGAGACTTTTTCAACACCCACGGGCGATTACACTCACAACCCGAGTTGCAGGAATGGCGATGTTGCGACAACGATCGGCGCGGGCCAAGCGCCAGATGGTCTGCGTATTCTCACACCTCGATTCTCTTTGCCTTGTGCTACTTTGTAGCGCAAGTGGAGACCCCTACGAAACAAGAAACCGAAACGGACAAAGGTCCATCCGCTGACGCGCTCACCGTAGGCTCGATCGGCGTCCTAGCCTACATGCTCGGGAACGTCCTGCATGAAGCCATCGGCCATGGCGGCGCTTGTCTTCTGACCGGGGCCAAGCCTCTGGTGCTTTCGTCGGTTCATTTCGAATGCAGCTTCGAGAACCGTCTTGTTATGGCCGGCGGAACACTTGTGAACTTATTTGCGGGAGCGGTTTTTCTTGTTCTCGGACGCTCTACCGGGCGCCAGCATCGGCGATTGAAATATTTCTTCTGGATCGCCATGACAGTCAATCTTTTCAGCGCCACCGGATATTTTCTATTCTCTGGGATTGGCGGCGTTGGTGATTGGGGCGAATTCATTCAGGGACTCGGCCCTCAGTGGCTCTGGCGAATCGGCTTAACCGTCTTCGGCGCTGCCACATATCTGCTCGCCGCGCGCATCAGTCTGCTGGAATTGCGTCCGCTGATCGGAAGCAACAAAGAGCAACGCTATCGGCGCGCGCTGCGCCTCTCAGCGATTCCCTATTTTGCCGGAGGAATTTTGATGTGCATAGCGGGGGCGCTGAATCCCGTGGGCAGGATCCTGATTCTGATGTCCGCCGCAGCATCGACCTTCGGCGGCTCATCAGGACTGTTATGGGCCACCGACTTGCTCAACCGCGGAACGCTGATTCCCTCCGGACCACCCGCAGAAGCAATGCCGATTCACAAGAGCTGGCCGTTAATTGCGGCAACTTGTGCGATTGCAGTTGCATTCGTTGCCATTCTGGGCCCGAGCGTCCGCTTCGCGCATTGAGCGATAAAAAGCACATTCCGCACCGATTTCAGGGATAGGCCAGAAACCGGGGTTGCTGGTGAAGCGGCGACCTTTGGCGACCTTATTCACGTGCGATTTTGCTCAGGACCTGGATTGGCCGCGACGGACCGCCCAGCCGCATCGCAGCCATGCAGCCGCCGTCATTACTTTTGTCACTTGGGTTCCTCTTGATAACAGGCTGTAATTCAATTATCGGGGGAACTAGTGCGTCTTCGATTGAGCTCGAAGATTTGGGCCGCGGCCGTTATCTGCCTGGTGATCGCGCAGGCGGTCGCGTCGATGCTCCTGCCGAAATCCTATGGGCTCACGGCGATTACGGATTGGATCAGCTTTGTATTGATGGTCTCGGCTGGTGCTGCTTTCGCCCGAAACGCATTCACGAGCAACCGTCGGCAACGCTTGGTGTGGATCCTTCTGGGCAGCGGTTACGCCATCGAAGCCTGCGGCCAAATCCTGTGGATGCACTGGGAACTGGTGCTGCAGCAAACGCCCTCGATGTATCTGGGTGACGCCTGCGTCTTCCTGGCCTGGACCGCCCTTATTCTGGGTTTCGCTCTGCGGCCTCATGCCGAGCCGACCCCGCAAGATCAGAGCCTGGGAACGCTCGATCTGCTTTTTTTCATCTTGACGGGGATTTACTTATACTTGTTTCTCGTCATCCCGTGGCAGTATTTGGCACCAGAACCCCAGTCCTACGGGGCTGCCTACAAGTTCCTGGCTCTCGCCGAAGACGTGATCCTGTTGTCCATCGTCATACTCGGCTGGAGGCACAGTTCCGGCCGATGGCGATATTTCTACATCCTGCTGACTGGCATCATCGCGTTCGACACCGTCATGGAATATGTCGTGGATACACTCGCTGATGCAGGTATTTACTTCAGTGGCAGTTGGTACGATTCGACGACGGCGGCCTGTCTTGCCGGCATGACATTGGCTGCTTTGATGGCTAACCGTCTCGAACCCGTTTCGGAGCAAGGCGATCCTGAAAGCGAACGCTACTGGCGGTGGGCTTCGCGTCTGGCCGCTCCTGTTACCCTGATCCTGCCCTTGGTAGCGGCCTGGTCGTTCCTCGACCGGAGTCTGCCAGACTCCGTGTGGAAATTTCGTGTCGTGCTTTCTTTGGCTGCGGTGGTGGTCTTCGCTTTTGTCGGTATTGTGAAACAAACCCGCCTGGAGCGAGCATTGGCCCATGCCAATCATGAGTTGCTTGACGCTTCCGTGACCGACCTGCTCACTGGTGCTCGCAACCGGAGGTTCTTCACCAATTCGATCGAAACCGACGTGCAGCACGTTTTGCGTTCGTTTGCGGGCACTCCGTCCCCCGACCTTCGCAATCGAGACCTCGTGTTCTATATGATTGACATCGACCACTTCAAGCGAGTAAACGACCTCTTCGGGCACAAGGTTGGAGACCAAGTTCTGGCCGAGGTGGCGCGGCGTATCCGCTCTGCTGCCCGGCTTTCCGATGCCGTCATCCGTTGGGGCGGCGAAGAGTTTCTTCTCCTGTCGCGTTACACGGACCGCAAAGAAGCCCATATTCTCGCAAGCCGCGTCCTCGATTCGATAGGGTCCGAGGTCTATCGCGTAGAAGGCACCAAGACAGTTCTCCGCATCACATGCTCAATCGGTTGGGCAACGTTTCCATGGAAGGAACTGGAGCCAAAACTCGTGCCTCATGAGCAGGTGCTCCTGTTAGCCGACTCTGCGCTCTACCAGGCCAAGGGTTCGGGAAGAAACCGAGGGGTCGGTCTGTTGCCGGCGGGCGAAATCGTACACGGTGAAACGGTGGCCACCGCTGTCTATGTCAACGGCATTTCGGCCTTCGCGGTGGTCACTCCGGGCCCACCCATCGAGGAGATCGGCGAGTCCAACTCAACTCCGGCCAAGACCATTGCGGCCTTCGCCCCCAGCTGATTCTGCCTCGCACCCCGTTTTGCTCACGATCCGCATATCCTTATCCTCATCATCCTTGCGCAATGACAGGGCTGGGCGCACTCTCGATGTGAGTCGTGGTGTGTCGTGAAGGGGAAACGGCGTGGAATTCTCCTTGAATTCTCAAGGAGCAGAGCCAAATCCGCCATGGCGTTAGGGGTTGAATTTCGATCCGGCGAACAGGATCCTGCTCCTCCATTTTGACGGGCAGTTGAGCGATGAAGCCGTCGCAGAATTTTGCCGGGCGATGCGAAAGTATTGGATCGCAGCCGACGCACGCATGGGCATTGTGGACTTCTCGGCGATTACAGCATTTGCCCTCTCCAGCGAGCTGATCCGTCAACGGGCACAACAGGAGCCCTGCATGCCGGATCCAGCAAGTCGCCCTCGCGTGATCGTTGCCCCGACCAACCGCGAATTTGATCTGGCTCGCATGTTTCAGATTCTAGGGGAATCTGCTCGACCGCTGTTGAGCGTGGTTCATACCCTGGACGAGGCACTGACAGCCCTCGGCATTCAATTCGCCCACTTTGAGCCTTTAGAGTCGGAGTCACTGTCAGGTCACTTGAATCAGGCGTGAGCACAAGCGTGCCATCGGTTCGCCGCATCCTGGCGTTATGGCTTTTCCGCCCTTCGGAAATAGTTCGCGGCATCGGAGCGAAAGAGCACAAACGCGAACACGGCAAATATGAGAATGTGTATTGCTAGCTCTGTTACCGGATGGAACGCGCTAATGATCACATGGGAGGCAATCCAGAGCATGGAGAGCCAGCGCGCCCAGTTGCTTCCCCGGAGCATGAATCCGCCAGCAACCATAGCGAGCGCGCGTACCAGACTGACGAGTCCATAATCGAGTTTATCGACGGTTGTAAATTCTGTGAGGTGGAAGGCGAGTCCAGCCGCACCTGACGCTATCAGTACCCAGCTGATTGCCGTCACCAGTGCGGGACGCTTCTTCATCAGCGAAGCGGATCCATCAGAATCTGGTTGAACTCCAGGCGCTCGCCATCCGGACCGAGGATGTTGAAGTACTTGCAGCCTTTGTTCCAGAAGGGAAGAAACACGGGCGCGTCCTCTACGATGGTGAAGTCCTCGCTCTTGAGCGTGGCAAAAGTTTCGTAAATGCTGTCCACGTCAAAAGCAATGTGGTCGATGTGGCCGTCTTTTCGGTTGCGGATTTCCTGCAGTTGGGCTTCGGGCAATTGGTACAGCTCGAGGGTCATCTCGCCCCGGCGCATCATCACCACCGATCCCCGGCCGCCCTTGTAATCGAATCCCGAAGCCATCACGTTGGCGAAGCCGAGCTTCCGGTAAAAAGCTTCCGAAATTTCCAGGTTGCTTACCGGAAGGCCGACGTGCTGAATGTGATTGAGCTTGAGGTTCACAAACACTCTTAACTAATGCGCCAGCTGCGCTTCCATATCTTCCAAGGCGATGCCTTTCGTTTCCGGCATCATGAACATCACGTACAACAACTGCAACACCATCATCGCGGCGAAGAAGGCAAAGATGGGTGCACCCCCTAGACCCGCGGCCATGTAAGGAAAGACATTGGCGATGACGGCGGCGAAGACCCAATGTGTCAAGGAACCAAGGGACTGGCCGGCGGCTCGAACCTCGTTGGGAAAAATCTCGCCGATGAAGACCCAAATGACCGCGCCCTGCCCCAGCGCGTGGGACGCGATAAACGCAAATACTAGAAAGGTCATCCCCGCGAACGAGTTGCGGTAGAAAGCCAGCGCGATCAGGCTCAAGGAGATGATGTAGCCGAAGGACCCGATATACATCAGAACCCGGCGCCCGAAGCGGTCGATGAGCGACAGGCCCAGCATAGTAAAGACCAGGTTCACCAGGCCAATGCCGGCCGTCGACAGCAACGCGCTCGATTTGCTGAGACCCGTCATCCCAAAAATGCGGGGCGCATAATAGATGATCGCGTTGATGCCAGAAACCTGGTTGAAGAACGCCAGTAGGAAGGCCAGTAGAATCGGCCAAGCATAGTGGCTGGAGAAAAACGCCTTGCTTGGACTGGCCTCGGCCCGATCCCGCGACGCCAGGATCGAAGCTAAGGTCGCTTCTGCCGCAGCCGGCTCAATCTCGTTCAAAACGCTGCGCGCACCCGCCACGTCTCCCCTCTTCAACGCCAGCCATCGCGGGCTCTCTGAAATCAGCAGGGTCAGTAAGGTAAAGATCAGAGAGGGTATGGCCACGATGCCCAGCATCCAGCGCCAGTCGTTCGGGCTGTTCGACCGTTGCAGGAGATAGTTGGAAACATAAGCAATCAAGATGCCGAAGACAATGTTGAATTGGAACAGAGCGACCAGAAAACCCCGCTTCGCTGGCGGGGCGATTTCGGAAATGTAGAGCGGCGAGACCACGGAGGAAGCTCCAATGCAGAGTCCGCCAAGCAAGCGGAAGACCATGAAGAGGTAAACGCCCTGCGACAGGGCCGAGCCCAGCGATGAGATGAGAAACAACGCTCCCACCCAGAACAAGCTCTTCTTGCGGCCCAGCCCGTCAGCGAAGAACCCGCCGAAGGCAGCTCCGACAACGGTCCCGTAAAGCGCCATGGATACAGCCAAGCCATGCGTGATGTTGTCGAGATTCCAGAGCTTCTGAATCGTTTGCTCCGCGCCTGAAATGACAGCGGTATCGAGTCCGAACAGGAAACCGCTCAACGCTACGGTCAACGACCAGAGAAGGAGTTTGTGGTTTTTCATATTTCCGATAGATCGCCGCAGAGAATAGTAATGGCATTGCGCCTTCCCTGCCAGGGAAAAGCGAAGAGTTTTGTAATGACAACCCGTGGCCGGAAATGGTGGGGCCATAGAGGTTGCTCAGAATGACTTTTTCGCAGGTTGTAAGGCGCTGCTAGTGCGGACGCAGGCCGATCTGCACGAGCCCGGCCGGTGGCGGCGCGGTCAGGCCTCGGCGCTTCATATTCTCGGAAGCAATGCCGGTACGGTAAAAAGACTTTTCGCAATCTGCCGTCGATGGCCCGCGCATATCGCCTTCCATGTAGGCCAGGCCCGGGCAGCGCGAGCACGTACCCACGTGGCCACACCCGGAACAAGTGGTCAGGTCGCGCGCGCGAATGCTGCGCACCTCGTGAAATTGCGGGGCGTTCCGCCAGATCTCTGCAAAGGCCTGCTGCCGCAGATTTCCGCACACAATGGGAAACTGCACACACGGAAACACCTCGGCGTAGGGCGTGATGTAACACGAGGTGTGGCCCGCGCTGCATGGGTATCCGTCCAAAATATCGTCGCCGGGTGCGGGGGCTGGAGCGCAATAGGCTTCCACATCGCCCACCAGCGAGGCGTCGCGAAACACTGCGGGCAGCGACTCGCCCGCCACTCGCAGGGCCAGCACGGAGCGGTTGCCGTCCATCTTCGGGGTCACGGTCGGGTCGAGCGTGTAGTGAACGCCGAGTTCGTGCGCCAGCTCCTGCGTGCCTTTGTAGTCCGCAAAGTTGTCCTTCATCAGAACGTTGGCAATCGTAACCTTGAGCCCCTGCGCCTTGAGGAAGCGAATGGCGCGAATGGACTTCGCCAGAGAACCTGGCAGCCGCGTGATGCCATCGTGAACTTCGGGCCGATGCGAATAGATGCTGATTTGCACCTGCTCGACGCCCAGCCGGCGCAACTCTTGCGCTTCGCCTTCGCGGATCATGACGGCGTTGGTTTTCACTTTGACGTTGAACAGCAGCCGGCGGGCGTAGGCCACAAGCTCCAGAAAATCGCGGCGCAGAAAGACTTCTCCGCCGCTGAAGGTGAGGAAGAACGTGCCCGCGGCCGCGAGCTGGTCCAGAATTCCTTTGATCTCGGCGGTCGTCATCTCGCCGTGGTCGTCGTGGTCGAGGTAACAGTGTCCGCAGCGCTCGTTGCAACGGTAGGTCACGTCGATGTGCACGCTCAACGGAACGCCGTGTGCGAGAGCCCGCTCGTTCATCTCGTGCAGGAGGCTCATGGAGCTCCTGGGGCTGCGGCCGCAGTCGGCAAAATGGGCTGGTCGGAAACCTGGAGAATTCCATGCGCGGAAAGCTGGCGCACGAACTCGTGCGCGTCTGTCAGCGCTTCCTCGATAGGAACCTCAAATTCGCAGCAAACGTCGCGCGCAACAATTTCGTGCAGGGGAGTGATTCCGTCCGCTGCCCGCCAGATGGCGCTCGCAGACTCGTTCAGCGTGAAGAAGGTCGAGTCCACTACGGACATGACCATGGTCTCCCCGGCCAGCACCCGGGAAGCGATGGCGGAACTGCGGGCTATGTAAGTTGCGCTCACCGGCCATTCCTCATGCCAGCAACTCCCAAACCGAAGCGTCCTTGCGAAAAGTCAATTGCCGCACCGGAACTCGATGCACGAATTCGCATGCGCCTTCGAAAATGGACTGCACCAGCTCGGCGTTGCGGGCGAAAAACAGAATGTTGCGGAGCAATGCCTGCGTGGCCAAGGCGGGATCGATCTCGTCGATCCGGTTTTCCGGGCCCTGACGCAGGAGATATAAAGCGGATAACGGCGCGGAACAGTGGGCGCCAAGCCGCGCGAGTTCGCCTGTGAAGGGCGTGCCATGCGCCGCATACCCCTTCGCGCTCTTGCGGACGTAGGAGATTTCATCCGTCAACAGGGTCGCATCGGCAGGCGCGAGGCGCGAAATTGTTGTCTTGCCTGCGCCCGAGACACCCGCGAACAAGACGGCGCGCCCGCGGAGGATGACGCTGGCGGCGTGCACCAGAAACTCCCCGCGCCGGGCCAGCACCAGGGAATGCACAATACGGAGAACCGAATCGAGAGAATAGGGATTCATGGCTTGCCGAATCCTTCCCTGCCCGATCACCGGATCCCACTCCGCTGAGAAGTCCCCGCGGCACATCCGCCACAGGCCGCTTTCGAAGGTCACTTCGAGATCGTCTTCCTGGAGAGCGTCGTCCTGCAGCTCGTCGTTCTCGTTGACAACACTCGGCGCCGAATCCAGGAGTTCGATGTCGAACTGAATTGTTCCAGACCTGATTTCGTTCCGCGTGACAAAGCCGGCGTAGCGCTCCTCTACCATTCGCGCGAACCTCAAACTGCGGGTGCGCAGAGCTATGGGCACGCCGCCAATTTCCACGACTCTTGCGTCCAGCGCCGTCGCCGTCGGCGCAGCCGTCTCCAGAATGCCCGTTCGCGGGCTCAAGAGGGGGGTACCTCAGGCGGTGCATCCACGCCAGAACGACTCCCCGCGCCGTCGTGAAAGAAAAATCGCGTCAAGAACGGCGCACCCGAAAAGGTCCTGGGGATGGAACGGATCTGCAACACCAAGCGCACCAAGCCGCTCGACCTTGCCAGCCAGGCCGTGAGGCGAGAGATCGACGTCATGGTGCGAGGAACCGCTAGCCAATCCTCGCCGCGCCGCACTCCCACGAGCACCCCAAGCACACCGTCGAGGCGAACCGCAGGATCGGCGTGCGGCATCGAATCTCCGCGCGTGACCAACCTGCCGGGAAACTTCTCTGCGGGCAAAGCTACCAGCCGGTGCAGGAACAGCCGCCCGCCCCGCTCATAGAACACAATATCTCCGACTCTCATGTCAGCCAGGGGACGATTCTCGATCGAAACCGTATCGCCGGGCCATAGCGTGGGCAGCATGCTCGTTCCTGAAACCTGCAGCCGGCAGCGACCGTGCTGGCGCAGCAGGTCAAGGGTTAATTCCTGTTTCAGGCCACGATCGGCTATATTCATCAGCAACTTAGGAGTTCTTCCGCGTGCCAAAATGGCACTGCCCTTCCACCCGGCTGACTTTACCGCAGGCCAGCGCCATCGTCTCGAATACCCGTTCGTGGCGAAACGCAGGCTTCCGATATGGTTTTTTGGAACTACTGAGAGCTCCGGATATGGTCGTTTTGGAACTCGACCCGTCCTGAACCTTCATGGGCCCTCGCGCTCGGAAACTGCTCCGTGTCCCCCGTTGCCATGCCGGGGAAGGTGTCTCAAAATTGTACACCGCTTTCGCCGTGTTTGGTCCTTTCCTGGACCCCACGAACGTGGGAAAAATACCTACTTAGGCACCTATTTAGTACGCTGACAGGGTGCCCTCGCGGCGCCCCCGGCCCAGGACCCGGGAGAAAAACCCCAGGCTGGCCGGGATCAAGACCAGGGCTGCGGCGCTCAGCCAGAGGATCTCGGGAGCCAGCTCCGAGGTGGACTTGCCCAGCAGGAGCGCCCCCCGCATTCCGGTAAGGGAGTGGGTCACGGGGATCGACCAGGCCGCCCAGCGCAACGGCAGGGGTAGCGCGCTCACCGGAAAGACTGTCCCGGTTAGAAACCAGACCGACCCCAGGAGCCAGATCACCGCCGAGCCCTTCTGCACCGCAACCTGCAGCGCGGCGGCGAAAACACCCAGCGCCAGGACCACGGCGAGCGAAAGTACGAAAATCAGCCCTACCCCGAGAAGGTTCGGGTGCAAGAGCGGCACGCGGAATAGCAGGAGGCCTACGGCAAGAAACAGGACCAGATTCGCCAGCTTGCCTGCAAACGCCGAAAATGCGCTGAGGAAGATGAGCACTGGAGCCGGCGTCGCGGTGGTGAGCAGAACTTCCAGGGTACCGGTCTGCTGCGCCTCCTGCACGGTACTCAGGAAGGCTTGCACGCCGGTGATGAGAAACGTGTAAAACCCGCTACCTACGAGGAGAAAGGGGAAATAGTCGACGCCTTCGGGACGGAAAGAGGGTCCAATCGCGCGTGCCATATAGCGGAAAGCAACGACCTCGGCCAAGACGCCCACGGCGCTGAGCAGAAACCCGTTACGGTAGCGGATGGTGGTGAGGACGTCGCGACGAACGATCGCGGCGAGCTTTTCCGAGAGGGATACCCGGATCACAGGGCGGTCTCAAACGCGGGAGCGTCCTCGCCGTCTCCAGTAGCCTGAAAATAGAACGCCTTGACCTCGTCGAGGCTCGGGCGGCAGTTACTCGGGAGAGCGTTCCTTGGGTGATCGGTGCTGGAGAAATCGGTACTGGGGAGATCGGTGCTGGCGCCGCGTCCAAAGGCCCGTTCCGAGCGCACTTCGCCGCGCCGCAAAACAACGATCCGGTCTGCTACGGCTGCGGCTTCCTGAAAATTGTGCGTGGTGAGCACCAGGGTGGTCCCGCCCGACAGCAACTCCCGCACAAACGGCCAAAACCGCAGCGCCGACCCTGGATCGAGCGACCGCGTCGGCTCATCCAGCAGCAAGACTTCGGGATTCTTCAGCAGGGCCCGCGCCACGCCCAGGCGCTGGTACATTCCGCTTGAAAACTTCATCACCAAGGTATCCCCGGCGTCCGCCAATCCGGTCAGGCCCAACTTCTCCTCGACCCTGGCCCCCCGCTCTTGCTTGGTCACGTCTTCGAGCACCGCGAAAAAATCGAGGTTCTCGCGCGCCGTAAGGCGGGGGAAAAACGAGCGCTCGTTGGCAGCGGCGAACCCGACCTTGCGCCGCACCGTCCCACCCTCCTGCAAGGTGTCCGCTCCACAAATGGCAACCGCGCCCTCGTCGGGGATCAGCATGGTGGAAATGAGCTTCAGGGTGGTCGTCTTGCCACTTCCGTTCGGCCCCAGGAGAACCAGCGCTTCGCCCTTGGGCACATGGAGCGATACCCGCCGCAAAGCCTCCGTGGCCCCGCTTCGCTCCCGGCCCAGCCAATTGAACAGCGCGGGGCGGTGCTGGAAGCGCTTGGTTACCGAATTGAAAACCACAGCATTCATGGTATCTAGCGATCTCGAAGCCTCTGGTATTATAGGGTTTCCCCGGTAAAGCCCCCGCACGGAAATCGACCTGCAGACTTGTCCATGCTCGGACCGTCTGGCGCTCCGGAAAGCTGATGACCACGGCTATCTCACCACCGTCCGCTGGGCCTGTGCCCCGAAGCCTTTTCGGCGTGGTGATGTCCCTCGAATGGGAACTGCTCCTGGCTACGGCGTCGGCAGGCGAACAAACGCCGCGGCTCCGTACCCTGGTCAACCAACCCCTCGATTGGGCTCTGTTTGAACGCTTGGCGGAAACCCATGGCCTCCTTCCCATGGCCGCCGCCTGCCTGGGGGCCGACGCCTCCCTGCTCCCCGGCCCCGTCGTCCAGGAGCTACGCACCATCTGCCAGGAAAACGCCCGCCGCAGCCTTTGGTTCGCCGGGGAGCTGTTTTCGGTCATGGACACTCTCTCTGCGGCAGGGATACAGGCCGTGCCCTTCAAGGGTCCTACGCTTGCGGCCATGGCCCAGGGCGACCTCATTCTGCGGCAATTTTGCGATTTGGACATCATGGTCCATCCCCGCGATTGGCCGCGGGCCAAACGGGCCCTCCTGGACGCCGGGTTTACCGCGAAACACAAGCTCACTCCGAGAGAAGAAAAGGCTTACGTCGCCTCCGCCTGCGACTTCACGTTTCATCACGGCCCCGTACGCAACGTTCTCGAAATCCATTGGGATTTCGTTCCCCGCTTCTTCGCCATCCGCATTCCGCTGCGCCAGTTGATGGCTCGCGCCACTACGGTTGAGCTGTGCGGTCGCCGGGTGACAACGCTGGCGGCCGAGGACCTGCTGCTCTGTCTGGCGGTCCACGGGGCCAAGCATGCCTGGTCGCGGCTGTGCTGGCTCAGCGATATCGCCCACCTCATCCACCGCGCTGATCTCGACCAGGACACGGTCCGCCGCCGCGCCGAGCGCTGGCACATCGCGCGGATCGTGAAGATTGCCCTGTACCTGGCGCAGTGGACGTTGGGCACCGAACTCCCCGAATCTCTGCAAACCTGGATCCAGGAAGACCGCGAGGCTAGCAAACTGGCGGAAGTCCTCGTGCGCAATCTATTCGGGGACAACAAGATTCGAACGGAATCCCGAACTTATTTCCAGGTTTTCGCGCGCCAAAGAGAACACCCGGCGGATCGCGTGCGGATGTGGGCGCTGCTGGCAACCACGTCCAGCCTGAGCGAGTGGCGGACGGTGCGGCTGCCGGACTCGCTCTTCAGCCTTTACGGGGCGGTACGATTTTGGCGGCTGTCGCGGAGAGTATTGCGCGGCAAGCTGTAGCTCGGATCGCTTCTGCCTGGCAGGAGCTTAGCGAACGATGCCAACCGCAATACCTCGGTGGCTCGCCGTCGTAATATTCCCGATCAAAGTCAAAGAGCCAGTGGGCCTGTAATGTGTTCCGTCTTGAGATCGAAGCGCTCGCGAGGAGCGGATGCTGCAAGCTGTAGACAATGAGCCAAGGGGGCGGCCGAGTGCGATCCAACATTCAACTGAATTGGCGACGGTCGCTCGCGCTGACCGTCATTGCGCTCGTTTGCGGCGTGGCGTCGGCGATGGGTGCGCTGGAAGCGAGCGGGGTCTGGCAGATCGTGTTTTTGGCCGTCGGAGCGATCGGGATGTTTCTATTCTTCGCGGGAATCTACGTCACGCTCGTGCGGCGCTATTACTACCGGCAGCCGTGAAGCGCGGTGGCGTCGGGAAATCGCATAGAATAGGCGGCGCAAGCGATCTGCTTCGGCACTGATTGTCGGGCACTGATTGTCCGGCACTGATTGTCCAACCATGCACTGATTGTCCAAACGTATGATCGTCAACTTCGCCGAGCGGGGGCACAACCACAACTGGGAACTGGATCCGGTCGTCCGATCCTTGCTGGATACCGATTTCTACAAGCTATTGATGTTGCAGTTCATCTGGAAGCATTACTCGAAAACTCGAGTGTCGTTCGCGATGTTCAATCGGACCTCCTCGGTGCGTCTGGCCGACTTGTTCACCACCAGGGAAATTGCCGAGCAGTTGGAGCACGTCCAGAAATTGCGCTTTCGAAAATCGGAGTTGGTTTGGCTGGCCGGCAATACGTTTTATGGGCGACGTGGAATTTTTGAGCCGGCGTTCCTGGAATGGCTGGAAAAAGACTTCAAGCTGTCAGACTACGCGTTATCCGTCGACGACGGCCAATTCCATTTGTCCTTCGAAGGCTATTGGCCTGAAACCACCATGTGGGAACTCTACGCGCTCTCGATCCTGGGCGAACTGAGGACGAGAGCGAATATGAAAAAACTGAGCGAGTTCTATCTCGACATTTTGTATGCCCGAGCGAAAACAAAACTTTGGCATAAGATCGAGCGCCTGCACGGCGTGCCTTGTCTGAGCGTGGCGGATTTCGGAACCCGACGCCGTCATAGCTTTCTATGGCAGGAGTATGCGGTCAAGGCCATGGCTTCCAATCTCGGTAGCGGCTTGATTGGAACTTCGAACGCTTTTCTCGCGCATAAGCACGACCTTGAAGCGATTGGAACGAATGCGCATGAAATCCCCATGGTTCTCGCCGCCCTGACGAACCATGACCAAGCCCTGAAAGACTCTCAATACCTGGTGCTCGAACTCTGGCAGAACACATACGAAGGCGCGTTACGGATCATGCTCCCCGACACCTTCGGAACCACTCAATTCTTGCGTGACGCTCCGGACTGGGTGGCGGATTGGACCGGTCAGCGGATGGACAGCAAGAATCCTTATGTGGCCGGCGACGAATACATCGCATGGCTGCAGGCACGCGGCCGGGACCCGCGTGACAAGATGATCATCGCTTCGGACGCTCTCGACCTCGATGAAATTATTGGTCTGCACGCCTATTTCGGTGGAACGATACAGGGCGGCGTGACTGCCCAGGAATTCCACAGCGCCGCAGACTTCGAGGATCGGCAAAAGTGGATCCCGGCCCGGCGCATTCGCTTCAGCGCCGGTTGGGGAACTTTACTGACCAATGATTTTCGCGGCTGCGACCCCAACGGGACGCGCGAATTTGATCCGATCAGCTTGATCTGCAAGGTATCCGAAGTCGAAGGGCGACCGGCCGTGAAGCTCTCCGACAACTATGCCAAGGCGCTCGGCCCGGTGTCGGAGGTCGAACGCTATCGGAGAGTGT
>Ga0137418_10003796_pt1 | contig 13905 bp, 14 predicted proteins | sample CZODoug3_1_2_16f_FD_122242 | JGI IMG/M metagenome (GOLD analysis project Ga0137418, IMG submission 122242) | Vadose zone soil fungal communities from Angelo Coast Range Reserve, California, USA - CZODoug3_1_2_16fungal (Hybrid Assembly) | ecosystem: Environmental > Terrestrial > Soil > Vadose...
GAGTGAGCTGCGAGGAACGCCAAGCTGACGACGGGCAGCCCGCTCTTATTCGAATTGGCGGCGAAACCCCGCCAACTCCTGTTTCAGATCCGAAATCTCTCTATGCAGGTTCGCCACTTCTTCTTCCAGGCGCGCAATCCGTTCGCTGTCGGCGGAATTCGACACGGCTTCCTGCACGGGTGCCACCGGCGCATCCCAACTTGCCTGGATTCCGCTGAGCAAATGGGCGTAGCGGGCTTCTTTCGTGCCCGGCTGGCGGGGAAGCATCTTGACCAGCGGTTCTTCACGCGTCATCAGCTTCTGCAAGGTCGCTTGCACGTCCGTCAGATCTTCGAAGCGATGCATGCGTTCCGTGCGTCCGCGCAGTTCGCCGGGGGTTTGCGGCCCGCGTAGCATCAAGACGCATAGCACGGCTGTTTCTCGGCGAGTGAAGTTGAACGCCTCCTGCATGCGGTGCTCGTACTTGGGAACCCGGCTGTCGGCGGTGCTAGCGGCGCCCGCCAAACCTTTCTCGTTGAGGGAGTGCAGCGCCTGCCGGACCGCTTCTTCGTTCAGGTTCATGACCGGATCGCGGTTCGACTTCTGGTTGCATGCATTCACGACCGCGTTGATCGACAACGGATAGTAGTCGGGCGTGGTGATGTCCTTCTCCACCAACGAGCCCAGGACGCGAACTTCGGTTTCGTTCAACAGCACATTCGTAGCGCGGAAGGCAGTCATGACGGTAATTGGACTCCGGCACACCGGACAGGGCTAAGGCGTTCGATGATGCGGGGGATGCGTGGCTATAGTACCGGGACAAGCCGGGAGGGCGCAAAACCACTTTAGTAATCCAACCAAAGGAACCCGCCGAGGGCATATTGGAGGGCTGGTGACAGTGCACGTCAATCGAGGGAAGCCTCGGATGGCTTCGCCACGGAGCCGGGGTTTCAAAACGAAGCTGGGGTATTCCCCCTGCTAAGGGGTGAAGCGACCAAACGTGCGCAGAGTGGCGATCTCCTTCCGGAGCCGTTCGATTTCCAATTCCTTGCGTCGCAGCACGGTACGCAGATCGCCTCCGGCGGAAGGAGCCGGCTCAGCCGCTGCCGGCTTGGTCTTTTCTGCCCCCAGCGGGGTGAGGAACTCCAGCCCAAAGCAGAAACCGGTCCGGTTACGGACGATGGCTGCCACTCGGGTGCCGCCGGGCATCTGGAATTCAAGATCCATCAGGTCGCCTGGTTTGAGAGGCACACCGGCGTAGAGGGTCATTCCCCCCTCGCTCATTTCGATTCCGCGACCCTGTACTGTTAGTTTGGAGTCCCCTCCGCGAGGAAACACGCGAACGGGTAGTTCAACCGGATGGCGCGACCAACGGCGCGTATTCACACGCCTGTTAACAGGGGAGGACATTTCCACACCGCCAATCCTTAGGATGGTAGTGCTGGTCTCGACCACCATCAAGATTACGAAGGTTACAGCACGAGTTACGTCCGGTTGACCGATATCCAAGTCGTCCGTTTGCAATCATCCTTGGCACGGTAGAAATCCGCAACTGACGACGAACCATTTCGAGGAGCGCTGCGAAGTTTCCGTGCGCCTGAACGACGGCTGTTACCGCTGACTCGATGGTTGACGAATGGATCCACGAAAAAATTCGCAGCATGTACTTCTCACAGCTTGCTCCCGGGGTAAGTTGGTATTAAATTCCGCACAACTTACTAACTCCCGTGGTTGGTGAATTCGCTCGATCTGACATTTCCTAGCGCCGACGGGTAATCCGATTCGCACTCCCCCGCGAACCTGCCCGCCGTCAGATCGACTCGTCCCGATGTAGGAGCGAATTCGGACTCACTCCCGGCAAACCGATCCCTTTCCCGCCGGAGTAGGCCTAACTCCGACTTTAGAGGAGTGCCATGAAACACCGAAACTCAGTTACTCGGTTCCTCTGTCTGATCGTTCTGGTAGCAGCGTCGGAGGCGCTGCTCGCCCAAAGTGATCCGGCGCCCAATCCAAACTGCACGCTCGTCGTGCCGACAGATCCACTCTCTGCGCAGGGGCTCGCCACTCCCTATCAACTCACGGCCACGGACCCGGCCGGCGGTGATTGTCACGAAACGACCGCCGATCAATCCGCGTTTGTGCAAGCCGCCATCCTTGATCCGGCAACCGGGCAGATTTCCATCTACAACCCGCTGGTGGTGGACCTGAACAGCGGCCCCGCTGTTCCTCCGGTCGTTCCAACCCTACCGGCGAACGCGATCGTCGGCATCTGGTTCGGATACAACGGCGACACTCTGACGCTGCAAGCGGACCCGGGCGTCCTGCGTGGTGCTGGATGTGTGAATGGAGTCGCCAGCGGCAACTTCGGACAGTTCGCCTATTGCAACGCTCCGGCGTTCTTCAAGGCGGCCCATCGTGCCATCCGCAGCGGACGATTGCGTGTTCCCCCGCTCGGGATCGCGGCCGATGGCAAAGTCTGCCCAAGCGTGCGCGACTTCTTTGCCGTCGACCAGGATCAAAGCGACAACTTACCCACCACTTATCTGAGCACGTCAATCGGACTCGCGCAGAAGACGCAAGCGACCGTCGCGCAGTTTCCCGATGCAACCACCATTGGGAATCCGAGCGACAATCGTCTTGTCGACGTCGCTTTAGATGGAGCGCTGGGCTGCACTCCCTGGAAAGCCCCTGATCTCGCCGACCCCGGAAGCATGGTTCCGGCTCTGCCGCTGAACGAACTTCAGGCACGAGTTCACCAAAGGTCCCCGCTCGCATTAGTACCCGTGGGCGATCCCATGGTTCTCACGAACGGGCATACTGACTTGGAGAAGGTAAATGCCTATCGCCGAGGCGTAGATCAACCCCAGGTGCGCTATTCCTTTGCGGCAAACACTAAACGCTATTGCCGGCAAATGTACCGGATCGCTCCCGCCCGAATGCTGTTGGATCTGCCTTTCCTGGTTCCGGATGCGGCCCACCCGACGCGAGGCGCCTCGCCCGATCCGGCAGCTGCCGATTCGCTGTTCACCTTCCTCGCACAACGTTTTGCGGCTGCATGGGACATCCTGGGCTGCGCGGATCTCATCCACCTGCCGAATCCCATCACCGTCTCCGCGAATGCCGACGGGGTCGTGACCGCGGCCTCGATTAATACGATCACCTACTCCAAGTGGAGGCAGTCCCTCACCAGTTGTCAGAGGCAGGACGACTCCGACGACGATGCCAGGAAGGCTTCATCAGCAACCGAGTAGCAAAGTCAGCACTTAGCAAATCCAAAACGATGTTTCGCGGCATGCAAATTTCCTCCCCCATTTCATGCCGCGGCAATCGCTGACTCGAAACGGAACCAATCCCTTGCGGGCATATCTGCTGTCACTGTCGATACTGTTGGTCTGTCAGATGGCGCTCGGCGCAACCAACTGCCGGGTGGCTTCCTCGCCTGTGCCTACACCGAACCCGCACGGTTCTCTGAAAGCGCCTTGCGAGAATTGCCATACGCCGGCGGCGTGGATGCCCATCCGCAAGAATCCCGAGTTCGATCACAACAAGACGGCGTATCCCCTGCGCGGCATGCACACGAAGGTGCTCTGCCAAGAATGCCATATCGATCCCGTGTTCACCAATGTCGGCCGGCAGTGCCAGGATTGTCATGCCGACCTGCATCGCCGAAAAAACGGCGCCCAGTGCGATCTCTGCCATCGTGTCAATGGCTGGCAGGTTTCTATTCACAACCTCAACGAGCATCAAGACCGTTTCCCATTGATCGGTGCGCATGCAGTTGTAGATTGCTACGCCTGCCACAAGGTCGGGACCGTGGGCCAATTCAACCGCCAGAGTCTGTCGACGGAATGCGTCAGTTGCCACAGGAAGGCATTTCAAAAGGCAGCTTCACCGAATCATCAGGCGCTGGGATTCTCCGTGGAATGCCGCCAGTGCCACAACTTGGACAGCTGGCGAGTCCCGGCTTCCGCGCGCACTCGGTGGCGAAGATGACACCTCAGCCGTCAGTCATCAGTTTTCAGACGTCCGCGAAGACAAGCGTTTGCCTGACGACTGAAAACGGACGACTGACAAGCCCAAGAGAAAACGAGCTATGAAGACCCTCATCAGCCTGCATCTGTTTCTTGCTCTCGTCACCGTCTTGTCCGCCCAGAATGCCGACGGCCAAACTGCGGAGATCCGGCAGGTCAGTGTTGGGTTGAATGGCGACAATGTCACGATCGACGTCAACCTTACTGGGTCCGTGATTCCTGGCGTCATGATTGCCAGCAATCCCGATCGCCTGGTTCTGCAACTTCCCCATACGACTGCGCCCGCAAAACAACAGACGGTCACCGTCAATCAGAACGGCGTCAAAAGTGTCCGGGTAGGACTGAACCAGGCGTCTCCGCCTATCGCACGAGTCGTCGTTGATTTAAACACCGTTCACCCCTATCAGCTCGCGATGAACGGCACCATCATCACCCTCACCGTGCTCCCCATGTCATTGACGCCGCAGCCCAGTCAACTTGGAAAACCAAGTTCTGGAGGCGGGCGGATGGCCCGACTCTGGCGGCGGCCCTCCAACACTTCACCGTCCGCTTCCGGTGTCGGGATGGACGGTGCACCAGTTGTCCTGACTGCACAGCAGCAGGCAACCAAGAACCTACGCACGAAATTCATGGTGAAGTATGTCGCCGAAGGCGCAGCGTATTTGAACGGCGGTCGCAGCGCCGGACTCCTACCGGGCATGAAGTTGGCCGTGCGAGATCCCAATCTGAGTACCCGAGCAGCCAACTCACAGGATTCGGCGGTCGCCGAACTGCAAGTGATCTCGACCGCGCAGAACTCTGCGGTTACTGAGATCCACGGAGCCAAGCGCGCCATCAAGGCGGGAGATTGGGCCTATCTATCCGCCCCTGACATCGACAGGATTGTCGCCGATCGTGCCTTGGCAGCGGCCGGCAAGCGCCCGCCCGTGAATGCGTTCACGCAAAGCAGTTCGCAGGAAAATGACAGCGATGAAACTCGCTCGCGTTCCCCCTCCCCGGAAGAAAGCCGGATTCGCGCACGCATTGGCCTGGACTACAGCGGTATCCGCAGTTCCGGCTCGACGCCCGGCAGCAGCCGCCAGCAGGGTTTATCCGTGCAGGCTGACATGGTGCGGATCGCGGGCACGCACTGGAATTTCCAGGGATACTGGCGTGGCCGCCTGACCACGCACTCGCAACCGTTCGAAAACAGCCTGCAGGACTACCTGGACAAGACCTATACCCTGCAATTATTTTTTGACAATCCGGCCTCGAATTGGGTAGCCGGAGTTGGACGACTCTATTTGCCCTGGGCGATCAGTCTCGACACGATTGATGGCGGGTACATGGGACGCAAACTAGGCCGGGGGATGACTGCGGGAGTGTTCGCCGGGTCGACGCCGGATCCAACTTCCTGGCATTACAGTCCTGACCAGCGCATTGCCGGATCGTTCGTGAATGCAGAAGGCGGTAGTTACGATCGATTCCACTACTCCAGTACTGCGGGACTCGCACTCAGCACATTGCAATGGCGGCTTGACCGTCCGTATCTGTTTTTTGAAAATTCGCTTTCTTACAACCGCTCCATTTCGGTTTACCACTCGTTGATCGTCGATGATCCACACGGCCTGAGCACCGGTGGAATCCGGCCCGGAGCCGGCATCAGCCGCAGTTACCTGAGTGTGCGCCTTCAGCCCGTCTCGCGAGTCTGGTTGGATTTTAATCACTACTACTTTCCCCACGTGCCTACCGCCGTCACGCAACTGGTCGGCACCGGCCTGCTCGATAAGTTGCTCTATCAGGGCGTGAATGTAGGGATACGTGTGGAACCGGTGCGTCATTTCTCGGTATACACCACCTTGGGACAAAGCGAAAAAACTGGCGACCAGCGCCGCAGCCTCAACCAGATGTACGGCGTCACTTGGAGCGAGATCGGACATACCGGACTGCGCGCGGACGCGCACTATTCCAAGTTTGATAGTTCGTTCGCGCAGGGCAGCTATCGAGTCCTGTCCCTGTGTCGCCACCTCGGGGATGGCGTCCTGTGGGACGCGCAAGTGGGCAGCCAATCCTTCGTCTCGCCCTTCACGGCCAACCGCCAGGCACTGTTCTTTGAAACGTCGTTCGATACCAATTTCGGAAGCCATTCTTTCCTGCAGAGTGGCTACACGATCGAGCGCGGCGCTCAACTGAATTATGACCAATGGTATGTCAGCCTCGGCTATCGCTTCGACGCGAGAGGGCCGAGTTCCGCATTCGGACGCTGAGTGGGCACCCCCGCGATGATTGCTTTTCTTCAAGAACAAAGCTTTTGACCTTCGCGCGAGCCTGGCGTGCTTTACGGTCAAGGGCTCTTCTGGTTCGCTCAACTCGAACTGCGAATGCCAAGGCGAGGCTGCAACTGCTTGCGATAACCGCGGCTCATCCGCAGGCTGGTTCCATTTTCGAGCAGTACTTCATATTCTCCGTCTTCGCCGAGCCTCAGGCTCCGAACTCGCTCCAGGTTCACGATCGTCGAGCGATGAATCCGGCAAAACGCCGCCGGGTCCAGATCGCGCTCGAGCTCGCTCATGCTGCGGCGCAATAGATGCGTCTTCGATCCCACGTGCAGGCAGGCATAGTAGTCGGCGGCTTCGATCCAATCGATTTCCGAGATTTTCAGGAACAGAACCTGCCCAGAGCTCTTGATGGGCAATCGGTCCAGCTTTCGAGGCAGATCCTTCCCCGCCAGGATTCGTTCCTTGGCGCGACCAAGTGCCCGGGCAAAGCGAGCATTGTCGAATGGCTTGAGCAAGTAGTCGAGTGCCCCCGCCTCGAATGCCCGCACGGCATATTGATGGTATGCCGTCACGAAGACGATAGCGGGAGGCGAATCGTTGCCCAGGAGTTCGAGTACGTCGAAGCCGTCGCACTCGGGCATTTGCACATCCAGGAAGACGAGATCCGGTTTCTTCCTGCGAATCTGCTCCAGCCCTTCCTGTCCAGACCCACATTCACCGACGATCTCAATTTCGGGATCGAGCCGCAATAACACAGCCAGATTGCTGCGCGCGAGCGGTTCATCGTCGACCACCAGCGCACGTATCTTGGGCGTGCCTTCTTCCCGGCTCACGAATCAGACCTCCTTGAAAGGAACCGACACAGATACTTCGACGCCGGCCGGATCGTGATTTCGCAGGCTGAGGTTGCACGCTTCCCCGTAGAGACTCTGCAGGCGAGTGCGGGCATTGGAGATGCCAATGCCCGAGTTGTTCTCGTCCCAGTCTGCTGACAGCCTTGGGCCGTCGTTGTACACGCTGAGGGTAAGCATCCCATTGCGGCGAGCTGCCGCAATTCGAATCAGGCCGCCTTGCGCTCGCTTGGCAATTCCATGCTTGATAGCGTTCTCCACCATCGGCTGCAGGATCAGGCTGGGAACCTGGGCCGCGAACAGTTCCTTGGGCACATCGACACGCAACTGCAGACGCTCGGCAAAGCGCACTTTCTGAATGTCGAGATATTTCTGCAGGAATTCCATCTCTTCGCCCAGCGGCACTTGCTGTTTGCCAGAGTCCTCGATCACCCGGCGCAGAAAGTCGCTGAGTCCGGCGATCATATTGACGGCGTCATCATTTCTCTTCTCGCGCACCAATCCGGCGATGGAATTCAACGTATTAAACAGAAAGTGCGGCTCGATCTGACGCCGTAGCGCATCCAGTTGCGCCTTGGAAAGCTGTTCATTCAAGCGCGCTGTTTCAGTCTGTTGCCGTGCCAGTCGCTCTCGGGAGTCGAGCACATAACTCACCGCAATGATGACGGCATATAAAAACAACGACGACAGCAGACCGTTGTAGAACCTGTAGAACCACAAAAGCCGGAACGGGTCTGGCATCGATTTTGCCCACGGATTCAGCATTGCCTCCAGCCAGGCATTCCAGCCGGAAACCACAAAATTGATGGCGCCGCACGCAGCCAGGTGAATGATCCAGGCGGACAGAGGCTTGAGTCGCACCGGGGGATAGCGCCGGCCCACCCAAAGAATGACCGGCGTCGCCAAGGCCCAGGGCAAGTAGCACAACAGCAGCGTCAACCATAGCGCAACCCAGGCGTGATGCATGCCTTCCGCGCGCATGAAGATGACGGTCTGCGTGGCGTCAAACAACCCGACACTGCCCCAGATCAAAGCGATCCAAAGCCACGGCGTCGGCTGGCGTCGAGTCTCCACAGGAGAATCGTAATTCACGCACCAGGCGAATGGCCAAAAATGCAGCCAACCTCCCACAGTCTGCAGTGATTGGTCTGGCGGACGGGAAGCAACAGCGCGATACTACCGCGCATGCTTACGAAACTAACAACCTTGCTGCTCGTCGTCGTGGTCCTCGTTTCTGTGGCTGCCTTTCGGCAAAGCGCTGCGCCGGCTCGCTCGGCCCCGGAATATACCAGCGACGGCCAGCTCAAGTTTCCTGAAAATTATCGGGAGTGGGTGTACCTCACGTCCGGCTTCGATATGAGCTATAACCCAGCGCAGACTGCGGGGCACGACATGTTCGACAACGTCTTTGTGAATCCCGATGCGTACAAGGCTTTTCTGGAGACGGGCACATGGCCCGACAAAACGATGTTGGTGTTGGAAGTTCGTGCCGCGAAGAACAAAGGCTCCATCAACAAGGCGGGGCATTTCCAGGACACGGACGTGATGGGCCGCGAAATCCACGTAAAGGACGAAGCGCGTTTCCCAGGCAAGTGGGCCTTCTTCGGTTTCGAGGACAACAAGCCCGCCAGGATGGTGCCTCTAGCGGCCCAATGCTATACCTGCCACGCCGACCACGCTGCCGTAGACACCACGTTCGTGCAGTTCTATCCGACCTTGCTACCGATCGCAACCAGCAAGGGGACGCTGAGTGCGGCGTATCAGAAGGAGAATGCGGCGCCGGCGACGAAATAAGGCCGGAAGTCGCCTCTTCGACGGGGCTCTTCTCGGGCAGTTAATCGGTTGGGACGCGTCCATGAGCGGAATCGCCATATTTCAACCTCTCTCCGATTCGAGGGTCCCGATCGGTTTTAGGTTTTCCTTGACTGTGTCCGCCGTTTCCAGCTTCGTGCCCGTTTAGGTCCACCAGGGCACCACCGGGATATCTCCTCCCTTACAGACCCCACCGTGCAGTTTCCCGCAGCGGGTTCCGTAAGCAGGACTCTCCGATTACGTCCAGAACGTGGCCAAGGCAAGGCGGCAGCAGAGGATGCCGACGCAGGAGTTGGGTATATCTCTCCAACGTCAGCCGATTCCCGCGCCCGGGAAGGAAAATCCTGGTGTCTTGTTTGGGTGCGCTCCCGCTAGGACTGCTACGACGACGTTGTTCTTCTCGAAACCCAAGATAACGGTGTCAGGTTTCCCGTCGCAAGTAACATCAGCGACGGTTACGGATTTACTGTCCCACTTGAACCGCTGGGTGCGACTTGCAGAGTTCGCTTACTGCAACCTCCGTCTTGGATAGCTGTGCACTCGTAGACACAGTGAAAAAATGGAAGCCATGAAGAATATCTTAAAGAATTTCACGTCAAAACTACGCTCGAGAAGTCCGCAGTTCCAGGGTAGCTCGCGAGGCCAGGCAATTTCGCTCATAACACTTTACTGGGGAGTAGTATTCCTACGCGGGGGCTAGCCCAACTGTCGTAGACGCGGAGGGTGATTGTGGCAAACGCATCGATTCCGAAAGATAGAGAGTCGGCTCGTATCGAACTTGTTGAGCGGCACATTCGACTTGAGAACGAGCATGACCTGGAGGGTGTTCTCTGCACCTTCGGCGATTCGGCACGCTACGATGATGAAGCTTGGGGCGAACACCATAAGGGCCGGGACGGAGTCCGCCTGTTTTACGAGCAGCTCATGAGGGCCCTGCCTGACTTAGAAATCGAGGTACAGCGTCGACATGTCACAGACGACGCCATTCTCGTGGAAGTCATGATTCGCGGTACACACCTCGGGGGGTGGCGTGGTCTTCCGCCGACCGGGCGACGAGTCGAGTTCCCACTTTGTGGTGTCTACACGTTCGACGAGGATGATCGTCTGGCTGGGGAAAAAATCTACTACGATCGCGGGACGGTGTTGCGGCAACTCGGCGTTTTCCACGAGCCCAAAAGCGTATTAGGACAACTCTCCATTTTGGCGACTCATCCCACCACCATTGCGCGTGCTTTCGCCAGGAAGTTCTTGCACAAGTGACACATTCGTCGGAGGCTCGAAAGGTGCCCTCTTTCCTGCCGGGGGGTCACCACCCCGTACCAGCCCTTCCGTAACCTTCTGCTAGCGGTTACCGCGTTCCATACTTGGTGGCGAAATGAACGCCCTCCCCCAATTACAGACTAGTCCTCGCCCGCCCCGGCTTCACCTGCAACCAGGCAGTACCCCGGCCGTGCTCCGTCGGCAAAATGGCGAGAGCGTCTCTGCTGAACTGCAGGTGGTTTCCCTCACCGGCGGCTTGCTTTCGTTGGCTAACCCGCTGGCGAACGGGTCAACCGTCAAACTAATGTTTGTGACCAGCGCTGGATCGGTGCTAGGCGGAGCGCAGATGTTGAGCCCGGTCACGAACCGCTTGCAACCCTTTCGGTTTCTGGCGCTCGCGCAACGCGATCGGCGCACGCTCGAGTCCGTCATTCCGGTGTCGGTGTATCAGGACATCACGGAGCCGGACTGGATGAAGAAACTCCGGGCTGCCTCCGATAGTCGATATGAGCCCCGCCCCCGGCGCTTCAAACTTGCTGCCGCGGGAGTCGCCGCCCTCATCGCTCTCGGTCTGGTGGGGGGAGTGTATTTCCGCCACTTCCAGTTGCTGAAGTGGTTTGAAAGATGACCCAAGCAGCTCCGAACTCGCGGCGCCCCGTGAATACGAGGCGCTGGCCGCGCTTTCATGTGCACTTGCCGGTCTCAATAGGCACCGGAGATAGTAATTCCTATATTACTGTCCCGGGATTGGTCAGCGAGCTAAGCCAAGGCGGCATGGAACTCTACGGAGGCGTTCAACGCCGGCCCGGTGAGTTGCTGGAAGTCGAGTTCCGTACCTCTGAGTCTCTCAAAGTCGCCGGCATCATCCGCAACCGTTCCGGCTACTGTTTCGGCCTGGAGCTCCTCAGTCTGACCAAGAGCAATCTCCCTGAGCCAATCGGGGCGGAATCGCCCGCGAAAGATGGTTGGCGGCTCCATCTGGGAGTTCTCGGCATCGAGGCCCGTCCTTCCGAGGAGGATCCCGAAAGTCTGCCCGATGAAGCTGCCCTCGCTGAGCTCTTTCTCGTACGCCATGACAACTACCTGCGTGACCGGGATCTGATCATCAAACGGCTTCGTCAACGGGCTCTGGAGATGCGGCGTTTTCGCCAGGAGATGGAAATGCTGCTCGAGAGCGATTCCACAAGCCACTAAGCTCTCTGCCTCTCGGTTCAGCTATCATGCTTCGAGCGCATTATGAAGAAGTGGCTGAGCACTACTTTCGTTCTTTTGTTGAGTTCCTTCCTGGCCTCCGCTTCGGAGCCCTTGGACCTGACCCCTGCGGTCGGAACCTGGGAGGGGGAATCGAAATGTACGATGCCCAACTCCCCGTGCAAAAATGAACACGTCATCTATCACACGGCTGTCGACAAGAGTGGTTCGAACAAAGTGCGGTTGGATGCCTACAAAGTGGTGGAAGGCAAGCAGGAATTCGTCGTCACGCTCGATTGCACCTATCGCGCCGGAGAAATCCTCGACTGCACTACAAACACTGCAAAGAAAGATCGTTGGGAATTCAAGATTTTTCGCGATCGCATGATCGGGTCCTTGATTGCAGGAGACGAGAGGACTTTGTATCGGAGAATTGGCCTCCGAAAAAAATGACGGCCCAACGACGTGTCGCCGCGTGCCGACCACACGGCATTCAATTCGGAATTGAACCTTAGTCAACACTAGCGCCAAACATTTTACAGTTCCTTTACTCCCTCTCATGGTTTTTGATGGACCAGGATGAGCACCGCTGTGATAGTGTCGGTCGGTACACTAAAACGCTGCCTCCCCTCAGGCCGAGAGTTACTCTCCAAGACTTCCGACCCGCCTTCGACTCGAGGTTTCCTCGGTGTTGTTGTGGATTCAACCTGTCCGCTTCCAATAGAAGGAGTTCCTATGTTTCGTCTGAGAGCGTTGCTATTTGCAACGGTTCCGCTTCTTGCTTCGTTTCCAGCGATGGCCGCTAATTTCGCAGTGGGAACTTGTAAGCCCAGACTCACCAGCTTCTCCACAATTTCGGACGCGGTGGCTAGCGTGCCTCCGGGCTCCACGATCCAAGTATGTCCTGGTGTATACCCGGAGCAGATTACCATCTCGCAGCCCTTGACCCTGCAGGGCATTGCGAGCGGCGGCCAGGATCAAATCGTGATTACTGTGCCCAGTACTCCCTTGAGCGCAAATGTCATGAGTATGTTTAGCGAACCGGTGGCCGCTCAGGTGCTCGTCCAGAGTCCTGGCGCCGTTAACATCACGAACGTCATTGTGGACGGCACAGGTGGCGACCAGGCATGTTTGACGTCGACCATCTGGCTGGCGGGGATCTTCTACGCAACCGGTTCCTCGGGCGAAATCGACCAAGTCCGGACCAGCGGCCAGACCAATGAGGGCTGTGGCGTAGGAATCTGGGCGGAAAACGCGGGCAGCTCAAACCGGGTCGTCAACATCCACGACAGCAGCATCCATGACGTCGATGGTGCAGGCGTTTTCATCGGCAGCGGCTCGACGCCAACACTCACCGCCTTCGTCAGAGAGAATTTTGTTTCCGCGCCCTTGGGATCGGAAGGTGTGATGGTCATCAGCGTCAACGGCGTAGTCGCGCAGAACAATGTGACCGATACCCTGGCTGGAATCTTCGATCTCGCTCCGGGGGTCCGTGTCTCCCACAATACCGTTACCAATACCCAGTTCGGAATTGTGCTCCTGCTTGGTGGAACCGCCGAGTCCAACGACATATCGAACTCGATCTTCGGAATTTTCTTGAACGCAGACGGTGCGGTCGTTCAGTCCAACCACATTACGCTGGCTTCGAGTGTTGGGATTGAGTTCAATTGCCACAACGGCACGGTGTCCCACAACACGATCAACGACGCGGCGCTTGGACTTGACCAGGTTCCGGCGGATTTCCACGGATCGAACAGGTTCGCCAATACGGGACTCATTAGCTCCGACGGTTGTTCCGCCACGCCCCTCGTGGCGGGCGCGGCGCGGGTCCAATCACCAACTGGCGCCCAGTCGGGGATGTCCTCACCCGAGCACTGGCGCACGCCCGCCAATCCCTTCGGCTCGCGGAGGTAACCGAACTATACTTAATTGGGGGTGTTGCTGAGGATGGGGCTCAAGAAGGAACAGCTCCGTTCCTCCTAGAACTCGAAGTACGCTCCTGCGTGCGGGGCACGGGAGCTATCCTCAGGTTCGCCTGCAGGAAGCGAGCCGACGATGCCTCGCAGCGTATCCCAGGCTGCCTGGTTTAGGGCCGGGTCAGCCCCCACCAGGTCGCGAATCATGTTCCAGGCTGCGATGTTTAGAGCGCCCTCGGGTGGAGGTCCCATCGCCAGAGACACGGAGCACTGCGGACAGAAACAGATGCGCTGGGCCGACGACTTCTGCCGTGGCTTGACGCCCACGGTCTGGGCGAACATGTAGACCGCAACCGATTTGCCCCGGGTCTCGAGTTCGCGGTTACATCGAAGACAATAAAGACTTTCCAAGCGTTCCTTCCTGCCCATTGGTCGCGCTCAGAAATACTGTCTCCCAGCGGGTGTAGGACGCAAGTGTGTAGAGAGATTCCGGGAGCGCGAATTCGAGTTGCGAACCAAGCTGTGCTCTAGCCAGAAACCTGTGCTATCGCGCAATCTACTTGTCATGAGTGCTGGAGAATCGCGTCTACCTGGCTCCTGGCGGGTA
>Ga0137418_10003797_pt1 | contig 13904 bp, 12 predicted proteins | sample CZODoug3_1_2_16f_FD_122242 | JGI IMG/M metagenome (GOLD analysis project Ga0137418, IMG submission 122242) | Vadose zone soil fungal communities from Angelo Coast Range Reserve, California, USA - CZODoug3_1_2_16fungal (Hybrid Assembly) | ecosystem: Environmental > Terrestrial > Soil > Vadose...
AGCTTCTCCCGTGCGCCGGCTACACCGCAGGCGTGCTCTCTTCCGATGAAACGCGTCGGATCGCCAGCGAACTTCTGGGCAGCAATCAAAACGCAGTCTCCGCCCTGCGCGAGCATGGATCGTGCGACACATCGTATGGACTCACGGGCATCGCCCGCTTCCGAGTCAACGTCTTCATCCAGCGTGGCAGTTGCGCCGTGGTCATGCGCGTGATTCCGACCACCATTCCGGATTTCGCGGCGTTGCACTTACCCGCGCACTTGGCAGACGTTGCCAGCTTGCACGATGGCATTGTCCTGGTCGCCGGACCGGCTGGCTCGGGAAAGTCTTCCACGCTGGCTGCCATACTCGACCGCATCAACGAAACTCAGAGCTACCATGTGGTCACGGTCGAGGACCCCATCGAGTTTCTGCACAACCACAAGAAATGCACCATCCACCAGCGCGAACTTCATAGCGACACGCCCAGTTTTTCTCTGGCCCTGAAAGCCGCGCTGCGCCAGTCCCCGAAGGTGATTCTGGTAGGCGATATTCGCGACCGCGAAACGGTCACGACCGTTCTCGAAGCGGCCGAGACCGGCCATTTGGTACTTTCCAGCCTGCATGCCAACAGCGCCGAGGAGACAATTGAGCGGCTCATGGCCTGGTTCTCGCCGGGCGAGCAGGCGGCCGTACGGAGCCGCCTGGCGCGGCTTTTCCGCTATATCGTCTGCCAGAAGCTGCTCCCGCGCCGCAACGGCGCCGGCCGGGCTTTGGCCGTCGAAATCGTTCGCTCCACTCCTCTCACCCGCGAATGGGTCGAACTCGGCGTCAACGCAGGAAGAACGCTGCCGGAGGCCATGGAGGCCGGGAGCGACGAACCCGTCCGCTTTCTCGACGACGAAATCGCAGACCTTGTCCGCGCTGACGACGTTGCGCTGGACACCGCCCTGCTCCACGCCACGAACCCGGCACGGTTGCGGGAAGAGCTTGCGCTGGTACGAGGCGCTTCGGGAAGGTAAGCGCACGTGGGCGCGGGCGCCCTCGCCCGCGTGGTTTGCTTTCGCGATCGTGCTGCTTGACCGCGCAGGGTGCCCCTTGATCCTGGTCGCATTCTGTGCCCTAGAGCGTGCCTGAGCGAGGCCCAAGGGGCAACGCCAAACTTTCCGAATCGCGTATCATCCCCTCCATGCAGCCGAAGGAACGCGTTCTCAGCTTTGAGGCGGCGCGCAGCGTCGTCGAGCAACATGCCGCCTCCGTCCGTCCCCCCGCGGCGGAACCTGTCGCTCTCCTTGCCAGCTTGAGCCGAATCCTGGCTGCACCCATCGCCGCCGATCGTGACGTCCCGCCTTTTCCGCGGGCCATGCGTGACGGGTATGCTGTGCGCGCTGCCGACCTCGCCAATCTCCCAGTGCGCCTCAACATCCTCGGCGAGATCAAGGCGGGGGGCGACCCCTCTCGATTTCACGTGGAATCCGGACAAGCCGTCAGCATCATGACCGGCGCCCCGGCCCCAGCTGGCGCGGATGCAGTAGTCATGCTGGAGCACACTTCGAGCAGCGGCGCTGTGGTGGAGGTCGCTAAGGGCATCGCCTCCGGCGACAACATCGTTCCCGCTGGGGCCGAAGCTCGTCGGGGAGATGGGCTGCTGGCTCCTGGAACTCGCATCGACGAGGCGGCAATCGCCGTGGCCGCCTCCGTGGGTCAAGAGCGTGTGCTGGTGTTCGTGCGTCCCGGCGTTGCCATTCTCTCCACCGGCGATGAGCTGGTGAGCATCGGCGAGATACCGGGCCCAAACCAGATTCGCAATTCCAATTCCCACTCGCTCGCGGCTCAGGTCCGCAAGGCAGGCGGAGAACCAAGGGTTCTGGCAATTGCGCCTGACGAGAAAACACGCCTGCGCTCGCTGATCGAACAGGGGCTGAAGAGCGATCTGCTCCTACTGAGCGGCGGGGTGTCGGTTGGCCGCTATGACTTTGTGGAACAGGTGCTCGAAGATCTCGGTGCGGAATTGTTCTTCACCGGCGTGCTCATTCAGCCAGGACGCCCAGTGGTCTTCGGCCGAGTTCGCGAGACCTATTTTTTTGGTCTGCCCGGAAACCCCGTCTCGACGATGGTAACGTTCGAGCTTTTCGCGCGCCCGATTCTCGAGGTTCTCGGGGGAGCCGCGCCACGCCCGATGCGCTTCCTGCACGCCAGGCTCAAAGCCGCCATCACCCGCAAGCCCGGCCTGAAACGCTTTCTCCCGGCCACGCTCTCGGGCGAATTCGAACATGCAGAAGTGGAACTCATCCCGTGGCAAGGCTCGGGCGATTTGGCCTCCACAGCGCGCGCGAATTGCTACCTGGTCGTCGCGGCCGACCGCGAACACTTGGCAGCGGGAGAGTGGGTGCCCGTGCTGCCGAGATAAGGGCCGGGCCTCAATCGGCACGCAGTGCTTTCATGGGATTGATGGAAGCGGCACGCCGCGCAGGCAGCCATGACGCCACCAAAGCCAGCAGAAACACAAAGACAGCCGCGAGCATCAGAACCGCCGGATCAAACGGACTGACACCGAACAGGAGCGATTGCAATAGACGTGAGGCCGCGCCCGCGCCGAGCAACCCGACGACACACCCGGCCAGGGCAAGTTTGACCGCGGACTTGAAGACCAAGCCAAGTATTCCCGCCCGTTGCGAACCGAGAGCCATGCGGATGGCCATTTCCTGCGCGCGCAGATCCGCCGAGAACGCGATGACACTGTAGATTCCGAGGGCAGCCAGCAACACCGCCGCAATGGCGAAGGCGGAAATGAGCGCCGTGTTGAAGCGACGCGGCGCTTCACTGTCGTGGACCGTGTACTCCATGCTTTGCACCTGGGTCAGCGGCAACTGAGGATCAAGGGAGCGAACCGCAGCGCGGAGAGCACTGGCAATCTGGTCGGGCTCCATCCGAGTCCTGGCTACGATGAAACCTCCGTTACCCGTCGGCGGATCCGCCGGCGAAGCCAATGAACCGAGGGACTTTTCGAATTGATCCACGGGCTGATAGCACTGTTCCTTGGCGGGAGTGTCGGGTGAGCCTTCCTTCACGTCGGCGACTACTCCCACAACGGTCAGCCAGGGCGTCTGCATTTCCGGTGTTCCCAGGCGCAGGCGTTTCCCAATCGGATCCGAGCCGTGCCAGTAGTGCTCCGCGAGCTTGTGGTTGACGATCGTGACCAGTTGCGTATTGGACGCGTCGTCCTGGTTGAAGAAACGACCGCCCAGCAAGGGGATGCCCATCGTCTGCAGATAATCACCGCTCACCGTCACGAACGTCGCCAGGTTCATGTTGGCCCCTGGGGGCGGGACGTAACCTTCGGCCAGAAACGCGTTGTTGTTGTTGTTGCCCGAAGCCGGCAGAAACGAGGTTAGCCCCGCCGACGCAACCCCAGGAAGCTGCCGAAGCCGGCGAATCAATTCGTCGTTGAATTCGTTCACCGCCGCTTGTGTGGCATACTGCTTCTGCGGCAGCGCGTAGGCGGCCGAAAGTATGTGATCCGGACGGAAGCCGAGATTGACGGAGCGCATCTTCTCAAAGCTCCGCAGCAGCAGACCCGAAGCGAACAGCAACGCCAAGGCAATGGCGATTTCGCCAACGACCAGGCCCGAGCGCAGCCACCCGTGGCCACCGGAGGTGCCGGTACGGCCGCCTTCCTTCAGAGTGTCATTGACGCTGGTTCGCAGGGCGGCAAAGGCCGGAGCCAATCCGCAAACGACGCCGGTCAGCCCCGCCAGCAGGATGGCGAACGACACCACCTGCCAATCCAGGCCGATCTCCCGAATGCGGGGCAACGTATCCGGTAACCAACTCATGCCGACGCGCACAGCGATGGAAGCGAGGACCAAACCGAGCACCCCTCCGGCTGCACTCAAAACCAGGCTCTCCAGAATCGCCTGACGCAGCAGCACGGTGGCTCGGGCTCCCAACGCCAGGCGTACAGCGATCTCGCGTCGCCGCCGGATGGCACGAACCAGCAACAACCCGGCAAGGTTGGCACACGCGATCAGGAGCACGACGGCGGTAGCCAGAAACAGGGTTCGCAACAGTTCACGAGCCTGCTCAACGGTCTCCTCGTGGAAGGAACGTACGACCGGGCGTATGCGTATGCTCGACATGAAGGCGGGATAGTTGCGCATCGTCTCCTCGGCCACGCGTCCAGCATCGCTCTGCGCCTGAGCCGGGGTGATCCCGGGCTTGAGCCGTCCTACCATGCCGAAGTTCCATCCCGCCGCTCCGGAGGTTAGCTCAACCTGGGTAAAGCTCACGGGAACCCAGAGCTGGCTGTTGTTGAAGTGCCCGGGCACGAGCGGGAACTCGAAGTTACGCGGCATCACGCCGATGACCACATAAGGTTTGCGGTCCAGCAACACCTTCGTGCCCAACACGCCTGGATCGCCACGGAAACGCTCCCGCCACAGCGAATCACTGAGGAGCGTCACCGGCTCTTTTTGATCATCCTCCTGTTGCGTGAAGAATCGGCCTAAGAGCGGTGCGACTTGGAGTGCTGGAAACACGCCGCCCGAAAGCCGGGAAGCGACCACTTGGGCAGGCTCGCCAACGCCGGACAGTTCAAAAGTTGTCTGGCCAAATCCACCCAAACTTTCGAAGCTGTGGGTATCGCGCGCATAAGCTTGAATGTCTGGAGCCGTAACCCCCGCCTCGCCATTACCTCCTATATCCGCGCCCTCAATAATGTCATTGAGGAGCACTAGCCTCTCGGGGTGAGGAAATGGAAGCGGGCGCAGCAGTACGCTTTCGACAATGGAGAAGATTGCTGTAGTGGTGCCGATTCCGAGCGCGAGCATGAGCACGGCGGTAGCGGTAAAACCCGGCGACTTCTGCAAATGGCGGATCGCGATCCGGAGGTCGTGGAAAGGCATCGGCATCGGCTCCTCGTGGGATTCAGTGGCCAGTAAGCAACCGCGTACCCGAATTCGATTTAGGATAAATGACTGATCCCGGAAGACTTACTGAACTCAGTGCGGCGAGATACTCGGCGAAGGTGTCCGGAACTGGAAATCCACTGCCCGGGAGTGGACACCCCGGTTTCGACCGGCTCGGCTGCCCCCTCCCCGCGAAGACGCTTCGCGCGCCCGACCCCGCGCGGGATGGGGATCCGCTTCGACCCAGTGGATCCTACGGGCGCATCGTCGACAGCAACAAAAACCATCAGTTTCTCTTTTTCTCTTTCTCTGCGCTCATTTTCGTGACCCCGGCTTCGAGATCCGGGATTATAGGAGTTCCTCGCGTCCATGTAAGATGGTTGGACTGGTTTGACCTGCTGGCAGTTGGAATCACAGGTGCGTCATACGTCTGGCTTGTCACCAGTGATTGCGGCGGCGAGTGCAAGGCATGCGACTCGACAAGGATGGTCGTTCTGGCATGCGCTTGTGCCGCCCTCAGCGGTTGGTTCGGCGGTACGCGCGGCGGGATGCCCCAATCGGCGGGGGTTTCTAAACCCGTGGACATGGGGGAACTGGAGACTAAGTCGGGGTTGCCTCTTGGTTTTACCAATTGTTTTTTACAAATTTCACGGCGGGCGCGATTAAGATTGTGGAACAAGGTGAGAAGAGAAACCTGGTCGGCAACCTGGTCGGTGAGATCCTTTTGCCCGGTGGCAGATATTCCGCTCCCTGCCCCGTTCCCCGCCTTCATCTGGACGGACGGCCCGACATTCCACGCAATCCTTTCCAGCTCTTCGAGCGACATCCTCTAAACCGGAGGGCGTTGATGGATTACTAGTTCGATGAGTTCAGCCCGCTTTTCTCGGTTATGCAAAGTTGACCAGTCGGTGATTCGTTACTTCGACTCAACAGAAATGCCCAAGAAGCTCTCCCACTACGGTCGCGATGGTCGCGCGAAGATGGTGGATGTGTCCGCCAAAACCGTCACCGAGCGGACTGCGTCCGCATCGGCCTTCGTCGCCATGAAGCCAGGAGTGCTGCGAGCCCTGCCGAACAACCCGAAGGGCGACCCGCTTGAAGTCGCACGCCTCGCAGGAATCATGGCGGCCAAAAAGACTTCCGAGCTGATCCCCATGTGCCACCCCGTTGCGTTGTCGCACGTTGCTGTCGATATCACCGTATGCGAGAATGGCGTCGGGATTGCCTCCCGGGCCTCAACTCGCGCCGAAACCGGGGTGGAGATGGAAGCGCTGGTGGCCGCCAGCGTTGCCGCCCTCACCGTCTACGATATGTGCAAGGCCCTCGACAAGGGCATTGAGATTCGCGAAGTAGTCCTGACTTCGAAGACCGGCGGCAAGAGCGGCGCTTACCGGCGCACCCGATCCCGAGCGAAGAAAACCTAAGATGCCGCACAACGTCACAGTGTTACTGGTCGACGACAACCCCATGATTCTGGGGATGCTGAAGCAGGCCCTTGGCCAGCTCGCGCACATCACCACCGCCACGGATGCACCGGACGCGCTGCTCAAAGCGGTCGATAGTCCACCCGACATCCTGATCAGTGACTATCGCATGACCGGCATGGACGGCCGGCAGTTGGTGGAAAAACTGCGCGCCCGCCCGGCCACCATGAACGTCGCTGTAATTCTGCTCGCCACCAAAGCGGATATCGCCGAGCGCCTGAATTTGGAACGGCAGGTGGACGAATTCATCGAGAAGCCTTTCTATCTGCGCGAAGCCACGCAGCGCATCAAGCGGGTCATCGATAAGATCGCCCTCGAGAAAATGGCGCGCTCGGCTCCGGCCGAGGGCGGCCTGCGCGGCAACCTGGCCCAGATGAACGTCATCGACCTCATGCAGTCGCTCGAAATGGGCCGCAAGAGCTGCCTGCTGACCTTCACCCATGCGGGCGAGCGCTGCGACGTCTACATCGTGGATGGCCAAATCAGTCACGCCTCCTACGGCGCCCTTCAGGGCGATGATGCTGTCTTCAAAGTGCTCACCTGGGAAAAGGGCAATTTTCAAATCGACTTCGAGGGCCGCAGCTCGGAGCAGACGATCACACGCTCCACGCAGGGCCTGATGATGGAAGGCCTTCGCATTCTGGATGAATCCCGCCGCCACGGGGAGGGGACACAGGAAGGGAACCAGGAAGATGTCCTCCTCGACAGCTGACCTGCTGACGGCGGCAATCCTCACCGTCAGCGATTCCACAGCACACCGCATGCGTCAGGACGCCTCAGGACCGGCTTTGGCCTCCCTGCTCATGCAGAACTGCTACCAGGTGATTGAGACTGCCGTGGTCCCAGACGAGCAGCCGGAAATTCAGGCGGCATTGATCCGACTGTCCGGAGTGGCGCGCCTGGTCGTCAGCACCGGCGGGACCGGGCTCAGCGCCCGAGATGTCACCCCCGAAGCCACCCGCGCCATCTGCGACCGGATCGTCGAAGGCCTCTCGGACGTGATGCGCTTCGAAGGCGTAAAGAAGACTCCCTTCGCGGTGCTCAGCCGTGCCGTTTGCGGAACGCGGGGTACTTCGCTCATCGTCAACGTGCCCGGCAGCCCGCGCGGAGCGGTGGAGTCGCTTTCCGCCATCATCGAGCTCATCCCTCACGCGCTCAACCTGTTACGCGGCCAGACAGAACACTGAGTGTCTGTAAACTAGGACCACGTGAAGTCCCTTAAGACCATCCTGTCCAAGTACACGGCTTTCCTCTGGGCGCTGATGAAGCCACTCGGAATCTGGGGCGTGTTTCTGGCCGGACTGCTCGACAGCTCCTTCATCGGGCTGCCGGTAGACGTGGTTGTGGCTGGCTACGTTTATGCGAACCCACTGCGTTTCCTGCTGTACGTACTGATGGCGTCAGCAGGCTCGACGCTGGGAAGCTTGGTGGTTTACTGGATTGGACTGAAGGGTGGAGCTGTTCTGCTGCGGAAACGCATGGCGCCGGAGCGGCTGCTGAAAATCGAGACGGCGTTCGCCAAGCACCAGTTCCTCACGCTCATGATCCCGGCCATGATGCCGCCGCCCACTCCCTTCAAGCTCTTCGAGCTGGCGGCCGCTGCTTTTGAAATGCCCATCGGCAGGTTTCTGCTGGCGATTTTCTGCGGACGCTGCCTGCGTTTTCTGACGGTGTCGTTCCTGACCATCAAGTTCGGGCCGCAGTTCGTCCACGGCTTCGGCGCGTTCTTCCGCCACCATTTCTGGTGGCTCGTCCTCGGGGCGACAGCGGGGGCTGGCCTGTGGCTGTGGCGGAGCCGGAGGAAACCTCGAACTGCTAAGCCCCGAGTCTCATAATGAGACCGATTCCGGTACCCAGGAAGGCGATCCCAGCGGCTCCGCTGGTGAGAGCTTGGAGGCGCAAAGGTCCCAGGCCGGGACAACCGTTCCTAGCGGGCTGTACTACGCTTCCTGGCCCCCTCTGGGGCGGCGGGGGCTAAGACATCCCCAGCGGTTCCCGCGAGCAGCAAGGGTAGCCCAAAGAAGATGGCCGTAAACACCATGTCAGCAGCCAGCGTGTGACGGAAAAACGGCACGGCGGCAAGGTAGCAGTTGATGAGACCCTGAAGGGTCGCAGCATACAGCGTCCTGTACGACGCCCAAACCGCAAAGTTACTGACGGCAAAGAAGATCATTGAAGAAAGCAACGACGTAGCCCCAATGCGAAGGGGACTGTTCGTATTCCGCAGCAGCATGCCCAATCCGAGTGCCGCCGCATACCACGCCCAAGTGACGAACTGGTCCCACGTGAGCGGGTAGCTGTAGACGACGGTGGTGAGAATCACGTCGGTCGCAGCGCAGAGCACCCATGCGATCCAGGCGTTCCTGCGGGACGCGCGCGCACCGAAGAACAGAAGCGCAGCGCTGACCGACGTAAAAGCAATGGGCTTCGATGCAAATCGCAGGCCGAGCGCCAGAACGATGAAGATGTAGGGCAACATGAGAAACCTCTTCCGGAACCTCGCGAGGAGAGCTCTGCGGAGTACTTTTGGATTCTTTCAAGGCTGCTGATGCGCGTCAAGCGGCGAATTTCCGAAGAGGCCCGCAAGCCTCTCTGCCATCGACTCACGGCCTCGGCAAAACCTCTCGAAGCCGGGGATCGAGTTCGACCTCGAATGTGAGCGGGCGTCTGCCTCTCATCTTGCCAATCACCTGACCCAGCTGTGGATCGCTGAAGCGCAGATCGAACAAGCGAACGCGGAAGCCCGCCGGGCCGATCAGGGTTCCCGTCTCGGCGATGGGGTACCGGGCCCAGCTGAAGAAGAACCGCCCCAGCGCAGCCTTGCGCACCGCCTCCGCCGCTGGCGTGGGCTCGGGCCGGAAGTAAATGTGGAGATTGTCTTCGGGATCAGCTTCCGGGATTGAGGAATCTACGCTCATGGTCGCGTAGAATTTGGCCGTTTCCACCACCCCATACCAGCTCAAGGGATTGCCCATCTGCGGGTAGGCGGAAACCCGAAGCGGAGTTTCGTCCTGATAAAGGCGCGACTCGAGTGCACCGACGGCCCGACGATGTTCGTAGTCGCGAACGCCCCAAGTCACAAGCACCCCCGCCAGAGCAACGCGGGCAGCGAGTTTTCCGCGGAAGCCTTTTTGCCGCACTCCAATTTCTTCGTCGATGAGCGCGGTCAGCAGCGGCGCAACCAGTCCGCCGATGAGAAGGACCCACAACACCGGCTCGAGAATAAACACGATGTCCCACGAGTACCAGCGCGTGGAGAACGGCCAGAAGGGACGAACGCCGTAGTTGTTGGTGAAGTCGAGCAAGATGTGGCTGAGGCACGCCACGTATGCGTACAGCAGCAGCCAACCCCAGCGCGGCGGCGGAAGGTCAACCGCAGGCGGGCGCCGTCGCAGCCTGTGCAGGAGGTAGACGAATGCCACGACGAAGGCGGCCACCAGAACTCCTCCCAGAAAGGAATGCGTAAATCCGCGATGGTGCTCGAACCCAAAAGCCGCCCCGCGGACGCGCCCGACAACATCGAGATCCGGAGCCTCGGCTGCAAGCGTGAGGGTGAGCGTGGCGTAGGCCGTCTTGCGATTCAATCCAGCGCGGCCGAGGTTGGCGCCGAAAAGCAGGTGCGTTATGGGTTCCAAGAAGCGATGCTCTCTCGTGGGAATTCGCGCTCATGTCAGGCGCTAATGTCAGGCGATGATACTACGAGCCATCCCCAGCATGACCCGCCCCTAGAGGGGCAGGCGCTCTCGCCTTCCGGTTTCCCGGCTTGCGCGCGCCTGGCGGGCTGCGAAGCCTTTGGGAGCGAGCAGGGTCAGGGCGTTGGGGATCAACGTGATTTCCGCCGGGAGTTGGCCGAGCAGTTCTCCGTCGGCTTCGATGTAGATCGGGTCGACGCCAGCAGGAGTCAGCCGAATGCGGCTCGCAGCGCACAGTTCGATCCCCGGTATCGTCCACTCAGCACCAAGGATGCCACGGAGCACGTACAGCAGATAGCTCCAGCGGCTCGAAGTTCTGAAGAGCACCACGCGCAGATCTTCGCGCAACAGCGAGGCGCCTGGAGCCAGATCGCGCAGCAGGTTTCCAAAATCATGCAGGCGCACGGCGAGAACCTGAGTCACAAGCTGGCGCTGTTTGGCATCGGTGGCCGAAATCTCCACGGAGAACCATCTCATCCGGTGCGCCAGCCACACCCACAACGCTTTCCAGAAATAGACGGCAATCCCGAATGTTCGCTTGTCACCGGGAGCGACCTGATGGAACAGGTAGCCGTCCTGTCCGGCACCAGCCAGGCTGAGAAAGTATCGGCTCACCAGAGTTCCGTCGCTACTCTGGCAATCCACCCTCCCCAGGCTCACGCGTAAGGGAGCGGCTCCGAGTGCTGCCCGCGCCGCCTCCACGGCATCGCCAGGAATTCCGAGATCGTGGGCCAGAACATTCGCGGTACCAAGAGGAATCACCGCCAGGCCGGCATTGCTCCCAACCAGCCCCTGCGCCAGGTCTTGAATCGTGCCGTCACCGCCGCAGGCAAAGATGGCGTCGCAGCCCTCGGCCACCGCGTCCCGTGCCTGCTGCCCAGCTTCGCCGGAGGAAAGGGTCTCGGCGATCGACACTTCCACACCGGCCTCGCGCAGAACCGTAGCCACCCGCTCCGCAATGGCGCGAGGATCGCCACGTCTTTGACCAGATTGCGGATTGTAGAAAAGTCGGGCGCGGCGCATGCGGATCGTTGTTTCGGGATCGTTGTTCAGGGATCGCTGTTTCGGGATCGTTGCTATGGTATCTCCCGGTTATGGTATCTCCCGCGACCGTGCTCCCGTAAAATCCGCTCCGGTTGCACCCGTGCCGGGCTCGGACTACACTACGGGGCGCAAGCGGCGGACTGCCGAGGGCTGCCGTCATCAGGCAAGATTCGGGAGGGCAAGATTCGGGAGGACAAGATTCGGGACGACAACATTCGGGAGGACAACATGAAGACATTCCTATGCGCCATTTTCGTCGTCTCGCTGGGTGTACCCGCCACCCCGCAACAGCCCGACAGCATGGCCGCGGCCCGAAAGCCGGCTACTCTCGTGAGCGGCATTGGCGAGCAGCATCATCCCGTGGCCACGAAGAACGCGGAAGCCCAACAGTTTTTCGATCAAGGACTGCGCTACATATACGCCTTCAACCACGATGAGGCGGCGCGGTCGTTCGAGCGCGCGGCGGACCTCGATCCCGAGCTCGCGATGGCCTATTGGGGCGTCGCCGAGGCCGTTGGTCCCAACTACAACGACCCAGCCAGCGACCAGCGCTTCCAACAGGCGCACGCCGCCATTGCGCAAGCGCTCCGCCTTTCGGCCCAAGCGACGCCCAGCGAACGCGAATACATCGCCGCCATGGCGCTACGCTTCCCCGCCGACCCCAAGCCGGACTTGAAGAAGGCTGCCGAGGCCTATCACGACGCGATGCGCGAACTGGTGAAGCACAATCCCGACGACCTGGACGCGGCCACGCTCTTTGCTGAGTCTGGCATGAATCTGCGGCCCTGGCAGCTCTGGCATCACGACGGCACGGCCGAGGCAGGTACGGATGAAATCGTTGCAACTCTGGAATCCGTGATTCAGCGCGATCCCAGCCACGTGGGCGCAAACCACTACTACATCCACGCCGTAGAAGCCTCGAACCATCCTGAACGCGCGTTGCCATCGGCCAACCGGCTGGCGGCCTTAGCGCCGGGAGCGGGACACCTCGTTCATATGCCCGCTCACACCTACATCCGCACCGGCGACTTCGATGCAGCCGAACTGACCAACGTCGCAGCCGCCAAAGTGGACGAAGCCTACATCGCCGCGACCGGTGTTCAAGGCATGTATCCGATGATGTACTACTCGCACAATCTTCACTTTATTGCGACGGCGGCGGCAATGGAGGGACGGTACGCGGACTCGTGGCAAGCCGCCGACAAGCTCGCCGCACACGTTGCACCGGGCGTCAAGGAGGTGCCTCCGCTCGAGGGTTTCATGACCGTGCCTATCATGGTGCGAGTGCGGTTCCAGAAGTGGGACGAAATCCTCAGCATGCCCGCGCCCGATGCCGCCATGAAGACGACCACAGGATTTTGGCATTTTGCCCGCGGCATGGCCTTCGCTGGCAAAGGCAAAGTAGCCGAGGCACAGGCCGAGTACAAACTCGTCAGCGACAAGCAGGCCAGCACGCCGCCGGACGAAATCTTCGCCATGCCCATCAACAACAAAACGAAAGACGTGTTCACGATTGCCCGCGATGCCCTGGGCGCGAAAATCGCTGTGATAAAAGGAGACTTCCCAACAGCCGTCGCCATGCTTCGCGAGGCCGTGACCGTGCAGGACGCACTAAATTACAACGAGCCGCCGGATTGGCTCTACCCCGAGCGGGAGTCGCTGGGCGCGGCGCTCTTGATGAAGGGCGATGCCGCAGAAGCGGAACAGGTTTTTCGCGACGACCTGGCGAGAATACCGCGCAACCCCCGTTCTCTTTTTGGTTTGAATTCAGCTTTGAAAGCCCAGAAGCGGGATTACGACGCACAGTTCGTGGATAAACAGTTTCAGGACGCATGGAAAAAAGCGGACGTGCAATTGAAATTGGAGGACTTGGTGTAAATCATCCCTCTGTCATTCTTGAGCGCAGCGAAGAATCCCCGCAAAGCCGACCCCGCGACACCGCCTCGGCGTTTCTCTCTGTGTGCAGCGTATCGGAACGAAGGCTTGGAAGAGAAAGAATTGTTCAGCCACGGAGCGACGCCTGGAATGGCAGTCGCACGGTGTTTTGTTCAACTAACGGCGTTCGACTCGATAAACATCGTGCGGCAGCTCTCGCCAAAGGATCTCCTTCCACAACGTCATTCCGTTACGCTCCGCAACGCGGCAAGATGCCAGATTCTCCGGCCGGACAAGTGAAATGACGTACTTCGCCTTCCGATTCGCAAATGCCCAGTCCCGGCAGGCCTGCGCCGCTTCCGTCGCGTACCCGCAGCCCCAATGGTCGCGCCGCAAATGGTAGCCCACTTCAAGTTCGTCAACGCCATCGACAGTCTGCACCGTTACGCCACAATCTCCAATCAACTCCCCCGTGGACTTCAAGATCATCGCCCAGAGGCCCTGCCCATTGGCCGCATAGCGGCGTCGGTTGCGCGCAATCCACTCCTCCACACCGGCGCGGTCGAAGAGCGTCGGATAGTAACTCATGGTCTCCGCGTCGCTGAGGACGAGCGCGAGAGCGTCGGCATCCTCGGGAACGAATTCGCGGAGGCGTAGACGCGAGGTTTCCAGGATTTGGCTCGGCTCGGACACCTCCGTAGCATAGCCGACCTCCTTCCCGGGCACCGACACCGCGCCCCTCGCGCGCTTCTCCTATAATTCTTGGCGATGGCCACACGGAAGCCAGACCTGGGACAACCAGACCTAGGACAAGAAGTCGAAGCGCTTCGCGAGAAGATTCGCTATCACGAGCACCGCTACTACGTGCTCGACGATCCCGAGATCAGCGACGCGGAATTCGACAAGCTGCTGAATCAACTGAA